>Ga0066861_10000188_pt1 | contig 17360 bp, 19 predicted proteins | sample ETN02SmetaG_3_FD_66434 | JGI IMG/M metagenome (GOLD analysis project Ga0066861, IMG submission 66434) | Marine microbial and viral communities from oxygen minimum zone, Eastern Pacific Ocean - ETNP2014F10-02SV257 | ecosystem: Environmental > Aquatic > Marine > Oceanic ... | reverse complement strand
TTGTCTAACTGGAGAAGGTATTTTCCAAAAGGATTTTGCCTGGTATGTTAGAAAGTTAGTTGGTGCAATCAATGGTCAGAATGTGTATCAAACTGAAGATTTCTTCAGTGGGTATGTATTTTCTTGAGGGGTTAATCCCCCCTCTTTTTTATTAACCAATTACATTATGAAAACAATCACACTAACCGATCAAGAATTTAAGAGAGTTTATAGTATAATTGATAGAGAATATGAAGCACTATGTGAACGAGTGAAAGTAGATAGACCAGGGCTAAGTAATAACATAGAAGATTATCTTACTCATGACATTTACACAAACCTCACCAAAGTAAAGGAGGCAAACTACTGAAATGAACAAAGAAATGCTAACACAACGTAAACAACTGATGGAAGATATTATTTCCATCATCACTGACTATAGTGATTCAGGACACATATGTGAGGAGTCTAGTGATATCCTGCAGGAAGTGCTATGTAATGCTGTCTGTAAGAACTTCCCCACTATGTGATACAAACTGTGTTCTTTGTAATGATCATCCTTATTTTGCATTCTAATGTCACTAACTAACACACAATTCGACCAGTTAAAGAGAGAATATGCAACGCTAATAATGGACAGTATGGATTACAAAAGTATGGAACAATTTGTGTTTGACACTATCTACGACAATCTTGAAATGGCAAAGGAAGATGAATTAAAAGAGGATATAAAAGACCTATGTGGTGATGATGTACTCACCGATTTACTCAACAATCTTTAATTACAACACACAAACAACAACACTATGAAAGACCTAACTGACGAAATCTATGCTCTTATTCTTGAAGAATATCAAGAATTAGGGTATGAATTATATGATGAAATGTTCCTTACACAGTTTACATATGTTGGAGGATATCAATAAAATTATTATTAGTAACCTTTAAATTGTCCCTATAGTGTAACCATCAAAACCCACATTAATGAAAGACCACTACAAGCAAAAATCTGTTGATCTTATGGGGGAACATTTGTTAGATATGTTAAATTATCATGTTGAACAAGAAGATTTTGAGTATTCATCAGCCATTTATTCTGAATGGGTTGTTGACAATCAAGATCCGCAAGATGGATCATATGAGTTTATTTTTATCAACGATTTAACCAAAGTTTAATTAACCACACCAATCCAATTAAATGAAAAAACTTTTTACTACTATTCTAGCCAGTGCTTCAATTCTTTTTAGTCCAAGTATAGCAAACGCAGGTAATAGTTTTGATGATCATGTAAATCTATTCAATACATTAAAAGAGGTTGGAGTTACTCCGTTAATCAACTCTACCCATTGTAAAGATGGTGATTATGGGTTATATCATACCACCGCACAATTGTTAGTTATTTGTCAAGAGAATCGTTCTAATAATAATGATCAAGTTAAATGGACTTCAGGTGATTTAGACACTTTAAGGCATGAATCGCATCATGTTGTTCAAGACTGTAACAATGGCAAAGTAGGCGACGGCAAGTTCAGTTTATTTTTCAACAATAAGAAAGATTTTTTTAATTTTCTTAAGATTAGTAAAAATAGCACTAATGAGATAGAGAATTTAGTTAACGCATTAGGGGATGAAGGTTTAGAGGGCAAAGATTTATTAATTGAACTAGAGGCATACATTGTAGCTGCCAATGTCGATGCTTTAACTATTGCCAATAAATTAAAGGAGTTTTGTGGGCCATAATTAGTATGGGCAATTGTGGCATGTTTTGGTGTGGTTACCTTGTCACAATGTAAGGCCCATATGTGAGGCATTAAATGATATAATTGTGGTGGTTATATCATTTAAGTAAGGCCTCTGAATCGTAAGAAATAAAGTTAGTAACCTCTAAAGTGTCTTGTATAGTGAGAGAGCAATTTAATTTGTCTCTCACATTCTTTTATACAATTGGAGGACTATTTGATGACAATGCTTCACCTTTCTCCTGCAATTTCAGCAGTTGAGACAATCGCAACATACGGTGCCAAAACTTATGCATTAGCAAGTGAAGTTTTCACCGTTGGTTTTATATTTTGGACAATCAATTTCATGTCCAATATGATAGAAAAGACTTACAAAGCAGGTATTATCTGTGGTAAGTTTTACAGGGCTAAGTTACATTCACATGTAAAGAATGCTATGATAGCAACAATTGCTTTTGTAATTATTCTGGCCCAATTATTCTATGAAGGATGTAAGTTAGTTTATACTAACCGTAATGAAATCCTAGAGAATATTAATAACTTCCGTAATCAAGTTGGATCATATTTTACATATACATCATACGAAGTTGTTTGAAATAAAGTTAGTAACCTCTAAAGTGTCCTTATAGTGTAAGGGGTTAAGACTTCTCTCAGTTATTGTTTCTCTGTTATCAGACTTCTCTCACTGATTGTTTATCTGACCCCACTCCATTAAATCTTTTTTTCTTTCATTATGCTCACCGAAACTTACAACGGCTGGACTAATTACGAGACTTGGAATGTAAGTCTTTGGATAGGAAACGACGAAGGTTTGTATCATCTAGCTCGTCAATTTCGTCATCTTGGATATAAAGCTTTTGCTTCTATGATGATGGAATTAGATGACAACAATGCCACATTAGATGGTGTTAAATGGAATGATCCTAAACTTGATATTGAAGAACTAAATGAAATGATCGAGGAGCTCTAAGCTCCTCTTTTTTTACACAACAACAAAACACCAATCATGACCAACGAAGAACTTAATCAACTCAAAAAAGAGTACTGCTTTCGTGTTACTGATAATATGGATTTAGACACTTTAATTGATATCGTACAAGATGCACTTATGGACACTTATAGTGACTTTGATCAAGAAGAAATGAAGGAAGAAATTGTTAGTTATTATTACGATGATGAGCAGGAATATAACAATATGATTAATGATATTATTAAGAAGAATGGTGCTTACAGTGAGCCTCTTATTGAATATAGAGTGTAGAGCTTATTTTTACTTAATCGATTCTTCCCTAATGAACAACTCTTATCACAATCTGATTCAATTGATTGATACAATAACAAAGGAAGGAAAGACACCAATAGTAACCAAACTACCATCACAAATTAAAAGAAACCGTAAGTCCCTTCTTATTAAATGAATCACTCAATCTATCATCTTAGAACTACACGAATGGATGATAAGTTGCAAGCTCAATTATCATCTATAATATATGCATATAGACCCCATACAGCTATACCAACTAAAGAGGAATTAGGAGAACCATTAATAAAGAGTACATGTAATCCTTTTACTAACTAAACACTACTAAGAGCCCTTAAAACACATATAAATAAGGGTTTTTTAATGTTTTTTATTAATTAAATGCCTTTTTAAATGTATGTGAGTGTTTTAGAGTTTTCCACAATCTTTCCACAAACCTGTGGATAAAGTATAGTTTAAGGTGTTAATCTGTGGATAAAGGTGTTAGAAACCATTAGCTTATGTGTTAGAAACGTTTAGAAATACCTGATCTTATAGTCACTTTAAACGTTTAAATCCTTCAGCTTATGTGTGTTTAAATCCCTTTAAATCCCTGATCTTATAGTCATCTAAGGCCGTATTATATAAGGCCTTCTGTTTTATGTCAACCCCCCCAAACATAAAACATCAGAAACCTTCTGATTTTTTAGATAAGTCTTATAAATATGTCAGCCTATTGACGAATACGGCTGAAGGGATTATAATTTAAGAGTATCAAATCACCTCTGCAATCTTCCTATGGTATCCTATCAACTGGCTCAGAAGCGACGTGTAAGAATCACCCTTAATCTAGAGGTGATGGGTGACTTTAACCCCCGTGAGATTGATTATACAAAGTTGTTCAAATTGGAGCCAGATGAGACAGTGGATGCATATGTTGAGGATTTCAATGTAGACTGGTAAAGTATCACAAACCCTCTGAGCAGTTTCTAACACTTAGAGGGTTATAGCTACAGTGTTATTGTTAGTAACCTCTAAACTGTCCTTATAGTGTAAGGGGTTCGATTTTAAGACTCTCCTAACACAAACCGGGCCTTAAGTTCCGGGGCTTTAAACACACTATCTCATTTAAATTATGTCACGTTCAGTTATGCTTGGGCTCCTAAAGATGGGCAACAATGGTAATGAAATTCTAGAGATCTTGCAGACAATTGTAGATGGTAATGTAGAGAGCTAATATAACACTTAAGGCCTTATAGGGGGGAAACACTTTCCCCTCCTTTAAAGGCTTTGGCGCCAAAGCCTTTAAGCACTATTAGTATCCTGTTATTGTTAGTAACCTCTAAACTGTCCCAGTAGTGAAACCACAACTAACACACAAATGATTAACACTTTCACAGAAGAATACGACATGTGCGGTGATATGACCATCACTCAATTCTTAGAGTTTGTGAACATTAAACCCGTTTCAGTTGTTAACACTCACGGTGGAAACTGCGGACAGTCGTATAATGTAACGTTTAAAAGTTTTGATGACATGATGACATTCACCCGTGAGTATTTCGGGGACTATAGTGATAACGAGATCTATGAAGTTATGCAATGGACTACACCTCATGCGTGTAACTAATTAACACATAGTCCCCCTACAGTTGTTGACAAATAGGGGGACTAATAGTAGAATGACAGTAATACCGAAGCGACAGTGATTTACGGGGGTTTGTGATAACCGATCGTCGCCGTAACCGTTTATAAATGCATGGGTCCCTGTAACCTACAGATGTGACAAATCGAGAGGCAGATATAAAAGGATAAAAAAAATTCCCGTAGAAAAAAATCCCGAGATATGTTGGGCCCTTAGAGGGTTTTTTTAATATTATGAGGGGTGTGGTATGATACTAAGGGGCCCCTCAACGGGCATGAGTAAAACCTTTCCCTATGGAAAAATATTCTCAAAACTTTTGTAATAATCTGGTGAAGCCAGGCTATGGTTAAATGTGATGTTTAAACTAACATATCGAATCATCAGAGGTATTATCTTATTACCCGTAGCGGTAGGATTGATAAGTTTACTGAATATAATCGAGGATAATAAAACCATCAATGATTCAGAAACCCTCAGAGGGGCACCCACTCGTGAAATGATAATAGATAGAACAGATATGACTTATGGGAGTAATTAATGGTTAAAGTTATGCAATCTAATGAAACCCTCAAGCCCACAAAGTATTACCACATATATTTGAAAGATGAGTGTATACTTAATAATCTTAAGGAAGAGAAATTCAAAGAATCATGGGAGATATTGAATAATCTTGTAGGGTTAATAGACAGTGAATATTCGGAGGGGGATTTATCATACGTTCAGGTTTTTTACTCGGATTATGGGACCGAAGAGAGCTCGTATTGACCTTAATGAATACCTATTGACACCAAATAAATATTCAAGTATAATAATAATTGAAATGGAGTGACCTTATTTCATGGCTAAAGGATTTACAGTAAAGGCTGCAGCACCTAAGAAAAGTAAAAGGAATAGTGATACAGAATGGGACTATGATGCCATTAAGGAAAGGATGAAAGGTAAGAGGATTGTCTTTTGTCTTCCTGGTCGTGGTGTTAGTTATACCTATCTTAAGAATTTTGTTCAACTATGTTTTGACATGGTTCAGAATGGAATGAGTATTCAGATTAGTCAAGACTATAGTTCAATGGTGAACTTTGCACGATGTAAATGTCTAGGTGCTAATGTACTTCGTGGACCTGATCAAATTCCTTGGGATGGTAAATTAGAGTATGATTATCAGTTGTGGATTGATAGTGATATTGTATTTGACACTAGTAAGTTCTGGCAATTATGTGATCTAGCATTAAATGCTGAAGGTGAGGAGAAGCAGATTGTTGCTGGTTGGTATAGTACAGAAGATGGTAAGACTACTTCTGTTGCACATTGGTTAGATGAGGATGACTTCCGTAATAATGGTGGAGTCATGAATCATGAAATGGTTGATGGTATTCAGAAACGTAAGAAGCCTTTTACTGTTGATTATACAGGATTTGGATGGGTTATGATTCAGAATGGTGTCTTTGAGAATGAAGGTATGAAGTATCCTTGGTTTGCACCTAAGATGCAAGTATTTGAATCTGGTGCTGTACAAGATATGTGTGGTGAAGATGTTTCATTCTGTCTTGATGCAATTGAATCTGGAATTGATATTTGGTGTGATCCACGTATTCGTGTTGGACATGAAAAGATGAGAGTTATTTAATTAACAAAAGACATCACCGGTGATACAGTATAAGAGGCCTCAAGAAATAAATGCTCCGAAATCTTCGACCTAAGAACTGGTGCTCATCGTGTCATTATGAATGGTACCCTAGAGGAAAAAACCGTTCTAAACAATGTCCTGATTGTGGAAGTCGTAAGACTTATTTTATATCATGGGTCCCAAACTGGAAAAAGATGTTTCTATCAACTATAATTGGAATCTTCTGTTTAACAACAGTAGTTAAAGAATTCAGTAAAAATAATACTGATGTCATTATATTCTTTAGTAGTTGTATAGGAGTGTTCGTGACATTAAATACGGGAATTAATTCCCTAAATGACAAATGTAAATTGGAGAAGTAATTATGGCTATTATGAATGGTGGGAACTATGTTCCTTCTAAACCAAAGAAGACCCGTCAAGGATGTTCACAGTACACTCTTCTGAGTGCTACATCACGTAATAAAGCAAAGAAGCGTTATAGAGGTCAAGGCAAATAAATTATAATTAAACCGGGGTTATACCCGGTTTTTTTATGTAAAATAATAAACCCTTACCTACATATAATATAAACCAGTAAAGGACTTATTATAAATGGAGAACCAAGACAATTTACTTCGTGAGATCGCTAATGATGGACTCACACCCAAGAAAAAGAAATCCGTCAATACTGATGGTCTTTTTGAGACAACTGATTGTTCTCATCCTGATCATCAATGTACTTGTGGTACTCAACAAGTAACCCTAAACGAATTCTAAAGATACTGTCTAAATAAAGACAGTATTCCTGTATTATTGTGCCAGTCCAAAGGGTTAGTAAAGAATTTAAAGACATTAGCGCTTCATTTCAGATTAACCCTCTGAATAATGATTTGATTGTAATTAAAAATACTAATGCTATTGCAAGATCGATTCGTAATTTAATTTTCACACAGAAAGGAGAAAGACCATTTGAACCAAATTTAGGTTCAGGTGTTTATGGTATTCTTTTTGATACTATTGATAAACAGTCTGCTTCTGTTATTCGTGATGAAATTATTGAAGTTATTGAAAATTATGAACCAAGAGTAGATATTACTGAAGTCTTGGTTAAACCAAATTACGATTCTGCTGCAATGGATGTGACTCTTCAGTATGAAATTGTTGGTATTAATGTACCAGCACAGGAATTAACGTTAGCATTAGAACCCACTAGGTAAATGCCTTTAGTAAATTTTAGTAACTTAGATTTTGATCAGATAAAGACTTCACTTAAGGATTACCTTAAGGCGAATTCAAACTTTACTGATTACGATTTTGAAGGGTCCAACCTTTCAACCATTATTGATGTGTTAGCTTATAACACATACATTACTTCATATAACACCAACATGGTGACAAATGAAGTATTCATTGATAGTGCCACGTTGAGACAGAACGTCGTCTCCTTGGCAAGAAATGTTGGTTACCTTCCAAGATCTAGGAAAGCATCGAAAGCAAATATTAGTTTTAACATCGATGTTAATAACACCCAGGCAGCATCAATTACATTAAAGGCTGGAATTTGTGTTACCACTAGTTCAAGATTCGCAAGTAATAATTTTACATTTATTGTTCCATCGGACATTACAGTACCAGTAGGTTCTGATGGGTTTGCAAAGTTTAGTAATATTGATGTTTATCAGGGAACATGGATCACACAAGCATTTTCTGTAAGTTCTAGACTTCCTAATCAAAAGTTTATTCTTTCTAATCCTGGTATCGATACTGATCTACTTAATGTTAATGTAAGAGAATCAGAGACATCAACAGTTCAACAGAAATATACATTATCTGATAGTTTATTTGAAGTTACAAGTAAGTCAACAATATATTATATTAAGGAAATAGATGATGAGAGATATGAAATCTTGTTTGGTGATGGTGTTTTTGGTAAGAAGTTAGAAGAACCAAACTACATCACTATTAGTTATCCAGTTTGTGCTGGACCAGAAGCAGATAATATTGATAAATTTAGATTTAGTGGTAGTCTAGTAGATAACAATGGTATTGTTATTAATAACGGTATTTCACTTATTACTACAAATACTGCATCTTATGGTGGAAAAGATATTGAGACAACAGAATCTATTAAGAAATATGCAACTCAAATCTACTCATCACAGAATAGAGCAGTTACTGCAGCAGATTATGAAGCCATTGTTCCTATATTGTATCCAGAAACTGAATCTGTATCCGCATTTGGTGGAGAAGTACTGACACCTCCAGCATATGGAAAGGTTTTTATCAGTGTTAAACCAAACAATGGTGTGTATCTTTCTGGAGATCTTAAAGAAAACCTTGTAAATAATTTAAAGAAACACTCTGTTGTTGGTATTGTACCAGAGATTGTTGATCTCAAATATTTGTATGTTGAAACAGATGTCAATGCTTATTATAATACAGACATTGCACCTTCTTCTTCCTATATTAGGTCACTAATTATAGAGAATATCCAAAACTATTCAAATTCCAGAAGTTTGAATAGATTTGGTGCAAGATTTAAGTATAGTAAGTTTCAAAAGATTGTTGATGATAGTCATGCTTCCATCACTTCAAACATCACCACAGTGATCATGAGAAGAGATTTGGAACCTGTGTTAAATAGTTTTACCGAATACGAAATTTGTTACGGAAATCGGTTTCATGTTAGGAGTGAATTAGGTTACAACATTAAATCTTCGGGATTTAAAGTTAGTGGTATCAGTGATACTGTTTATTTTGGTGATATTCCAAATAGTGATTTAAAAACCGGAACGATCTTCTTGTTTAAATTAAATTCACCAACTGAACCGGTTATTCTAAAACAGTCTATTGGGACAATTGATTACGTTAAAGGTGAGATTGTATTGAATCCAATCAATATTATATCAACATCTATAGTTAAATCAATTCCTTTAATTGAGATTTCTGTCTCACCATATTCAAATGATGTAATTGGATATCAAGATCTTTATTTACAATTAGATCCATCTTCTAGTATTGTAAGTACTCTTGCCGACAATATATCATCTGGTAATGATGTTTCTGGAACAAATTATAATGTATCATCCAGTTATACAAACGGAACACTAATCAGAAGTTAAAGAATGTCAGTAGATAGAATTAAGTTCCAGAATATTGTCGAGAGTCAAGTTCCCGACTATGTTAGAGACGATTTTCCGCTTCTTGTTGATTTTTTAAAACAATATTATGTGTCACAAGAATATGAAAGTGGAACATATGATCTTGTTCAAAATATTGATCAGTATGTAAAGGTTGAGGAATTAACACATCTCACAACCTCTACTATTCTTGGTGCGAATTTATCATATACTGACACAACAATTACAACCAATAGTAGTGGTAACTTTACTGAAGGGTTTCCAACTAGAGATGGTCTAATTCAGATTGATGATGAGATTATTTACTATGAGTATAAGACAGAAACCGCCTTTGAGAATTGTAGAAGGGGTTTTAGTGCGGTAACTTCCTACGAAGGATCCAATACACCTGATGAATTAGTATTTAAATCATCAGAGGCTGATACTCATACTGCAGAAGTAGAGATTAAGAATTTAAGTATTATATTCTTACAAAAATTCTTAACTAAGCTGAAGACTCAGGTTCTTCCTGGTTTTGAGGATAGAACTTTATATACTGGATTAAATCAAGAAAATTTTATCCATCATGCTGATAGTTTTTATAAGTCTAAAGGTACTGATCGGTCTTTTGAAATTCTTTTCAGAGCTCTTTATGGTCAAGATGTAGAAGTTGTTAGACCTAGTGATTTTCTGTTAAGACCTTCTAATGCAAACTTCAAAGTAACCACCGACATTATTGTTGAAAAGTATCTTGGTGATCCTATGGATCTCAAGAATAAAACTCTTTTCCAAGATAGTACAGGATCCCGTGGTTCTGTTAGTAATGTTAGACCTGTTGTATATAATGGAAAGGTCTATTATCAGGTCAGCCTTGATCTTGGTTACGATAGGGATATTAATGTAGATGGAACTGTATATTCATCTTTTGTACCAAATAAGAAGACAAAGATATTAAATGATGTTTCTATCGGTTCAACATATATTGATGTAGAATCTACTATTGGTTTTCCACAGAATGGTATAATTGACACTACTGATATTGATGGTGTTGAGTATGCTACATCATTCACTTCTAAAAATGACAATCAATTCTTCAATGTCCCTTCAGTAACCAATAAGATTAAAGAAGGAACTGATATCACTTTATATGATCTTGCATATGCATATGTAAGTGAAAGTATTACCCAAGAGAAGATTGAAGTAAAAATATCTACAGCACTTAAAGATATTGTATTTGAAGATAAGAATCACTCTCTAAAAAAGGGTGATACAATTAATTTAAAATCTATTGGTATTAGTAAAAATACAGAAAAGACAAAAAACTGGAATTTAAATATTAAGGCTAATTGGAAAGTAAAAACACTTACTATTGCTGATGCTTCTCAAAAGAGATATAGTGTTAAATTAAACCAAGACCATAATATTTTAAACTCCAACAACAAAGTTACCTTTACTGACAATAAAAATAATGTCACTGAGGCAATTGTTGTTTCTATTACTTCTAGTGACACATTTACTGTAACTACACAAAATTTACTTGATCTTACAGAAGATTATTCTGTAGAGAATCAAACACTATCTGTAAACTCAACAAAGTATCCATATCTTAATAAGTATTTTGTAAATGTTCAAAATATTTACTCCAAAAATAATAATGATCTTCTTGTTTCATCCAACTCAATACCATCATTTAATAATGTTTTAATTAATCCATATAATAGATCATTGAAGTTTAGTGGTGTGGCAACCAATAATACCATCCAATTACTTAATACTGGTGATCATGGTTACTATACTGGTGATACAATTTACTATACACCGGGAACAATAACTACTACCACAACAGATACTGATGGAAATATAATTACTATAACATCTCCATCAACATTTGAAGGTGTTGAAGAAGGTGTTTTCTACATTAAGAGAGTTGACAACTTAAACATAAAGTTGTCAAAGAGTAGTTCAAATCTTTTCAATGATATTTTTGTTACATTAAACGGTTCTGTTGTTGATGTTACCCTTGAGTACTTTAACTTTCATAATAAAACATTTGAACCTCAATCTATTTACAGAGAAATTTCTTCACCTGTAAATAAGAGCGGTGAATATAAGACTGTTACAGGATACACTGGTATTCTGAATAATGGTGTCGAGATCTTAAACTATAAGTCTCCCAATAAATTAAACTATGGTACTATAAATGAGTTTAAAGTTGTAAATGGTGGTAAAGGATATGATGTTATCAATCCACCCATCCTAAAAGTTAATGACATTGTAGGAACTGGTGCAACCGGTGTCGTTAATGTCAAAGGTCAGTTAGAAAGAATTGATATACTTAATAGTGGTTTTGATTATCAACAAAGACCTATTGTCACTATATCTGGTGGTAATGGTATCAATGCATCTGCTGAAGCAAGACTATCTTCAGTAACACATGATGTCACCTTTAACGCTGAACAGAACTCTGCACAGGTCAGTCTTGGTTCTAGTACCATTGGATTTTCTACCTTTCACAAATTTAGAGACAGTGAGGAGGTAATATACCTCACAGACAACCAGAAGGCCGTTGGAGGTCTTTCTACTGCCGCCTCATACTATGTTGGAGTTGTAGATAGCAAGACTATAAAACTCTATGAAAACTTTGACGACTCTATTGTTGGTATTAATACTATCAGACTTAGTTTCTTTGGTAATGGAGTTCAGAAGTTTAGATCTTCTACACTGAAAGATATTGTTACTTCTATTGTTGTTACAAATCCTGGTACAGGATATGAGAACAAAGAGAGAGGAATTGTTGGTGTTAATACGGCATCGAATGAGTTTACCATTAATGACCATGGTTACTCTGAGAAAGAGATTGTAAATTATACAGGTTCGACTATCGATGGTTTGGCTCAGTCCAAAGATTATTATGTTGTAAAGATTGATGATAATAAGTTCTCACTTTCAGAAGTCGGAACTGGAAACACCTCTACTGACTATTATTATAATAGAAATGTTTTAGTTGATCTGAGATCAACAGGTTCTGGTTCTTTTAACTACAAACCAATTGTTGTTAGTGTTGATGGCATCACTGGTGTATCCACTAGAACTGGTCAAGACTTCTCTTGTCAGGTTCAACCAATATTCAGAGGAAATATTGAATCTATCAATGTGACTAATAATGGTGTTGGATACGGTTCATCAGAGGTTATCAACTTTTATAGAAAGCCAGTTACAACTATCTTTAGTGGTTCTGCTGCGATTCTCATTCCTGTCATCAATAATGGCCAGGTCGTAGATGTTTTGATCAATAATCCTGGTTCAGGATACAACTCTCCTCCTGATTTAGAACTTCAGACTACAACTGGTAAGAATGCGGTACTAACACCAGTCCTTAATGATGGAAAAATTGAATCTGTTAATATTATTAAGAGTGGTGCAGGATATGTTCCAAACAAAACAACTATTAAAGTAACAGCATCTGGTAATGAGGCTGTGATTGATCCAATGATCGATCAATGGAATATTAACTTGTTTGAAAGAAACTTTAATAGTATTAATGATGATGATGGTTTTCTTGACATTAATATTAATAATGATGAGTTACAATATTCATATCTTTATGCTCCTCGTCCATTAAGAGAAAATACCTTTGTTATTTCTGGAACCTCCGATGATAATACCCGCTATGGAGTTCCAGACCTTGAAATTGTAAATGGTATTGAAGTCTCAAATGTATTTCATTCACCAATCATTGGTTGGGCATATGATGGTAATCCCATCTATGGTCCATATGCTTTTAATCAGGCTGATGGTTCTTCTTTTGTAAAGGAAATGAAGTCTGGATATGAGTTAAAGACTTCTTCCTTAAACAGACCACCTATTTCTTTATATCCCTTAGGTTTCTTCATAGAAGATTACATATACACTGGTGCTGGTGATCTTGATGAACACAACGGTAGATTCTGTGTTACACCAGATTATCCAAATGGAACCTATGCATACTTCGCAACAATTAATACAATCAATGACTCTGTTGGACCCTTCAAAAATTTCAGGAGACCACAGTTCCCATATCTGATTGGTGATTCTTATAACTCATTACCAAACATCACTAATTTTAAAACAATATCCAATCAGAATGATTATGATATTCAAAGTAATGGTTGGTTGAGAAATACTTACAACTATAATCTCAATGATAATGGTTATAAGTATATCTTCAATTCTAATCTTGTAAACAAACAGAAGATAGATGTTACTTCAGCATCTCTGGGTGTGGTTGAAGAAGTTGATATTTTGGTAGGTGGTTCTAATTATAAGGTCAATGATGAGATTATATTTGATGATTCAAATAGTGGTGGAAATGGGGCACGTTCAAGAGTCACATCAATTGAAGGTAATACTATCAACACTGTTAGTGTTGCCACAACATCATTTTATGATGTAGAATTTACTCCATTCTCTAATAGATCATTTATTGGATTTTCAACTCAAATTCATTCATTTAACAATGATGACATTATAAATGTAAGTGGATTGTCATCTTACTTTAGTGGATTTGATAGAGCATACAATGTCGGTGTAAGAACAGACAACTTTGTATTAACTCTTGGTATTTCTACTGCAAGTACTAATGACGTTGATTACTTATATGTAAATGGTATTCTTGAGTATCCGTTTATCAGGCCTGATGATATCTTTACAATTGATGAAGAGAAAGTAAGAGTTTTAAATCTTGACCAGAGAACAGGAAGGATTAGAGTCCAAAGAGCAGTAGAAGGAACCAGTCCTGTTCCACATCAAAATAGCTCTATTCTCTATGAGAATCCTAAGAAGTTCCGTATTAATGTAGGTTCTCTCAAGACTACCAGAATATTTAATGTAAATGAAATCCTTTATTTCGATCCTGCAGAATCTGTTGGTCTTGGGACTGTGTTGGGAACAGGTATTGGTAATACTATCACATTCTCAAATCCTGGTGTTGGTCAAACTCAAGTATTCATTGAACCACAATCAATTTACTATCCACATCATAACCTAAAACTTAATGATTCACTAATCTACACACCAAATGGTGGTACAAGTATTGAGGTTTGGAATGGATCTTCTACTGGATATGTGAACCTCTCATCATATCAGAACCTTTATGCCGTTCCACTGTCCGATAACACTCTCGGTATTAGTTCTAATAAGGTAGGACTTGATTCTACTGGAAGTTATATTGGTGTTAATACTTCTACCGCTCTTCTTTATATTACTAATGTTGGTGTAGGTAATACTCACAAATTTACTACTAATTTTAATAATGTAATTACTGGTGAAGTTTCTAAAAATATTATAACTGTATCCACTGCTTCTACTCATGGTTTGACAGAAGGGGATCTTGTTAATATTGACATTAAACCAAATGTTGAAGATACTGTAATAGTCAAATATAATGATTTTAATAGAAGAATTGTATTTGATCCTAAGACATTTACCTCAGGTGATGTTGATATTGTACGTAACTCTATTAACTTCTCTGGAGAGTTTTTCAAACTTGGGGATAAGGTTATTCATACCTCCTCTTCACCTTCTAGTGGTCTTGAGGATAATGCAATCTACTACGTAGTTCCTTTCAATAGAACTAAAGTAAGACTAGTAAGAGAAAAATATGAGGTTAATTTAGTTAGTCCAAACTTTATTGATATTACTAGTGCATCTGGTGGTACACTTTCCAAAATCAATCCACGGATTCAAACTAAGAATAATAATACACTTACATTTAATCTTTCTGATTCTTCATTATCATTCATCAGTGGTGGAAATGAATACTCCGCTTTTAGTATGAATCTTTATTCGGATAGAGAGTACTCTAACATCTTCTTTACCACAGGTGAAACAAGTCAGTTTGAAGTTATTAAGACTGGAAGACCTGGTGTTGATTCAGATGCAAGTCTTAAATTATCTGTTCGTGATACTGTTCCAACACAACTCTACTACAGATTTGAACCAGATCATCTGAATATTATACCATCAATTAAATCTGATATTATTATTGATAATGATGTTAATGTACATAATTCTGTTGAAGTTGTTAAATCTCTTTATAATGGTAGTTATAACATCGTAGGTGTAGGATCGACATCGTTTGATTATACTATTAAGGATATTCCCGATGTTTCCTTATATAATTCTTCTAATTCAACTCTGAAGTATACCACAACTTCTAAGAGTGCGTTTGGTGCGATTTCAAACATCAATGTTGATGATGGTGGATCAGGATACAAAGAACTTCCTGGTATAACTTCAATAAGAAGTGGTATTGGTAGTAATGCAATAGTTACACTTTCTAGTAATAGTATTGGTGAAATTCTATCTACTAAGTTTGAAGAGATTGGTTTTGATTATCCTTCTGATCAGACACTTAAGGTTGTTACAAATACTCCAGAAGTTTTGGAAGTAGAAGCACTACAATCAATTAAAAATATTATTGTTACTTCTTCTGGTAAGAATTATTTGGTAAATCCAAAACTAGTCCTTCTTGATGGTTTTACTAATAAGGTTTTCTCAGATGTAGACCTTAGATATAATCTTGGTGACACTGAGGTTGAAATCCTTAGGAATACAAACGGTCTTTATAGTACAACACCAACAATTATTCCAACCAGGAATTCCAATGGTGTTGGTATTTCTTCGATTTCTTATACAGAGTCAACCAAAAATGTCAGAGTATATTTGGGTTCTCAGTTCAGTGATTCGGTAGACTTTAGATATAAGACTGGTGCAAAAGTTTTGATTGAGGGAATCTCTGTTGCTATTGGTTCTACAGATATTGGATATAACTCTGAAAACTATAATTATGCTCTGTTTGATGTAACTGGATTTGATATGCAACTTGGTGGTTCTGGTGCATACTTTGAATATAGTCTTGATGGTTATCTGAAGCCTGGTGAAAGTCCCGGTATTGTGGATGAAGCAAGATCTACAGGTAGAGCAATTCCTGAAAGTGATTTCCCAGTTTTTGATATTAATTTGAAACCAAATAACTTCTTTACTGATGAGATTGTAAATTCTGGTACTAATAGTGGTATTGTTGAGAGATGGAACCCTACTAACAGAACATTGGTAGTTTCTACTTCTGATGAGTTTGAAGTTAATTCAAAAATTATAGGAGAAGCTTCTGGAACTGAAGTCATTATTCAGAAGAAATTTGACTTTAATTCAACGGTTGCAACTGGAGCAGGTACTACGATCATTGATGGATGGAAAACAAATATTGGTTTCTTGAATGACAGTCTTCAGAAAACTCCAAACAATGAGTATTATCAGAATCTTTCTTATTCACTTAAGTCAACTGTTCCTCTAGAAAAATGGGATGATGCAGTTTCTAGTCTTGGTCACGTTGCAGGTCTTGCTAAGTTTGCAGACTTAATTGTAGAGTCAACAGAACAAACTCCAGGTGGTATTATTGTATCTACACCAGAGTCTGATGTTGAAGTTGTTATTGATGTTATTAGTGAATCAAGTATTCATTGTTGGCAAGACTTTGATAATGTTTCTGAGAATTCTTTTTATATTAATGGACTTCTTATATCTGATGAAATTATATTTGAAAATAAGATTCTCACTGATTTCAATGAATCCTTTGGTAACAGAGTTCTGAGTATCGATGACTTTAGTAGTGAGTTTAATAGTGTTGAAAGACCGGATAAGTTTGCAAATGTTGGTCAATTCCCTTCAAATTACACCTACAATAAGATCCTTGTTTATACTAGAGATCAGGTTCTTACTAATGAGAGACAGATTGATTTCTTATCAGTTCTACACAATAAAAATACTACCCTTATTTCTCAATATGGAACTCTTGATACCAAGTACTTAGGTTCTTATGACTTCGTTCCTTCATCAGATGGGACAGAGTGGTTCATAAGATTCTATCCAATTTACTTTGCATATCATTCTTATGATCTTAGCTCGATTTCATTTAGTCTTCTTGATAACATTAGTGGTGTAGGAACAACTACATTCGGTGATATTGTTCAGGCTGATAGTTCAAGAGTTGATG
>Ga0066861_10000184_pt1 | contig 17576 bp, 15 predicted proteins | sample ETN02SmetaG_3_FD_66434 | JGI IMG/M metagenome (GOLD analysis project Ga0066861, IMG submission 66434) | Marine microbial and viral communities from oxygen minimum zone, Eastern Pacific Ocean - ETNP2014F10-02SV257 | ecosystem: Environmental > Aquatic > Marine > Oceanic ... | reverse complement strand
TCTTTTCCATGAAAGAACCAAATCTTTAATGGTTGTAAGCAAATACAAATCAAAAGAGAATTTGGATAATGGTTAATTTTATTAAATTGTGCTATAGGTGTTTTATGAGTTCCAGCTGCTGCTGCTTGCTTAGAACAAGATTTAATTTGGCTTCCATAATATAAATTATTTGTACAACTATTTTTTCTTTGAATAGCAATATCATTATGAGCTCCATCGCGTATAAGTTTAATATTCCAATTGTTTTCTAATAATTTAACTAATTTGCGTATCGCTTTGCTTTCACATTCGTTACAATGACCGTTTCTCAATAAACCTTCGGCTCTTCTTTGTTGAATTGTTTTGCTTTCTTTTTCCTTTTGTTTCCTTTCTTTGTTTTTTGCTCTATTTTCATTTTCACATTTTATTGCTTCTTGTTTATTATAAAAGAATTTATAACATTGTTTTCCATTTTCGTGCCATTTAGCTACCCATTTTCTTCTTTGTGGATAAACCATTTTAATTTTTGTTCATACTATATATTACTGATTAATGTTTATGTATTTTTTAAGAGCATTTAAAATACTTCTTCAGGTAAAAAAATGATCGCAGTTGTTTCAATAAAAGTAAAATAAGAAGACTGCATTATTTGATAATATAATGAATAATTCAACAGTTACGCTACACGATTTAAAGATTTTGTGTGATTACAATAAGTATGATTTCAAATGGGAAAATTCGAGAAATAATATAAAAATTATTGTTACTATCCCAGATACAAATGAAGAGCTTATCGAAATTGGAAAAGGCGAATTAAAAACAGAAAAAAAGGAAAATGCTGTAAGAAATTTTATTAACAAATATAAAGAATTATTAAATATTGACAAATATTTGGAATATCGAATTCAAAAGAAGGCAAATTCAAAATTACCTTTTCATAAAAACAGATACATTATACATGCTAAAAAAGAGTTGCGAAATGTTAGAATTCATGTAAATTATCCAGATTATCTAAATTATCTTGGTAATACAATCGCAATTGATGCTGAAGGTGCCGCGCCTAACATGATTCAGTTATCAGATGGAATAATTGTCTTAGTGTTTAATTATCAGATGTATAAAGATATTATAAATAAATACTTAAACCAAACAAATAAAACACTAATATTTTGCGACGCGCATTCTGATATTAAACTGTTAGAAATTACAAATACTAATTATTATGATATACAACAAATGTGGAAATCATGCCGCCGATCTGGAATAGCACTTCCTAATATAACGAACCTAAAAGCGATGGCATCACATATCAATAATATTGAACCAGTACTTCTAAGGCCGAAGAGTAATTTCTATTGGCCGGACAATGTCCGATGGAGTATGCCTTACGATGACGATCACTTATATTATGCCGCATACGATGCTTATGTAACATTTCAAATATACGAATATTTGACGAAACTGAAAAAAGGAAATTAAACAAAATTTATAAAAAAATTTTTATTTGGTTTTTGTGTTTTTTTATTTTTTATTTGGTTTTTGTGTTTTTTTAGTTTTTATTTGGGTTTTTTTAGTTTTTAGTTTTTTTTAGTTTTTTAAGCAAGTAATTCCAACAATCGCGCCTTTAAGTCTGCCTTCTTTCCAGTTACATCATCACATCCTCGCTTCTCGAGCTCCTTCTTCAAATCGGCGACCTTCAAGCTATCGATGTCAGGAACGTCGTCCTCGTCGTCCGAATCATCCTTCTTGGCTTCCTCCTTTTGCGATTTCTTAGCTTCCTTTTCAGCTTTCTTAGCTTCTCTAGCAGCCTTCTTTTGAGCCTTCTCAAGATCTTTTGCTTCCCTTGCAGCTGCCTTTTTTGCCTTAAGGGTCGCTTTTTGCTCATCAATCGACTTCTTCAGCCACATCTTAGCAATCTTCTTCATATCCTTGAACCCCGACTTTAGACTCTTCTTGTGTTCGACCTTTGCTTTCTTGACTGTGGAGTTGTACTCCTTGAGGAACTCTTTGGCACGCTTGACAACTTTCTTCGCCTCTTGTCTATCAAGCTTGTTTGCTTCCTTAAGTGCTTCTCTAGCCTTCTTATCTTCTACCTTTTGCAAAGCTTTCTTGACCTTTTCTTCTTCCTTCTTTTTAGCTTGTTCTTCAGCTCGCATAGCGGCGGCGATAAGAACTTTCTCACAATCGTCCCATCCGTTGAAATCGATCTCTAGGTAGCCGTTCTTAATGCACTTCGCTGCATCAGCAAATTTGCCACCAGATTCGATAAACTGAGACCAATCCGTGCAATTCTTGAAAGAATTGTACTTCTCGGCAAACTTTCCAGTAATTTCGGCCTCGTTGTTGAACTGAAGTGGAACATCTTCCTCTCCATTGAGAACGGACTTCAGCATCGTGGTCTGCTCTTTCGTGAAATAAGACATGGTTGTACGTTTTGTGTTTCTGTTGTGTTGTTCTTTGCTTTTGTCTAATTAATATTAATACCTTAGAACAAAAAACATGTCATTTTTTTGACTTTTACATAGAAATTCATTTTCAATATGATATTAGAATATTACTAGTATGTTTAATCATACTAGTAATATTTGGCGATAGCAACTTGCGCGGCGACATGCCAGGCTTATTTAGTTCGATTTCATACATATATCGATAACGATTACAGAAGCATGAATAAATGCGGCAGCTAATAAAAATCCTGCTGCAATTAAGTGTTTACGCTTCGATCTCTGGATTGAATCTCCATAAACAACTGATATTATTAATGATAATATTACGAATGCGATTATGGAGAATTGAATACTATTTTCCATTATTATAATACTTGATATTTAAAATTAATATTATCCTCCTGCGAAGACAATACTTAATATAAATACTGCAGCTCGTAATCTTCTAGATGACATATTTGTTGTTGGAACATAAGATTTTTTTGGTGAAACTAAAACCGTTTTTATTGTATTTAAGAATGTTTGCTCCGCCGGCTCGGGGCGCTCGAGCCCCTCAAAACATTTTTTCATTATTATATCACCATTAACAGTTTCATATTCAAATAATATTTGTGCAATACAATTGAGAATATCTTTATTATTTTTAACCAACTCTGCTGCCAAATATTCTGCTTTATCAATTTCAGCAATTATAGCAGCATTTGCGGCTTTTCCACCAATAGCATTTGAAGCACCTTCAATTGCGAATTTCTTTATTATATTATTAGCCAGCAATGATGCTCTGAATACATCATCAGAAGCACCAGTCGATGTATCACCATCAAAAACATATGATTCAGCTGCTTTTCCAGCTAGCATCATTATTAAGCGTTCACGCAGTTCCAATGCTCTTAAGTTTCGAATATCACCAACGCCAAACATTGTTACCCCAAGAGACCCACCGGAACGTGGTCTAATACTTGCTCGAACAGCATTATCAATATTTTTTAACACAAAAGAAGCTAACACATGTCCAGCTTCATGAACAGCAATTCTCCAATCGGGAGGTGGTGCTGATTCGTCGCCATCTCCATATATTGGTTTTCCGAGTATATTATCTTCAAGAGCTCTTTCAAAATAGGAATTATCAGCATAACTTTTTCCATCAGACATTGCGGACAAAACTGCTTCATTAACAACAGCTTCAATATCAGCTCCTGCTAAACCAGGTGACAAATTTGCTAGTTTTTCAGCATCAACATCATCGTTTATTTTCGAACCATTATAAAAAACATTGTATTTGATATTTCGACATTTAATTCCTATTTTTCGTAAATCCGTTTCTTCAAACATAATTGTACTTTCATTCATATATGCAGACACTCTTAAATTAGCTAGTTTTTTTGGCGATAATATCTTTAATGTTGTTCTTTGTCCAGATTCGGGCATTGCCGCTTGACAATAAATATCGGTTCCATATTTATTTTTGAAAACAATTTCTAAACTAGAAACTGAAGTCCAGTGTTTATTAATATAATGTTTATACAGTTTGTATCTTCCATTTACATCCGGAGAACCAAGATGTATAACATTGTCAAAACGACCTTTTCTAACAAGTGCTGCATCCAATATATCATATCTATTCGTAGCAGCCATAACAATAACTCTAGGTTGATTCTCATGTCTTGCTTTAAAACCATCTAATTCAACGAGTAACTGATTTAGTGTATTATCACTATCACGTGAAACAACTCCCTCGTCAACGCCGCCGCGACTACGTCCACATGAGTCTAATTCATCAATAAATACCATTGACATTCCTGTTTTTTTTGCAATTCTTCGAGCGGATTTAAACAAGGCCTTAATTCTCTCAACGCCGACGCCAGCATATTTACCTTTTACAATTTCTGCTGCAGAAACCACCAATAATGGTGCATTCAAATGATTTGCTGCTGCTTTAGCCATTAGTGTTTTACCTGTTCCTGGTGGACCAATCAAAAGAATGTTTCTTGGTGGATTCGCACCGGCTCGTCTTGCACGAATAGCAACGGATTGTGAACCAATAATATCTAATTTTTGTTTTATATCTTGACATGCAAGATCCATTCCAATAACGTCATCCCATGTTGTTGGATCTTTATTTCCATTAGAATAAAATTCAACAAAATTAGATATAGTTGTATCTAAATTAGTTGTCGTATTTATAAAAAAATTACCAAATATACTATTTATTAGATTTATACATTTTGGAGGATTGACCGCGCACAATTGCATAAATGTAAGAGAAGATATTGTTATAGTTTTTCTTACTATTGACATACCCATTTGTGCCGGCGGCGCAGCTGGTCCAGAAGCATTCTTACCACTATTATTATAAGGCAGGTTGTTCCGCAGTGGTTCGGAAGCATTCTTACCACCATTATAGGAAACTAAACTACGCCAATTCGGCATCGAGGCCGAATCGACGATTGCCATATAAAATAGACAAAATTTTGCATATTTTATAATTACCATTATATCTAACTCCTATCTTTATTAAATAAATCGCGCGCGCAAATTGCGGAGAATATAACGAGAAATTATAAAAATATAAATATGATATTAAGTTCATTATCTGGTAAAAAATTGGAAATAAATGAATTTAATGGACCACTTGGTGAAAATATGTTACCACTCGCGAATAATACAAAACAATTTAATAAATCACTTTTACATAGCAGTATATCTCCATGCTGTTGTATATCATCTGTACCGTTTTTAAGTCCTTGTGTGCAATCATACACGAGATATAAGGTACTAAATCATATTTATCCGGATTCACATTGGAATGAATATTCGTGTTTTCAAGATTATTCACCAAAATTATGTGGTAAATTTATGCATAAGAATGGTAGCAAATGTCCGAGAACTAGTATGTGCATCGAAGCCTTCTTTTTTCCAGGAAATACTGCTTTTATATCAAGAATGTTATTAATGGATAAATACAAATTATCACTAGATTCATGTGATAACAGACTAATTAGATGTAATAATATATGTGTCACATTACCACCATTCGCACGTTGCTGTATATCTGATATAATTTCGAATTGTACAATAGGATGTATAACTTCTCAAATACATCAAGAGTTAAATCACCAAAATATACAAGAAACACCAGACAATATTTCAAGATATGCACCTTTGGAAGCTGCTTGTATGGAACAATCGTCGGAATCGACGGCGGCGATGTCGCAGGGAGACATTACGGATGTTGCAAATGAGTCAACGCCTCTAATTGATGTATCCTCCAAAGTAGCTGCTTCTAACAGAGTAAACAAAATATTAAATAGACTATCTATTTCTGAACGGAGCATAATTATTTAGCATAAAGAACAATTCATTATTTATAATAAAGTAAGATGGCTTCTTATTTTAAAAAATCACCAGATACACTTCCATCATCTTCGTGGAAGCGTAAAACAAAAAGCTTTCGAGATGCATTGCCATTATCGCCTAGATTTGAAGATCCACTTGGAGATGATATGGATGAATGTGAACCGCCTCCATATTGGAACGAACTATCAAAAGAAGAGAAGCTTGAAATTTTAGATCAGCAAATGGATAGTTATTGGGAAGAATATTATGGAGAAATTAGAAAAAATATTAATTGGTGGAAATATTCTACTATTTTTATGGGTGGAATGAATATTTTTTTATATTTAGCATACCAGATATAATCTATAAGAGCCCCTCCTGCGGGAGCATACAAAAAAATGACAAGTTTTTTGTTCTAAGTATCATGTGCAACTAGAACAGAAACACAAACACTTGAACTATCTGAACAGATGGCGTCCTACTTAAATAAGGATGAAAAGGTTATTATTAAGAAATACTTGAAGGATAATTATGGAACAGAACTGTTGGTGTTTGTTAAGAATCCGAAGCTCTCCGAGAAGAAATTAAAGAGATTTTTGGAATACAGTGATTCTAAGACTTTTGACGAATTCACGGATAATGGTGGAAATATTTCAAACATTTGGAATAATTTAAAAGACAATTTACTGCAAATTAATACAGATGATGCAGTAATCAATAGCATCACAGAGAACGCATCCAAGAGATATCAACAAAATCTGAAAGAGGCAAAGGCGCGAGCGCAGCGAGCGCTGAAGGAAAAGGCAGAAAAAAAATTAGAAATTTACAAGGATGAACAAAAGGCAAAAGAAAGCATTCGTGCAGCAAGGAAATTAGCGGTTCAAATTGAAAAGGACACGCGTCGTTCAAAAAAGAATATGACAAAAATCCTTAAGGTTCTTGTTAAAATTCATGAAAAAAAGATTGCTGCCGCGGCCAAGGCATCGAAGAAAAAGACACAAAAGAAGAAGGTACCGTAGGTACCTACGGTACTATCACATAAAAACAAATAAAAAATAAAAAAATAAAAACCAAATAAAAATTTTTTTTATGCGCTCATTTTTGCAGAAATCTTATTAGCACAAACATAATTTTCCAAACTAAAATCTTCTATGCTATATTCATTCCAATCTTTTTGTCGCCGCATGCTAACCTGTGTTCCGGTCCCATCATCGAAGACAGAGGTTCTAGATGAACGAATATTAATTGTTGGTGAAGGATGAATATTATTTTTTAATTGTTTTTTAACTGCATCTACATGATTCTCATATACGTGTGCATCACCAATACAATGAACGACACCACCAGGCGATAAACCCGTTCGTAATGCCATAATATGAAGTAATACCGAATAGCTAAACATATTAAAAGGTATTCCTAAAAACATGTCACCAGAACGTTGATAAAACTGAAGCCATAACTTTTCGGAATAATCAACATACCACTGTATTAATATATGACACGGTGGTAATGCCATTTCATTTATTTGTGATGGATTCCATGCAGTCATAATAATCCTTCTTGAATAGGGGTCTTCTATTAGCATCTTCTCACACAATCGAAGCTGGTCTATACCTTTATAATGACTTCTACTGCTAATGTATTTTTCACCCCAATGACGCCATTGAAATCCATATACTGGTCCCAAATCTCCTTCTGCTCGAGATGTCAAACCTCTTGAATCCAAAAAATCGCGTGATGCATTCCCATCCCATATATGGACATTTTGTTCAACTAATGTTTTATTATCTGTATCTCCTGAAATAAACCATAATAATTCTTTTATAACAGTTTTCCAAGCCATTTTTTTTGTAGTTAATAAAGGAACTAATCCGTTTGAACAATCATATTTAAGTTGAACACCAAACATAGAATGGGTATTTCCGTTTCTCGTGTGTCTTATTGGTAAATCTATTATTTCTTTTAAATAATCTAAATAATTCTTTTCATAATTGGGACTGGCGCTCCAAGGTATATACATACATGATAGTAAAGATTGTGTTAATTCATTTTCTGGATGTCTTTCTAGGCCTCCGACAGACCTTCTAGTAAACGTAATATAGTTTACTTTTTGTAATTCCGGTTTGTTCTTATTATAACAAGATACATTTGTTAAAACAGACTTATATTGACTTGATATACTATAATCATGAAATGGTAAATCAACATAAACACCGTCTTTTGGTTCACTATCATCCTCATATTCTGTTAAATAAATCTTTTTAATTTTACGAATATATTTACTAGAAATTAAGGATTTTAATAAACTAGCTCCTCCAATAAAGCAAGGTTCTTCTACGGTGTTAAATACATTATCTAAAGTACTTGTCCGCGCATTACACATAAGACGCATGTAATAATTATTTGTTACAACAACATTTAATCTATCAGGTAAAGGTCTTCTATCTCTAGGAAGGCTACACCAAGTATTAGAACCCATAACGACATTTCCAATCGTTTTTGTTAATTCACTAAATCTCTTTAAATCAACTTGGCTTGAGAATGCTAAATCATTGTTAATACCCATTAAACCCTTCTTATTTAAAGAAATAATTATAGACATACTTAGACTATAATTAAAGACTTTACCTTATATTTAGGCCCTTATGGTTGGCTGGCGATGGCCTGGGTCGCCGCGTCGCGCCGGTCTTGGCTAATAAATATAAAATAATAAGAATGGAAATAGTAAATCCCAAAAAAGTTATAAAATATATTGACTTGTGTTCTGGTATAGGTGGGTTCAGAATTGCAATTAATAATATGTCTCATATTTGTGACGCAAAATGTGTATTATCATGTGATATCAAACAATCGGCAATTGATACATATAATTTAAATTTTAATGAACAAAATGAGAAAACGAATATCTATGATTTGAAAGCAGAAGAAATAGAAAATTTTGATTTATTATGTGCCGGATTTTGCTGCCAGCCGTTTAGCACTGCCGGAAACAAGAAAGGGTTTTCTGATGATAGAGGGGGAATAATATTTAAAATAATTGAATTATGTAAATATCATAGACCAAAATATGTGTTTTTAGAAAATGTATTCAATTTAATAACAATAAATAACGGAGAGTGTATTGATAGAATTACTACACTATTCGAAGAGTTGGGTTATTTTGTTAATTATAAAAAACTCAATTCTAAAGATTTTGGATTACCACAAGATAGACAAAGAGTATATATTGTATGTTGTTTAGATAAAAAGATATGTTTTGACAATTGTGTTCCACAATTGCCTAGATTAAAGATTAAGGACATAATTGACTATACTGATAGGAATAGTAAAATAGATAAATCATTTACAGATAAATTATTAGAATTACACAAAAAAAAACATATTTTTGGGTGTAAAATTGGTGACAAACGCGGTGGTGATTCTAATATACATTCATGGGATTTGTCGTATTCGGGACAAATAAATCAAGATGAAACAAGATTAATGAATCAAATTCTTCTAGAAAGAAGAAAGAAACATTGGGCTGATGCTAAAGATATAGATTGGATGGATGGAATGCCATTAACAACAAGTGAAATAGAAACATTTAATCATTCACAAAATTTACAACAAATGCTTGATAATCTAGTATTGTTGAAGTATTTAAGATTGGAAAAATGTAAGGAAATTGTTAACGGTAAAAGAGAATATAAAGAGGATAGTGAAGAGGGTTATAATATTTGTAAAGGCAAACTATCTTTTCCAATAAGTAAAATTTTAGATCCTGAAGATGTGGCTCCAACTTTAACTGCGACAGATTCTAGCAAATTGGCTTTAATAATTGATGAGAATACAATTAGACAGATTAATAGAAAAGAAATTAAAAAAATTTGTGGATTTCCAGATACTTTTGAAATACCTGATAATGTTAACTACTTTGATTTATTTGGAAATATGGCAACGCCACCCGTTTTAGAAGCAATACTTCGCGTTATGTTAGTTTAGTGATTTGACCCGAATCCATGATTCCCATCATAATAACATAGTGCTTCATTAACATAGACAGAATTTGTATATTCCAGACATTTTTTCCATGCTTCATAATCTTGTCCGCGACGGTCATGTGGAACTTTACCAGCTTTAATCAATATGTCTTTTTCTACAACTACAGAACTATTTGTGAACCAGTTATGTTTTTTAATGTGGTCTAATGTCCATATTTTTTGTTTATTTCCAATAAGTTTCTCATTATATTTATGAGAAGGGTTATACAGCCCGCGGCGACCCACTACAGTTTCTGTAGAAGACATTTTACAACCGGTTGACATCATTGCATTGATTTGTAATTCAAGTTTATTTGGTAACCAAGTATCATCATCATCACAAAAAGCTATATATTTACCAGATGCTTTTTCAATACCAATGTTTCTAACATATCCGACACATCCATAACCAAATATTTTTTTGCTGTTTTCCGGTAAATGTATTATTATTACTCCTTCATTTTCCCAATTATGTGTATAATATTCTTTTTCGGTAGAACAGTCATTAATAATTATAATTTCAAAATTAGAATAACTTTGCTTTTTTATAAATTGTAAATTGTGTATTAAGAATTTAAATCTATTATAAGTTGGTATAATAACACTAACTCTCTCCATACTGAGTTGTAATGATTTATACAATATCACAAATTTAATTAAACGCAGAGGAGACACTTGCGCCGAAGACGCAATATATTATTAAGATATTATTGTAATGTTTAATCTACCCAATGAAATTCAATTAAAAATATACGAATATGACTCAACTTATAGAGACATATTTCAAATAGTTTTATTTGACTTAATGCCAGTTGCATCAGTTAATAGAATGAACCATGTTTGGAAAATATGGAATGCTTCTGGAAGGGCGCGACACGGCTCACGCTCATCTCTTTCTATGATGTCTTATTTGATTAATGAAACAGTACCGGATTCTGATTTAATTGTTAGTAATTTATCAAGATGTAACTGTTGCTATAAACATTCTAATAGACGACCCTTACATTTATATGATCGAACGTGGATAGATTTTGGATTATCAAATCCAATTGAATTTTGTGATTACAACACGAAATGCACATGTATTTGCAGGCATTCATCACGATGGTTATGTAGGACATTCAATCAATATTTTCAGTAATCAAAAATAAATATGTAGATATAAAGTAATGGTATTAGGTTTAGAACCAATTAGTCTGGTAGAAATGGATACAGACAAATGGTTATCTGGTAAAGATTCAAATAATATTGTATTATATTTACAAAATAAATCATCAAAAATAGAAACATTTCTCATAAAAAGAAATTATTTAACATCAAATTTAACCCCAAATAATAGATATTATGAATGTGTATATTCTGAAAATAAGCAATTAATGATAAAAGATACTTCTCAGAAAGAATATTACAATATTGGTTACTTTTTTGGAAAAGTGTTTTTAATTACAAAACAAATGCATAAAAAGATACTTAATAATGATAAGACAAATGAATTCTTGATAGTTGAAAATGAAAATTCATCAAAATTTATAAGTAAAAATACTCTAGATGAAAGTCAAATAAAATTGATATACATGAATCTAAAATTTAACAGTATTGATAATACAAATTTTGCGCATGGTGCAATTGATTTATATTTTGAAAAGAAAATGGCTGTTGCATTATATAACTATTCATATAGATGGGATTCTCCTATTAATAAATATTTAATACAAGGAAATAGTTATTTTGATTCACAGTATTTTCAAAACTACAAACATCGATACACTAAGCTATATGGTTCTAATAGCGCTGACCCAGTATATAATATAAAAGAGTGTATATCACGATTAGATAGTTTATTTTTAGAATCAGTTGATTTAACTGAGAAAAAAGGAACAAAATTATACAGAGGAATGAGAATAGAATATCCAGGACTAAAAAAACCAGGAGACAAAATTATTGTTAAAAATTATTCATCATCCTCAAAACAATTGTCTGTTGCGAAACGTTTCTGGAAAAAAGGAGAAAAATGTTGCCTATATAGATTGCACATTGATAGAGGAATTCCGCATATTGATATGAAAACAACTTCCTGTTATAAAGGAGAAAAAGAAATATTATTGCCAAGAAATCTTGTATTTGAATATTTAACAGATACATACGATAATGATGGTGTTAAAATTAGAGAAATTCGTGTATCTATATCTTCACCAGAACAATTTAAAAGATATAACAGTTGTAAAAAATTAAAGACTGCAACACTAAAAACAGTAACTAAAAAATTTAAAAAATTGATTGAATCGGGTTCTCCAAAAGAAGAACTTGCTACTTATGAACAATTGAACCAATTAAAAGTAAAACAATTAAAACAATTAGCTGTGAACGTCGGCGCAAACATCGAATTTGCTATAGAAAAATCAGATATTATATCAAATCTAAGAGGAAAAGTATATGAAAAAACACTAAAAATGTTTGAAAAACCAAAATCAGAACCAAAATCAGAACCAAAATCAGAACCGTCTATAAATAAATGTAACAACAGAAATCCAGCACCACCATGTAAACCAGGAAAATACGCGAAAACGCGTAAATTATCCAATGGTAAAACTGAAAAATGCTGCTATGTAATTAAGAAAAAGAAAACAAAAAAATGTACTAATAGAAATCCGGCGCCACCATGTAAAAATGGTAAAATAATAGGAAATAGAAAATTATCAAACGGCAAAACTGAAAAATGTTGTTATAATCCTAATTATTTAAAATATATTAAGAAGAATAATTAATTATTTATTAATTGCTTATGAGTTGTGATTATGATATGTTTGGTTTAGATAAAGAATCATCTACTTTGAATGATGCAAAGAAAGCATATTATAACCTTGCTTTATTGGTTCATCCTGACAGAAATGCATGTATTAACAAAGAAACTGCAAAATTAGAAATGAAAGCAGTAACAAATATGTATAATAATATAAAAAAAGAGTTAGAATCACGTGATTTGAATAATAAATATAAGGAGTGTTCTAATTTGGATGATATTCGAGAAAAGGAAATTGAAGAAATTGATAAGTTTAACAATGAAATGCCTAGTTTTATGGATATATATTTAGAAACACATGAGGATATGAAAAAATTTCACAAATCTTTTGAAAACAATATAGGTCAAACTCAAGATGATTATGTACTTAATTCTTCCGTTGGATATGAAACTATTACATCAGAATACGCAGGAAAGTGTTTTGATAATGTAACATATAGTCCATTGATAAATGATGACTCACATATTGTTCATTTTACGAAACCAAATTCTGAAATAGTAAGTATTGATAAATTAGGAACAACACATAAGCAGGATGGTTTCGATTATAGAGAGGCGTATGGATGTCCTGAATTCTTAGAAGATAGGATACCTCCGGACAGTGTAAAAAAATATAAAAGTTTAGAAGATTTGGAATTAGCATTCGAGAAAAAATGTAAGGAAATGGAATCATTGCCGTGATAATAAAAAAATTGTATTTGGTTTTTGATTTTTTTGATTTTTATTTGGTTTTTGAATTTTTTTTGCGTTTTGCGGCGGCGATAGACCATGAATGGGAATTAATATAGATTGGGAAGTACACAGGTTTCACCGTCCCAATCTAAACACTTATAAGTTTCCCCATCTATTTCTTTTTCATAGATTAGTTTGTAAATATCAGGACCATACCACCACACATTGTTTTGTCTATTGGGAAATTGATCAATATGCTTCTCCGTTTCTTTATCTTTTCCGTATGAGTACAGTTTTTTGAAATTATTTTTTTTGTTTTGATGGAATAATTCGGGGCAGAAGAACATCATATCTTCATTCTTGTATTTCCTCTCTTTACCATGCTTCTCATAAAATTGCCGAGATGCAGGATTCTGCTCTTGAATCATTGTCCTACACGATGCAGAAAGATCATAGTAAGTTGCTAATGGTCCACGATGCCAAGGATTCGTGTTTTCTGTTAACCTTATCGCCTCATTTACTACATTTCTAGAACTACCGATCATGTACACGTGTATTTCCACTCCAGTCACCGGATTTGTCTGTGTTCTTTGCTCTGCATTGGATGTTACATTCTCAGCTGCTCTTTCTACAAGAGACATCATCATCCGCGGCTTTTCCTCTTTGATAGCTTTTTCCACAAGCGTCTTTTTTTCCGTAATAGGAACAACGACCTCTTGAACAAATTTCATGGCGGCCTCTTCCGCTTTTTCTCGTGCGCGGCCTTCCGTGGCCTCCCTGTAGCGGTGAACCACCCGTACAAGCCAAGTTCTATGAACTCGCAATACATCCCTGCAAAGCGGATTATTCTCAAGTTCATCTGATTTAAATTGTTTAATCATTTGGTAAAGATCTGTAAGCGTCCACAGGGCCGCCCTGAGATACGGGTATGAACTAAGTATCACCACATGTAGCTGCCGCGACGGTGCTATTGAAGCCATTATTGTGGTTGATTTTGATTCATAGGGACTATTTGCCTACTTCAATGTTAGAACTTTATTCATGTCATTTTTTTGCTAGCCATTCCAGAGGCACATTTGTTGCAGCTGGATATGGCTAGTAAAAAAATCTATGTTTTTGCAATACTTTTTAAAAAAAAGTATATATAAGTAATGAAGTACTTGGGTGGTAAACATCAGATTGGAGAAAAAATATCTAATTTTATAGTTAAAGATTCAAAGAAAACAACATTTGACACTTATTTGGAACCTTTCTGTGGTTCATTGGGAGTATTTAAACATATGACAAATAAAGGATTCAAAAAATGTATTGCATCTGATATTCAACCAGACATAATTAAGCTATGGAATGAAGTTAAAATGGAAAAACTCAAAATTCCTTCAAAAATATCAGAAAAAAAATATCATGAGTACAAAAAATTAAAATCACCAAATTCGCTAAAAGCAATTGCAGGATTTGGTTTAAGTTATGGTGGGAAATATTTTTCAGGATATTCTCAAAACGCTGTGGGTAATAGTAACAGAAATTTTTTGAGTGAATTTAAAAATTCTATCGAGTCAATTCGCCCTCTTATAAAAAACGCAGAATTTTATAATAAATCATATAAAGATTGGAATCCAAAAAAAATGGTAATCTACTGCGATCCTCCTTATAAAAATACTGAAAAATATGGAGCTGTTGCCGATTTTGATCATTCAGAATTTTGGGATATAATGCGAGATTGGAGTAGATATAATGCTGTGTATATATCTGAAGAAACTGCTCCTAAAGATTTTGTATCTGTCTGGTCTATAAAAAAAAGAAGAACATTAGATAGTAATAACAGATTTTATAGAATAGAAAAATTATTTGTTTATAATCCAATAAAATCTAAAACTAGAAAACAGAAAACATTATATTCAAAAAATCCTAAAACCAAAAGGCGTCGCATACACGCGGGATTGGCAGCACACAGAAGCTAAAACGCTTCACTATACAATCTATCATTTTAAATAAATTATATATTTAATTATCATGGTTTTAGGTGATATTAATCATGATGGAGATGTTAACATACTAGACATTGTATTTTTAGAATCGCATTTAGATGTAGATATTAGTGGTAATCGTCCAAGTGAAAAATATAATGATGTTAATAATGAGCTATTTAATGGTGGCGTGACAGCTCTTGTTGATTATGTCATTGGAAACAGTAATGAATTGGAACCACATGATTTACATATAAGGCAAATAGATAATGTGACAGAATATAAATTATCTGAACTAAATAGTACGAGATTAAGTGCTGTTAAATTGACTTTTATAAATCCAATACTAAATATTGAGCAATCTACCATACCTTCAAATTGGGAAATGGCCATAAGTGATAAAGTTGTAGTATTATATTCATCTATCCGACATTCTATAAGAAGTACTGATTGGTCAGTACTTTTTGAGCAGACACAGTCTAATAGTATTGATGTATCTGGTGAAATTAGATTTGTTAATGATTCCCCCGGATTTATAAATAATGCTCAGAAAATTTTGAAAAACGGATATCATGAACCAGAACCAGAGCCAGAGCCACAGCCAGAGCCAGAACCTGAAATTTTTAATGTATTTTTGGATAAGAATGTTTTACAAACTGCCGTTTATGAATGGGTAACTATGGATAATCCAGTCGTCTTAGCACAATATGGTCCAATTGATGAGTGGGATGTATCTGCTATTACAGATATGAGCAATTTATTCCACGATGCTTCGGGTGCTTATGCCAATTTCAATGAAAATATTTCAAGTTGGGATGTGTCCAATGTAACAACTATAGAATATATGTTTTCTCAGGCAGAATCTTTCAATATATCTCTTAATAGTTGGAATGTATCAAAGATTTCAAATATGGGTAACGTATTTGAATATTCTGGTTTCAATGAAAATATTTCAAGTTGGGATGTATCTGAAGTGACTCATATGTATGGTATGTTTCGATATAGTCCATTTAATCAACCACTTAATTCTTGGAATGTAGCAAAGGTTTCAAATTTGTTACGTGTGTTTTCTGGTGCCTCGTCCTTTAACCAGGACATCAGTGATTGGGATGTATCTTCTGCTACAAATATGTACCGTATGTTTGATGGTTCATCCTTTAACCAGGATATCAGTGAATGGGATGTATCCAAGAATACCAGCATGGGTTACATGTTTAGGGATACCCCATTTAATCAAGATATTTCTAATTGGGATGTATCAAAAGTTTCGGATATGAGACACGTATTCTTCAATGCTTATGCCTTTAACCAAGACATTTCAAATTGGAATATTGAAAATGTAAATGATTGGACCAATTTTGGTAGCAATGCAACACTTATGAGTGACAAGTTTCAAGATATTGTTGATGTATCAGGAACATATAAATGGAATTATTTCAAATACAAATTTGGAAATGATTTGGTAAAAAATGGTAAATTTTTAAGAGTTCATGACGGGTCGTCTCCGTCGGCCGCGGATTGGGGAGTTCTAGGTTTTTCAAATATTGATAGTTGGGGTGTTAGTGGTGGGGTCAATTTAGTTTACAATAATGATACTGGTTTGTCGAGTTGGGGTAACCCAACTGGACTTGGTTCTAATATACCATATTTTATAGCCATGCAAGGGCATGGTACATATATTAATCAAACAATATATATAGATTCTTCGGGTACATATACTCTCTCATTTTCATGTGCTAGGCGCAATCCTAATCAAATGACTCAGTATCAGGAAGAAGTACCTATATCAATTGAATTTAATAATACGAATATTACTCATACATTAAGTTCTACAGTTTTTGAAAATTTCTCAACTAGTTATGACATTAATGAACCTGGTGATTATTCTTTAAAGATTTCAAATAATATTGGCGAAGGGGGTGGAACCGCTGGAGTATTTATAGCTAATGTTAGAGTTTTCAATGGGGATATCGCATCGGACGCTCTCTTGAACGCTGTTGATAGCTGGACTAGTGATTCTTCGGGTGCAGCAGAGTTGATTTATGGACATATTTCTAATTGGGATGTATCGACTGTGACAAATATGTACTTGCTGTTCAAGCAAAAGGCCGAATTTAATGAAAATATTTCTGATTGGGATGTTTCCAATGTTACGAATATGAGTAATATGTTTTATTGGGCGTCAGCTTTCAATCAACCTATTGGCAATTGGGATGTATCCAATGTTACATCGATGAATACTATGTTCAGAATGAGTGATTTCAATCAACAACTTAATAGTTGGAATGTATCAAAGGTTTCAAATATGGGAGGTATGTTCAAAAACACGCCCTTTAATCAAAATATTTCTGAT
>Ga0066861_10000182_pt1 | contig 17679 bp, 13 predicted proteins | sample ETN02SmetaG_3_FD_66434 | JGI IMG/M metagenome (GOLD analysis project Ga0066861, IMG submission 66434) | Marine microbial and viral communities from oxygen minimum zone, Eastern Pacific Ocean - ETNP2014F10-02SV257 | ecosystem: Environmental > Aquatic > Marine > Oceanic ... | reverse complement strand
TCACCTCTAGATGGAGCACCCATTGTTATCGGTCAGAAGCCAAACAAGTCAAATCCAGGAAGCGTAGCTTACTGGGAGTTAGCACAAGAGGCAAGCAAACGTATTGATCGTATTCACAACTCACGTTGAATATCATTACTAATCTGGATCTCAATACAGGTCAGTTACCGTTGGACCTTTCTAAAGCACTTTGACGCGCCTCGACTAGTATTGACTCCCATTTCACCTTCAATTCAGATTCAAGAGCCTTCAACATCTCCTTGATTTCTTTCTTTGAGAGTTCTTCACGCTTGGAGAATTGTTTTTCCAATTTATCAAACAATTCCTTCTCTCGCAGTTTTCGGGTCTCAGCCAACTTTTGTTCCATCTCGACTTCTTTCTCCAAGGCCATCTCTTGACGCTTGAGTAACAATGCTGCTTCCATTGTCTCTCGCTCGGCGGCAAACCAGCGGTCTAATTCAGCTAGAAGACCTGCTTCTGCCTCTTCTTCTAACGATTTAAGGCGAACATCAACATCTGCAACCATGCCCTTTTCGAGAGACTTAGTTTCGCTTGCAAGTTGTTTTTCGAGTTCTTTCTCTCTTTCCTTTCGGGTCTTTGCTAATCTGTCTCGCATTGCGATTTCTTGCTCTAGTCGATATGATTCAACTTGGCGATGAACCTTTGATTCAGATGCTTCTCTAAGGTCCATTTCAACCCGACGCTCCATCCTTTCCATATCTTGAGTCGCCTCTAATTCTAGTCGATCGTTGAGGAATGCCTTGCGTCGCTCAAATTCGGTTTCCATCTCTCGCTTCAATCGTTCTCGAAGTTTTCCAGTGTGTTCCTCTATTCGTCGGTCACGCTCTAAATCTAATTGTTCACGAAGTCGATTTTCTTCACGACGGAGTCTGTGTAGCATTTCTTCTCTAAGAAGTCGCTCTTCTCGCTCAAGAGCCTCGGTTTCGAGACGTTCCATCTCGACTTCGAGTTCTGCCCTCATATCAGCTTCGATTCGATGTAATTCCTCTTCAAACAGGATATCATTGGCCTTGCGAAGGGCTCCTCGCATTCCTTCGACTCTTTCTCCCATTTCTGCGACTCGCCTTCTTCGCTCTCTTCGCATTGCTGAGCGCAACTTGCTCTCATCGTCCAAACGGTCACGAGCGCGGCCCAGTGTATCGATTGCAGAGGCAGCGGAACGGACATGGGCCTCTCTGAGAGCCGCTAATTCATCGACGCCTTCGGCGTCATTATCGGCAGGAGACTTGCTCTCGCTCAACTTCCCATCCCCATTTGGACGGTATCTGACCCCTATTTGAGAGCGCAGGGTCAGAAACAGCCGTAGGCTGCAATTTCACTAGACTTGAGGAAATTGCCATTTCCAATCAGAAAGTGACGTTAAATCCAGTCTCACAAGCCGGACAAGTGAGTTGTCTCTTTCCTGGTTTTGGCCGGATACGTAGTGTTCGATCACATCCGGGACATTCTATCTCTACCTTGACCACTTTCTCTGTCAAAGTGAATCCTCCCGAACAGGCGCCGCAGGTCAGTTCGATTGGACGTTCGTCTGTGCCAGCGACTAAGATTGTGTGACAATGAGGACAAGGCACTTTCTCTTGAGTTAGAGCATCAATTGTCGGCTGGTGGCTTACCTTACATACAGCCCCACAAACCTCGCATTCAATCTCACCTAGTCCGGGCGGCAACATGTGCTCGCAGTGAGCGCATTCGGCGAGCGGTGGAGCATGTTTAGACTCAATCTCGACTTTGTCCATTATTCCACGCCTCCAAGTTTCGGTTAATCAAGCGGTCGATGGTGGGCTTCCCTCACCGCCGGAAAATAGTACCCCAAAGGCCTCGCGAATATCACGAAGCAAATCTTTGGCTATATCGAGTAAAACACCAATTCTTCGGCCACCCGCACCGGCAACGAACATTCCATTGATTATGATTAGGAACACGCTGGCTTCGTGTATCGCTATTCCTGCCGCTATACTAGTGTTGATTCCGGTTAAAGCGGTAATAATTAGCATAAGAGTAACCATTACTGATATTGCAATATTAGCGTTGACTACACGTCGAGTTCTCTTAGATAGCTGGATGAGGTTTGCTAGTGCGCGAGGGTCTTCTCCGGGTATAAGGACATCTGCAGCGTCCAAATTTACCTGTTCTCCGCTTCCCACAGCTACGCCAATATCTGCTGCAGCAAGCGCTCCAGAATCATTGAATCCATCTCCTGCCATCAGAGTACGACTCAGTTTTGCTCGCTCTGCAACCCATGAAGCCTTACCTTCAGGGTCGACATTGCCTCGACAAATTTCGGGATTTATTCCCAGGGTTTCTGCAAAGGCTTCAACCGATGCTTGTTCATCACCACTAAGTATCTCAACGCTGATTCCTTGTTGCTGTAGTTCCTCTACCATTTCCTTAACACCTTCGCGAGCGTCATCGTGAGCGAAGGTGAATGCTGCAACAGCCTCACGGTCAATTGCCAATACACTAGCTCCATAGCCAGCATGACGGCTGTCAGCAAGAGCAGAATCAATTTCGTATGGTATCATGATTCCCTCAGACATTAACCAGTCGGCTCGACCAAGAATTACGGGTAATCCACGCATAGAACCTCGAACTCCAGCATCACCGTCTTCGATACCGGTAATCTTTGTTATCGCCTTACTGCGCTCCGATGCTGCCTCTATTATGGTGGTCGCGTAAGGATGGTTACTCCTCTGTTCAAGTCCAGCAGCAATACGCAAGGCACTTTCTTCTGTTTCATCTCCTGCGACTGCGATTGAAACCAATCTAGGTCGGCCGCTGGTAAGGGTACCCGTCTTGTCGAGTAGCGCTAATTCAATTCCGGCTGCTGCCTCAATTACATCTCCACCACGCGCAACTAATCCTATCCCTGAGGCACTAGATAGAGCGGTAGCGTGTGGAACCGGAGCCGCCAGAAGAAGTGCGCAAGGACATGACACGACCCAGAGTACTAGCATACCCACTATATCTCCAGATATCACTCCATAAATTGCCGAACCCACCAATACAAGTGGTACCCAAATCGCTGTGAATCTCTCGATGATTGTTTGAGTACGTGTAGGTTGCTCTCGATACTTTCTGACTAATTCAATTAGATCGGCTAATCGAGTATCCTTGCCGGTCGCTTCCGCCTTAACATGGAGGGGGCCACGTGTTATTGTCAGACCAGCCTCAACAAATGAGCCAGAACTTACCGAGACTGGCATTGGTTCTCCGGTCAGTGGAGCCTTGTCTACTGCTCCTGTGCCATCGACTACGATTCCATCAACTGGAATCACCTCACCAGATCGTATCTCGACTATATCACCTGGTTCCAAGGCGGCGACGGGGGTCCACTCATCGTGATGCGAATTATCGATATTGTGACCTTCTGTAACTAATCTTGCTCGCCTTGGAAGTCTATCCAAACCTCCTTGCATTGCTTCTCGAGCACGTACTAGAGCGCTATCTTCCAGATGTCCTGCAAGAGCAACTAATCCAGTGACAACCAAAGCCTCTGGCCACTCCTTGAGATATAGAGCCCCAAGAACTGCTAGAGAAGTTAGAACTTGGAACCCTAATACTCGGTTTTGGATGCTGGCTATTGCGGCTTGGAACATCGGCATTCCAGCGAATAAAACTCCCAAACCTGTGATTCCAGCGGCAACCCACCAATATAGTTCTGCCAATTCTATTGCGAATACCGCAAACAATAGTGGAATCGTCATAACAGCACCAATTAATTGCAATTGATCGGCGCGCAATCGCTTGTTTTTTGACTCTACAAGGGTGTATTCACCTAGTAATCTGCGTAGACCTTCTTCGGTCATTTCTGAAACTTTTAGCGAATCTGTCGGAATTAGTTGTAATTCGACTCGACCATCGTCGAGGCTGGCATTCAAAATTCCAGGAATATCAAGCAAGGCATTACGTAGACCTTTGCGATCGATTCCCAGACGATTAGCCACTTCGCCAGCTGTCTTCCCCTGAACTAAGCTCCATTTAACATCGGGAGCATGGCCGAGGCTTTCTAGAACAGAGGAGACGCGTGAAACTCTTCCCCTAGCTAAATCAAGTTTGAATCTAATACTGCCCTCTGTCGCCGAAACTATGACTTGGTCTACTCCAGGTAACCGATTAACTGCGCGAGTGGCCTTCATTGCACAATCAGGACAATCCATACCCCGTAAATTCCACTCGAATTGCTCGACTCCATCCACCACCAATTCGGCTTCCATGAAGTTTGCAGAATCGGCACTTTCCCCTGCAATTGGGATAACTTTCTCGAGGGAACCATCATCGAGAATGAACTCTTCTACCGGTGCGACCTTTGCAGCTTTTTTCTCACTCGTGTCTGAAATGCTGGAACTAATTTTGCCAATACCTTCACCAAACATTCCCTTTATGCTAGAAATCAAGCCACCTAGAGAACCGATTGAGGCTGAGTTTTCACTGACTGATTGAACATCTGATGCCTTACGTGACTCAGGCTTTGCCTGAGTCAAATCTGTGTCATCATCGTCCAGGATGAGAAACTCCTCATCATTCACAACACACGCAAGAGACGGCGACACATCAACCTGAGGGGAAGAAGACAACTCTTCGACGGTGGAATCATCAATGTTGAGTCAACCGAATAGATGTGGATTTACCCGACTTGAGCGACTTCGAGATGATTATCTTCGATATTGATGGTACTTTACTAGATATCGAAGGATTTCAAGAAGAACTAATCCCTCTAATCAGAATAATCGAACAAGGCGGTATTACCATCTCACTTGCAAGTGGAAGGACTCTACCCAATGTGACTCCGATTCAGCAAAGCCTGGCTGTCTCTGGATTTGTCGTCGGAGAAAATGGCGGTATGGTTTGGGACACACATGCGGGATTCCCTATTCACTCTCTTGCAGATGGTAAGCGCACGCGTGATGCTGCGAATTGGTTGGCTAGCCAAATAGATGGATTAGATCCTGCTGGAATCGAGTCAAATCGCTGGCGAGAAACCGAATGGTGTTTGAAAGACGATGGTAATTATGAGGCCATTCAAGATGCGATAGAAGGCTCTCAATATAGTGAATTATCTGTAGTACCAACCGGTTTTGCAATCCATCTCTGCACACCTGGACTAGACAAAAGCACAGGTGTTGGATTTGCATTGAAACAAAGAGGTATCGACCCGGCACGAGTTATCGCTGTAGGGGATGCGGCTAACGACATTCCAATGTTCGAATTATGTGGATTTGCAGTAGCGGTTAATGACAAACACGACGGAGTAGCCGAGGCTGCAGATATCATTACGAAACAAAAAGGAACTTCTGGGACTATAGAATTCCTGAAGCAATTTATCCAAGCGGTTGAAATACCCTGAGTGGGCCGAAAGTCTGTGTTACGTTAATTCCGATCGGATTATGGAAAGAAAACAAGACGACATACTAGACTTGCTAGTTAGGTGCCTTGAAGCATGGCTAACATGGCTAGAAGAAGACAACAAGAGCTTGACAGCAGAAATGGAAGAAAAGAAGTGGCGTGTAGAAAACGAAGCTTACTCTCTTAACGAAAATGCCTACAACTGGGAGTTTACAGAGAAGTGGGAATGAGTTGGTGCAGGCGGCAGGATTCGAACCTGCGAAGCACTACGCAGAGGATCTTGAGCCCTCCCCCTTTGACCACTCGGGTACACCTGCACAATATCCGAGCCGCAATGCCCTCTTGATTCCAGCGGCTCGAACCCCACTCTACATAACCGTAGCAGCGAGTCTGACGGAATGGTTGATTTAGCGACTCGGCACGCTCCTACATGAACCGCTTAGGGAGTACGGAGGCAGAGGCTATGAGGTTAAGCAAAAACCAACTGCAAGCAGTCGAAAAAGGCCTCTTTGAAGTGGCTAGAAAGCAGAAGTCATCTGCCGGCCCAGTAGAACTTCCATTACCTGATTTTTGGGCTTCCGTAGCGCAATTGACTGCGAGTTTGGAAGCCGAACTATCAGAAACTGTGCAATCCGAAGGTATGACCGCAAAGGCGCAATTGCAAACCCGTAGGCTCGGGAATGTGCGAACATTGGTGACTGACTTAACTCGAATTCGCTTGAATGCGTTTACTCAACACGCGGTTTTAGTCAATCTAATGAAAGGAGGAGGTGCAGAGGCCGCAGCTGCTCTGCAACACCTCAGCGTTATCGATTGGGAGAGGCATGACTCCACTGAGAGGGCTTACTATCAGAGCCTAGGACACTTGGTTGACAAATACAAGCACGATGTCGCTTGGAAAGAATTGGTCAATGGAAGTAATGGAGGAAGTAACGCCCCCTCACCACCGGTGCCAAGCCCTGATGCTTCACTAACTGAGTACACTGAAACTACTCCAGAGCCTGAACTTCAATCCTCGCCTCCGGTACCTGTGGCTGAACCTAACGAAACTTGGGATGACCCAGAATTCGATGAAGAGGATAGGATTCGAGCAATGGATGAATTTCCTGACAGGGCAACAGGTGCTGACCCACATCCACCGGAAGAAATCAGTGTATCAGAGACCATTGGTGGGGATTTAATGAGAATCCGAATTTTACAGGATTTGACCGACCCGATTATCGCCGAAGATGGTTCGGAGATTACACTTGTTGAAGGCGATGTAGAGTCTTGTCCAAGCCTGATTGCAGAGACTCTAATCGCCGCTGGATTGGCCGTTGCGGCACCACTCTGAACGCGCCAATGATTATCCAGCGCCTGTCAACGAAGTCACACCTGCGGTGTATACCATGGGCAAGACGATTAGCGAAAAGAGAGTCAAAGAATTACGCAAAACATTCGATGCTGATCCTTCAGCAAAATTAGCTCAAAACGCAGTCTCAAATAACGAATTGTTGGAAGTTGCTTTGGATAGAGATTTAGTGCAAGAAATTGATTTTTCATTCTCAATTAAGTTAGATAAATGGAAAGTAACTCATCAGAAGAGAAGCGGTCGTTGTTGGCTATTCGCCACACTTAACCTATTTCGACCAAGCACCATGAAGAAAATGAATGTGAAAAATTTCGAATTCAGTCAGGCACACATTCACTTCTGGGACAAATTCGAGCGGGCCAACCACTTCTACGAGGCGATTATTGAAACCGCCGAGCGTCCTGTAGACGACCGCACAATCGGCTTCCTACTTGGCGACCCAATCGGTGACGGCGGGCAATGGAACATGGCGATGAATCTGATTAGAAAGCACGGCCTGGTTCCCAAATCTGCATATCCTGAGTCTCAATCTTCTTCCAGTACTCGTTATATGAATGCGAATCTAAAGGATATTCTCAGAACAGGGGCCTGTGAGATTCGTGAAATTCTTGATTCAGGTGGTAGTTCTGCTGAGGCTCGCGCACACAAAGATTCGCGGCTCGCTGACATCTGGAGAATTCTTTGCATTCACTTGGGAACCCCTCCAGAAAAGTTCGATTGGCAGTGGGAGGACAAAGATGGAGAGTTGCACCGCAGGGGAATGATGACTCCTCAAGAATTCGCTGAAGAATTCGTCGAAATCGATTGGGAAGACTATGTTTGCATTGTCAACGACCCAAGGAACGACTACTATCAAACCTACACTGTCGATTATTTACAAAATGTAGCAGGAGGGCCACCTGTGGTCTATCTAAATGTTCCAAGTGATGAGATGAAAGGTATCACTCAGAGCCTATTGGAGGATGGATTACCTGTTTGGATGGGGTGTGATGTAGGAAAGCAAATGCACAGAAAGCGTGGGCTCTGGGACGCCAAGTTATTCGATTTCGGAGCATTATACGGTGCAGATTTTGGCATGAATAAAGCAGATCGACTTCGTTTTAGCCAAACAATGATGACTCATGCTATGCTGTTTACCGGCGTCGATGTAGTAGATGGAAAGCCAAGAAGATGGCGTGTTGAAAATTCATGGGGAGCCGAACAATCTGGCCGTAAGGGGTTCTACACGATGAACGACTCATGGTATGACGAACACATGTTCGAAATTGCATGTCCAAGCAAATATCTCTCTGATGAGATGAAGGCCGGTATGATGACTGAACCAGTCGTACTTCCAGCTTGGGACCCAATGGGTAGTCTAGCAAAAGACGAAGCATTCCAGTGATGGAATCAGCCTAGGTGCCTTAGAGACAACTCGATTGTAACCGAGTCAGGATAGTCTAGACGAAGGACTCGTCGTAATGCCTTCTCGTCCTTGGCAGCGGATGTCACAAGTTCCAGAAGTCGCTTGTGAATTCGCATTTCCCAGTGATCCCATGTTTCAGCGCCTTCACCATCTGGACTCTTACGGCATGGAACTACCAATTTGCGAGTTGGGAGTGGTATTGGACCGCGCAAATCGACACCTGTCTCGTCACAAATTGCCTTAATCTGTCCACAAACCATGTCGACATCTTGGTGGTTTTCACCAGTCAACTTGATTTTGGTGATAACGGCCATAGTACCCTCTCCGAGTCCTCAGCCTTTGTCACCAATTCACTTCTTGTCAATCTTCAAGCAAACGCCAGCAGCCACGGTCTTACCCATGTCACGGATAGCGAATCTTGACAACTCAGGGAATGTATCCATTTGCTCAATTGCCATTGGCTTTGTTGGAGCAAATCGAACTAGCGCTGCGTCACCGGTCTTGAGGAACGGTGGGTTAGCTTCCTTTGTCTTTGAGTTCTCTAGAAGTTCTACGAAGCGAACTGCTACCTGAGCGGTGTGTGCGTGGAAGACAGGAGTATATCCAGCGCCGATTGCCTTTGGAATCTCCATAAGTTGAATCTGACCAACGAATGTCTCATCGTGACGTACGAACATTGGCTCGCTATCTGAATATCCTGCTACGTCTCCTCTTCGGATGTCGTTAGCTGCTAGTCCACGAACGTTGAATCCAACGTTATCACCAGGCTCTGCCTTTGCGTGGCTGGTGTGGTGCATTTCGATGTCCTTTACTTCAGCAGACTTCTGGCTTGGGTTGAATACAACCGTCTTACCTCTTTCTAGAACACCAGTCTCTACCTTACCGACTGGAACTGTTCCAATTCCACTAATCTTGTAGACGTCCTGTACAGGTAGTCTGAGTGGCCTGTCTACTGGCTTTGGAGGCATTTGAATCCCGTCAATTGCTTCGAATAGAGTAGGTCCCTTGTACCAAGGCATGTTGTCAGACTTGTTGAAGAGGTTCTCTCCGTTGAATGAAGAACATGGAATCTTAGGTACATCGGCTGGATTGAATCCAGATAGCTTCAGAAGTTGATCAACTTCTGTTACGGTTTCGTTGTACTTTGCTTCTGAGTAATCTACACCACTAATGTCCATCTTGTTGACGTTGACAATTAGTTGCTTGACTCCAAGAACCTTAGCCAAGAAAGCGTGTTCTCGTGTCTGAGCGTTGACTCCGTCGTTAGCAGCACAGAGTAGAACTGCTGCATCGGCCTGACTGGTTCCAGTAATCATGTTCTTTACGAAATCGCGGTGCCCAGGGGCATCGATGATTGTGAAGTAATAGTTAGGAGTGAAAAGTTCCTTGTGGGCGACGTCGATAGTAATACCACGCTCGCGCTCTTCCTTCAAACCATCCATAACATAAGCAAGACCGAATCCTGCCTTTCCTGCCTCGGATGCTAACTTTTCGTTCTTCTCAATAACGTGTTCTTCGATGTGGCCAGTGTCTAGTAGTAAACGTCCTACGGTTGTTGACTTTCCATGATCTACGTGCCCAATAAACACGATGTTAAGGTGCGGCTTGCTTTTATCTTCCCACTGTGAACTCATAATATCCACCTCTAAGTGTGGCCCGCCGACCAATGATGCCTATTTGAATCTCTCCCCCTAAGGGAGGCATCAATTGAATTGAAGTACAGGTATGCTTCTTCGGCGCAGTTCATCGATATTGTAATTCAATCATCAAACTCTTGACCTCTGTGTTATGTGTCTTCTCATTCTGTAGATCTACAGACCACGTGCCCGGTTCAAATCCTCTTACGGTTGACCCACCAATTACTAGCCAAACACAGCGGTCATCCGACTGACAATCACCGGCGTTTCTGTTATCATCACCCACACCGGTGGTGTTAGCGACCTCTTCGTCAGTCTCATTGAAGATGAATAAGTCGAGTTTATTCTCAGTATCAACCCCCCCAAATGGTTGGTCCCCATCCTCAGCGGGATAGGTTAGCTTAGTCCTAAGGTAACGAATCTTGTTCTGTCCATCTTTATCGTATGTTACAGGATAATCCCAAGTCATGATTACAGGATCCTGATATCTTCGATCGATGACGAAGTCAGACCAAGTCCCTCTGTAGTTGATGTAAAGAGTAGATTCGTCAGAGTCTGTCAGGCCATTGTTGTCAGTAACTGTCAACTTGATGTCCCATGAACCGGCCGGCATATCCTCGAGAGTAACGGTTTCTCCAGTTGCATCGACATCGTTCTCTGGGTCTCCATCTTCATCAGAGTCTGTATCTAAGTCGAGATCCCATTCCCAAGACACTAGATATTCCTCAGCGTAACAATCTGAATTATCTGGATTACACCCCGCCCAAGACTCAGAACCATCTAGTGTGACTGTGGTTTCGACAGTTATGCTTCGATCATTTTCTTCCTTATCTTCGCACACCCATACGAGTATAAAGGAGCCAGCAGGTGCATCTTCACCATCACAATCATCATCCTTAGCGGTAGTTATCTCGGCTTTCGGCTCTCTGGCTGAGGAGTCAATTACAGAAATTGTGTCACTGACTGAAGTATCGTAATTTCCATCACTTACGGTTAGAGTGACCATATAATCTCCAGGTTGTGAATAGGAATGGCTTGTTGTCAAGCCATCACCGAGGTTTCCATCGCCGAAATCCCAAGTGAAAGTTAGAGCATCTGCGTCTGGGTCAGAAGAGCCTACTGCGCTAAAGGTAATCGAGTCGCCAGCACGTACAGAACCGTCTGGATCAATACTCATTTTGGCACTCGGGGCTCCGTTCAAACTGAAGGTTTCCAAACAACCCGCCAAAGCCGCACTGAGCATTAGTAATACTACCATCGGGGCCAATCCACCCGCTCCTCTCATGGTCAAGGGTGTGAAGGGGGTCATCATCAACCCTACGGATTCCCGTAATCACTAGAAATCGAAGAGTGTTTGTTGTCTAGTGCCTTGCAGTAATTCTTTCTCGTTCCATCCAAAGGCTTCTGTAATTCTACCTAGTGCAGTTGCCAATCGTTTAGCATAGAACTCTGGATCGTACTCGGGAGGTTCGGCATCTAACTCATCAACCATCCAAGCTTGGACTGTCATTGGGGAAGTTTTGGCGTTAGTAACTATCCAACCTACCTTCATACCAGGTGTGAATCCAAGACCCGCCTCTATTCTTTGTTTGGCCGCCCGTACGTAAGGTAGTGAATCTGGGTTCTTGTATGTCTTATGGAAATCTACGGTTCCATCTCTCCTCAGGCTTCCTTTGCATGAACGTGAGATTACAAGATCAACGGCTTCTACACGTTTAGCCCTAATATCATCAATGACCGATTTTGACATCTCCACCGCGGACCATTCCTCGTTAGATAGAATCAATTCAAACATCTCGGTCATCGTGCTGGTTAGCAGACGAAATGAATCCGTACGGCGAACCTCATACCCTCTGATTAGCATCTCTTCGCGGGGCCAAACTACTCGCCCGACATAGCGCTTTTTTGCACCATGAGAAAAGAAGGCTGAGAGAGCGGTTTCAAATTCTAATTCTGCGCCTTCTTTGGTAAATCTATCAGCCAGTGAGTTACCGAAATCTAAGGTCTCTTTCCTAGCATTTTTCCAATGTTCAAGCACCAAGGAATTCTCTGGTGGACGATTAATTGGTGAATCAGGCTCAACTGGTGCCTTGACAAAAATTGAGTCTGTGTCAGAATACACCACATCGTGTCCATCGGTCTCGACATTATTGATTATGGTACGAATATTATGTCGAGCCCATTCCGTAATACTCGCACCTAAATCTGGATGAGTGAAACGGTAGAAGGAAGAGGCGAAGACGCCATAGAATGAATTCATTAGAATCTTCACCGCATATTGTAATTGGTCATGAAGAAAAGCAACTTCTTCTTCACCGGTTTCACGAGCCTTTTTCAACTCGGATTTATGATAATCACGCTGTTCCATTAGATCACTCAATAAACGGGGTACTAAGCCTCGCCGCTCATCTGAAGAAACATATCTTGTCGAGGTTGTAGGAGATACATTGTGAGTATCATCTTCGGTCCCGTCTCTAACTAGAGTTGTCGAACAAATATTCTGTGAAATCATTATCGACGGATACATCGATTTGAAGTCAAGTACTGCCACCCATGATTGGAGTCCTGGCTCAACTTCGTGAACGTATCCGCCGGCGATTTGATCGCGGCGGCGTGGACCGGATTTAGTCATTGGAACTGCAATATTTTCTCTGTCTGCTAAGCGAATAACAAGCGAGTCAATCCATTGACTGGTCGTGCCGGCCGCGGCGGTCTCAACCGTAGTGTTTGCAACCGCCGCTAGGGCTTCTTTACGCTCTACAGATTGTAAGTGACCAAGTATATCCAGAGGTAGATGAGTATCTCTGACACAATATTCCATGACTTCATCGGGTCTAGCCGCCCATTCCTCGTCCATTTTGCTTGCATCAATATCGAGTTTCTGTTTATCCTCTGACTCCGGCCAAAGCATATTTGCTACAAAGCGAAGAGATTCTCTCTCAGGACGGAGGGTTTGGCGAACCTGCCACCAAGCATCCATTGGTATTCTACCAGTTAGGCGCCAAACTCGATTTGTGGCTCGATCTGGGCTGAGTCTCTTCGATTCACTCTCAATCGCAGGAACTCTACCCCAGCCGCACAACGCAGCCTGTTCGAATTTTGAGCGCCCTGCGTTTTCCTCAGCGCGCTCAATTATTCTCGGAAGATCGAAATTATCGATATTATATCCTGTAATGAAATCCGGATCTTCTTCTCGAACCAACCTAGTCATTCCTTCTAGAATCTCCTTTTCAGAACCACGGAACTCATGCTCAGTTCGAGAATTTCCTCTCGCAATTACAACCGCAGCACAGAGTATTGTATTGTGTCGAACGCTTGTCTCTAGATCTAATGAAAGAGTGACGAATGGAGTGGGGAATGGATCTGTGCGAGATAGGTCAGCGACATTACAGGCTACCACCATATCACAAGGATATAATCCAGAGCCGCCGAAGTCGCGAATCATCTCTGCGGCTTCGACCCTCTTGCCATCAAACTCACTGGATAACTCAGAAGGAGCACGTGGGCCTGCCCACAGAACCTCTCCACCGCTTGCGATATGGGGCCCTAGGTCTAAATCCAACAATAAGCGTTGGACAAATAGAATATCTGCGCTGGATACTTCCCATTCAGACTCGAGTCGTTTTCTTAGCCTCGGAACAACGTATGGCTGTTGAACTTCTACTCGGTAATGTGGCTTTACTCCATATGGAGTCCACTTGTCAATCGGCTCTGTGATTGATACAACTTCATCCATATCCTGAACGATTTCAAGATGGTCTTTCAAATCCCGGTCTCGGCCTGCTTTGCCGGAAGGAGCGATTTCTAGGAATGGACTGAGGCCATCTACTAGCAGTACTACGGAATGGCCTTCTCGCGCACGACACCATAACTCGACAACTGTACGCGGCGGTGTCGAAGCCACCGCTTGATACGATCCGGAGACGATACAAACCTCTCCACCCCATCGCATTACGATACCCTGCTCAGAGGGAAATAGAGTCAGCAATCAACCCTTGTGTGAGGGCTTGGAACCGTAGTTTGAGGCGATTTGTTAGAAATTGTTGAAAGCCGAGTCGTCCCCCTGTATATCGGATGGTGCGCCAATGATGGAGGAGACCGAGTCAGACGGCGAACCTTCCATTGATTGGGATAGCCTCACTTTCAGCTTCACTGAAACTGACAGGATGTATATTGCAACCTGCAAACAAGGAGAGGAATGGGAGCCTGGGGTTATGCAGGATTTTCAAGATCTTTCACTATCACCCGCTGCTGGAGTAATCAACTATGGACAGGGGTTATTCGAAGGAATGAAGGCTAGAAGAGCCGAAGATGGTAGAGTTCTACTATTCCGTCCGGAATTGAATGCAAGGCGTGCTCAAGATGGTTGTAAGCGACTAGGTATGCCAGTTGTGCCCGAAGAAATGTTCCTCGATGCAGTTCACCTCGTAGTCCAGGAGAATCTCAGATGGCTACCACCTACTGGTCGAGGAGAATTGTACATCAGACCTCTAGTCTTTGGAAGTGGCTCAATCCTTGGAGTAGCTCCTGCACCCGAATACACATTCTTGGTGTACGTGGTTCCAGTTGGACCCTACTTCAAAGGAGGATTGAATCCGATCTCACTCAAGGTCTCGGACGAATTTCATAGAGCCGCACCGGGTGGCTCTGGTGGCGTAAAGGCAATTGGAAACTATGCGCCGGGAATGATGCCTTCAAAGAACGCAAAAGCTGACGGATATGCTGAGATTATCTATCTTGATGCAGTCAATCATCGCTATGTCGAAGAAGTTGGTGCAGCCAACTTCTTTTGTATCAAGGATAAGGTCCTCTATACTCCTGAGTTAACCGGAACTATCCTTCCAGGAATTACTCGACTTTCGGTTATCGAATTGGCTCGAAGTCTAGGCTACCAAGTTCTCGAGACTAAGGTAGACATCGATTTTGCAATGGATGCTGATGAAGCATTTTGTGCTGGCACGGCTGCTGTAATCTCCCCGATTGGTTCAATTGAACATGGCGGTAGTATCGCGACCTATTGTGATGGAGAAGTCGGTGCCATCACGAAGCAACTCTATGATGCTCTAACAGCAATTCAAGAAGGACGGACTACGGATACCTTCGGTTGGACTCCTTCTGTATAGCGCCCCTAAGGGTCCCTCGCTGGGAGAGTTATTTTCTCCTCCCCCAGCAAAGGTTACGTAATTTCTTAAGCGCTGATTTAGCGCATTCTGCGACCTGCTATCATCAATGCACCTATGACAGCCAGTGCAGCGATTCCAGCGGAGAATCCAGGAGTATTGTTTGATTCCTCTTCAGGCTCAACAATCGAGCCTTCTCCAACCACAATTTGTCCCGCCATTCCGGAGGTTGCATGTGGCTCACAGATGTAGTTGAATGTCTGGTCAACGTCGAATGTGTATCGGTAATCGACAGTTGTCATTGATTCACCACTGTATACACCACCCATGTAACGAGTAGTATCGCCTTCCTTAGCAATCTGTGCTACATTGTGGGCCATGGATTCGTCGTTCCAAATCCAACATACGGTTGCTCCTACATCGACTTCCACGTATGGCTTATCATATGCCAAGCCTGTATCGTCTATTCCGATTATCTCGTCACACTCGGATGTATCAACTGCATCAGCAGGAGGCATCAGGACCTTGTCGATGACGTGGATAACGCCGTTTGATGCTGGAACGTCAGCCAATATGACATTGGCATCGTTAACCATTACACCTTCACCTACAGAGAAAGTCAAGTCGTCACCATTTACTGCTGCAGCTGCCAAACCATCGGTTACTGCGGAGGATGGAACAGCACCAGATACTACGTGATAGAGTAGAATATCTGTTAGAAGCACCTTACCCTCGTCATTGTCGAGAGCTGTTAGATCGATTCCTGCCTCGGCAAATGCATCGTCTGTCGGTGCGAAAACCGTGAATGGACCATCACCCTGTAGAGTTGACACAAGTTCTGCTTGAACTAGTGCGGCTACTAACGAGTTGTGGATTGATGTAGCTTGTGCGGTCATGGCAATATCTACTGCTGGAGTCCACATGTAAGCCTCACATTCTGCTTGACTTACCATAGTGAAGGTGTGGGTTGCTAGATTATAACAACCAGTGAATGTCTGACCATTCATCTCGTAGTTTTCGTAGTAAGCGTACGCCATACACTCATCGAAGGATGCTCCAGCTGCTATTGTGTGAGTGTATATGTTGTAGCACACGTCACCATCGGCTTCTGTTACAGGTACTGGAGGAATCAATACCTTGTCGATTACGTGAATGATTCCGTTTGAGGCCATGACGTCAGCAAGTATGACATTTGCATCGTTGACCATAACATTGTCTCCGACTGTGAAAGTCAAGTCATCGCCGTTTACTGCTGCTGCGACTAGTCCATCAGTAACAGCAGAGGACGGAACTGTACCAGATACAACATGGTAGAGAAGGATGTTGGTAAGCGCTGCTTTACCTTCGTCGTTGTCGAGAGCAACTAGATCAACTCCTGCTGCGGCGAACGCATCGTCTGTAGGAGCGAAGACTGTGAATGGTCCCTCTCCTTGCAGTGTCGAGAGCAACTCTGCCTGGATTACTGCAGCAACGAGTGAATCGTGGATTCCTGTGCCTTGAGCAACTGTTGGAATATCCACCAAATCGGCAGGCGGCATTAGTACCTTGTCGATGACATGAATGATACCGTTTGAGGCCATAACATCAGCCATGGTTACGGTAGCGTCACCAATCATCACTGATTCGTTTGTCACGGTGAACGTAGCATCATCACCATTGAGCATGGTTGCGGTCATACCATCGGTAACTTGTGCTGCTTCTACTGATCCTGCGTATACATGGTATGTAAGAATGTCAACTAGCGTCGCATTTTCCTCATCCGTATCGAAAGTCGTGAGGTCAATACCTGCAGCCGCAAAGGCGTCGTCAGTTGGTGCGAAAACCGTGAACGGTCCGTCACCTTGCAGAGCTGTTACCAGGTCTGCATGAACTAACGCTGCTACTAGAGAGTCGTGTATTCCAGTGTTTTGAGCATTGGTTGGAATATCTTCAGTGTCATCCGCGATAACTGCGGGAGAGGAAAACAACATGGCGGTTATTAGCAAGGCGGCAAGTGCTGGTTTAGCATTCATAAATCGGGTCCGATGACTTTTAGCATATATAGCGCTGTAATCACCTGAGAAAACAATAATTTTCACTTGGAAATTATCAACTGCAAAATCTGAATAATTTCCTGATTGCTGACACGTCTTTATATCCAACTTCTTCTCAGCACTCAGGCATGGAGTCACATAATTCCAAGCCTAACAGACGAACGAGAAGAGTAGCCATTGGGTCGAGCATAGCACTAGCTGTAATGTTCCTACCAACTGTAGCTGCTGAAACCTCCACCATCGAGGCCACAGACTATGTTGCAGTCAGCTTTTGGATCGCAACTGCAATGATGCTTGCATCAACTGTGTTCTTTTTGGTTGAAAGAAATAATGTCCCTGAAAAGTGGAAGACATCGATGACAGTTGCTGCACTAGTAACTGGTGTTGCATGGTACCACTACACATACATGCGCGAACACTGGGTGATCACTGGCGAAAGCCCGTTGGTACTCAGGTACATTGATTGGTTAATCACTGTCCCACTACAGGTTGTAGAATTTTATCTAATTCTAGCTGCAATCGGAGTAGGTACTGCAATCATGTTCCAAAGACTACTAGGAGCATCTATTGTAATGCTAGTTGCAGGATACTTCGGTGAATCCGGAGCATGGGATGTATTCGGTGATTCAAGCACTGAGGTCTGGTTCGTAATCGGAATGGCCGGATGGGCATGGATTCTCTACGAACTACATGGTGGAGAAGTCGGTGCTGCTGCTGAAAGCGGAAGCGCAGGAGTCCAATATGGATTCAATGCCATGAAGTGGATTGT
>Ga0066861_10000179_pt1 | contig 17817 bp, 13 predicted proteins | sample ETN02SmetaG_3_FD_66434 | JGI IMG/M metagenome (GOLD analysis project Ga0066861, IMG submission 66434) | Marine microbial and viral communities from oxygen minimum zone, Eastern Pacific Ocean - ETNP2014F10-02SV257 | ecosystem: Environmental > Aquatic > Marine > Oceanic ... | reverse complement strand
TATTCCAATGCATAAACTAATAAGTGAAAATTATGTTTCAACAGAGAATCAAGAAGGAAAACAATCTTTAATTGCATATTTACCTGAAGAAGTTGCTAATTCCATTAATCATGAATTACCGAAATGTATTCAAAAAAAGGGTTCTAAAAGAACTCCAATTTGGACTAGAGAATATTTTCATAAAGTTTACTAACTCTAATCACAGATCATGTTGCAGATAGGTTTAGGGCAGTCTGTTGGCAATTGATAATCTAAGTTGCATTTTGGCGGATCACACGTAGCCTTACATTTCGGAACTTTTTTTTCGCAGACGTATTTACAAGCTGGTTTTGTGCATTCATTATAACAGCTATAACCACATTCTAAATTTTTACAGACGGTCCTACAAGATGGCGCTGGACATTGGATCTTACAGTCATCAAGTGACGGCCTGTACGGTTCACACTCCACGCGACAGACGGGCATATCACACCTCGGTTTGGAAGTCTGAACACACTCAGGTGCCTTGCAGACCCATCTGCACTTCGGGTTTGCACAATCCGTTTCTGTTACACATCTATCATTCGATTTTGAATTTGGTTTTATAAAATGTTCATTTGAGATGAATCTTCTATCCATTATCTATTAATATAACAAATATTATAAAAATAACTTTAAAAAATTGATTTTCAGACTAATATTATGTATTATTAATGCTATCTCTCTTCGATGCGATCTTGCCTGGACTAGCGCTTTCATTAATAATTACAACAACCATATTATTCAGTGATGGAGACCCTTTTTTAGAGAAAAATGACTAAACTTTAAAACTCGTTTTTGACTCTTATAAATATAGAAATATATGACAGAATTAATTTTAAACTGCAAAAATATACCAGATATTCGAAAATATGGAGGAATTTATATAAAAACTAGTAAAAAAGGACTCTTTGGAGAAGATGTTTACATGAAGAAAAAAAACGGAAAAAAGTTATTTATTTATAAATTAGCAAAAGATTTTTATTGTATATCTCGAAGACGCGGTTCCTATTCTATTAATGCATATTTAGAAGCAGAAGATATTGAATCATCAAATGGTTGGATTTTCTATAAAGGTTGGATGAATTGGCAAAAATATGATTCGGTTTCTGCAAAAATACTAAGAGAACCAGAGCCACAACCAAATCCAGAAGATGAAGATGAAGATGACGACGACAAACCAGCCAAACACGTTGTTGTTTATTCCAAATACCACAATATTAATGGTGGATATTCTTTAGGAAACGGCGTATACTTCAATGCTGAAGATAATATGTATTTATATTATAAATCATGTAAATGGTTCATTTCAAATAATCCAAATTCTTCTCGGTTTTTTATGTGTTCTGATTTTACTGAAGAAAATTCGCCCGAAAATGCAGATTGGACAAAATCAGGACTTGTGGTCAAGCGCCACGAAGGTACAATTCATGATATATCATTAGAAGAACAAAATGATTTGTTTTGTGATAAGGATTTCGACGCAAATAATGATTCTCTAGGAGAACTCGTTAAACAAGAAGTGACATGGATTCGAGGTACTAAATTACAACCATCGGATTCATATATGACTCTATTCCATTATGTCGAACCAAACGATATTATGCAAGGTGCCTTGGGTGATTGTTGGTTATTAGCAGCATTATCGTCTATTGCGGAATTTCCCAAATATTTTCAAGATAAAATTTTTAAAACAAATAAAATTTCTGAAAATGGAAAATATGACATTTCTTTGTATGATGCATCCATTTCGGATTGGATAACAGTAACTATTGACGATCGGATACCATGTAATAAGAAAAATAAATGGTTTGAAACACCCAGACCAATTTTTGCCCAGCCAAATGAAAATGAGTTATATATTTTGTTGCTTGAAAAAGCATTTGCAAAGGTTGCTGGATCATATTCTAAATTAAATGGAGGATATCCTGCTTTAGCTTGGCTTACATTGACTGGATGTGAAGAACTTGAATTTTGGCACAAAAATAACAATCTTTGGGAAAAGCGCCAAATTGCGATTGGAAAAACCAAAAAAGATCCATTTAATTTTCAAAATATGTGGTTGTATGGTTCTCACGTAAAAAATAATGATGAGGATTTGTTCAATTATATGAAAAATTGCGATGAAAATAATTATTTAGTTGGTGCAGCTATCTGTGGTGATGTCATGGAAGCGAGAAGACAGGATGGATTAGTCGAAAGACATGCTTATTCAGTAATTCGTGTATTTGAAAAAGATGATTTAAAATTAGTTCAACTTCGAAATCCATGGGGTAGTGATATCGAATGGAATGGCGAATGGTCAGACCAATGTAAAAATTGGAAAAATATGCCCAAATTAAGAAAAGAATTGGAACATACTAGAGATGACGATGGGTTATTTTGGATGAGCTGGGAAGACTTTTCGAATGTTTTTGATGACATTCAAATTTGTGCTATAAATATGAAAAAAGCTTAAGCAGATTCGCGCGCGGCGTCGGCATCATTTTTCTGTTTTTTTTCAAGTTGTTCTGCGGCGGCTTTTCGTTTCATTTCATCTACTTGATTAGAGTAGAATAAATCTTTTTGAACCTGATTTGCTTGATAATTTTTCATCAATTCATTTAGTTCTTTTTCCATATATTCTTGATTATCGACATTATCGGCGTTGGGATCCCACGGTAACCAGTAACCGACTTGACCTACATAAACATGGAATGCACGATCGGATCTTTGTAATGATTCGGCTCTTTTCGCGGCTTCTTCATATGTACCGTAAACACCTCTTACCTTCAATCCTCGAACAGATGTCTTAAAACTTACTTCTGAGTGATACGCATTTTCTAAATCTTTCTCATTAATAGCAACATAATCATCATATTCAGTTTCAAACGTTTTTGCGTCCAGCGTTTTTTCTGATTTTTCAACATCTTTCAAAAATTTTTGAAGAAAAAATCTATCTTTCTGAACGATTACCTTTTCTGGAGAAATAAAACTTATGCAACAATAACTTTGTCCTGGAATCGCAGAATCAACTTCTAAATAATCGACCTCCTCTTCGGCACCAACTGGAGTTCTAAAATCACTCATAATATAGTATTTAATACTGAATAATCTTTATATTAAGTTTCAAAATAAAGTATAAAAATGATAGTTAATAAAAGTTAATCTAATATAATAATGAGAAGAGATATTACTGGAATGTCAACCATACGGCATCAAGAACTTATCAATAAAGAGTTAATGATGTTGCAACAAATATGTATAGGATTTAATAAACCTTATTCTATATCTATAGCAAAGGATTATTTGAATAAATTAGATATAAATGTTTCAGAAAGTCAACTAAAATATATGTATTCGAAAGAAGAACTAACATATATTACTGATTACCGAGAAAATCGAGTACAAGAGTTAGAAAAATTCTTAAACAATGTGGAGAACAATAACTCATAATATAAGTATTTAATACTGAATAATGTGTATATTATGAGTCAAAATAAAGTATCTATTTTAGGAAGTGGGAGTTTTGGTTCTTCAATTGCTTTAGTTGTTGCTTCACAAGTTGAAGAACTATTTATTTGGTGTAGACGTTGTGAAATAGCAAATGAAATAAATACAAAAAAAACGAATAACACTTATTTAAAATCAAATTTTCCACCAAATATCAAAGCATATACAGATATAAATGCTGTAGTAAATGCAAGCAACATTATAATTATTGCAATTCCAGGTAATTTTTTAGAAGAAACACTAAAAAAAATTGATTTGAATAATAAAATAGTAATTAGTCTTGTAAAAAGTGTTTTTATAAACGAAACTGGAAATAATATACTAACTTGTTGTGAATTGATTGAGCGACGCTTTGCGGACGCACGCGTTATTTGTTTGAGTGGACCAAATCTATATTCATCATTGGACAATAAGGATTTATCAGAAGCTACAATTGGTGTTAATGATTTAGAAACTGGCATTTTAGTAAAAAAATTATTTAATAATGATTTTTTTAAAACACAAATTACTATAGATAGGGTCGGCGTAGAATTATGCGGAATTTTTAAAAATATTATTGCAATTGGAGTTGGATTTTTGGGAAATAAACCAAATAGTGTTGCATTATTAATTAGAAAGGGTTTAAATGAAATGTATAAATTATCTTTAAAACTTCGTAAAAATGTATCAAAAGACACATTTTATGAGTTTTCGTGTGGAATTGGTGACTTGTATTTAACTAGTGTATATGGACGAGGTAGAAAATTGGCTAGATCGTTTTCTGATTGTGAACATCTTGATTTAAATAATTGGAATATTCTTGAAAAATTTCTATATCCAGGAATGAAAATACCCGATCACCATACTGTAAATTTAATTGGTAAATTAATTGAGAAAAATGGGTGGATATATGAATTTCCTATTTTTTATAATATATATAAAATAGCTTGGACGAATGATTCGAAAGAATCTCTGGAATACTTAAAGAGAAATCTATAATTATTAATTGATAGTAGTAAAATGCCTCAGTTATTAGTTGACGAATACATAGAAATAACAAATGAATATAGAAAGAAGTATGGTCCTAAAACGATTATTTGGATGCAAACTGGTAGCTTTTATGAAGTTTATGCATGGAATGAAGAAGATGAACAGATCAAAGTTAGTAGGAATATATTACAAATTCGTATTACAACAAAAAAAAGTGGAAATAACAGATCTTGTATTATGGCTGGTTTTCCTGATCATTCCTATAAAAGATTTGAGAAACGATTATTAAAAGAGAATTATACAATTGTATATGTCGACCAAATAAAACGCGATCCTATAGAGCGAGGAGTTACAAAAATAAGTTCTCCTGGATGTGTATTTGATAGTGATGATGATTCTAAAGAATCAATTCTAATGTCTGTTTTAATAGAAATCGAAAACGATGATTATTATGGTTACTATTCAATATATGATTCAAATCGTGGAGAAATCCGTATTTTATCAATTAAAAATGAAAATGAACAGACAATTGAACATATTTTTGATAATATTGGTGACATAATTAGTGAAAATAGAGTTAATGAGGTATTATTAAATGTTATTAGTGCAGAAAATATTAAAATTCCAGAAACAAATTCTAAAATATTGTTTCATTACAAAAAAATTGCTCCACCCGAGCAATTACTGGAGGCTCTTCCGCAAAATGAGATTTTAAGTCAATATTTTAAGAAATATTTAAGTATTTATGAAAATGTGATTGATTCATTGGAATTGAACAAATGTTTACCACATGAAATCGCTAATTTAATATATATGTTAGATTTTTTGAAAGATCATGAGCCAATTTTTGTTAAAAATTTGCCAAGACCGATTGTTGATGGACCAAACCAGAGTAAATATATGGAATTTTATAATCATGCTTTGCAAAAACTGCAAGTAATATCGAATGAAGGTAATGACTTATTGAAATTCATTGATAAAACACTAACTGTAGGTGGTTCTAAGAAGTTAAAATATTTGTTAAAAAATCCTTCTAATGACATAGACGAACTGGAACAACGTTACAAATCTGTTGATTTATTTCTAGATAATAGAAAATTACTACATGAAACAAAAACATATTTAAAAATTTGTGATTTGGATAGATTTTACAGACGATTTGCGATTGGTAAAATCAATGTATACAATGATATTCCTAGGATTTGTAATATTAATGAAAATATCAATATATTGATAAATATTTTTAAGTCTATTGATAATTCTATTTATTGGTTACCTAATGATACTGTAATTCAAAATTTTAAAGAATATTGTGGTGATTTGATATATACATTTTCTATTGATAATTGCAAATCTTCTGGTAATGTTTTTAATAGAGATATAGTTCCTGAGCTTGATGATTTGTATTTTCAATGTGAATCTTTAAATCAGGAACTTGAGCTGATTAGAACATATTTATGTGATTTGATTAATGAACCAATATATTTGAAGAACACCGACAAAGATGGTTTCTATTTTGAAACTACAAAAAAAAGAGGTAGTCGAATTGCAACACAGTTAAAAGACAAAAACAAATTTGATTTAGAAATTTCTAATAGTACAAGTGTATCAAAAATCAGTAGTAATAATATAAAGAAAATTAGTGTAGAACTTTGCGATTTGCAAGGACAGATCCTTTCGCTAACACAAAAAAAGGTATCTGAAAAGGTGCTTTTTTATTATGATACATATTTTGAATCAAGTATTTCAGTTATAATTGAATCAATGGCGTGGCTTGATGTATATTATTCTTATTCTAAGTTAGCTATTGAATGGAATTATGTAAAACCAACATTGGTTAATTGTGAGAATAGTTTTATAGAATCAAAACAACTACGTCATCCAATAATCGAGCAGTTATTGTCTGTCGAGAAGCAGGCATTTATACCAAATGATATTCGCATTGGATTTAAAGAAAGCTATTTGTTATATGGAGTAAATTCTGTTGGAAAATCATCTCTGTTGAAGAGTGTTGGATTATCTGTTATAATGGCGCAAGCTGGAATGTTTGTACCTGCTTCAGAATATACTTTGTGTCCTTACAATAAACTAATAGTTCGTATTGGAAATACTGATAATTTGTTCGAAGCGCATAGTTCATTTATATGTGAAATTCGGGAAGCAAATCAATGTGTTGCTAATACAAATAATCGTTCTCTGGTATTAGCTGATGAATTTTGTGCATCAACGGAGCGTGAATCTGCAACGCAAATAGTAACATCGATGTTATTATGGTTAAATGAAAAGAAATCTAGTTTTATTTTTGCTACCCATTTATTTGAATTACTTGATGCTCCGCTTATGGATAAGGTAAAAATATGTCATTTAAAAGTGCGTATTGAATCAAATAGTCTCATTTTCGATAGGAAACTAACCGCAGGGCCACCAAATGAAAGAAATTATGGTACTATTGTTGCTCAAAAAATTTTTAAGAATAATAAATTTTTAAAAATGATGAATCGTTGTCAAACAAAAACATCCACACGTACAGATAGCAATAGGTCTAGATATAACCGAGGTGTATTATTATCAGAATGTGCTGTTTGTGCTTATTCACCTAAAAATGAAATGTCATTGCCTTTGGATACACATCACATAAATATGCAATGTTTAGCTAATCGTGATGGATTTATTGGTACATTTCATAAAGATGTTGTGTCAAATTTGGTAGTATTGTGTAAAAAATGTCATATTATGGCTCATAATGGTGGATTAAATATAAAATGTTGGGAACAAAGAGATTCTGGTAATGTATTGAATTATGAAATGAACTAGTCTCATTTTTTTAAATTGTACAATAATAAGAGAAATGGCATCTCGAACAGATGTTGGTAATAGCATTGATAAAAGGCGAGTTATTGAAATTGCTCAGGGTGAAGAGGATGATTTTAAACCCGGAAGGCATCAAAACCACCATGCGTATACTCTTAGCAAATTAAAAGGAAATAATTATTTAAGATGGTCTGAATCACTTCAAGGTGAAGTAGATTATAGTAAGGGTGTGTTTAGTGTCAGCTCTACAGCTATTAATGAGAATTATGATATACAAAATGGAGAATGGGAATCAGCATATAGCTATGATTCAAGTGGTATATTTATTGATGAAGATTCTAAAAAGAGCTACTATAATGGAAATAATATAGTAATTGGTGAATGGATACAAATGAATAACTATCATTTAGCGGGTAAAGATGATAGTGGTTTAATTGGTTTTGCAATGCAAATAAATTGCAGCTGTAGACGTAGGCCGAATAATGTAGTATTATTGGGTTCTTTAAACAATGATATTGGTTCAGAAAACTCAAGTGCCGTTGTTATAAGAAATGTACAACTTGAATATAGAGATTCTGTAGCAATAATTGATATGAGTTATAATGAAAATATTTTATTTAACTATTACAGACTTGTTGTTACTAATATTTCAAATCCAGAAGTATTAAGTGCTGGAGCTCCAGCTACAGTTTCTAAAATATCATTCTTCTCCTTTATTAAAAGTTCAACTTATTTATCGGAAGATTACAAACCAACAAGATTAAAAGATAGTGATGGATTTTGGAAGAATTTTACAGACGATGAAAATCTAATTGCTTCATATGATATTGAAGGTAATGCAAACTCAGAATATAAAAGTTATTATACTGATGGTAATGGAGACTCACAAGAAGTGCATGGTGAATGGGTACAATTTAGTCATTATGATAGATCATCTAATAGCGATGCAAATGCCTTAGGTGAATTTATGCGAATAGAATCTAAGGGAGACCGACCGAAACCAAAAAATATTGTATTATTGGGTTCTGATGAAGATACTTTTGATAATGCAGATAATAATTGTGTTTTAATACATTCAGCCGCAGAGTTATCATATACTGAATATTCTGATATCGCTGTTCCGAATTTGGCAATGACATATGGTGGTGATGGTAAAATATTTGAATTTTATAGAATGATTATTCAAGAACAGACGAACTCGGTTTGGTTATCGATGAGAATAGATGATATTCATTTTGTTGAATTCAGTGCTCCAGAACCAGAGCCGGAACCAGAAGATGATCCAGCCCCAGAGCCGGAACCAGAACCAGAACCGGAGCCACAACCTGAGCCAGAACCTGAGCCAGAACCACAACCTGAGCCAGAACCAGAACCAGAGCCACAACCTGAGCCAGAACCCGAACCAGAGCCACAACCTGAGCCAGAGCCACAACCTGAGCCAGAACCGGAACCGGAACCACAACCAGAACCAGAACCTGAGCCAGAACCTGAACCACAGCCAGAACCTCCTATATCTGATTTAACACTGCATATAGATTTAAATACAAAACTTATGGAAATTGAAAATACAACACAGAGTCTAATAACTATTGAATATTTTTACATTAGATCTTCTGAGCAAAAATTTAATCTATTTGCTGCGGCCGATTATCAAGAATCTGATGGTACTAACGTTGGTGATAGAAAATATGTTAATGATACTGGTGATGTGTTAGTAAAAGTTAATAAATTAAAAGATAGCGAAGATAATGTTATAGAGCCGGGGGTCGGCAGATCGATTTACGTTGTTCCGATTGGTGCCTATTCAGAAGGTGATAAATTTACTAATTCCTGGTTATATTATTTAGATGGGAGTGTTCCAGGTTCATCGTCATTCAATATTGGTTATACCGCACCAGGTCTAGCAAATAACACGTTAATACAATTTTATGCAAAAACATACACGGATTTTAATGATGGTAATGACATATCTATATCTGATTATCATGATACTGATAATGATGGAAACATAGACTTTACAAATACAATACCGCTTCAAGAATTCTTTGTTAATATTATAGGAGATCAACCTGAACCCGAACCGGAACCAGAAGCAGATTACTATTTCGAAAGCAATGCCCTTTTTGGTATAAGATTTTATGATGGTAATTTACAAATTAGAAAGAAGACTGGAACTCAACCGTTCTGGTTGTATAGAATTTCAGGAATAAAATTAGCAGATAGCACTGCAAATATTGGTACTTTAATAAATGATATGTCTGGTTATATTGATGAATTGACAACAGACAACGAAATCTTTTTCAATGCACTTAACGATAGTGTTACAAATACTGATTTATTTGAAATAACAAACGCGTGGAAAAATATTACTTCTGGTGGTAATGGAACAAGTTATTTATCTGATCCAAATCCATTTGGTGCAAACGGAAGAGAAACTGGAAATCCTGTAACTATTGGATATCTATCTGAGCAGAGCAAAACGGCTGATATACTTCATACTGCATATACCGATTGGCTGGTTTATATGCATTCATCTGGAGAATCATATGGAGATTTAATATCCGCTGCAAATCCAAACCATACTTTTGATTTATGGGTAGATTCGGGTTTTGGACCAGCAGAAGCGGTTGCTTCTGCCAGTGCTGCCCCTGTCATAAGATCTTTAGTAAAAACAGGTGTTTCTAATGCACAAATGGCATCAATGGGATATAGTTCTCTTTCTGGTTCAGTATATACAAATAGCAATTATGATTTTACATATTTAATAGCAGATATTAGCGTTGAGGATTGGAATCTTTCTTCGGATCATATTATCTTCATGCAATGGTATAATTCAAATACGAATGAACAGCATAATTATTCACCTTATAATGGTGGTGGAAATCGTATACCTCGTAATGATACGTTACTTGGAGGATATACATATACTGTATTTTCAGAAGATGTTACTGTATCACAGTGGTTATGGGGATATATAGACTATTTAAGTGTTCCCATGATAGCACATAGACCTGATTTTGTACCATTTTACAAATGGTATAAAGCAGCAGTAGGTTCTGAAGATGCTTTAACATACACTCCGTTCTTCCATTATCTTGACGGTCCTGAGCCAGAGCCAGAACCAGAAGCGTTATATCCAGAACCAGAACCGGAACCAGAACCAGAGCCACAGCCTGAGCCTGAGCCACAACCAGAACCACAACCAGAACCAGAGCCACAACCAGAGCCACAACCAGAACCTGAACCAGAGCCTGAGCCTGAGCCAGAGCCCGAACCTGAACCAGAGGCACCAGCAATTACAAGTGTAGAAATAAGAACAGTGTATGTTTCAGCGGGGGCATCAGATGTAGACCTTCAAAACATACCAGGTCATCCTATAAACGGACATACAAATGGATATATTGGTAGTAGTTCCGCGGCGACGGAGCCCGTGAATTATAGTGAAAACAATACAATGAAGGATCCGAGTTGGTGGAATATGCACGGCAGCACTTTTCCGGACGGACATACTCTAATATTTTTAAATAATATCGAGAGAATTACTGCTTTAGTTTTAGATGTTAGTGGCACAGGTCGTTTCTCGCTTTTGCCTACCACGCAACCCTATAATGATAGACTTCAATACGATGAGAATGGTAATCCGCTCAGCGTCGGGGCCGACCCGACGGGTTGGATAACAAATATAGACTATGGCCGATTATCGGGCTTCGGGACGGCGCCCGAAACAACATACACGTATCCAAAAGAAATGACTTTATCAATCACGGATAATGCGAGCTATCAAAATATCGCGTTCTCGGCGTCGGCCACGCATCTCTCGTCGGCCAATCCGGGTCTAATAACAACACCATTTAATATATCTGATGGTACAAATGACATAACAATATCTGAAAGGGTTATTCTTTGTCTTCCCGGAAATATAACAATTTTTATGCCTAATGAAGTACAAAGTGGATTATTAGATAGTAATGGTAATTTGTTAAATGAAGACTCCTTTACAAATGTAACCGTGATCGCAGTCGATGATACGACCGGTCTGCCGACGTCCATTCCTCACTCAGAAATTGTAATTAATGGCGTACGTGTATCTGAGAGTGGATTTTAAAAATTATAGGAGGCAATGCAACGCATGGATAAGAATTCATAGATGTACATAAAGTATTCTAATTCTATTTTTTTTATATAAATATTATATATATATGAAGGGTACTTACACATTAAGTATTGTAGTCTGTTTTGTAATAATTTTAATATTTAGTTCAGTTTACAAGGCTATGTCTGATAAAAATTCAAAAATACCATGGCCTCCACATGTTTCTAAATGCCCAGATTATTGGGTATTATCACCCGGTAATCCATCTGAATGCAAACCCATGAGAAGTGATGGAGATAAAAGATTAAATGTATTAAATGGAAAAAACGTATCAGTACCAGCTTATACTACCGGTACAGATATTGATGAATTTAGACAAACAGCAATGCTTGATGCGAGTTTTAAACATTGGGATGGAGTTTCTAATCAAGTGGTGTCTAAATAAATTTAAAAATATTAAAATTTCAAAATGTCAAAAAAATGAACATAGATTTTTATATGTAAAGTATTAAGATTATTGAAAATGCAGCATCAAATTATTGGTGGAAAGGAAAACGTCCGTTATTCTAAGAATATTGATGTATCTAAAATTAAATATTCAGACATTAAGTCCTTTGGCGACCATGCCAAAATTATGTATATGACACATGAAGATGGAAAGCCAATCTATATTCAGACTCCTAAAATGAGATGTCCTTATGGATTAGGGCGTTTCGACGATGGAGAAAAGACTAAGTACACATTAGATTTATCATTTGGCACACAATCTTTAAAACATATTAAACAACTTAAAACTCTTTTAGAAAACATTGATAATAAAATTCTTGACGATAGTACTACAAATTCACTTGAATGGTTTAAGAAGAAGAAGCAATCGAGGGATGTGTCCCAGGCACTGTTCTCTCCATCTATTAAAGTAGCTACAGAAGATGGTGAACCTACTGACAAGTACCCCCCGACTTTTAAGGTAAAAATTTCAAAAAATAAAGATGAATCATTTAGAGTTGGTTGTTATGATTCAGAGCCACCGAATACTAAACTAGATGCGGATTTGCCGTTCCTGTTGCAAAAGGGTAAGACTGTAGAGGGAGTTATCAAGCTCGGCGGGATTTGGTTTGCTGGTGGTAAGTTTGGTGTAACGTGGGATCTAATTCAAATCCGCGTTTCACCACATAATCAGATTAATGAATATAGTTTCAAGGATGAATCAGACGATGAAGTAGAGTCAGGAGATTCAAATGGAGAACAGAATGAATTTGTAGCCGATTCTGAAGATGACCTGTGATAAGGATAGCGTGGCCAAGGCCACATGCATAATTTAAATAAATATTTATTGCATAAAATCCTTTTGTGTTAATCTATATCCCCAGTGTTGTAATGTTTGTCTTATAACGGGTGATATAGATTCATCATTAAATTTTGCTTTTTTGTTTTTAATTTTATTTATGAGAGCATTTCTGAATCTTCCTTTAGGTCCAGCTAAGTTGAGCCAGCGTTTTATTTGTCTCTTGTCATCCTCTGTTCTTCTACCATTATAAAATCTACAATACCATTGTACCCAGCCATAAGGATCTTGCGGATGAATCCAATCTTTTGATTCCCAATCTTTTAAAGAAGAACCAGCTTTTACAGAATATCTATTGTACTTCTTGTAGTCTTTTTCAGGATTTATCAATAAATGCTCAGGTATATCTTTCAAAAAATTGAATTCTTTATGTTGATTACTTAATCTTTTATCCAAAATACTTGAATTAATATCCCTCCAGTACCCCCCTTGGTCAATGAAACTACCTAGTGAGAATATTTGTTTTGGAGTTAGATTTGGTGTAAATTCAGGATAATCATTAAATTTTGGCATATTATTTTAATTGTATTTTTTTATAAAACAGTTTATTTTCTATTCTTTGAGCGACGCTTATTCGATTTTTTTGTTTTCTTATATTTATATTTACGGCGTGCCCCTCCAAAAAGACTTGAAAACTGATCATTCGGTAATGATGCACCTGGTAATACATCATCCGCAACTTGCACATCTTGTACGATATCAGTAGCAGGACCTGGTCCCGCAGGAGATACGGGATCAACAGGTGCGGGACCTGGTGCAGGTGCAGTTCTGTTTGCACATTCCGCATCCTTTTGTTTAGATAATTCAGCTCTCTTTGATTTGAATTCATCTACAATACCACTTATTTTACTAACACTATCTATGGCTGATGCAAGTTTTTCTTCATTATCTTTTGAAACGAAATCTGTTTTTAAAGCGTCTATTTGTGATAATAAATCCGCAAAGTTGGAATCATCCGCAGGAACAGTTTTCTTGACACATTCTAAGAGTTGCTCTACCAATGCAACCCACTCGTTTGATTCATCTTGATAGGTTTTAACTAAATCGGTATATGCCAGTGCAACTTTTTCGCAACCATCGACAAAGCTCAATATTGTATTTGATTTAAGTTCTTCACCCTTTGCTTTAACATTTTCGGTAGCGCTATTAATTTGTTGTTGAACCTGCTCAGCATTCATTATTAATAATATAACACAATATTTAAAACATCCATTTAGATCGTTTATATGATAACAGTAATGTCAATGCAATAATCGTTATCAACAGCGTATTGCAACGCCGCGACTTTATAAATACTTCTGATTCAAAGTTTTCTACTGATTTTACAACAGGTGGTAATGTTACGTCTGCAACACATGCTTTTAACTTACGTTCATACATATTTCCACCCGGATTCAATTGAACAACACTAATATTTTGCATTGAACATTTATCATTTACGAATTCACCAGAACCATTCATGTTAGAAAGTATTCCAATTGGTTCAAAAGATGTGGTTATATCATTTATAATGCTAGGAATTAATCCTTTGTTACCTTTTTGTTTAAAAGGTAAATTGTTTACTAAAATATGACGTGATTTGCCTTCACATTCGGGTGTACTTCCTTCACCACAAGTTCCATTTTCATAATATCCTGTATTTCCAACAGATAAATCTTTTTTCCTTTTATTTGTTGGGCAATCTTCCTCACCTGTTATTAGAATTCCAGCCGTTCGTGTTAAATTATCTTCAATTGTATACGCTGTGTTAAACATGCTACTTTTTTTTCTGTAACGATGCATTTGTGGAATTTTTTCTAAATAGTTGTATTCTGGATCCATTAATAATTATAATATGTATTTTACCAAATTATTTTATAATAGAACATATAATGTTTAGAACACTTGCTTTAGCTTTACTACTTATTGGTATTGTATTTATTACAATAGGATATACGAAAATGTCATTTAGTTGCCCACCTCCACGTATTGAATACCGTTATATACCTCGCAAGATATATGAAGAACAACTTTATGATAATGATATATCCGGTAAATTTTCAAAAATGTTTGAAAATGTTGACCCAAAATTTGGAAGAGAAGAAAATCTATAATAAAAATTTATTTTTTTTATTTTTATTTTTATTAACTTAGGTGGTGCCAATGAGTGTTGTGAATTGTAAAGTAGTGTCGGAATGCATCTGAGCACAAATGTACCAATCTCCGGTATAAGTAGTAGTGTATTCCTGTACTTTTACGGCATCTATATAGAAATACACCTTATTTTCGCTTGGAACGGTTATAATTGACAGATGTTTGTCATCAAAGAGATCTACACTTCCATCACCAACCTGGATGTAATCAATGGAGTCGGATGTGAGCGGTGATGATGCGGTTAAAGAATTGCTGCCATTAACATGAAATTGATAAAATTCTTTGTTTATATATGCATTTGAATCCACAGCATTGTTAGAGTTGTTTAACGTATAACCATCACTACTAAGGGGATAACTACTTAGTCCAACCGACCACGCCCGATTACCACGCGTGAAAACTTTAAATGAAACACCTTTATATTCGTTTGAAATAGTTTGGAAAGAATAATTTGTTTCATGCCAATCGCCTCCAGTGGTACCAGTAAGTGTATAAGTAGTTGAATCCCAAGTGTATTCCGTACCTACATTTGTATCTCTTTGTGGTAATTCTGATGGTAATTTCAAAAATACATATATACCATTGTTTTCATTTTTCATGTTTGAAATTGTGGGGTTATCGGACCGATCATACCCCTTTTCTGAGTATATTAAAGCAAGGGGGCCGTCGAGGACGTCGCCGTTGTCTTGGTTTGCGGCGGGGTTATTAGGATAAGGAGCCGCGCCGCCGGAGCTCCACGTACCACTAATGAATAATAATGGATCACCCTGAAATTCTATATTTTTATCTCCATCTACAACATCAAAAGGCCACATTCCATTTTCTGAAGCTGATTTCCGCATGTACCATTGTGAAGGGTGATCTTTATAAGTCATCCCATTCCATGTAACATAGGGAATTGTCACGCTCCCGCTGTGTTGGGTGGCTCCGGCATTTGTTTCATTCCAATCAAGCAAAAATGATTTTGTAAATTCCATTCCATATTTTCCATTACCCGTTTCAATTCGAATTTTTGTATTATTTCCCATTAAATCAAAGAATGGTATATTCCATTCATTCGTTTCATCATTTTCTATTCCATATGCTTCATGTGTTCCATACAAGTTATCTGTAGTATCAAACCATTTATGTATGTTTGTATAACTTTCTGTTTCATAACCAGGTAAATATCTAACCGGTTTCCAACCCTCCCTCCTCAAGTCTAGCCACATTTTTTTAGAAACATCTAAACATAAATTGTTTTCATAAATATTTAGTTTATGTATTATTGAACCGGTCAATTTATTTCCCAAACGACGGCTACTATCTGATGATGGTCCACCGCCACTAATCTCATATGGAGTCCAAGACCAGGGTACTCCAGTATCAGTTCCATCCACCCATTTACTAAGTGATACCCACTCTCCGTTTGTAAATTTTTTTCCGATAGAAGTAAATCTAATTTCAATATTGGGATTATATACCGCTGCAACAATACGCCAATCTCCCGATGCCAATGCATTCGTAATTACATATGTATGTACAATTTCTCCATTTACTAGCCAATACACATTAGCGTCCGCAGCCGTCCCATATGCACTAGTGTCGCTTGCTGGAGGTGTATCGATTATAATCTCACAATTTTTACCATGGTAAAAAGATTCGTCAGTACTTATCTGTGGCCAAACTTGTGAGTTATTATGAAGAATACCAACATGACTGTTCGCCCCATTACAAAGAAATTGGAATATGTGTATATCGCTTGCCCAGCTCCCGGCAGACTGTCCGGGATCTTTATCAATATCAACCAGACTTTTACTAGATAATCCAATAATAAACCCATTGCTAAAATCAGTACTATCTCCGGCGTTGATTCCTATTACTCTAAAACTAAATCGTAAACTATTTGTTGAACCTGGATTAAGGCTTTCTGATTCAAAAACTCTATCTGCAGGTGGACTTGTGGCTGTCGCGGTGATATCTGATATAACATTATTTGAATAGGTATATGAACCGATTGTTTCATAATATGCTAATTGTCCAATTTCAACGCCACCCACATCGTTAGTTGATTGAACCAACAAACGGTAATACCTATATGAATCAGGAGATTCTATTATAAATTCACTATAAGGAATGTCATTTAAATCTGTAGCAGAAGACCAAGGCCAATTTATAGCGGAAGCGTGATGTTCATTGGTTCGAGTGTCGATAGTTGTCCAAGTCGAATCATCATTTGAACCTTCTATTGTCCAATTGCGGGGCAATTTTTCTGCCATTAAGATCGGGTACAATGCAGTTGTGCCTTGGCCTCGTGGCCACATGCGATAACGATGTATGATTCTAGAATCCCCGATGTCAAATTTAATCCATTCGCCTTCTCCATAAGGTTCTGCGGGCGGCGTTGAATTTGTATAATATCCCCAGTGGTTATAATCCTCATTCACAATATTATTAAATGCTTTATACGGATCTCGACTTGGTGAACCGGTGTGATATCCACTTGCGATTACAGTTCCCTGAGCACCACCCGTTCCATCTAAACCACCTGCTCCTATCACAGCCACAGCCTGTGATGCTACTTTAAATAAGTCATTTCCTAAAACACCAGTATCAACATATATTAGATTTTTTGAATATTCTTGACCATTCCAATAAAGTGAACCCGTGAATCCATCTGGATTAAAATTAACAACCATATGATTAATAGACCCGGCTGAATAATTAGGCATTGCTGTCTCCATATTTGTTGATGTATCTTTTACGATCACCAACGAGTCGCTCGGACTCCCCCCGACGACGACGCCTCTAGTTTCAGATGATGCAGCAAATAATATATTAGTAACAGGAACAGTAACATTTTCGGCTTTGTGATTGTACAAAAAGAAAAACGCAGAACCGTTGTTTTGTTGAGAAGATAATGTTATAGAATATAAATGAATTACTGAGTAACTTTCATATATTCTTACTACATCAT
>Ga0066861_10000174_pt1 | contig 18011 bp, 10 predicted proteins | sample ETN02SmetaG_3_FD_66434 | JGI IMG/M metagenome (GOLD analysis project Ga0066861, IMG submission 66434) | Marine microbial and viral communities from oxygen minimum zone, Eastern Pacific Ocean - ETNP2014F10-02SV257 | ecosystem: Environmental > Aquatic > Marine > Oceanic ... | reverse complement strand
ATCGCCTGAATCAATCGATTACGGATCGTCTCACTTCACGTTCTCACTAGGGCAGCCGATTTCGATATCCCCTAGCACCAATGGGGGCGAGGCCACGTCATGGCAGATTACGCCAGACCTTGCAGCGGGACTCTCACTAAGTGGGTCAGGCGTAATCTCGGGCTCTCCCGACCTGCTGCAGGAAGCCACCGGATACACGATTACCGCCGAGAACTCGGGCGGGACTGCCCAGTCCACGATTTACATCGAGGTAATCGACCTGCCAGTCTGGGGGCTAGAATACGAGCAAGTCACTTTCCATCTCTCGATTGGGGATGACATCGGCTCAGTGTCACCCTCTTGGGGTGGGGGAGCACCAACAACCTGGTTGGTCGCACCACCACTCCCGTCTGGATTTTCACTGAGCCAGGAGGATGGCATGATTTCGGGCGTCGCGATCGAGTTGCAGGAAACATCCTACCACACGATATGGGCGAACAACTCTGCAGGCGGGGACTCTGCACAGGTATCTTTCCACATCATCAACCTCCCTCCCCAAGCAGTGACATGGTCCGACGACGAGTTCGCACTCGCCTCAAACGAGAGCACATCAATCCAGCCCCAATACTCTGGTCCCTCCATAGACAGCTGGGAGGTCGACCCCCCTCTTCCCTCTGGACTCTCCATTTCGGATTCTGGGGCTATCTACGGTACTCCTGATCAGCGGACCGATTGGTCCGAGTACACACTATGGGCAAACAACACCGGGGGGAGCTCCTCCAGTAGCATATGGATAGCAGTCCACGACATCGCCGCAGACCAGGAATTTCTACTCAGGGGGATGGGGCAGACCAGCTGGGGGGGCTGGCCGTCGCCTGTGCTGCCGATAGGCGAGTGGTCGTTCCCTGTAGCTTTCGCCGAGGGGGGATACACCTCTGAAATCCCAGTTATTTCCGCCAGTCACGCTGGAAAGGGTCGCATATTGGGTTATGGACACGAGAGCTGGGTATACGGGAGTGGCGGGGTCGAAGAGACCGTCTTCTCACTCAGGGCGGTCGAGTGGGTCTGTGGGGCCAATGCAGTCGTCGGCCTTGCCTATGGTGCCGGATTCGATGGATTCCAAGACGACTTGGAGTCGCAAGGCCACACAGTGCAAAACTCGGTTTCCCCCGATAACCTGTCCGGCCTGGACTGCTTGCTTGACGAGTTCTGGAACGGTCATGACGACGATGACAATCAGAACATAGCCTCCTTCCTACTAGATGGAGGAGGGGTGATAATGGGGGGTCACGCTTGGTACTGGTCATACTCCAACACTGACTTGGCCCACAACTACCCTGCCAACAAGATAGCCAAGGAGACCGGCCTCTTCGTCTCCAGCGCTTGGGGTTACAACGAGGTGGACATGAGCCAGGCCCCTCACGAGCTTTCACGCCCCAGGGCAGCTATCGAGGCAATCCGGGAGGATCGCATCGAAGGCAATGCTCTCTCAAATGAAGAGGCGGAAATTGCCGATTCGACACTGTCCATATGCACTAGCGTGGTCTCCCTCGACTTCGATGACTTCTGGGCGCCCCTCAGGGAGGTCGTGAACCAGACGGGGTGGACGGTAATCGAGTACGGCACCCTCTGGGAGGACGTGGGGTACGATCTCGGCGAGGACCCAGTAGCAGATGCCCTGCTTCGGGTCGAGGCTGCACTGACCCAAGGCCTGCCCGCCGACCAGCTTCCATCTCACCCCAGCCATCAGGAGTTCCCGGGAGAAGTCCCTAGTAATGCCAGCAGAGTCGTTCGAACGGTGTCCGTGGATGGCAACCAGAGCGGCCTGCCCTCGAACTTCGGATACTCATCAGCGAGGGCCCACGTGAGGATGACAACCGGGACCTACGCCGCCCCCGGGGAGGTTGTCTCGGTCACAATCCCCCCTAGCGTAGTGAATTCTGGGACTTACATACTAGTAGGCACCCATAGCGACAACCTGTGGGGGAAGGACCAGTTGCACCGTCATCCAGAGATAGTACGCTGGTGGTATGTCGATGACACTGACATGGAAGTCGGAAACTCCTTCGGTGGCCCCATATACGTAGCCATCGAGCCGGGTTCGACACTGGGGATATTCGAAGTAACCATCTCCAACGCCGTCGATGCGCCAACCTACAACCACGGCGAGACCGATGTTGAGGACTGGATCCAGACACACCGGCATGCACCTGCGCCTTGGGCGGAAATAGGGAGTGATCAGTTCATCCTCTCCGTGCCAAGCCACGAGATTAGGGATCTTGAAGATCCAGACGACCTGATGGATTGGTGGGACCAGGCCCTAGGGATGGAGCACGAGCTGTATGGCTTCCTACCGTGGCCGAGAGTCGAGAGGGCCGTATTCGATGCGCAGATCTCCGCCGGCTGGATGCACTCCGGATACCCCTTCATGGCCCATGACCTCAGTGTCCCAGATGTGGTCAACCTTGCCCATATGAGCACCGAGGGGGACTGGGGCATGTTCCACGAACTGGGGCACAACCACCAGTGGATGCCCTCTACCCTTCCGGGGACTACAGAGACTGGATGCAACTTCGCCAGCATCTACCTGATGGAGGACCTGGTCGGCATCGCTGGCCATGGGGCAGTCTCCCCGGACCAGCGCGAGTCACGGACCAGGTCGTACTTCGAGAATGGTGCCAACATAGCGGACTGGTCCGTATGGGTGGCCTTGGAGACATTCCTGATGATAAAGGAGGAGTGGTCATGGGCCGAGATAACGTCTGCCCTATCTGTTTACTACGACCTGCCCGCAGCGGAGGTACCCTCGACCGACGAGGAGAAATTCAACGCATGGGTCCTCCATCTTTCGAATTCGACGGGGGCCAACCTCGCCCCATACCACGCTGCATGGGGGTTCCCACTCGACCAGGCTACTTTCGACGAACTTTCTCACCTTCCAGTTTGGATCGAAGACCCACTCAGGGGAGACTTCTACGAGTATCCGGCAATCCTTAGGGACCTGCAATCCCCCAGCATCTCTGAGTCGAACTCTGTCAATATCTCGTGGGAGACGTACGACAATGGGACCAACATCACGCTAACTGCTTTCTACGGGACGACGGATGGGGGGACACAACCATCGGCATGGTCGAACAACGTAGAAATCGGCGGGACCCAAGTCGGAAACGAGAGCCTGGAGATAACAGGGTTATCTTGCTGTGGCACCGAGTACCATGCACGAATCAGAGCCGCCAACGATGCCGGAGAGACGTGGTTCGGGCCGATTACGTGGACTACGGACTACCTGGATGACTGACTTCTCCTCAGCAACTCCTCGAGGGAAAGCCAGGGGATGTGCCTCTCATGCATTATCGCTAGAGGTATCCAGACGAGAGTGTGCAAGATAGTTACCAGGAAAGCCGGAACTAGGGCCAGCCGCGGCTCACCCTCCATCATTAGGGCCACTACGCCCAGAACCGCGAAGTGAGAAACGTAGATCGTCAGCGACATCCTCCCGGCCGGCTCCAAAAGTGACAGACTTTCCCCCATTAGCGGCTCCCCCTCTGATTCCTCTTCTCCCTCAAGAATCCTAAGGGCCAATGCAACCATCGTTCCCGAAACGATCAGGAAGGGCATACTAGCGGGGAAGAATGTGAGGATTGCATCCCCTGAAGTCAGAGCCCAGTCGACCTCCTCGAACACGGACAAGGCCAATGTCGCTGAAGTAGCTATTATTCCAAAAACTATCCATCTCTCCCTGGCTCTGCAGTCGCCACGTAGGTCGTGAAGAACTGTCCCAAGGAGTATGTAGAAGAACCATGGCAAAACCGGATAGGTCCCGTTCCACAGTAGTCTCCCAAACCACTCCTCCATGCTGTTGGAATCGACCCTTTCGAACCATCCCATTTCGGGTCCGGAGTTCACTCCGAGAACCAGGGGAGATGCGCAGAAAAGTAGCATCAACATCGTTCTGACTCCCATGCTGGTCCTCACTATTGCAGGGCAAATCACGGCCGAAATGGCAAGCATCGTCAGAACTCCTGGAGTGTGCCACTCGAATCTCCCTCCCCTCTCAACGTTCAGAAGGACGTTAACCATGATCTGGCACAAGCAGAGGAGAACAAATCGAGGAACAATCCAATTCGCCCACTGACTAGCCGTATGTCCCTCCGAGGATCTTCTGGAGGCACTACTGTACATCCCCCATCCGGAAATTGTGATGAACATCGGTGCCGCCAAACCTCCGAAGGCAGCTGCAACAAATGCTGCAGGATGACCCACAGTAATCCCACTGGGAGGGACGATTGCCGCTGTGTGGACCTCGACCATGAAGAGGACCGCGATAGCCCTCATCCTGTCTATGTGCTTGAGCCTCATGCTGGCACCTCGGAACGGTTGCACCTAGTTGAGGAGTTGCAGAATACAATGCTTCTGGAGAAGCACAATTCCACTCACTCTTCTTCTGATGCCAGAATCGACCTAGCGCCATATCCCAACAAAGAAATCGAGGCCACGTACATTAGGGCGACTATCGAGTGTACGACAGTCAACGCGGTTCCAGCCGTTCCTCCAAAGTTGGTCCAACCCATGGGGCCCAGATTGTCCGAGACCTGTCCAGTGAAGTCCTCAGCTGCCTCATCATCGATCTCACTGAAAACATGGATTTCGAATACCGGCATCGACTCAGTGCTATTTTCCGAGAGGTCCGGGTTCAAGAAACCGGGTCCACGCGTGTCCAAGTGGAAAGTAACCTTGACCTTCCCATACATTATCGCTGTAGTAACGGGTTCGACCTTCAGATCTATGTCCGCTCCCAGGTACACGGGTAGAGCACCTGGAATCACATCAACATAGGTGGAAGAGCCAACCAGCTTCCCCTGAATCTGCGTGTTGGTGGGCTCGACAGTCACTGTATGCTCAACCATGTCTATTCCCTTGTAGGTAGTCTCGCTCCCTACCACGGAGGTCGCAACTGCGTATCCTGCCACGTTGAAGCTGAACGGGTCGTTGGGAGTCGCCAACGAACCTGCGGTACCCATCAACGAAGTATCGGAATTCCCAGCATGGGCGGTCAGGAGACCACTTGCCCCCTCTTCCCTGTGAGGGGCCCTCCAAGTCAGATGCTCGGTCATCCCGTACACCTGCCCATCTTCGCAATCGAGGTCGTAACCAATGAAGTCACCATTTGCATCGTAGTCGAAGTCACACATTCCATCTCCATCCGAGTTGATGTATCCCTGGGCCATCCTCTGGCCCATGGTATCTCCTTTCGTACTCATCTTGAACACTGACCAGTCTCCTGTGCTGATGCCGTCAGATCCGTAGTAAGTTGCATTCGTCTCGAGGCTATTCCAGGAGAAGAAACCGAAGTACGCGCTAACCGCGTCATCCCAACCGTACAACCAGTTGCTTATTGGCATCGAGTAATAGGGGGTGTTTCCAGTTACGAAGTTCAGCAACACTGGCATCACCGTGTCGAAGTAGAAGTTTGCGACCCAATCTCTCAGAGCATGCGCAGATTCCTCTGAGATGCCGTATAGCGACGCGACGTAGGCATCGTCCCATGTGTGCTGCACTCCTTCTGAGTCAGGCAGACTCAAGCCCGAGAGCTCACCGTACATGAATGGCCCAGGGAATGAACTCTTGAGTCCAATGTCAGGATCGTTAAGGATGAAATCGGATTTTTCCTGGGAGAGGCTTGACATGCCTGCGAAACTATCGCGATTCAGTCCGATTGGGATGTAAGTCCCACCCAATGGGTCATAGTCGCCGAACGCAGTCAACCACCAGTCGTTGGAAACCATGGTCCCCTGGCCACCAGTAAGAATCAACTCGAACTCAGTGGGGCTGCCAGTTAGCCCTAAGCCCACCCAAGGCTCGACGTATCCGGCAACATCTGCTATCGTAAGTAGACCTACGTTGTAGGTTGTCATAGCGCCGAAGTAGTCCGCACTCTGGAGAGGAAGTAGGAGTCCGACAACCATTCCGGGCAAGGGGATTCCGCTTATCTCGAATGAGGTGAGGAGGCCAACACTCTCGTTGAATAGTAGGTTTTCTAGCGTAGCAGGGTCATTGATGGTCACTCCACTGACCTCTGCGAACCTTTCTTTCAACTGGGGGGTCTGATTGTTCACCTCTGCTCCTCCGCCATGCTCAACGAACTTGGATGCTGCAATCGAGTAAACAGCCCAGTCCATGTGTGTGGCGAAATCACCAGAGTACCCATAAAGAGCAGCTCTGTTAGCCGTGACTTCAGCACTTGGGGCACCCATTCCCGCGATTAGCACCGGACCTATGTCGCACGTAATAGCGATGCAATTCCCACTCCCGTCATTTGCATTGTAGAAAATCGATTTTATCGCTGTCTCGTCATAGTCTCCAGATGACATAGAACCATCAAGGCCGCTCTGGGATAGTGATGCTGCGTACGAACCCAATAGCACTTGCTCTTCCGCACTCATGTTGCCGAACCTACCTCCGCCGGCTGCCTCTGCCATCGACTCTATGTCTTCAGAGGCCCATATGCTGGGGGCCCTGTTGGAAAGGTCGAATTCGACCATCTGTGCCGCGAACATTGCCTTAGCGAATATCTCCCCGTACTCGATGCCGCTACCCATTCCTGCTATCCTCTGCGTATTCCATAGGATGTTTATCTGGTTGACTACAGTGTCACCCGATACCGATGCGTGCTCTACCCCTTCGTCATCCGCCCATGTGCAATCCTCGCACCATTCGAATGTCTCGTACCCAGAGTATGTTATCGAACCCTCATCATAGTCGAATTCGATTATTTCTCGAGTCGTATTCTCGTAGTAGATGAATGGGCCTACCTTCTCGTAGGTGGCTTCAACCGTCGAATCCGCCAGTATTTCCTCCAGATTAGTGATCGAGTTTGCGAAGTATGCCTTCTCGGAAGATGCGTTGATCCAGTCGTCGTCGAAGTCAGCCGTGTAATCCCGGTTGCCATCATCATCCAAGCCATCGTAACTCCCTGCTACCGTATCCGCCACTGTTCCCTCGATGATGCCGTCTATCGTCCCTGTGACGCCTATTCCGACGTTTACCATCAGAAGCAGCGTCCCAATTATAATTGCAATAGTTCCCTTGTTCTCCATAGTTTCACTCAGACTTCCGAAAAGGGGACTAGGCATAAACCATTACACTAGGTTTAGTCATGGATACCTGATGCCCAAGGTACAACCCTAGCAAGATAAGGTTCATCTTGATATTCATCGGCGATGGCTACGGGGACCCGTAGCTCAGTTGGTTAGAGCGCTCGGCTCATAACCGAGTGGTCATCGGTTCAAATCCGGTCGGGTCCACCATAATTGTGACCTGTAATATTGACACATTTGGGGCCCGACTTGGGCGAAGCCTCAAATACGGTTAATCAGAGGATTTACTGATGAGTGCATCGTTTAGAGTACCCTTGATGATACTGGTTGTCTATTTCATGAGCCTCTGCTCGGGAGTGGCTGCAGTCCAAGCACAGACATCCCCGGACGTTTCGCTTACCTGCGATCAACCAGCCCCAATCGAGGTTTACCCGGGCGCACTGAGGTCTACAATCATCTACTGCACCTTGACAAACCCCACTACCTTCTCCGAGAAGGTTGACCTGACTTACCAGCAGGGGATTATTTCGGTAGCCGGACCAGGCTCAGCCACCGTTCCCCCGGGCGACACTTCATTCCAGGTTGCTGCTAGGGCCGATTTGAGGCAGCCAGAAGGGCAACAGGTCGTCACAATAACAGCAACCGTCACCCAGTGGAATGGTGCACCTGTTACGGCAGCAACTTCTCCAACGGAGGCGAAGGTAATGACTGTCTTCAAGCAGTTTAGCAGACTTAGGGTGGGCGCGGAGCTGGCCTTCATCCAACTTAGGCCGAAAGTCGATTACACCCTTGTATTCGACGTGTACAACGATGGTAACGCCAGGGACAAGTTCAACGTCGAGATACAGAACTACGACGAGTTGAACGATGAGGGCTTCCAACTGAGCCTCCCCCTGATATCCCAGGAGATCGACTCACTTGCTCCCCCGGAGAAATTCAGGGTCCAGATGCGAACCCCGAAGAATCAAGGATGGACTGACAAGTACTTCAATCTGCAATTCAAGGCCACTTCCGAGTACTCAGTCAGGTCAGAGGGAGTTCCGAATTACCAGATCCAGGTCATGACCATATACATCAGAGGAGTCTACCTGCCTGGGTTCGAGTTAGTAGGAACGACCATGATGGCCGCCCTTGCGGGGGCTGCAATCGGTAGGGGGCAAAGCAATGATGAACGCCTCTTCGATGAAGAGGGCAACGTCACCCCACTGGATAGCAGGATATTCTAGAAGCCTCCTTCCAAGAGCCGCAAGGCAACGGATTGATAACCATCAGTCTAACGTAGAAAGTCGAAGGACGTATCTTTTTGGTTGAAGGAGTATGCAATTATTGATCCGGGGGTGAGTTTGGAATGAGTCAAGAGGGTGGAAAGTCAGACCGAATAGACCCCGTTTCAGGAGTCAAGGTCAGTGAATACGTCGCAGAGGGAACCAAAACCAGCCAACCGGCCGGTTTGCTGGAGAAGGCGGCTGAAAAGGGCCACTGGACTCAGGACGCCCTTATTTCTGAGGGGGACCAAAAGGAAATACAACCAGTAGCAGGGCCCGTTGCAGCGGTTAAGTCAGTGTTTTTGTTCGGAATCCTCCCTCTCGTAGTCTTTAGAGCCATACTGGTATACCTGCCGTTTGGCATTGATGAACTGATGGTTCCCGGCACTTCCTTTTCCCTGGTAATGGCGGTTGTTTTCCTTTCTTCTTTCGCATTCGTATTGTGGCGTCTCGGCCTTGTGACAACAACCGGCCTAGCAGTCTCTGGCCCCGGTGCACTCGCAGCTTCACTAGTGGCAATTTCATACCTACTGATGCTCCTAATGCCCTTGTTACTAGGGGTTTTCTTGGAGGGTGAGCTTTCCGTCGGCCAAATCGAATACAGCGAGGATGGGGAGATGATTACAGTCAAAATACTACAGACTACGATGTCAGACAGGGAATTGGAGGCCGATCTAGTTGTTCTTCAGTCGGGTTCACAGGTCTGGTCCTCTACAGCAAACGTAACCATAGACAGTAGCGATGGGGAAGGGGAGATAAACATCCCAGTTAGCAAATTCTATTCTTCCAATGCCATGCCTAACTCCCCCTACACGCTTAAGGTGACAATAGATGGCGAGGAATACGTCCGAGACATGACTTACAGTCAGATAATTTGGTCAACTACATCCGTTTCACCAGGAGGGCAATGGACTGGTATGGAGGCTCTTTCACGAGACATCACAGGAGTGGACGGAATCGCTCTAGGACTGGTTAAGGAGGACCCCGATAGGTGTAGTGGGGATGCTCAGAACTGTCTCGTTGGAGTGGTAATGTCCGGTTGGGCCGGTCTTGACACCGGAGCAGATAAGCCGATTAAGATGCCATTTGCTAATTTCTCCGTCGAAGCAGTACTAATGGAGGGAAACGACGTCGCAATCGCCTATCCGACAATAACTGTAGTCAACACACTTGCGACATGGGACTCAAACGGCGGTTCATTCGGAGATGGTACGGGTTGGTGGGGATGGCAGGGCTCAGAGTTCGCTCTGGATGGCTCAGTTTTGGATGCGACCTTCGGACATTATGTCCCTAAAGACGAGTTTGACTCCGCTGGGGACTACGGGTGCTATTCATTCACCATCACAGTTAGCCAGGGTAGCGAAACCTCCCTTTCCGATACTTCCTACTATGAGTACAGCACTAGTAATTCGAATGACATCTGGGCATCAGTCTCAAGTTGTTAATCAGTCATTTATGCTCGAGAGGAACTCCCTCATTCTTTCCGTCTTCGGCTCATCGATAATCGAAGAGTGACCTTCCTCGGCAATAAGTCCCTGATCCATGTATATCACTCGGTCAGCAACGTCTCGGGCAAAGCCGATCTCGTGAGTAACTACTACCATGGTCATCCCTTCTTCTGCAAGTCCTTGGATCGTCTCGAGAACAGAACCAATTAGTTCGGGGTCAAGGGCACTGGTTGGCTCATCGAATAACATTACCTCCGGCTTCATTGCAAGTGCTCTGGCAATAGCAACCCTCTGCTTCTGACCTCCTGATAGGTTTCCAGGGTACGCATCGACCCTTTCCAGCATGTCTACCCTATCCAGAACCTTTCGTGCTTCTGATCGAGCCTCGTCCTTGTTCATCCCCCTTACATGGATCAGTCCTAGCGAGACATTGTCAATCACCCTAAGGTGGGAGAATAACTCGAAGGATTGGAAGACCATGCCAATTCTAGAACGCACTTCGTTGATATCGGCAGCAGGGGTATTGATCTTCTCCCCTTTCAGCATCACGACTCCCTTGGTCGGCTCTATCAGGCGGTTTATGCATCTAAGAACTGTGGACTTGCCACTTCCTGAGGAGCCAATTATCGCAAGAGAGTCCCCCTCTCTTACTTCGAACGAGACTCCTCTGACTGCATGGACCCCTCCCACGTATGTCTTTTCCATGTCTTCGACACTGAGGATAATATCGGACACTCAAGCACCCCCTGAGATCCCTAGTCCCGGTATCCTGGTCCTTTCTTCGAGATATCTTAGGAAAAGGGCCAATGTCCACGTAATTAGGAAGTAGGAAATCAGAACCATGCCCCATGTCCAGAAAACCTGGAAGGTGGTAGCAACGATCAACTTGCCTTGCCGCGTGATCTCCGCATAACCGATTATCATTGCCAAGGAAGAGTTCAGCACTAGGTTGACCATCTCGTTGCCCAATGGTGGGATGCAGATCCTGACAGCCTGGGGCATCACTACCAGCCTCATGGATTGCATGTAGTTCAAGCCAATGCTTCTTCCAGCTTCCATCTGGCCTGATGGTATTGCAGCAATCGCCCCTCTGATTGTCTCGCATTGGTAGGCGCCTGAGTTCAATCCGAGTGCGAATATCGCGCTAATGTAAGCTCTGTCCTCTAGGATCCCACCAATAGGCCTCCCATAGGCTAGAGACTCCGGATTGGTTTCGTAAACGACGAAAATATCGGTGATGAAGTTCGAGTTCCCCTCTAGGTAATCGAAGTCGAAAAGCATCAGTCCGGGGTCTTGTAATCTCCTCCCAAGCTCAAATCCAAAGTGGATGAACATGAATTGGACAAGAAGCGGCGTGTTTCTGAAAATGTCCGTATAAACAGTAGCGATTGTGTTCAATGGCCTGATTCCCCACGGGTTCAGAGAAATATTGGCCCGACCCAAATCAAACTCCCTAATCGAGAAGTCTCCATTGCAGGATAGGAAGATAGATCCAAGAATTGTGATTCCGATACCAAAGAGAATCCAGAACATTGCACTAGGGGCGCCTATCGGTGAATAGATATGCTCCCAACCATCAAGATTTAGAGCACTAATGTCATCAAGGTTGAGGAAAATACGATGCAACCCGAAAGCTAGCAATGCCAGGCCAATAGATCGAATTGCGATGACGTTAAGTGGCTCACTAGCAGCGATTTGTAAGGATCTCTCTTTGCAGTGGCCCATTATTCCATTCAGGGGATTTTCCAGGCTCCAGCTCTTGGCCAAACCAGTCGCCTTAATTGCCGAGATAGGGAGCTGTAACAGTGCCCACGTTGGAGCCACAACGAACATAACCAGAATCTGGAACCTATTCGTCTGAGCCACATTCTTCAGAGTGGTTGGGGATGTCTTGAGCATCGAGAGAAGTATCCCGAGTGAGAAACCCATTAGAATTCCGAAGACGACAATCTTGGCAGTCGCTACTAGGCCATCCATCAGACGCTCCTTCGAATAATCTACGAATTGTCCGAAATCGTTGAAGTCAATTACTTCGAAACCGACGAACTCCTCTGATCCAGCGTTCTCAGTTCTGAGTATTACTCCGCCATCTCCTAAGGCAACACCTCTGAAACCGTCTTGCATAGCAAATCCGTTGAACACCGTTTCATTCGAAACTGGAATCATCTGCTGGGAGACTATGTTTCCTCCATCGAGGCTGATTGAGAGATATCCGTCAGAGCCAGAAAACATTATCTTGAATTGGCCCAAAACCTCGATATTCGAGACTTCGAAATCCAAAGTGGAACCCCCTGTCTCGAACTCGCTTCCTCCTCCTGGGGGGTATTCTCTTTCGATATCCACAATACTCCATACGAATCCTACTGGGACGTTACCTTCTCGAGATGACTTCAGAATATGGCCTTCATCGGATATTGCGTACGCTCTAATGCTGCTGTAGTACTCAATATCGATAATACTGGTCGACGAAACCTCACTAGGGGCATCTCTGTAATCCCAACTTTTTCCTCCATCAGTAGATGCCATTATTACTCCGTTTTCACCAGAAATGAGGCCATTATCGGAATCCAAGAATGAGATGCTTAAGTGATCGATCTCTCCATGCCCACTTGCTGGACTCCACTCCGCACTTCCATCCTCCAAAATCTCACAAGTCCAAACTTCATCCTGTTGAATGACTACAAAACTACCATTTCCTGTTAGGGCAATATCCGTAATGTCTCCCAATAGACTTGTACTTACATCTGTCCACATTCCATCTTTCATCAATAATACAGTGCCATCATTCCCTGCTACTGCCATCGATCCGAAGTTTGAATCAGACGAAGTGAGATCTTGATTTACCGAGATGCCAGATTCGGACCAAGTCACACCACCATCAATGCTGCTGATTATTACTCCACCAGATCCGAAAGCCCAGAACTCGCCTTCATGGAACTCTGCTGTCAGAAGATCCGACTCAGTCCCGCTATCCACCACTTCCCAACCGCTCCTGACTTCCTGAGCAGAGGTCTCACCGATTGAGACAAATAGGGCGACTATCGCTAATGCGACAATCAACTCTGCGCGCCTTGGACCTCTCATGAAGCGCTGGGTCGAAGCTTCCGATGTCATGTTGCCCCCTATCTCGTTCGGCCTCGGGGATTTAGTCTAGACGCCTATTTGCCAGAAGTCAATCTCAGGCGTCCAGTGGGCAATATTGATGGGGGAACTATCTCCGATACTGCCTATGGGAGAATTGTTGTACAGTGGAAAGGTGAAGCAGGTTTGGAGCACGAATGACCCAGAAATCATCGAATTCAGGTATACCGATCAGATTTCCGTCTTCGATCAGATCATTCCGAGCCTCATTCCGAGGAAGGGAGAGTCCCTAAACAGGGCATCCTGTCACTGGTTCGGATTGGTCGAGGAAGAAGGGATATGCAAGACCCATGTTATCGAGATGAATGCTCCTGACAGGGTCCTAGCCCGTCGTTTTGATGTTATCAGGGAGCCAGGGGCAATTCCCAAGGATGCTGAGAACTTCTTCGTCCCCTTGGAGGTGATATGCAGGCACTTCTTGGCTGGAACTGCTTGGAGGAGGTACCAGAGGGGCGAGGTAAAACCAGAGGATTTCGGATTTGATCAGGGAGTGATCCTCCAAGAGGGAGAAAGGCTCCCAGAACCATTCCTAGAGGTATCTACAAAATTCGAGAAGTTCGATCGAAATCTCGATAGAGAGGAGGCATTGGAGATTTCAAACCTCGATCCAGAGGAACTGGATGCCATTCTCGAGATTGTACTTGATGTCGACTCAGTAATCGAACGAGAGACCTCTAAGAGAGGTTTAATCCACGTCGATGGGAAGAAGGAATTCGCATTGGGCCCTGGGAGGGAACCAATCCTAATCGACTCCTTCGGGACATTGGATGAGGATCGCTGGTGGGACGCAGAGGCATACGAGAACGGGGAGGTCGTCCAACTGTCTAAGGAAGCGGTCCGGAAGCACTACATCGAAACAGGCCATCACGCTGCACTATACGAAGCCAGACAGTCAAATACAGAGGAACCCCCAATTCCGGCCCTCCCCGACTCAATAATTGAAAGTACGGCTGAACTATACGCAAGTATGTTCCAGCGCCTTACTGGAGAGGCACTCTGATGGGAACCCATGAGTACGAAGATGATCCCAGAAACGAGACGGTTCTAATATCAGTTAATGGTAAACTACTCCCTCGTAGCGAAGCTATGGTTTCCGTCTTCGATGCTGGTTTCCTACTTGGTGACGGGGTCTGGGAGTCATTCAGACTCCATGAGGGGAAACTAGTCTTCATTGAAGATCACATCGATAGACTCTTTCGCGGTGCATCAGAGATTTCCCTTGATCCCGGAAAGTCGAGGAATCAGATTATGGCCGAAATCAATAGGGTAATTTCTGCTAACCAGATGCATGATCAAGTCCATCTGAGACTCATAATTTCTAGGGGCCTGAAGCCTACTCCGTACCAAGCACCTTGGGTGATATCATCCTCGCCGACTATTGTCATCATTCCAGAATACAAGAAGGCTAACCCAAGGAGGGCAGTCGAAGGAATCACCCTCGTGTCCGTCGGGGTAAGAAGAAGCGGGCCCGAGATTCAGGATCCAAGGATCAACAGCCTTTCCAAGCATAACTGCATTGCAGCTTGCATTGAGGCAGCAGAGAAAGGAGGCGACGAGGGTCTGATGATGGATCCACATGGTTTCGTATCTACCTGCAACTCTACTCACTTCTTCATGGTGAAGGGGGGTGAGGTCTGGACCTCTTCTGGAGAGTTTTGCCTAGAGGGGATAACTAGAGGGAAGGTGCTGGAGCTATGCGAGATTAACGAGATCCCCTTCTCAGAGCGAAACTTCACATTCGACGATGTTACTTCAGCAGAAGAGGCGTTCGTAACTGGGACCTTTGCAGGCCTCACCCCAGTGGTTTCATTCGATGGAATTCCAGTTGGAGATGGAAATAGGGGTCCAATTTGCGAAAATCTCCAGAATCTCTACCAGGAACTAGTTAGGGGTTAGTGCCTTGTCTGACGAGGTAAAAATAGCAATGTGGTCCGGCCCACGAAACATCTCTACAGCTATGATGTATGCCTTCGACAATAGATTAGATTGCCATGCCACTGATGAGCCACTATATGCGAACTTCTTGATGTCCACAGGGACACAACACCCAGGAGCACATGAGGTCATGAGGGAATACGAGACAGACCTCGAACAAGTAATCTCACAACTAACCGGACCAATACCTCGTGGAAAGACAATCTGGTATCAGAAGCATATGTGTCACCATGTGATGGACGATTCTGACATCTCATGGATTGACGGGCTAACCAATTGTTTCCTAATTAGGGATCCTCGGGAGGTGCTGCTTTCTCTGTCCAAGATTACTGATTCAATTGATCTTAGGTCTACTGGTCTTCCACAGCAGATCAGGATAATGGAACACGTGACCAAAGAGTCGGGTTTTATCCCCCCAATACTTGATTCGAAGGAAATTTTGGAGAATCCTAGGGCCTTGCTGGGGGAGCTGTGTGATTCGGTAGGAATCAATTTCGATCATAAAATGCTGTCATGGGAGCCCGGACCAAGGGATTGCGACGGCGTCTGGGCGGAGCATTGGTACAGTTCGGTGTGGTCTTCTTCGGGGTTCGCCCCTCCATCCATTAGGGAGGGAGAGTTGAGCCCGCATCTTTCGGGGGTCTTGGAAGAGGCTATGCCATTATATCAGAAACTACGTGAGATCAGAGTCCGACCCTAGGAATGCCTCCTCATGAGTATCCCACACTTTCTTTTGCTCGCAGACCTCAGGAATACGAGGAGGTGCCTGAAGGCATCCTGGACCCCTCCGTCCAGAGGCTCATCCGATCTGACCGACCACCCTCCTCGCTCTATCTCTTTCCTCAGATCTAACACCTCAGAGACTTCTAGCCATCCGAGTAACTCTATCCCGCCGGTACCCTCCGAGAATCCGGATTCTTCGCCCTCTCTGCCCCTTAATCCCCTGCATAGTTTGCACAGTAGTTCGTGGAGGGAACCCTCTTCATCCCTATCTATGGTGTATTCAATCAAGTATTCGATTGCATTTCCGTCATTGCTGGGAAATCTGCCAAGGCGCTCCCTAGAATGGCCCCCGTCTAATGACCTTGGTGCATCCCCACCATCCTGCCAATCCAGAACGGAGATGAATAGAGATGTGGCCCTGTCAATCGGGGATGGCTTGCCCTCCATCAATTCTGGCAGCACGTCGTAACCTTCGACTAGTCCCAGAAGATTCTCGTGCTTCCCATTCATGGACTCGTTAATGGGTCCTATCAATGAGTTGGGCGACATCCTGATAGGGTCGAAAGTGTGAAAGGAAGAAGTCCGAATGTAACTCCCCATGAGTGGCAATATTAGCTATCTGTCAAGAAGCCTTCTGAGCCTCTTGTCATACTCGTCCCCATCCTCGTCCCCTCCCTCTTGGACAAACTCTACTTCATCGGAATCCGATTCGTCAGTTTCTTCTTCCAACGATGCCGACACCGCTGTTTCTTCTTGGATATCGTCCCTGATCTTATTCTTGTTTTCCGCCATCTTCTCATCTATCGCTGCTTGTGCTAGTGCCATTAGCCGCTTCCCTTCTCTGCGATTGCTGGAAATCCAAGCGAGTCCGAGGTACATTCCAACCACAAGTATGGCCACGATCAAACCAGTCCCGAACTCATCGAACCTTTCCCCCAGTGCCGACCCGCCGCTGAGGACGATCGTCGTTTCATCGTCACTAGGGTCAGAATCTGCGTCCCAGGGGAATGCGCAACCTATGGTTATCATCAATTCCTCGCCATCTTCCACATCCGGCCTATCGAATTTCGGGGCCGGTACGAATGCCTGCGTCATATCCACAATATGCTCCGAGTAGTATCCCACAGAACTCATTGTAATTTTGCAGTCGGCACCACCCAAGACATTCTCGTTGAGCCTCTTTGTTGGGATGTTGATCTTCTGGTTAGAACCCTCTCCGACTAATTCTACGACGCCTATGCCAATGTTCCAGTCGCTTCTTCTGACCTCATACGTCCTTTCCATGGATGTGACCAACCCGCCTTTGCCGTCTAGCATGCGAATGCTGATGCTCCTCTCCCCTGGCTCTGGTTCCCACGCAGAGCCGCTGAGGTTGATGGATAGAGCAGTTTCGTTCTCGGATAGGGTATCGTAAACGGAATCCAGAACAACCCCATCATCGCCAATTAGCAGAACTTGATACTCAAAGGCGGCGCTTCCATTGGATATCGAGCATGATGCGCGAACGTCTTCGAAACTCCCAGACAATGAGCAAATCGCTTCTCTTGTCTTAGACTTAGAAATTGTAAGGGTGTAACTCAATGTCGTTTCTCCATCAATATACAGGCTTCCATTAATGGATGAATCCGCCGGTAGCAACCACCCTATTCCGCCCCATTCCAGGAGATTCCCGGACACCTCATCGATCACTATCGAATTCTCACTTGTCCCATGGACTCTTATTAGCGCGTCATCACCCTCGTATGCGTACAAGTAGGGGGAACTCTGCCACGAGTGGTCGTATAACTGGAAGTCTATGACGGCCTCCCTTTGGTTGCCAATAGAATCCTCGGCCAATATTCTGATACTTTCCCCGGCACCGCTTGAATTCCCGTCTGGGACGATCTCGAAAGGTATGCCTCTAACTTCTCCAACTCCAAGGACAACCCTCATGGCTCCCTTTGCTTGCCAATTCTGAGGGAGGTCCAGTATCTGGAAATCTATCGTCGTCGGAGTGTTTCCCGTGTTCGCAACCATTGCGTTTGGGAGTCCTCCCATGGAGGAAACGACCCACGATCCAGAGACCTCCATCGAGAAGTTGTACTCCGGGGAAACTCTCAGAGGAACGGTGATCTCCATCAATCCTAGGGAGTCGCCATCCCTTGCCCTGATGTGCAATTCGACGGTCTTGCTAGGGGTGGCTGTTTCAGGAGGGGTTACGTTGAATGCCAAAGTAGTCGAAGATCCAGGTTCGACTTCCGGCAGATCGGGCAACTCATCGATTACCCACCCGTTCTGTCCAGAAATATAAGCTGAAACGAACGGGGTGCTCGGATTGTTTCCTTCCTGCATTATTTCGATTTCGACCGAAGAGCCTTCTGCGTCGACTTCTAAATCAGACATAGATGAGGAGATCCCCCAACCCGGGACTCTAGAAACTTCAA
>Ga0066861_10000172_pt1 | contig 18052 bp, 20 predicted proteins | sample ETN02SmetaG_3_FD_66434 | JGI IMG/M metagenome (GOLD analysis project Ga0066861, IMG submission 66434) | Marine microbial and viral communities from oxygen minimum zone, Eastern Pacific Ocean - ETNP2014F10-02SV257 | ecosystem: Environmental > Aquatic > Marine > Oceanic ... | reverse complement strand
CGCTGAAACATCTCCATCTCCAATCAATACAACATTCACATTATGCTGATTTAATTCTGAAATAAGTTTCTCATGTCTAGGCCTATCCATTACAACGATATTGAGTTCAGACTCCTTCTTATCCAAGGCTGTGGCTGCGGCCTCAACATTGTAGGAGGTCGAAGCATCGAGACTGATTATACCCTCTAACTCAGCGGATCCAGCGATTTTGTTCATATAACAATCTGGCGCATGAAGTAGAGTTCCACGCGGTGCTGCAGCAAGAACAGCCATTGCATTTGGTAGGTCAAGTGCTACATGATTTGTGCATTCGAGGGGGTCTACTGCAATATCTATCGAGGGCGCATTTGGGTTGCCTTGCATAGACCCTAGTGGCTCTCCAATCCATAACATCGGGGCGTCATCACGCTCTCCTTCTCCGATGGCAACTCTACCATCGAATGGAACCTGATCAAAGATTGCTCTCATGGCTTCCACTGCTGCGCCATCAGCGGCTTTACCGTCTCCCTTACCTCGCCATGCGGCTGCTGCAATCGCAGCGGCTTCGGTCGCTGCAAGAAAATGACTCTCTAAATCGATGGTCGCCATGAAGACCTCGAATAGCGTTCAGCCTTCAATCATGCGGGTCGCCCTTGCTCTTTCTGAGAACCCTTACTCCGTCAATTTGAGCGGCTGGATATTGACCATCAGCATCTTTTTCTACAGATTTTATCATGTCCCAAGCACACAACAGGCCTGCATTAACTCCGCATAAAGCCTCCATTTCAACACCGGTTGTCCAGTGTGTACGTACTGAAACCGTACATCTCAGAAATTCATCAGCGACAGACCAATCGACTGTGCATCCTTCAATTGGTATAGGGTGACAATGAGGGAGAAGACGTGGCGTTTCTTTTACAGCTTGAATTGCCGCAACTGTAGATGCTTCTCGAACGTCTCCTTTTACCGAGCGACCATTTTTCACAATATCCAAGCTTTCGGGAGATAGTCTAAGGACACCTGTAGCAACAGCTTCTCGAGCGATAATTGGTTTTGACCCCACATCGACAATTCCAGTAAAAGATTCCTCCATTCCACAGACCTCAAAAATGCCGAGGGTCTACTACTTATTCAGTAATACCCTTCGAAAAGATGGATTCGATAGAGAGAAATTAGCCGAGTCCTGACTTCCAAATTTCACCGTCGGCACGGACCTCTTTTTTCCAAAGAGGGGCTTGTGATTTCAACTCTGAAATCAGCCACGAGCAAGCTTCGAATCCTTCTGTACGATGAGGACTAGCTACATGAATGCAAACTATCGGTTCCTGTGGGTGCACAACTCCTGTTCGGTGGGCCATCACCACAGAATTAATCGGAAATTTTTCCACCGCCTCTAGTCCAAGTCGTTGGAGAACGGAGGGGAGCATCTCTTCCCAGGCGTCGAATTCTAATTTTTCAACTTCTACTCCATCTTCCATTCCCCTAGTTAATCCAACAAATGTAACTACGCTTCCGCAACCTTCGGTGTCAATTTGATCGCGGAGTGCTTCAGGATTGAGAGCATCCCCTTCCACTCGCACCACCACCCGGGCCATACATTGCCATACACCCATAGTGCTTCAATGCCTCGACTTGGCGAGGAACCATTCAAAACACGGCATCAGAGTGGATTGATTGTGTCTGGACGCGTGGACATTCTAGGAGCGGGCCTTTCGGGACTCTCTGCTGCTACAATACTCGCGCGTAATGGTTACGATGTCCACGTACATGAAGTTCGTCAGGACTCTGGCGCTAGATTTGATGGGGATTTTCAGGGCATTGAGAATTGGACAAGTGATGTCGATTTTTTTGAGGAAATGCGTCAATGGGGGTTAGATCCTGATGAGTTCAAATCTGATGCATTCAGTATTGTGGATCTAATTCATCCCGACGATGAAATAACTAATCCGATTACTGACGGAGTTGCGTTCAGAGTTGTAGAAAGAGGAACTGATGAACATTGTATCGACCAAGGATTCAAGAGAATGGCACTTGATGCAGGGGCAACTATCCACTATGGTACAAGAAAAGAATCGAATGAGTGTCAAATTATAGCGGCCGGACCTAAGGATTCAAGCGCAGTTGCCTTTGGAGAAATTTTTCATACAGACCATGAAAATATTGTCGCATTCCAACTTAACGACAAGTTAGCACCCGGAGCATATTCTTACCTGATTATCATCGATGGAATTGGGTTAATTTGCACCTGTCTTTGGAGACAGCAAAAGAAGTCTGGTAGGTATCTGAACGAAACCATCGCTTGGTACGAGGAGCATTACGAACTGAACAGGAAACCAATCAAGAGAGTGGGGGGTAAAGGAGACTTTTCTATTCCCGATAGGTACATTCACGATGGGCGCCATTACGTTGGTGAAGCAGGTGGTTTACAAGACTTCATGTGGGGCTTTGGTATGCGCTACGCCATCACTAGTGGAGTATACGCTGCACACTCCATAATGGGTCAAAGTGACTATGAGAAAAAGGTCCGTAATCACCTAGTACCATTGATCAAGGTGAGCGCAATAAATCGGTTCTTGATGAATCGTTTAGGCGATCGAGGATTCAAGATGGTTGCAAATTACTGGATGCGTCATCAAGCCCGGAAGGGAGACGGCCTAGAATTCATGAAGTGGGTTTACCAACCGGGGATTTTTAGAAGAGCACTTTGGCCTATTGTTCGCCTAGGGATGTTAAGAAGAAAAAGGATGGACGATGGCAGAACAGTATCAAGGATGCCGTTCAGAAAATCACTCTCTCGGGATGTTTGGGAACCCACCGTTCGGGCTGAAGAAATCGGTCAACAATGGAAGCAAATTCAAAGAGGCGGAGGCGCCATTTCATTCAGCGAATCTGACGATTGAGGATGAATTTTTACCACTGCCATTCAGCCGTTTGATTCATATCTCGACCTATGGTCGCCAAGTTATGACGTCATGGCCAGACCTAGAGCCAATGCCCAACCGCCTAGTGAACTACGGAGTAACTGACAACGGTATCGCAATCATCGAACTTGCGTCGAACTCCGCTGGTGCTCCCCTAGAAGGAGACGAGGTAGGACCGAACACCTACACTCATGAAATGATGAGAGATATCGACACCGCCGTCGTAAAGGCTCGATTCAATGATGATGTTAGCGTCATTCTAATCACCGGTAATGGACACAAGTTCTTCTCGGCCGGAGCATCAATTCAGATGCTAAACTCGGTCACTCCTGGGTTCAAGTACAATTTCTGCCTTCATGCAAATGAAACTCTAAGCCGGCTTGAACAGACTCCAAAGTTGGTAATTTGTGCAATCAATGGGCACGCAGTTGGTGGAGGATTGGAGATTGCAATGGCTTGCGACATTAGAATAGCAAGAAAGGATAGTGGAAAGTGTGGACTTCCTGAAATAAATCTCGGTGTTCTAGCAGGTACTGGAGGCACGGCTAGACTGTCACGAATTATAGGTAAATCAAGAGCTCTTGAATACATGGTCAGTGGAGAATTAATGGCATTTGAGAAGGCTAAGGAAATGGATCTTATCAACGATGTTTGGGATGGTTCTCTTGACGAATTCCGCCAAGATGTCCTAGACTACGCAGGACAGTTTACTCTACCATACAAGGCTACCTTAGCGGTTGGAAACATCAAGCGCTCGGTTCAATCTGGACCTGAAATGCCGTTTGAGTACCATCTCGCGCTTGAGAGAGAACTGCAAGCAGCCCTCTTCAATAGTGAAGATGCAAAAGAGGGTATCGCGGCTTATGTCGACCGCCGAACTCCTCGTTTTGAAGGAAAGTGAGTTGTTTTCCAACGAACTAAGACTACGTCTTAGAAGCAGTCATTGATATAGAGGATACTTTTGGCTTCAACTATGAGCGAGACAGAGATTGTTCAGGACTACTCTCCAAATTTTGAAGCCTGGATTAGCGATTTCCAAGAATGGCAGACTCGAATTGGCTTCGACCCATCGTGGTTGGGGGATTACAGATTCGATATCAAATTCGATTGGGACACCGCAGGAAGCAGTATCGAATTCGGAGATTTTGAAGGAATGCCAAAGTGGCAAAGGAGAATGCAAATCCCTCAACAAAACATCAGAGATGCGATCATCTCTATGGTGAGTGTTCAGGGAGACACCGAGTTTGCTAGTGTGGAACAACAAAACCACCTGCTAGAGACAGCACCAACTGAGTATGACAAAAAGTCTGCTCTGAGAATCATGTGCGAAGAGCAGCGGCATGGTTGGCAAATGGCATATCTCCTATGCACTTACTTTGGAGAACATGGTGTGAGGGAGGCTGCAAAGTTACTCGAGCGTAATGCCCAAGAAGGAACCAGAATTCTTGGTTCATTCAATGCACCTATCGATCATTGGCTAGATTTCTTTTGCTTCACTCACTTTATCGACCGTGATGGAAAGTACCAATTGAAGATGCTCAGCACTTCTTCTTTCCAACCATTGGCCGCATCTATGGGACCTATGCTGAAGGAGGAATCATTCCACCTTGGAACCGGAGCCAATGGACTACGAAGGATTGTCAAGCAAGGGGTAATTCCATGTGCACTCTTACAGAAATACATCAACAAGTGGGTCAGTACAGGTTTGGACCTGTTTGGAACTGACGATTCCAGCAGCGCTCAGTGGGCCTATGTATACGGAATAAAGGGGCGCTACGACGAAAGAGAATCAGAAGATGATGCTGATAGAGGTCATCTGAATGAGGCTAGCCGAGAACTCTACTTCCAAGAATTGAGAGATGAGATGCGACGTATTTCAAAGGCTAGAAAAGATGGCGAGCCGGAGTTGACAATTCCATCAGATAAATTCAACCGTGGAATTGGAAAATATGCAGGACAGAAATACACTCTCGAAGGGGAAGAATTCGAAGGCAGCGATGCTGATTGGGAAGCTTACCTTGTAGAAGTGCTACCGACCGATGAAGACGAAGACCGTCTGATGAATGAATACATGCAACAAGAATGGATTCAATACCGCGAGTGGAAGGGCGACTGAAGATGCAACATCTAGCACTACTCGCCTTCGATAAGGAACGCTGTAAGCCATTCTTTGACAGACTTACTGAGCTATTCCATGAACATCACCACTCTTCGGAACAAAATCCAGAGGGGTACGAAGAATTACTCTATCGCATTCACAGACCATATACCAACGACATGCTCGATATGGTAGATGACTGGATGGGTGTAGGCAAGCGGGAATGGAGAGAAGAAACCACTCGAGAAGTCAAACTAGCAATGTACGCTATTCGCTATCCAGACACTCTACTTATCGACTCCTTCACAGAAGGTGCTAGATCAGATATCCGTAGACTCTCAGCATACCTACACTTCACCCATCACACCTATGCAATTTGGGATGAGGATACACGCAAAGGTTTAGCAAAATTGGGAATTGATATTCCAGCTACAGAAGTAGCTGACCCATTCATTTACGGCGCCTATGTCTCAGCGATTGAATTGCTAAAAGACGTAGCACCATTTACCTGCTTCTTAGAGCATGATGTTCCTCGGCAGCGGCTATTCCAAGCAGCCCTAGCCGCCTATGGCAGGGAGTGATCCTATGGAGATTCGTACCGTCGCCGTAATCGGCGCCGGTACGATGGGCGCCGGAATTGCTCAGGTCTGTGCTCAAACTGGTTGGCAAACTAGACTCTATGACGCATTTCCTGAAGGACTGGAAAAGGGAATGAATACCATTGATACTTTCTGGAATAAAGGAATCGCTCGTGGAAAAACTACTGAGGGACAGAAAGTCAAATGGTCGGCTAACATTAGTCAATCTACTGATTTGAAAGAGTCGGTTGACGGCGTTGATCTGGTTATTGAAGCAGTGCCCGAAAAAATGGAATTGAAACAACAAATCTTCGGTCAATTAGAGGAGATGGCACCCTCTCATGCTCTTCTTGCAACCAATACATCAGGACTACCTATTTCTGCTATTGCAGAGTCAACTAATTGTCCAGAAAGAATAATCGGAATGCATTTCTTCAATCCGGTTCCAATAATGAAACTACTCGAAATTGTTCGTCACAATTCTTGCTCAGAAGAAACTATTACAGCAGCGCAATCAATCGGTCTTGCAATGGGAAAAGAAACTATTCTTGTCAATGACGTACCAGGATTCGCAACCAGTAGATTGGGGGTTGTTCTAGGAAATGAAGCAATTAGGATGCTCGCTGATGGAGTAGCATCTGCTAGTGATATCGATACTGCTATGCGGCTGGGGTACAGACACCCTATGGGCCCTTTGGAACTCTCCGACCTAGTCGGTTTGGATGTAAGACGAGATATCCTCAATAGTCTAGCTGATGCATTTGATGATGATTCATATCGCCCTCATCAATTGCTGAACTCTCTGGTTGCAGAAGGAAGTCTTGGCAAGAAGACCGGAAGAGGAATTTACGATTGGACTCAAGGAGAAAAGTCCGATCGAGAAGATATTCCATCGTGATTCATAGGAGTGGGTTTTTTTGATTCCATTCTGGGTAGAAGTAATCGGAGTTTTTGCTGGATTTCTGGGGGTAGTTGCTTGGGTCCCTCAGATTAAGAGAGTCTGGTCTGAAAAGAAACATGAGGGGATTTCACTACCAACCTTCACTTTAGTTTCAATTTCTCTTATCTTGTGGTTGGTTTATGGAATCATAATTGGCTCAGTAGCGATGACATTAGCAAATATTGCTGCTCTTTCTTGCATTATTACCATAATCATAGGCGTCTTGAAATTAAGGCGTGAAGTATGATTCATTCCTCTTCTGATGAAGACCCAAATTCAGCTTCTCTCTTTTCTAAGAAAGCTGAGACTCCCTCCGCAAAATCTGGAGTCAATGAGGCGGCCGTAATCAAGGCCTTTTCGAATTCAAGTTGAGTCTCCATGAAGGTTGTCGATGAGGCATCTAGTAATTGCTTGGTGCCTTGTTTACTTGCCTCTGCCCAAGAACCCCATTTTGTTGCAATATCAACGGCTCTTTCGAGAAGTTTTTCTGAATTTACTAATTCATCTACCGCTCCATATTCAAGTGCTTGCTCGCCAGTCCAAACTTCGTTGTCAAAGAAAAATCGGCGAGCGCGTTGGTATCCAACCAAGCGTGGAAGAAGCCAAGTCGAACCTCCATCAGGTGAGAGTCCTAGTGAGAAAAAGGCTGCTGCAAGTCTAGCTTCTGGAATACATAGGCGATAATCAGCGCAAAGTGCGAGACCTAATCCACCCCCAGCAGCTGACCCATTAATTGCTGCAATAAATACGGTTGGACTACGTCGTAAACGTAATTCAAGAGGGTGTAATACACTGGTTAATTCATCCACGAGATTTCCAATTGAGCCATCGTCAATTGAGTCTGCGAACTCATCAATATCCGCACCTGTGCAGAAAAATCGGCCTGTTCCAGTCAGGACAATCGCATTACAGGTAGAATCATCAAGTAAACCACCCAATACATTGGACATTTCATGGATAGAAGTACGGGAGAAGGCATTCCTAGCAGCCTCTTCTGAAAGAGTCACAATGGCTACTCCGCCATCGTGACGTTCCACTGCAATTCCCATGGCTAGTCGGTGTCGCCTCTACTTTTGAACTGCATGAATGTGATAAGTCGCGTCATCCCGCCCCACTACATGCACGCGCGCGAGAACATCTACATTGACGGAAAGTGGGTTGCTGCAACTGGAGAAGGCAGTATTGAGATAGTTAATCCTGCAACTGAGCAATTCATTGGTTCAGTGCCGGTTGGAAGTGCTGCTGATGTGGAAAAAGCCGTAGCCGCGGCACGTGCTGCATTTCCATCTTGGTCACAATCGAGTATTGAGGAGCGGAAAGGCTACCTCAATGCGATTTCAGCTGCAATCGCTGAGCGAGGAGAAGAAATCGCCGAATTAATCACCGCAGAGGTTGGAACACCAATCAATTACAGTCGAATGGCTATGGTTGGAACTCCAAGAGTTGTATCACGATCTTATGCGAAAATGTTGGATTCTTTTGATTGGGAAGAAGAAGTTCGTAACTCCCTAATCGTCAAAGAACCAATAGGAGTGGTGGGTATGATTACTCCTTGGAATTTCCCTCTCCACCAAATCATCGGCAAGGTTGCACCAGCACTAGCTGCAGGCTGTACAATGGTTCTCAAACCTTCAAAAGAGGCTCCATTAAACGCATTTATTCTAGCAGACATCATCGAAGAAATTGGTCTTCCTGCTGGTGTCTTCAATCTCGTCTCGGGGCATGGGCGAGAAATTGGAGAGACTCTTTCTTCACATCCAGAAGTAGACATGGTCAGTTTCACCGGTTCAACCGGTGCTGGTGTGAGTGTCTCACAAGCCGCTGCCCCGACTGTTAAGCGAGTAACACTGGAATTGGGTGGAAAGAGTGCAAATGTAATCCTCGATGATGCCGACATAGCAAGGGCTGCCAAAATGGCTGTTTACGCTTGCTTCAACAATTCAGGTCAGGAATGTTCCAGCCTAAGTCGGCTAATAGTTCCGGCAACTGCACGTGATGAAGTGGTTGAGGTAATCGCTGCAACAATGGCTCGTTATTCGGTGGGAGACCCGATGGATGAATCGATACGATGTGGTCCGATGGTTTCAGCGCGACAACAAGAATCGGTCGCCGGCTACATCGCTTCGGGGATTGCAGAGGGCGCAACTCTAGTTGCCGGAGGCGAAGGAATGCCTGATGGCCTTGATTCGGGATATTACGTCAAGCCAACCGTATTTGCTGACGTGTCCCCTGATATGACCATTTTTCGGGAAGAAATTTTTGGCCCTGTCCTCTCGATAACGACCTACGATTCAGAGGAAGAAGCAATTATCTTAGCTAACGATTCAGAATATGGTTTGTCTGGAGGAGTCTGGTCTGGCGATGCGGATAGGGCTTTGCAATTTGCCCGAAAAATGAGAACTGGACAGGTGAGTGTCAATGGTGGCGCATTCAATATCAGTGCTCCATTTGGCGGTTACAAACTATCTGGTAACGGTCGTGAACTCGGAATTCAAGGATTAGAAGAATTCCTTGAAGTGAAGGCTATCCAGCGTTAGGGGTGTACAAATGGTCGGCAGGTTGCTGGTCATAACCGGTGCAAGTGGTGTCGGGAAGTCAACGCTTACCGCTAGAATTGCCGCCTCTTTAGAATTCGACAAAGTTGTAGCAACGGATACTATTCGAGAGACTTTGAGAACCCAAATCCCTCTCGAAGAGGTACCGGCTTTGCACAGATCTTCATTTCAGCCGGGAGAATCTAATGCTATCGAGGATTGGAAAGATACCGTTTCTCCGCTCAATAGTGCAATACAAGCGATAGTTAGTCGTGAAATTAAAAGGGGCGGAGACCTATTGATGGAAGGAGTACATTTCGTACCGAATTTTACTATAATCGAAGAATGGAGAGCCGCAGGAGGAGATGCTTGTGGAGTCGTTTTGGCTGTTGAAGATACTGAGGAGCATGTGCGAATGATTGCAGGCAGACGTAAACACAATGGTAGACCGGTTCGGCATTACCTAGACCATATCGATAGAATTCGAGAGATTCAGGAGGAGATGGTCAAATTGGCAAAAAATAGTGGATGGTTGGTGATTGATGTTACGGAATCAAATGACCCAATAGGTGAAATTTCGATGGAAATACAGTAGTCATTTGGAAAATAATTCCTTCTCTGGGCGATTTTTTGAAATCAAGGAAAGTAACCACCATCCAATTGAAAGGATTGGGGTTGAAATGAATATTACAATCATGAACCAAATGGAGAATATGCCGTTTGAAACCTGCCATGCCCAATAAGAAACTGATAGAATGACAATTAAGAAAAATATTCTAGATGCCTCACTAGGAGTCTTTGAGCCAAAACGATCTAATCTCGGAGCAAATAGATAGTCAACTATCGACACAAGCCATACTATTCATCAGAGATTATGAATTACTGTTTTTTCATTAGTAGCCTTTCCATTCAGAATCCTTCCGCTCAAGGAAGGCCTGAACACCAATTTCCTTGTCTTCGGTGTCGAAGAGTGCAACAAATTCAGACCTCTCAGCTAATATTCCCTCAGACATTCCAAGATCGAGGGCAGAGCGGACTGCTCGTTTTGCTACCTTGATGGTGTATGGCGACTTTTTGGCTATATTTTCTGCCATTTCCATTGTACGAGATTCAAGCTGTTCAGGCTCTACTACGTCATTGGCTAGTCCTAGCCTTAGAGCCTCTTCCGAGCCTACCATTTCCCCAGTCATTACCATCTCCATTGTTTTGCCGTACCCCAGTATGTCTGAAAGACGCTGAGTTCCACCTCCTCCTGGAATAAGTCCAAGATTGATCTCAGGGGTTCCAAACTTTGCACGCGTGCTAGCGATTCGTAAATCACAGGAAAGGGCTAATTCTGTTCCACCACCAAGAGCGAAGCCATCGACCATTGCGATAGTTGGTTTAGATAAATTCCAAACCCTCTCCCATGCATTATCCTCAAAGAATGGTCTAACGTCGTCGGAATTCTTTCCTACAAACTCGGAAATATCAGCCCCAGCAGCAAAGGCAGCTGGTTTCTGACGCTTACCCTCAGGGGCTGGAGGAGGAGGAGCACCACGAATTACCACTACTCGGACGTTGTCGTCTGCCTCCGCTTCGGCACAGGCTTGCTTGAGAGCAATATGCGATGCTTTGTTCAGAGCATTGAGTTTATCTGGGCGATTTAACGTCCAAACAGAAATCACCCCCCCTGCTGGACTTGAACCCTCAACTAGAATATTCTCGACCAGTAGCACGTCTTCGCTCATGGTTGACCGAAGAGCCACCGCCGCTTGAAGATACGCTCACTCAGGAGGTGAAGGAGGAGGCATTCCAGGTGGTGGAGGCATTGGTGGTAAACCAGTAGGCGGAGGAGGCATGTTCTCAATATCGGGTAATTCCTCGACTGGTTTACTTACTGTCTTCTCTGGAATCTTCAATGGAACTCTGATTTTGAGTATTCTAGACTCGTCGATTCTAACATATGATACGCCTAATGGAGACGAATCATCGGGGCTTTCGTCTTCTTCAATTACAGTTAGCCCATGATCTACTTGATTTAGTAAGGCACCGAGGTCTTCCCCATCCTCTAACTCTGTCCACATTCTGACTTTAGCCGCCTTTCTCTCAGCTAATGCCATACGGCGACGTCGGTCGATTTTCCCGCGAATAACCGCCCTCTTCTCGCGTTGTTGCTCAACATAACCCTCGATTTCAGTTTCCATTTGAGATTGGGCATCTCGAGAGACCACTAGACGTTGAGCAACGTTCTCCCCATCTCCAGTAACTGTAGGAGCTTGTGGAGAAGGCATTGGTGGCGGAATTGGCATATTCGGTGCGGGCATTGGTGCATCCAGACTTGGCATAGCAATTGGAGGAGCTGGGACCTCCGGGGGTGCCGAGACCGGGGCTGCAACTCGGCGTCTACTGCGACGAATTTCTTGCTCTTCCGCTTCAACCACTTCAGGTACTGGTGTAGATTCTGGTTCTTCATCCTCTTCTTCGATTTTGACTACAGGAGATTTTAGAGTTGAGGGGAGTGGTTTTCTGCCTGAAAATACGAAGAGAGCAAGGAAGGCCAATAGCACTGTTCCCGCTGCGATTTGTTGACCAAGATTCATCGAACCTTGGAAGAGTAAGAACAGAGGTGTTCCTAGTCCTAAAAGGACTAGAAGCAAGAGTCGGGTGTACGAAACCATGTCTGTCCCTCAACTACCACAGAGGCTAGCCTCTATTCACCTTGACGGGGATTTGAGAAGATTTGAGAGCCCTTGCATGACTTTTTTCCTATGAGAAATCTGATTTTTAATTTCCTTACCCAATTCTCCGAAGGTCCCTCCTCCACCTTCTTCAGGAATGAAAATGGGGTCATATCCGAAGCCATTACTACCTCTTGGGTAGTCAGATATTTTACCTCGACATATTCCCTGTGATTTCCATGCTTGATTACCATCTGAGAGAATCGCTACCGCTCTATATTCTGCACCGCTATTTCCGGATTCATTAACTCGATCAATTATTCCCTCAAGACCAATTTCTTTCTCTACATCTGAAGATCGGGCACCCGGCCATTCAGGAAATGCATCTAGGAATATTCCTGAATCTTCGACAAGAATTACACTACCCTCTAATTCACTTCCTTTAATTAAATCGAGTGCTTGTCGGATTTTCGATTCTGCTACGCCCTCTAATCCAAGTTCCTTTGGCTCGTCGAAATTAGGTTTTTGTCCATTTATTACCAATCCTTCGACGGTGTGTCCAAGAGGCTCTAGTAACTCTCGGGCTTCTACAATTTTGTTTTCATTACCTGTTGCAAAGAGGATCCTCATGAACTCAACTCAAGCATGGTATCTGACTCGGCCACGAATCATATTGAATCGCTCAACTACTTCCTTTGCGGACGGGTTCGGAATCGCCGATGAGTTTCCTGAGTCAGCGGACAAATATCCGTCAACCATTGTTTCAACTGCTAATTCGAAATTGTAATGGCTGGCTGTTAGACACTCATTTAGGACTTGTAAGTCTAGACCGAGTTGTTCGATTTCTGGAGCAATCCTAGCAAGACCGAAGTCTATAACGGTCAAATTTCCATTTTCATCAATTAGCACGTTATGTGTGGTTAAGTCCCCATGAGCGATATCATTTTCATGTAATTTCCTAATCAATTCTCCAAACTTATGGATTTCTTTTAGCCCCGCATCGCCATTCTGTAATGCATCATACAAAGGTACTCCATCGATTCTTGAAATCAATATCCATCCACCCTCTGCATCCATATCAAGTAGTAAAGGGGAAGGGAAGTCTATATCTTGTAATCGTGCAATAATTCTGGCCTCTGCGGCCAATCTTTGTCGGGTTAATTTCCGGTCTAAAGAAGGGTGCCTATAGGCCCTTGGTTCACGCTTTTTCAATACTGCTTCCCTACCCATCCATGAACCAGATATTGCAGTTGCTTCTGCTCCGATATGAAGAACTGAGTCCTCTATCCACATCGGTATCGCCTCTTCAGCCATGTCCCTCCGAGATGAGATGCCTTGAAAGCGGTTGCACAGCACGAAGTAGCGAGATTAGATGACAATGCGGATGCCGGCGGCCCCGTTACCACGGGGTTTAGTGACTCCCAAGTCATATTCAGTGGAAGAAATTGAAACCGAGGCTATGCGACTACAAAAAGTCATCAATCAAGGCACACTATGGGATCTCGAGACCTGTAAAACAATTGCACCTCTAACTCTCGAAATTAATCAATTAAAGAAAAAGAACGATGTTTTTCTTATCGCACACTCTTACCAAACTCCAGATATCGTATATGGGGTGGCCGACTCGGTATCAGATAGTTACTCACTATCGAAGGCTGCTAGAGACGCACCTCAGCAAACTATTCTATTCTCGAGTGTACGATTTATGGCCGAAACTGCGAAAATAGTCAGCCCTCATAAGACCGTTCTACACCCATCTCCGGAAGCCGGTTGTACGCTTTCTGATAGCATAACTGCAGAGGATATCCGTGAGCTAAAGTCACGTTATCCAGGAGTCCCTGTGGCCTGTTACATCAATACAAGCGCCGAGGTTAAAGCAGAGGTCGATGTTTGTGTAACTAGTAGTAATTATCTCAGAATATGTGAGAAACTCCCCGGTGACCGATTAATTTTCGTTCCCGACCAATTAATGGGTAAACATCTGGCTGAATATTTGGCTGGACGTAAGGAGGTCATCAATTACGATGGTGAATGTTATGTTCACGCTACATTCACCGGTGAGAAAATACGCTCATGGAGAGAGAGGACCGCTGAGCAAGGTATCGAATTACAGGTCCTCAGTCATCCAGAATGTGATGCAGACGTGATTGCAGAAAGCGACATTGTTGGTAGTAGTGAAGTTCTGCGAGAAGAGGCTTTGAGGCTGGGTTCAGAAGGAAAATCCGATATTATGCTAATTACCGAATGTGGTACTGCCGATCGAGTTAGAGCAGAATCTGAAAATGATCTGAATCTAATCGGAACTTGTGTTATGTGCCGTTACATGAAAATGACTCAATTGGAGGATATACTTCAGGCACTTCGAGACCCTCATCCAGAACAAATCATCGAACTTAATGAGGAAATCATAAAGCGTGCTCAGAGAAGTCTGGACGAAATGTTCAGGCTTGCAGAGTGATTCAATTTTCTCGACGAAAATTAAATCTGGATGACTCTTTTGCCGATTGGAAGGCATATAGTATCATCATTGGAATGAGAAGTACAATCGAGGATTGTAATACCACAGATGAATAGGGCTCAAAGGTTTCTTCCAATGCATACATTCGTATTTCCAAATCTCCATCTTCCTGACTTTCTATCCACGCAACATTAGATTTCAGGACTTGGGGATTAGATTGGTCAACCTCATCATCAATTGTCAACTGCAATGTTCTATTCTCATCTATATCGTGAAGGAATACATCCCTAGCAGTTAGTAAATCATCGTCTTCAGCAGTTGGATCAAATCTAGGAATCTGAAGGAATGCAACATTTCCTTCTGAGATACTTGGTGAGGAAGAAGGCCAAACTGGATCTGAAAGCAATATTTGTTCCCCTGTCCTCAAATCAATCAGAATTGTTCGATTAACAGGACCTATGTCGACAACGGCGACGATATAATCATCTTCCATTACAAGGTCTACTATTGTGGAATTTGTATAATCTACACGTTCTTCAAATAAATCCTCAAGAAATTCATCAACATCCTCATCAGTCGTATCTCCAATATCGATACGTGCAGTAAACTGAGTAGCAAGAGAAATGATTTCCAAAACGGGACCACTCTCAGTAGAGTTTGCAATAGCGATTTGGGAACCTGATGAGGCGACGATACCAAATGGACCTTCTAGTGAAGGATATTCTGTAATCAGGCCTTCTCTATCTCGATAGACTAACTCTTCGGAATAAACTACTGCAACAACAGCCTCTTGTTCGGCATTTTCAGCTAATAGGACATCGATGATTGGTTCAGAATTAGGATTATTTTCTTCTCTCAACCAGTCCAGATTGAATTTCTGATCCTCATAATTGAATGACCAAAATTCTAACTTTTGATTATCAAAGATAACTACGCCCTTCTCTGAAGCCGTAACTCTTGGAACAGAAGTCCACCCCTCTTCTCCAATAATTATTGTAGAGATTGTTTCTGACATTCTAGAATCAGAGCTCCAAGAGATAAAGTCCACTGTTCCGTTATCATTTTCTTGTACAGTAACTAACCAATCTCCTGAACCCGCGGTGTAGGTTGGAGTAACCCCCTCAACAGGAAAATCCTGGTGAGTTGCATCCCAAAGGAGTACAAAGCCGGTTCCAATAAGAATTGCAACAATCAACGCACCTGTTTGGGTTTTCGATGGCTCTCTGTAGGGGTCAATCTGTCTCTTTACAGATTGTTTTACACCTCGAAACCAAGCTCTTGGATCTTTCATGAATCTGGCTAATCGCCGCGTAAAGAGACGTTCATCTGCAAATCGCCAGACGGGTTCATGAGTTCTTTCAGTTAGGCTGACAGCGAGGGTTGCGACTAGAATACCGCCAATTATGTCAACTACCCAATGGATTCCAAGGTAAAGAATGGTAAATCCTGTCAGTAGGATGAATACCATAAGAGCGGTTCTAAATTTGGCCCAGCGACCATCTTCATCCCATTTCAGATACGTCAACCATACTGCAAATGGCAGGCCAATATGCAGACTTGGCATGCCATTAGTGAAGGGGTCGATTCTAGTGAACCAATTGTGTATTTCTGGAGTCAAATCGTAGGCAATTGTTTCCATTGCTGGAATGTGATCTCCGGTTACTCTAACATTGAAAAATAAGTAGAAAGGGATTGCCAAAACATAGACCCAAAACATCGATAATGAGACTCTATCAGCCATATGACGATCATCGAAATAAATAGGGTAAACGAATGATGCAAAGGTTGCTGTCATGAACCCCATGACATAGAAATGAGTGAGACCAATTGACAGCAGTTCGTTTTGGAAAGCATCCTGAATCCACAGTACGATGTCGCCCTCGATAGCGTAAACATATGGTGTCATATCGAGTTGAGTATTGGCCATCAAAATACGATCAAGTTGGTCGAGAAGATCCTTCCAAAGATAGACCGAGAATACCACAAACATGTGAGCCCAGTAACGACGAAACATATCTACGAAGCCTTGGATTCTGATTTTGGCCCAAGGTGGCTTCATCAGAGGCATTAGGGCGACGGATAGCAGAATAGCACCCATCAACCAAGAGATGTAGATTCCAGAGCCACCCGCCATACCGGTCTACACTCCCCTAAGTCATCGGGGTAACCAATATCTCAAGAATCCACCCCTAAGGAAATAGGCAGTGAAAACAACTCAAATTCGTCGGAATCTAGGAGATTCGGACGGTTGGGCCACTACTTCCCTCTAATTCGAGTAAGACATTCTCAACCACCTCATCGAAGGCGACAGCAGTAGCACCATCAGGTTCGGCAATAATGCGATGCACTCCATCGTCTCCTCCTCTGACTATGCCTGGATCAAATGGTAGAGCACCAAGGAATGGAACTTCGAGTTCGACTGCTGCAGCTTCTCCCCCCCCTGACTTGAAGACGTCTAGGGTAACTGACCAATCTCCATTCTCATCAGTGGTGGTTTCAATAGCGGTTCCAGTAGGCCCCAATACGCTGATCTCTGAGTTAGGCTCAGCCTTACCATGGATTGTATAACCACTCATATTTTCCACAACTCCTAAACATGGCAAAGAGATTGTTTTGGCGAAATTAATTGACTTGCGAGAATCCAGTAAAGCAACGTCTTGAGGTGTTGTTACGATTACTACTCCATCAATACCTGGAAGGCTCTGTGATACTGTAAGTGGTTCATCACTGGTGCCTGGCGGGAAGTCGATGATTAGGGCGTCTAATTCACCCCATGCAACATCTCCAATGAATTGTTGAATTGCCCCTAGTTTGATTGGGCCACGCCAGATAACCGGCTTATCTGGGTCTTCGATTAGGAAGGCCATTGAAATTACTTTGAGGCCATGAGGTCCAATCGCTGGGAAAATTTGGCCATCTTCTACATGTAATTCAGCATCATCAATACCAAGCATCTTCGGCACATTAGGGCCGGTAATATCGATATCCATTAGACCGACCTTTTTGCCTTGTCGGGCTAGGGAAAGAGCCAGACCAACCGACACCGTCGATTTGCCTACTCCCCCCTTGCCAGAGAGAACCATTACCTTGTGTTTAATCTCCTCGTCTAACTGAGTCATTCGCATCTTTCGGCGCATCTGAGCATAGGCTTGCTCCATTTGCGCCTTCTGTTCTGGTGAGGCAGGTGCTTCCTCTGACGAGCTTTGTGAATCAGCCATTGGAAGATCGCCGCCGGGATGGTGAGAGATTGGCGAATCTGACATTGATTCAAAGGGCGAGGTGAGGCCTACTTCAAGCCTGCGTGGTGAAAATAAAACAATCTCTAGGTAAAAATCAGCCCTTTGGGCTGTATTCTATTGGTGTTTCCTTCAAGTAGGGTGGCTACCACACATGATACATGCGCCTACTGTTTGTCTGTGTGGGGAATACCTGTCGAAGCCAAATGGCAGAAGCATTGGCTCGAAGTTTTGGTCATGAAGCAGCATCGGCAGGAACACATCCAGGGATGAGTGTGGCTGCAAATTCACTAACAGTATTGGAGGAAATGGGAGTTAGCACCTCTGGTCTCAAACCAAAATCTGTTGACGACATAGAAACTGAAGGCTGGGATATGATAATCAGCATGGGCTGTGGAGTTGAATGCCCAATGCTTCCCATCGCAGAGGATTGGGGGCTTGAGGATCCAGTTGGATTACCTATCGATGTCTATCGAAGTACACGAGATACAATCATCGAGAACCTACAGAGGCTTTCTGCTTAGACCACCGACGCTTAGAAAAGTGAGTCTTGATTCGACAATTTCGCACGAGTGTAGTGTAGTGGTTATCACCGGGCGTTGCCAACGCCTGAACCCGGGTTCAAATCCCGGCACTCGTACCAAGATA
>Ga0066861_10000168_pt1 | contig 18245 bp, 19 predicted proteins | sample ETN02SmetaG_3_FD_66434 | JGI IMG/M metagenome (GOLD analysis project Ga0066861, IMG submission 66434) | Marine microbial and viral communities from oxygen minimum zone, Eastern Pacific Ocean - ETNP2014F10-02SV257 | ecosystem: Environmental > Aquatic > Marine > Oceanic ... | reverse complement strand
TCAAATTAGTGCATTTTTAGACTCATTCTTACCACGCCTTGATAGATGAACCCATGGTGCGGAGGATGCGGCGAACTACTACTGGGTCGTCCAAACTGAGGGGTTGGCATGGCAAAAAAGGATACTTATCTAGCATTATTACGTCGTGGTATCGATGAAAATACTGCACAAATACTTTCAGATGGAGGAATTAAAGTTGGCGATCTAAAGGATTTAGATACAGAGACATTAATTAATAATTATGGTTTAAAAAAGGAAATAGCTAAATCTGTCCTTGATGCAGTTATTTCTGGTCCGCGTTCTCAGAGCAAACAACGTTATCTAGCAGATGTATTATCAGATGGTACTACTAAAAAAGTTGACAAAATTGATGAAAAGCGTTTCAAACGTCAATTACACGATATACATGGTGAATTATTAGAAAAGAAGGAACAATTGAGACTTGCACGTGTAGAATCTTTTAGGAATAAAAAATTAGTTATGAATAGACTCGGTAAGACGATAGAACTTATTGTCAAATTAGAAAATACTCTTGACGATGAATCAAAAGTTGAACAACAATCCAAACTTAGAGATCAGCTTGAAACTAGAGGATTAGAAGCCGCCAGAGATCATGAAATGTTAGAGTTATCCGGCACTCCTCAAGATATAGTTGATTTTAGGAGAAAAATTGCTCCAATACTTTGCCTTCACGCGTGTCCACATTGTGGTGATGAAATGGATCCAAGAGGTAGTAGTATTTTGGATGATATGACCGATTTTAGATTTATTTGTTGGGATTGCGAAGAAGAATTTCTTTCTCCAATGGCCCAAGCAGTAGAAAATAGACTAAGCAACGGCTCTAGGATAAAATTAGATCCAAATATAAAACCAAGATTGACTGTAATGAAGCCACCAATTAAAAAACAATCATCTAATATTGAAGATTTTATAGCCAGAGATGTAAAGAAGACTGGAGCATCAGCTAAGAAATTAGAAAAGGCAATTGAAGAAAGTACACTTTCAGGCACACTAATTAGTATTGATGAGTGGATAGATCAAACCATTTCGGCAAAGGGATATATTCAGGCACAGGAGCATAGAGAAGAATTCATTATTGCTACTGGGGCCGGTGCAACTAAATTCAATAAGTGGATGAAAAAGGCCGGTTTATACTTCAATAAACAAACTGGGAGATGGACACGATGGGAAGACCGTTGAGGCTCATTCATGGAACAAAAAAAAGATACCATACGATTTTTTAGAGGTAATTTACCATTAGGTATTATCAAAAAGGACCCTAGCCTTACTGTTGTCGAAATGGCCATTAATGCTGGAGTAGATATTCCTACAAATTGTACTTCAGGAACTTGTGGAACTTGTTTAGTCAGACTAAAGAAAGGCCAAATTAAATATCCTGACGAATTACCGCCAGGACTTGATGATTATTTAGTAAAGGAGGGTGGTTTCTTGTCCTGTTGTATGATTCCAGAGGGTGCTTGTGAAATAGATGTAATACCTCCACTATAATGGGAGTTACGCCATGTCAACTTGGACAGAACCAGTTTTCATCAAAAATTTACTAATCGTTATAGTTGGTCTTTCAATCTCTGTTTGGTGGCTTTATAAAAAAATTAAATCTAAGTTAGAAGAAGTTCAAGAAAGGCAAGAGAATATCAGAAAAAGAGTATAGATTACTTCATTCATTTACTGCTGCCGTCCATCTTTCTGAATGAGGTACTCCAATTATTTCTATATGGCAAGCTAGAATATTTTTATGGCCATTGACCTCATTTCTGAGTTCTATTAGGCCATCCAAACAACAAGGACAATGAGGATGAGGAGGACAAATCCACAAATCTATATTTCCTGCATCACTTACTTCTACTCCTTTCAGGATGTCCTCATCGGTAATCAATTTACCATGTGACTCCTTCCTATTTCTGAGGATTTTTGCTAATCCCTTTTGTGCAATCTTCTTCGCTTTAGTCATTTTTACCACTCAGTTATTGCAGAAAATTTCTTCCCCATAGTTAGACACTCCATGCCTTTTTCAGTTCTTACCCATGTGTCTTCTATACCTATTGCTCCATCTTTATAGATTACTTTTGGTTCAATAGCCATAGTTCCTCCAAACTCAAGAGGCCTGTCAAAACCTTTTGCCACTACAGGCGTTTCATCTAATTCTAAGCCTACTGAATGCCCAAGAAATTTTGCTTGTTCCGGTCTCATTCCCATCAGATTATCTGAATGACCCATTTCATTGGCCATTAAATAGCCCATTTCCCAAGCCTTAGAACAATTTTCTCCGCTGCTTAGACAATTCACTACAGTTTTACTAATTTCTTTCATATCTTCTAATCTTTGAATCCATTGTTCAGATAATTTTCCACTACTAAAAATTCTAGTACAATCAGAAACATAACCTCTATGTAAGTGTACAATATCCACTAGCACTGGTTCATTTTTGTTAACTTTAGCAAATCCTGCTCCTAATGAAGATATTGGACTTGTTCCAAGGCCACCAATTGCTGAATCAAAGTATGAAGGAACTGCACCCGATTTTCCAGCAGCTATTACTACTCTATCGCAATCCATTGGCCATTTTCTCATCCTTATTCTCCCTCCAAAACCAGCAGATCTACTTACTTCATCAGCAATTGCTGCAATTCCTATTTCACTATCTCCTTCGCCACATCTTTCTCTAATCGCTTCAAACATTTTCTGATTTATTTTACCACTTTCTTTATGCATGGAAATTTCCCATTCAGATTTTGTTTCTCTTAAATTATAAATCAAGTTTGTACAATCTTCGGCTTCTCCAGCAAGATTTCCAAATTTATTATTGATAAAACTCCATCTCTCGTATGGTATCTTTGATAATAATAAACTGGGACGTTTTTTACATCCTAATTTTTGCAGAGAATTTTCTAACTGATTCATACGGGGGTGTTTTTCTATAATATGAGGGGCATTATCTTCACCTGCTTCAAACCTAGCTCTTTCTACGGATTGTCTAACCCAATGTCGATTTTCAATTCCAGAGTCTTTAGCACCTATCAGCATAACAGAATTCTGTCTACCTCCAGTCAGCCAATATAATTCAACAGGATCATCAATCCAAGCAGATTCAATGCCCTTCGCAGCCAATCTTAAAGAAAACAGATTTTGCCTATGTTCAAGTTCTGAAACTGGCACTCTCCAATCCTGATTTTCGGGGCCCTTCAAACGTGCCACGTCCCAGTCCATACTCATTCTTGATTATCCTAAGCAAAAAGCATTTTTGTTTATTTGAGCATACTTATCTTCCACAACGGCCAAATGTAAGACTCAAGTGGCCTCACATGTGCAAGGCGTTCTTTCGCTGGATGCCTATGACTTAGAAGGACAAACTGTTTTGTATAGAGTGGATGTCAATTCTCCTCTTAATCCGGTTGATAAAACACTTTTAGACGACTCTAGATTGAGAACAATAAAATCAACTTTAGAGTTACTTTCCAATTCTAAAGTTGTTATCTTAGCACACCAATCACGACCGGGTAAAGATGATTTTTCAGATATGTCACAACATAGTGATAGGTTATCACAAATAATAAACCGCGCCATAACTTTCATTCCAGATATTTGTAGCGATTCTACGATAAGTAAAATTAGAGAAATGACAAATGGGGACATATTATTTTTAGATAATATGAGAATACATGATGAAGAATATGGTAAGAAATATGCCAACTGGCAAGATACTGAAAATTCTGAAATCGTTTCCAAACTTTCTTCTGTCGCCGATTTATATGTCACAGATGCATTTGCTGCTGCACATCGCAGCTCTCCTACGCTTACGGGCTTTACAAATAAATTACCATGTATTCCCGGCAATCTTATGATGGCTGAATTATCGAATTTAAAAATTGCAATAGATGACCCACCTCGTCCATATTTAGCAATTCTTGGTGGCGCCAAGGCCGATGATTCTCTCAAGGTAGCACTTAACCTAATACACCGCAATGTCATTGACAAAATAGCATTCGTTGGAGTAGTAGGTAATTTGATGATTTGGGCAAAAGGATATGATATAGGTGCTAGAAATAAAGATTTCATTACCAATTCATTAGGCAATTCATTTGATAAGACTTGGAAAATAGCACAATTATTAGTTGACAAACATCTTGATTTGTTGATTTTACCATCTGATTTAGCCGTTGAAATAAATGAAGAGAGAGTTCCAATGAAGTTAGATGAATTGCCTACAGAATACCCAATTTATGATGTTGGCATTCAATCTTTGATGGACTTACGCCCAATTATTCTAAATTCAAAGTGCATACTATGGAATGGACCTGCTTCATTCTTTGAAAGAACAGGATTTGCTTTTGGTACTATTGAAATTCTGAATATGTGTATCGAAACTGATGCATTAACAATAATTGGAGGGGGGCATACTAGTGCCTTAGTAAGTAGTAGAGGAGTATCTGACAAAGTAACACATAATAGTACAGGAGGAGGATCTACAATGTGTTTATTATCAGGTGAAAAAATGCCTGTAATAGAGTCTTTAATCAATTCTGCTCTTAAATTTTCTAATAATTAACATATATTTTGCTTATCATATTATTTTAAGACCCTAATCTCTTCTCCTTTATCATGGAAGAGACAGGTCCAAGTCCGTTTGATGAACCTCCTACTACTGAATTAACTACTAATACTCAATTATCAGGTACTCCAAGTACAATTTCTGGTTTTGTTGCTCCAGAAGTCCAAGGAAGACAAAAAAGCCCAATGCCACAGGTTTTTGGAATATTGGCTGTAATATTGTCCGTAGCAGGCGTTTTACTCAATTTGTTAGGGCTTTTAACTACTCAAGCGGAAATAGATCTTGCTAGAGAAGTAGGAGAAAATAGTACTCTATTTGTGGTTTGGTCATGGGTTGAGCCAATTATTGGAATAATTGCTTCAATTGTTTTCGGTTATGCAGGTTTGCAACTTTATAATTATAAAAAACAATCAATATTTATTGGTTTAGGTGCGGTTGCAATCAATACTGCCTCTGGACTTATGGCTTCATATGTGCAAAGTCAACTTCAAGAAACTCTTTCAGGCTCTTCAGAATTGGGTCAAATTTTTGGTGGCATTGGTGTAATATTTACATTATTCTGTAATTCTTGTTGTGCAATGTTATTGGTAATTCCATTAATGATTAGCCCTCAAGATTTAGAGTAATTATTTTAATTTATCAAGATCTACAATATGCCCTATACGTTTATTTACATCGGAAAGAATGCCTTCTAATGCTTCTTTATTTCGACCCTCAGCACGCATTACTAGTATCGGCTCTGTATTACTGGGCCTACACAAATACCATCCATCTTCATATCTAACTCGAATACCATCAACAGTTGATTTCTCCATGTCTTCGAAAGCGGCTAAAACTGCTGACATTGTTGCCTCACGTTCTCCGGTTAGAGGTACTTTTCCTTCATCAGTCGTCGGATATTCGGGCATAAAATGAAATCTCTCTGAAAATTGTTGACCACCTTCATTGGGCGATCTTTCATCTCCTACTATTTTTAGTAGACGAGCAGCACTATATATTGAATCATCAAAACCGTACCAATCATCATTCATGAAAAAATGTCCTGACATTTCTCCAGCAAATGGAATATCTGGGTGTTCTCTTAATTCAGTTTTCATGAAAGTATGTCCAGTTCTAACCATACGTGCAATTCCTCCTAAATCATGAATCGCTTCTTCAACAGCCATACTACATTTTACATCAAATAATATTGTTCTACCGTCATCGGAAGTATCTTCAGATATTTTTGATAATACATCCTTTGCAAAAATTCCTATTAGCCTGTCTGGATGAATAAAATTTCCATTTTCATCTACTACTCCTAATCTATCTCCATCTCCATCCATGCCAATGCCAAATTCAGCTCCATGCTCAATAACAGCCTTTCCCAAATCTATCATATTGTTTTGCCTTGTTGGATCTGGAGGATGATTTGGAAAAGAATTATCCCATTCACAATATAGCGGAATCACTTCCGCTCCAAGCCTTTCTAATGTTTTCACAGATAAAGGGCCAGGAACAGCATTTCCGCAGTCAAGTACGATTTTGATTTTTCTTTTGAGTATCCCAACATTTTCAATTATTCTTTCTATATATTCTTCTTCATATCCCTCTTCGAGTTTATATGTTCCTTCTCCTTCTCTAAATTCTCCCTTTTCAAAGGTAGCTCTAATATCTTGTAGTTCTTTTCCTCCCAGTGGCATGGTTCCTTCACAAATTTTGAATCCATTATATTCCGGGGGATTATGACTAGCAGTAATTGCTACCGCAACATCAACTGGTAAATCAACAGTTGAACGATATAATACTCCAGTTGTAGTTACTCCTAGATCAATCACATTCGCACCAGCAGATATCAAACCTTTGACAAAGGCTGCATGGTATTCTGGCCCCGATTCTCTAATATCTCTGACCACTGAAACCGTTTTAGCATCAAGATGAGTCGCAATTGCCTTTCCCAATTTTTCAGAAAATTGTGCACTTAATTCGGTTCCAGCAATACCTCTAATATCGTACGCCTTGAAGACTGTCATGACGAGCCGTGAGAAGACTAATACAAGACTTCTTTGGCTACATAATCAGATACACAATGATTGTTACAAATCTATTAATTTTCCAAATTTCTAAAGGCCTCACAAACAACCTCTACTAGTGCACCCATGGGTAAATTTGGAACTTCATAAGCAGCACGTGAAGGAGGGATAATTTCTTCTAACCATTCTCCATAAATATCATTAATTATATTGTAGTTGTTAATGTCTGTCATTAAAATTGTCACTTTAACCAAATCCTTCTTCGAACTATTGGCTGCTTCTAATAAACTATCAATTTTCTTTAAGACCCCTTTCATTTGTAATTCAATAGTATCTCCAGCGTCTACTCCTATTTGTCCAGATAACCATATGTGTTCCTTTACTGATATTCCCGGGCTATAAGGGGCCCATGTTTTTCCACCAGTGTCGACTTTAATCTTACGTTCCATGACCATACGAAGTAGTACTTACTGTTAGAATTATTCATTGATCATATCTTTTATCATTTCAATAATTTCTATATGATCTCCTGCAATATTTTCTGAACTAATGCTCTCTATATCAATCCATGCCGCATCTATAGCATCATCTCCTGCCACTGGCTCATATTCAGGATCAACATCAACAATATAGAATAGTCCAATACAATGTTTTCTAGGATCCCTTCCTGGTTCTCCAAGAATTGCTAATGAGACAGGATTTTCTCCTATCGCACCAGTCTCTTCATTTAATTCTCTAATTACTGCAACTTCTGGACTCTCTCCATAATCTACAAATCCTCCGGGAAATGCCCATTTTCCTTGCCATTCTAATGGCAAAGGTCCACGTCTAATTAACAAAACTTCTCCTCCATCGGGGCCTTGACGAAGGACAACTGCATCTACAGTAACTGCAGGATTCTTGTAATCATCTCTGCCACAAACTTCACATAGATTATTTGCCATATTTCCTTCTCCTGTATTGATAGGACTCTATTGCTTCATAAAGATCATTCCTTGAAAAAGATGGCCAATGAACATCCGTAAAATAAAGCTCTGAATAGGCTATCTGCCATAATAAAAAATTCGAAATCCTCTCTTCTCCACTTGTTCTAATAACCAAATCAGGATCGGGTATATCTGCTGAATATAGTCGTTTTGAAATTTCCATTGAATTTATATTTTCTAATTCTATTTTCCCGTCTGCATGGTCTCCAGCAATTTCTTTAACGGCATCTACAATTTCTTCTCTTCCTCCATATGCAAGACAAACTGTGAAAATATAATCAGAGTATGAAGAAGTTTTCTTTTCTGCATTTCTTATGGCTATTTTTACTCTTTCAGGCAATCCTTCAATTCTTCCGACAGCTTGTACTTTAACATTGTTTGAATGAATCAAGGGATCTTCTGCAATTTCATTTAACCCAATTTCGTATAAGTCATACAAAGAATCTAATTCTTCAGATTCTCTTGCATTAATATTTTCAGTTGAAAGAGCATATACGGTCAGATACTTTATTTTTAAATTTAAAATCCATTCCATCACTTCTTTTAATTTTTCTTTACCTCTCAGATGACCAATCTCCCTCTCAAGGCTTTGGCTCCAAGCAAATCTCCTATTTCCATCCATAATTATTGAAATATGATCTGGTAATTTTTCATTTTTTATCCTCGTCTCGAGTCTTTTTGTTCGTATTCTATCAGTTCTTGAGACAATACTCCATGCCAATTTAGAATTTGACAAATATCTTGCAGGTTTAGAAATTATTCTAAATTTTAATAGCCATTTTGCAATACTGTCTACTGTATTGCCAATAGTACTACGTCCCATTTCATCACCCAATAATTTAATCCATATTTTTATTCAAAAATAACATCAGCCGAATCTCCAATCTTATCTAATAATCCATTTTCTGGATTAACTACAATGACTTGCCCAGAATGCTTCCAAACATCGATATCATGATGACTATTCCCGGCGTAACCAAATTTTTTATCACCATATCTAGCAACTAATGAATCTGCTTTTTGCTGACCTCTTAAATTATAATCTCCATCAGAAGCCATTACATCTGAAAATAATCCAACATGTGCTGCCACTTGTTCTGCAACAATCCTGTCTGAAGCAGTAGCAAGAATCAATGTCCTACCTCTTGCATATTCTCCTGTAATCCATTCTAGGAAATTTTCATGATAAGCCAAATCAGCTGGATCAAAATTTAATTTCTCTGCCAAATCCCGTTTCCATTTAGCTCTTTTACCTGTTATTTCCTTAAATAATAAACTAGGTATTAACCAAGGTTTTCTAAATATTACCTTGTAAATACTAATCCAACTCATATCTGATAAAATGAGTGTACCATCCATATCAACAGCAAGTGGAATGTCAGAGTCACCATCGCCCATATGGCCCGGTTGCGGTCTACACATTCAAGTCTTCTTCGACCGATTGCATCAATAATGATACCTTATCGTGAATATAATTGTTGGACATGGCCGTAGTAGAGAATATTTGGCGACCTTCTGCGATGCAGGTCTCTAAGACAAAGGGAGATTCACCATCCGGATTCAATTCAATCAGACTGGTTGGTAATAGAATGAGTATGGATATATTAGAGCCAATACCAATTAATTCTATAGAAGATTGGAATAGTGTGATATTTGAATTAGATTTTTGGGGAGATGTCCCAGATCCTAATTCTTTGGAAATAATATCTAAATCAAGCAATGAAAGAGGTTTATCAGTAAAAATCACATCTTCTGGAATGGAATGGCTTGCAGAATTTCTTCCTTGGGGTTCAGATAATAGGATAGATTCTAGAGCAGTTAATTCACATCCTTCTGTAGACAAGCCATGTGGAGGATATAGATGGAAAGAACAAGATATCATAATATTAAGGAAAATAAAGAATTACCGAACTAATTCAAATGATGAGTTAATACAAGCTTTGAATGAAGGAAATAAAGAAATTGCAATTGATATTTTACATAATTCTGGCAAATCTTTGGGATTTTATCATTCTTCAGTAAAATCATTTAGAGAAACTCCAATGGATCAAAAAAGATGGAATAAAAGATTACTGGATTTAGAAGAAAAACTTAGCGCTAACACCATATGGAGGGCACCATTCAGTCGAAAGGCTACTTGTATGCTAAGTTTAGGAGATGTACGATTCACTGACATTCTTATCTCAGGAAGTAGTGAGTATTTCCTCCGAATAAGTCCTCCAAGATTAGCCGATGGTTTATACAAACCAGTATGTGAATTTCCAGCCATCAGAGATCTTGCCTGTCTTGTTCAAGATTTAGGACGATTATTCCATAAAACCCAAAGCTCACTTGATATTACTGATTTAAGAAAATCTTTGATTGAAGGTTGGATTGATACTGCACCACCTTCATGGAGTTCATCAGATGTTTTTTATGCACATAGAGGGGGTTTGGCAATATGGGAATATGAGCAATCACTTCTAGATGTTCTAGAATCAACTGCGAATCAATCCGGACCTCCTTCTCCTGCCGTTCAGATTATTTCTAAGGTAATTCCCTTTCAAAAGAGTATGTATAACAGTAGAACTATAGCTGCCCTTTCATTTATCTCAGTATTTTTGGGAGTAAGTACAGTTATTAATAATCCTCCAACTTCTTTTTCGGATACGATAATACCTTCTTTTTGTATTCTGTTAGGTTATTTGACTCACTCTTTTTATCGTAAATTATCTCCTCCTCCGGAGAAGCCAATTACTGATCTTTAGTTATTATTCCATCATTAAAAAGATAAAAACGAGGCTTTCCTGTTGGTATTTCAACACTCACTATTTCTTCAGGAGATAATTTTTCTATATGCATAACAATTGATCTTAATGAATTTCCATGTGCTGATACAAGTATATTTTTACCCGCTTCTAATTCTGGTAATATTTCTTCAATAAAATAAGGAATAGTTCTTTCAGCAGTCATTTTGAGACTTTCACCTCCAGGTGGAGCTATATCGTAAGATCTTCTCCAAATATGTACTTGTTCAGAACCGTGCTTTTCAGCCGTTTCTTTCTTATTCAGTCCTTGTAGCTCCCCATAATTTCTTTCATTCAGCCGAAAATCCTCATAAGTGACAAAATCTTTTGAAACTTCATTATTTTTCATAATTATTTCTGCTGTTTTCTGAGCCCTTATCAAATCGCTTGTGTGTACTGAATCAATATTTATCTTGGAAAGTAACTTTCCTGCTTCCAAAGCTTCTAATTCTCCCTTTTCAGATAATTCAACATTAGTCCACCCAGTAAATCTATTTTCTGCATTCCAAATTGATTGCCCATGGCGGATAAGAATAAGTTTAGCCATATTCAAACACCTCAGACTTGTTGGTGATGTTGCCTTTTACGAGGCTCATGGAATACTAGATTATTTTCCTCTGCCCTACTTCTGGCCATGAGCAGTATATCTTCTGTAAATTCCCTTTGTGTCTTTGCAGAAGATATACAATAGAAATTAGTTGCAACAATTACCTTTGAAGGAGCAAAGGACTTCACTCTAACCCACGAGTCTTCACTTTTTGTCGATCTTGGATCATTGATTACTTGTTCGCATAATGAGTCACAAAACTTCTTTAATGAACTTTCATCACTATCTGCTTCAAAATCAAAGGTAGGCAGTATTCTACGAAATCTTCTTTGACTAAAATTCTCTACAGAAGAATTTGTAATATTTGAATTAGGCACTGTAATCATTGTATCAGAAGAAGATCTAACTTGCGTTGTTCTTAGTCCAATGGAAATTACTTCTCCTTCTACACCATCAACAATTATCCAATCTCCAACATTAAAGGGTTGATCAATTAGTATTGAGATAGCTCCAAACATATTTGCAACAGAATCTTTTGCAGCTAAAGCAATTACTAAACCAGTTACTCCCAATCCTGCTACAAATGAATTAGCATCAACTCCTATCAGTCCTGCAATAATGAAGAATCCTAATACAACTACAACAACTCTTCCAATAGATTCTGCTACACTAGCTAAAGATCTTCTGGCCGCCATGTCGTCTCCTTCAACCACAATTAAAACATCTATGTAGTCAACCAATCTAAAGGCTGCAAGCAACATTAGAATGACAAATCCAGCATAGAATATATCTGAAATGATTTTCATCCCTTCATCATTCCATACTGGTTCTCCATTTGCAGAAATCCAATTCAATGACATACTCATTACTATACAACCAACCATCCAACCTAGAGATTTAGGAGCAAATAAGTCTCTGCCATCTATTCTTTCAGTTTTTGCTATAAAATCCATTAACTTAGGAAATAAAACTCTTCTTGATAAGATTCCTGAGCCACCAGCAATAAAGCCACAAAGAAACACGATTATCAGAGTATTCTGTGAGAAATCTAAAAATTTCGGCTCTCCTGCCAAGAAATCAATTAATTCATCCATATTTATCCGACAACTTATCATTCATAAAGAACTCTCTACTATTAACACTGGAATACGTGGGTTTCAAGACCAAACGGTGTTTCGCCATAATAACATATGAACTCTATTAGACTAGACGGAAGCAAGAAATACGGGCAAAGATTGCCTGTGATTGCATTAATATTGCCACTTCTTCTTTCTCTTGGTGCACCAATTGCATTAGCTCCTACTGCAGAAGCTCAAGAGTCTAATGAAGTAATGCCAAGCGATATTTGGTCTGAGGATTATGTGAATCAATATTTTCCATGGGGAGGAGACGATAGGTTACAATTTCGAGAGTATCATGATTATTTTTCTATGAAGGATAGAATGCAATATCTAGCTGATCGTAATCCTGATATCATGAGTTTTCATGAAGGATTAATTGGAGGAGTAAACCAACGTGGAGACCAAATGTCTCTTGATGATTACAAAGGTTGGTATTACAATCATCCTAGTCCTTGGATTAAAATCACAGGAGGTGGAGAAGCCAGAGAAGGAGTCACTGGAGGAGATTGTAACACCTTTGTGGGAGATTGTGGAAATTATGCCGAATTACCAGATATAATGCTAGCTGGAAATTTTCATGCAAGAGAATGGATGTCATATGAAGTTCCTATGTTATTTTTGGAAACTATAGCATACTATTACGGAATGTCCGGAGTAGATAATGATGGTGATGGATTAATCGATGAAGACGGCTGGGATGGAATAGACAATGATGGTGACTGCTCTAGATTGAATGCATCTGCACAAGATAGTAATGGTGACGGAATACCATGTGGGCCAGGTGATTTGGGAGTTGATGAAGACTTCTCAGAACAATTTATCACAGACATGGTGGATACTAGAGAAATATATCTTATTCCTATGGTGAACGTAGATGGAAACAGATATGATAGAGAAGTATATTGTGGAGAGACTGCATGGGAAAATTGCTATCAGTCAGGTTGGAGAAAAAATCTACGAGATAATACTGCAACTGGAGTTACACCAATTCCAGATATCGACGAGGAAGTTGATCCAGCATGCGATGGAGTAGATTTGAATCGTAATTTCCAATACGAATGGGGCGCCCCGCTGGGGGCAACCGGCCCTCTTTTCCCAGGTGCATGTTATGCAGGTGACGCAGGCCCAAATAATGACGTCTATAATGGACCAGTGAATTATGAAGATAATGATGGTGATGGATTAATTAATGAAGATCATGTTGATGGAAAAGATGACGATGCAGACGGACAAGTGGACGAAGACTGGTTAGGAGGAAATAGCGAACCTGAGACAAAATTCATCCAAGATATGACAGAAATGAATGACGATAATGGAGACGGTTCTTCTGAATTCAAGGCAACATTATCATGGCATTCATTTTCTGAACTAGTTCTATGGCCATGGGGGCATTGTACAAATTGTTATTCTCCAGATGACGAATATCTTGTATATCATGGAACAGTAATGGGCCAAATGACCGAATATGCTGCAATGCAATCATCCGACTTATATCCTACAACAGGCGATTTTTGTGATTGGCATTATGGAGTTCATGATTCATATTGCTACACTATGGAAATAGGTAATGCATTCCATGAATACCCAGAAGACATTGCCCATATAGCAGTAAGAAATTTGGGTATACCGTTTTACATGACGGAAATTGCTGATGATCCGCGATATAGGGCAATAGTGGGAATAGAAAATACTACTTCCAATCAAGTTTTACAAAGCCCTGAAGATATCGTGATACCAAATTCAGGCGATATTCCTGTGAATATGTGTCTTGATCCTACATTCCCATTCACTTCTAATATGACCAGTACTCATTTAATGTGGAGATTTGTTGAACCTACAAGATTACAGGATGATTATGGTCCTACAGAATGGAATTTTATGCCTTGGGAAATGTCTCCCTTTACTGAATTAAATCAGCAGTGTCAGCTCAAAGATGGAATGAATGGTACTTTGATATCTGCTGATATACCGCTTCCTGATACTGTAGTAGGTGAAATTCACTATAAAGCAATGCTTGGAACTACAAATGGAGCATTCCCCTTCCGATACCCTACTCTTGAAGAAGGACAAGGAGATTATTACGCTCTTTCATTAGCTTATAGGGCAGATTTCGGTTCAAAAGTACTTGCAACGCTAATGTTCCTTTTTATTGCTACATTTGTTTGGGGAGGTCTGGGTTTTACTTTGCGAGAAATGTTCTCAGATGATGAAGAAATCCTGGGTCTTCCACGCGAACTAAAACCTCAGATTACAAGTAAATCACCAACAAAAAAATCCTAATCTAAAATTCGGAGAATGATGATATGAGCACTGACACAGAAGCGAAATCCGATGAGTTTAGTGGTAGATTAGGTTTAATTTTTGCAACTATAGGGGCTGCAATAGGCACAGGAAATATTTGGCGTTTCCCTAGAATGGTTGGAGCTAATGGAGGAGGATCTTTTCTCATACCTTGGTTAATTTTCTTATTCTTATGGTCAGTTCCATTGATTATTGCAGAATTCGCTTTGGGTAAGAGAAGTCGAACAGGTACTGTTGGAACTTTCCGAATTTTTGCTGGTAATAAATTTGCATGGATGGGCCTTTGGACTGCATGGATATCGACCGCAATAGGATTTTACTATGCAGTTGTGACAGGGTGGTGTTTAAATTACTTCCAAACAGCAATAAGGGGAGGCCTAGGTTCTGAGGTTGATACTGCAGAAGTATGGAACTCTTTTCTACAAGATCGTACTGAGGTGATAGCATTCCAATTCCTGGCTGTAGTAATAACAATGGCGGCTATATGGAAAGGTGCAAAAGCTATAGAAAAAGTCAATGTCACTCTGATGGTTTCACTATTTATTTTACTCTTCTCAGCATTGTTCCTTTCATTCGTAATGGACCTAAAAGATGGTACACTGGATGGCTTTGTCTACATGTTTAGTATGCAACCCGGTTATCTTAGTCAACCGGAAACATGGATCAATGGGTTATCTCAATCAGCATGGTCATGTTCTGCAGGAATGGGTATGGCAATTACTTATTCAGTATACATGCGTAAAGATGAGGACACTACTCTAAATGCTGCAACCATGTGTCTCGCAAATAATAGCATTTCAATAATAGCAGGATTAACTGTAATGATGGCTGTCTTTTCAGTATCCGATGATCCACTGGGTGCTGTTAGTGGCGGTAGCAGTGCAATCACATTCTTGGTTCTTCCAGAAGTATTTGCACAAGCACCGGGCGGTCCAATAATCCAACTAGCAATGGTTGCAATGTTTTTCTTAGCTCTTTCCTTTGCAGCATTAACATCTATGATTTCAACTGTTGAATTGTGTGTTAGAAACTTTGTTGATCATGGTATTGAACGCCAGAAAGCTGTTGGTTTCACTACTATAGCAATATTCCTTTTTGGATTGCCAAGTGCTGCGGTATGGATAAAAATGGATGAAGACACAGGTGTGGCTTTTCCTCAATTCTTGGAAGTTCAAGATCATATTTGGGGATATGGACTAATGTTTAGTGGACTATTTATAGCATACTCAATTTGGAAGTATGGTTGGAATCAGTACCGTGAATGGCAATATGATAATGATATAGCAGGATTTAATTTCCGTGAATACTTAGATCATGGAGTATCTCCATTCCGGGATGATTTCATTAACACTGGAGATAATGATTGGTGGATTGGAAGATGGTGGGATTACATAATGTATCTTGGATTCCCGATAATGTTTTCAGTTCTCATATTATCATACTTTAGTGATATGTTACTGAATGTCGATGATCCATGGAATCCATCTAATCCAAATGGAATATCTATAATTCTATTATTTTGGGGAGTAACTGCAGGGTTGTTTATCGGGATGAACAAATATGTGCTTGTTAACAGACTTGTTCCTACAACCGCACCTGAGTGGAAACCATCCGGATTTATGCAAATCCTTTATTTCCCTTATGCATTATTTTATTGGATAATAACATTCTTATCTGGAAATTATGAATTAGAGCCAAGGCCACTATACAGGAATGTTCCAGAAGGTGCTGAAGCACCAATCGACAAATTGCCCGGCGGACAAGATCCTTACATTGTACAAATAGGATCCCCAATTCCTCCTACATTTGTAAATGAATATGGTGAAACAGTTGTTCATACGCTTTCTAATGTGGAAGCTGAAATAGCGTGAATATTATGGTAAATCTTGTCTCAGATGAATATCCTTGGTCAAAATTATTCAGAGAATATTTGATGTATTGTGCTGTTGGTTGTGTCAATGTTACAATATTTTTTATCCTTTACTGGATATTTGCAAACTATAATACATGGACAGGTTATGTCGAAACAATTGCTTGGGCAATTTCCTTTTTGCTTAGTTCTATCCAAGCATTTGTTCTCCACAGATGGCTTACATTCGAATCTGATTCAAATATACGCTCCAGTTTCTACAGGATGATGTTGGTTTATGGTGTTCTATGGTTAGTCTCAACTATAACTTTTGGAATAATGGTTGAAGTATTGTTAATGGATCAATGGATATCATGGGCAATAAATACAACTGCCTTCGGATTCCTAACTTTTTTGGGTTTAAGGTTGTATGCTTTTCCTATTATGGATGGCCGTGTTACACGTAAAGAAAGGCTAGATGCGTTCCTTGAACAACGTAGGGCTTGAAGTTAACCTATTTCTTGGAAGGCCTGTGACACAGGGCGTTCGCGGAACTCGTGACTTCTATCCAGAAGACATGAGAATACGAAATTGGCTATTTGATAACTTTACTGATGCAGCACTTTTACATGGTTTTGATGAGTATGACGCTCCAGTTCTCGAGCATGAAGAATTATACACAAGAAAACAAGGAGAAGAAATAACTCATCAATTATACAATTTTGAAGATAAAGGAGATCGTAAAGTCGCACTCCGTCCAGAGATGACTCCTTCACTTGCAAGAATGGTAATGGCTCGCGCAGGAGGATTGCCGATGCCAATCAAATGGTTTTCAATTCCTCAATGTTGGAGATACGAAAGAACTCAACGTGGAAGAGGTAGAGAGCATTATCAATGGAATGTAGATATTTGGGGTACAAATGAGATTTCTGCAGATGCGGAATTAATATCGATATTAGTAACATTTTTCGAAGGAGTTGGACTAACTGCTAAAGATCTAGTCATCAAAATCAGCAGCCGTAAAGTTCTCGAAGAAGTCTTAGGTTCATTGGAAATCAGTGAAGAAATTTTTTCAAAGACGTGTATCATTGTAGATAAAATGGATAAATTACCTGCGGATATAATAGAAGAACAACTAACTGAATTGGGGCATAATTCAGATGCAATATCAAAGATACAGTCAATATTGGGCATCAAGAATATGGATGAATTAGATAATTCATTAGGAAAAGAAAGTTCAGCCGTACATGAATTAAATTCACTTTTCAATTCTATAGACTCATATGGTATTTTAGAATGGGTTGAATTTGATGCATCTGTTGTTAGAGGACTTGCGTACTATACAGGCCCAGTTTTCGAGGCACATGATCGAGAGGGCAAATTTAGAGCGATTTGTGGAGGAGGAAGATATGACAAATTACTTTCAACACTAGGAGGTAAAGATTTGCCAGCAACTGGATTTGGTTTTGGAGATATGGTTATTATGGAATTATTAGCAGAAAAGAATTTAATTCCAGAATTAATTAGTGGAATTGAGGACATCGTAATTCCCTTAAATCCCGAATTAAGGAGTGCATCAGTAATGGTTGCCGCTGCATTAAGAGATACAGGAAGAACTGTTGATTTAGTATTGGAAGATAAAAAATTGAAATGGGCATTCAAACATGCTGAAAGGATTGGTGCAGATAGACTTGTAATGGTCATGCCTGAAGAATGGAAATCAGGAAAAGTTAGGATAAAAGATTTAGAATCTGGTGAAGAGAATGATGTTTCAATAGAAGAATTATGATACTCTCATTCTTCCATTTTTCTTGAAGTCGATATTGCAGCCATAGCTAATGCACTTACTCCTACCATCAATCCGAATCCAGGTAGGCCACTATCTCCACTACTCCCTGAGTCGCCTTCTTCATCTGGATCAATCACATTTGAATTATTAATTATTGGAAATTGAACATTTACTTTCATTCCTTCCTGATTATTTGAGTAGTACATTTTGAATTCTCCATCACAATCAGTAAGTGGAGCTACGCATTCAAGTCCATTATATCCAGGTTTAGAGTATTCAATCCT
>Ga0066861_10000160_pt1 | contig 18638 bp, 14 predicted proteins | sample ETN02SmetaG_3_FD_66434 | JGI IMG/M metagenome (GOLD analysis project Ga0066861, IMG submission 66434) | Marine microbial and viral communities from oxygen minimum zone, Eastern Pacific Ocean - ETNP2014F10-02SV257 | ecosystem: Environmental > Aquatic > Marine > Oceanic ... | reverse complement strand
TGAAAATTGAGGATTTAATGAGCTAAAATTGTGCGCTGGCATTAAAAGGGTACTTTATATTGATAAGTCCTTAACGTCCATTAAATTTTAAAAAAAATGAAGATAAATTTAAAAAATCAAGATCAAATATCTGAGATGAGAATTGCTGGTCAATTGGCAGCTGAGGTTTTAGAAATGATCACACCATATGTAGTGCCTGGAGTTAGTACTGAGGAGCTCGATAAGAGGTGTTATGACTTTATAGTGAATGAACAAAAAGCAATTCCTGCCAATGTGGGTTATAACGGTTTTGAAAAAACAATTTGCTCAAGTGTTAACCAAGTAATCTGCCATGGAATTCCATCAGATAAAAAAATACTCAAGGATGGAGATATTTTAAATATAGATGTAACAGTTATTCGTAACGGATGGCATGGCGACACATCAAAAATGTTCTTAGTTGGTAAGACTCAACCACATAATGAAAGGCTTGTGAAAGTGACTCAAGAATGTTTGTATAAGGCAATTGAAGTTGTTAAGCCAGGAGCTTATTTAGGTGACATAGGCGCAGTTATCCAAGAGCATGCAGAAAAAAATCATTACTCTGTTGTGGAAGATTATTGTGGCCATGGAATTGGGCAGGTTTATCACGAAGACCCCCAAGTCCTGCATTATGGCAAAGCTGGCAGAGGCCTCGAAATTAAAGAGGGTATGTGTTTTACCATTGAGCCTATGATCAATCAGGGATCAAAATATACCAAACTCTTAAGTGATGGATGGACTGTAGAAACAAAGGATGGTAGAAATTCAGCTCAATGGGAGCATACTCTTGCAGTTACTGAATCTGGCGTGGAGGTTTTAACAAAGCGCAGTGAAGAATCCTTTTGAGCAACTCATTAGAAAGCATCAATCTTGACTTTAAAAAAAGTTTTCACAGCATATTCCAAAAGCCTGAACTGATTAAGTCCTTTCTCACAAAGAGATCAAATAAATTTGATGAAATTATTAAAAAGGAGTTCATAAGGAGAGAGCTTGAAACAGATTTTGCCCTAGTTGCACTTGGAGGCTATGGAAGAAAAGAGCTCTTTCCCTCTTCCGACATTGATCTCTCAATTATTCAATTTAATGCAAAGACAAAAAAGATTGAAGACATTAAAGATTTTATTGGATGGCTTTGGACTCTTAAGGTAAAGGTTGGGCATTCAGTTCGAACAGTAAAAGACATTGAAAAAATAACTAAATCTGATCTAAAAGAATTTACCTCATATCTTTCTTATAGAATTATTTTCTGCAAAAAGAATAAAGTTGCGAGCTTAAGCAATGATTTAAAGAAAATATCAAAAAAATGGAATAAAACTAAATTTTTTAAAGCCAAACGGCTTGAACAATACAATAGGTTTCAATCTTTTGACTCTACCGAATTTAGCCTGGAGCCAGACCTCAAGGAATCACCAGGTTGCTTACGAGATTTTCAAACTGCTTTGTGGATTTTAGAGCATTGTTTTAATTTAAAAAAATTACAAGATTGTTCAACCGCAAAACTTTTTTCAAAAAAAGAAGTATCAAGCATTTATCAATCCTATGCCCATATGCAAGCTCTAAGGTATTTCATTAACCTTGAAAGTGGTACGAATCGTATTAGCTTTGAGAACCAATTATTACTTTCAAAAAAATCTAAACTCAGAGCCTCGAAAAAATCATCTGCTGTTGAAAAATTCATGAGAACTTTTTTTCTACATGCATCCAACCTATCCGATTTTAATGAGTTTGTTTTTCAGGCATATGATGATCAATTAAACATACTGAAAAGACCTTATACAAAAAACTATTACATCTTTAAAGACCGCATTGGTATTGCGGAGAATGTCGATCTTGTAAAAAATCCTGAATTAATTTTAGATAGCTTGATCCAAGTTGGAAAACTAAAAAGAATCAATGGGTTAGATTTTAAAACCATTAAAAAAATTCAGGAATTATTGCCTAAAATTGATCCTAAATATTTTTTGTTACCTGAGGCTGGAGCTCAATTTCTTCAAATCCTAAGATCATCTACCAATCTTTCAACTATTCTTAAAAAACTAAAGCAGCTGGGTTTAATGAGATTGCTTATTCCAGAGTTTGGACTGATTGAGGGTCAAATGCAATTTGACATGTTTCACGTCTATACCGTTGATGAGCATACTTTTAAAGTTGTAAGAAACATGAGACAAATGCAAATTGGAAAAGTTGATCCATCTATAAAAATTGAACATGAAATAATTAATAAATTGCCTAAAATTGAGCTTTTGTATCTTGCAGGAATTTTTCATGATCTTGGTAAAGGTAAAGGTGGAGATCATTCTGAAATAGGAGAGAAGATAGTTGAGAAATTTTGCAAAAGGTTAAATTTTTCTCTTCATGATACCGAGCTATTATCTTGGCTTGTTAAAAATCATTTAATCATGTCATCTATCTCGCAAAAAACCGACGTCCATGATCCTGAGACTATTACGAACTTTACTAAAAATGTTAACACCATAGAAAAACTTAATTATATTTACATGCTCACCATCAATGACATAAGAGGTACTAATCCAACTTTGTGGAACTCATGGAAACATGATTTGTTAAAACAGCTTTTTATGTCATCTAGAAAAAAATTAAATCTTGAGGAAGCTGAATCTAACAAATCAATTGTCGATGAAAGAAAGTTTGCATCAGCCAATGCAATCAAAAAAGGACATGCATTTTTAGATCAGGTATGGGATCAATTGCCAGATGCTTATTTTTCAAAATACCAACTAGAGCAACTTTCAAACCAAGCAAGAACTGTTGCCGCTTCGAATGGAGAAACATCTGTTTTTGTGCAAAGTAGAAAAAACCTAATTGAAATTTTTATCTTTACCCCTAATCAGGCTGGCTTGTTTTTGAAAACTGTTAATGGGTTTGAGCAGCTTTCTTTAGAGACTATTGATTCAGATATTCATACAACCCGTGATGGGAAATATGCAATGAATACTTTTATCTGTAGGCATAAAATTCTTGGGGGGAATTTGATTCAAAGAGATATTCAAAATATTGAACAAAAAATTATTCTCGCAATCTCTTCTGAAAATTTCAAAGGAATCACTAAATTAAAAACAAAGTACAAAAAAGTTTTTGAATATCCTACCAGAGTGTATGTATCCCCAACAAACAAGAAAAACTCAAGCCTGGTTACACTAGAAACTTTAGATCAACCCTATTTGCTCTCTAAAATTGCTAATATATTTCTTGATCATGGAATTAGCATTGACTCTGCCAGAATTACTACTCTTGGTGAAAAAGTAGAAGATAATTTCACAGTAATTGATGAGAAAACAAGATCATGCATTTCTCAAAATAAAACTAATCAGCTTCAAAAGGAACTAAAGAGCCTGTAGGCACTTCAATAAAGATCAAGACTACCTATAATAACTATATGAAAAATTTCCCATTAATTGGCCTCGGCATTGCAACAAAAGGTTCCTCAGGCAATACATTGGATACCTTTTTTCCATGCATAAGCTTTAAAAATATTGAAGATGAATTCAGTCAATATTATGAGATTTGGGATACCTTGATGAGTGAAAATGTAGCTGAAATAGAAGATGCTGCCTCTCTTAATCTTCAGGATGAAAGTTTAAATATTGCAATTAGCAATCTTAATGAAAATAAAATCATAGTTTTATGCAGGATTTTAGAAAACCAACCCATTGAAACTATCGAGGAAGCATATTTAAAATTACATCTAATATCATATAAGCACTTTGCACCCAATTCATTGAATCTTGAAAACTTATTCGATTCTCTGCTGAATGTTGCCTGGACAAATCAAGGGCCAATCGAGCTTGGTGACATAGATAAAAGAATTCTGTCTGCACAGAAAAATAATCGGTCACTTGAAATCAAATCAGTCGACAAGTTTCCTTGTTTAACTGACTATATTATTCCTCCAGGTGTGCGTATTGGAGATGCGAGCAGAGTAAGGCTGGGTGCTTACCTCAGTGAGGGCACAACGGTAATGCATGAGGGTTTTGTAAATTTTAATGCAGGAACGCTTGGGCCAGCAATGATAGAAGGAAGAATATCTGCTGGCGTTGTAATCGGTAAAAACTCAGACTTGGGAGGTGGCTGCAGTACAATGGGAACACTATCAGGAGGCAATGATATAAAAATATCCCTTGGTGAAAATTGTCTTCTAGGAGCAAACTCTGGTCTTGGCATTCCGCTTGGTGATAACTGCATTATCGAAGCAGGCCTTTATATTACTGGGGGATCAAAAATTACAAAGTATAATTCTAATAATGAACCTGAATCAGTTATCAAAGCTTCAGAACTTGCGGGATGCAATAATTTGTTATTTATCAGAAATTCTCAGACTGGTGCCGTTGAAGCAAAAATTAATCCTAAATCTGTCGCATTGAATGAAGAACTTCATAAAAACTAATAACTTATGTCAGCACTAGAATTAGCTCAATCACTCATTAAAATAAAGTCAATTTCTCCTAAAGACGGAGGTTGCTTCGACCTTATAGAGGCTGAGTTAATTCCCTTGGGTTTTCAAATAGAGAAAATTCCTGAGCTGAATTCTGAAACGCTATTAGCTAAGTACGGGGATTCAGGAAAGGTATTTTGCTATCTTGGGCATACTGATGTTGTTCCCTCAGGCCCAGAAGATGAATGGACATCACCCCCTTTCGAGGCAAATATTGTAGAGGGAGAGTTAATAGGAAGAGGAGCAGCTGATATGAAAGGTAGTGTTGCAGTCTTCATAGAATCAATAAAAAACTTTTTAGCCGATCATCCAAGCCCGAATTTTCAAATCTGGGTTATGTTAACCAGCAATGAAGAAGGCGAACCAGCTGATGGAAAAATCAATACTTTGATGGATGCATTGACGGATCAAAATCAATTTATTGATTACTGTTTGGTCGGAGAAGCAAGCTCATCTGATAATGTTGGAGATGTTTTGAGGGTTGGCCGCAGAGGATCGTTAAGTGGAAAGCTTAAGTTGATTGGCAAACAAGGTCATGTTGCATATCCGCATAAGGTTTTAAGTCCTATCTTGGAGGTGGGGCCTATTATCAATGAACTAAATCAAATTATCTGGGATAAAGGCAATGAACATTTCGACCCAACATCATTTCAAATTTCAAATATTGATTCTGGAACTGGAGCTACAAATGTTGTTCCAGGACATTTGAACATGCTCTTTAATTTTAGGTTTTCACCAGAATCAAGCCAAGAATCACTCAAAGAAAGATTTATTCAAATTCTAGAAAAATCAAAATGTTCATTTGAAATAGATTGGACTCTAAATGCTCAGCCTTATTTAACGAAAAAAACAGAGCTCCTCTCAATAATTCAAACAGCTTTAAAAAAGATAAATGGCAAGGAAGCGATCGTTGATAATGGCGGAGGAACTTCCGATGGAAGATGGGTCTCGCCATCCGGCTCAGAGGTTATTGAGCTCGGGCCAAGAAATCAAACTATTCATAAGATAGATGAAAAAATCTCTCTAGCAGACTTGGCATTGTTACAAGAAATTTACCAACAGATCCTTGTTGAAACAAACAATCATGCCAGCTAAAAGCGTTTAATCTTTTGCTGTTTTTATAACAAAAGAAAGCACAATTAATGCCACAGCAATAACCAAATAATACTGAATCATAAATTCAAAGACTGGTGATATGGTCTCCAGTCCTCCATCTAAAGCCTCTCCTCCAAGCAGCCCTGCAAGGACGCCACCAATTGCACTGGCCAGGAACCATAAGCCAAACATCTGACCCATGTAACGCTTAGGACCATAGCGAGAGAAAGCCGATAAACCAATTGGTGAGAGAGCTAATTCACCCCATGTTTGAAACAGATATGTTAAAAGTAGCCATTGCATGCCTACGGGAGATGACTCAAGAGCTATGTTTACAGCAACAATCATTATGAGAAAGCTTAATGCCATAAATAAAAGCCCGATTGCAAATTTGATTGGCAATGATGGATCTAAATTTTTTCTAGCTAGCTGTGCCCAAATTCCTGCAAAGATGGGAGCAAATAAAACAACAATTACTGGGTTTGCAAACTGAAGCCAGCCAACTGGAATTTCATATCCTACAATTGATAAATCTGTGTAGTCCCTTGCAAAAATATTTAACGAGCCAGCTGATTGATCAAAGCCTGACCAAAAGGCAGCGGCTCCTATAAAAAGTAAAAATAATAAAATTAAATTTTTTCTTTCAGCAGCATTTAATCCGGCAAAAAGAAAAAGATACACAAAATATAAACCAGCAATAATTGTAAGAAAATATGCAAATTGTTCAGCAAAGAACCTTGGATCGATAGTAAAGAACCCAAAGAGCCCAGCACCTATTACCATAAACATTCCTACAAGAGATACTTTCAAATAGTTAGTTAGCTTCTTACGCTTATCATCTGACATTTCATTAGGATGCATGCCAGCGTCTCCCAATAAATGTCTATGTTTAATATATTGAATTACACCAAAAGCCATCCCTATCCCGGCAGCACCAAATCCCCAATGCCATCCAATTTTTTCACCCAAATATGAACAAATTAAAAATCCAAGTGTTGAGCCTATATTGATAGACATATAAAAAATGGTGTAGCCGGAGTCTCTCTTATCATCTTGACCTTCATAAAGCTGACCAACGATAGTTGAAATATTCCCTTTAAGAAGACCAGTTCCCAATACAACAAAAATCAAACCCAAGAAAAATGTCTGCTCAATAGGAATAGCAAGAGTAAAATGACCCAAAGCAATAATGAGAGCACCTATTAATACCGCTTTTTGGTGCCCTAAAATATTGTCCGCAATCCATCCTCCTGGAACAACCATAAAATAAACCATTCCTGAGTAAATACCATAAATTGCTTGAGACTCGACTTGTGACCAACCTAGACCAGGATTAAAACCAGTAACAGCTCCTGTCATATATAGAACCAATAAAGCTCGCATTCCATAGTAGGACATGCGCTCCCACATTTCAGTTAAAAATAACGTTCTTAATCCAATTGGATGCCCAAAAAAAGTATTACTTGTATCCATATTATTTGAGTTATGATTTAGGAGAATACTATATCAAACTAATGGAAAAAACACCTTACGTTGGACCCTTTAAGAGAATCGTGGCATCAGTCTATGACTTCTTTTTGTTGCTTGGAGTCTGGTTTTTAGTTGGCTCTTTAGCGCTTTGGTTGAATGGGGGTGAAATCCTGCATCCATTAATCGGGGGTTTGTTAGTTTTTATAAGTGGGTGGATGTTTTTTACATTCTTTTGGATAAAGAACGGTCAAACTCTTGGAATGCAGGTATGGAAATTTAAAATTGTTAATGCAGATCCTAATAATGATCGAATTACTCTCAAGCAAACTTTTTTAAGATATACAGTAAATTGTGGAATGTTGGCGCTTCTTGGTATGCCTTTATTCCTTATTTATGTAGATTCAAAAAAACTGGCTGTGAATGATATTCTTTCTAAAACTAGACTTGAAAAAATTTAGCTAGATTTTCTGAAATTTATAAGTCCCAATTGCAATTAAAATCATTATTGGTAGAAGATGTGCCATTAATATTGGCCATTGATAAGTCAGGAATGATGCAATACTTAAATCTTTGATTAAGTCATAAATAAGTCCGAGTGAAATGCCTATAATTATTTGTCGACCGACTCCTGTTGAACGCGTATTATCAAACATCAGACTGCCTGCTAAAAAAATTATTGCAATAATAGAAATTGGCAAGAGCAATCTTGAATATACCAATGAATCAATTTTTTGTAGATCTTGATCGAGTTGGTTAGCCTTTTTTAATTCAAGCAACGAAGGTAAAGAGAATTTTTCTAGGGCATTGTTTGAAAGCAAAAAGGACGCTGGGAAATCAAATGTTTTGTTTGAGGGGAGATCTACTATTTGTAATTTACCATCATCTAATTCACCTTCCTTAAAACTGGTAAATGAGGCAACTTTTTGTTGACCATCAAATTCTATAACTCTAATTGCTTCAGCCTGACTGTCATTTAATCGCCTCAAACCGATGAGGTTTTTTTCAGCTATCTCCCATTGAAATACTTCTGCCGATTGGGTGGGTTGATTGATAATTTTAGATTTTTTTGCCAAGTCCATAAATAATGTCTCGTTAAAAAAAATTAATGCCAATGAGAACATCAAAGGTCCCAAACCTGATACTAAAACAATTTTTAAGGGTGAAAACCCTGCTGAGCGTAAAAAAACTAAATTGCCCTGCTGATTAAATATTGATAATGCAATTAAGGTACCTATCAGCATAGAGCTTTCAAGGTATTGCATCCCTTTGTGCAATTGCTCATAAACTACCAGATTAAAAATAGTTGGAAATCTTTTATCCTCCGATAAATTTTCAAGCTCCATTACTAGAGTGACTGCAAAATCAAGAAATAACATTACAACCCATACCAAAGCTGAGATTGCAAAGCTTCTAACAATTAGATGTTTGGTATAGGTGTTAAAAATACTCTTTATCATGAGCTTAACCACACCAAAAGAACAAATATTAAAAAAATAATTAAGATCGTTTTTATCCTTGAGTTAGAAAAAAAACTCTTTAATGAAACTCTTCCATCTAACCAAAAAAGCAAGCATCCAAAAGATAGAAATACCAGATGCACAGGCCATAAAAAGTAATAAAAGAGATTGAGATTTTCGGAATAACTCTCCCTAAATGCAACCAAGGTACTTAGGTAAAAAATATAAATTAATACTCCCGTAACAAGGCTGCCCTCCCTTCCTGATCTGGGATTCTCTTTACCAAAAACAAAACTAAGTACCAGCAACGCAATAAGCATAATCGGAATGCTGGCGTTCCATTGATTCTGAATAAAATTTGATTGGTTTTTAAAATCAAGCAATTTTGAAAGAGTGAATGGTTTATTTGACGTCTCTCCAACGCCAATAGAATGAATCAGCTCTTTAAATGAGGCATCTATTTTATTAGAGCTATTTAGGTCTGGATAAATAGATCCATTTTGGAAATTTAAAACCATATCATTGCCTTGATTTGATATTTCCAGTATCTCAGCCTTAATCATTGACAGGGATGGATCATCTTGAACAAAAAATGTTACGCCAGTCATTAGCGAGCCATCATAAGATTTGAAATAAAGATAACTTCCAGCCTCATCAAGATTGACCAATGTTTCAGGTTGCAACATTGATAGTTTGTCTTCATAGGATTGCTCAGCTATCAAGCTTTTAGAAAGAGCTTTGCCATAGGGAGCTAAATAAACGCTAATCAGCGCACATGAAATCAAACTGATGAAAAAAAATGGAGTTATATGCTTGATAAGCCTTAACCGAGAAATTCCTGCAGAAAAATAAGCATAGATTCCATTGGAGCTATAAAGCTCAGATATAACTAACAGCAAGCTCAAAAAAAATGCAAAAGGAATTAACAATGCAAGAAAATCAGGCAATCTAAGAAAAATTACTGCAAAGATAATATCTGGATTCAAGCTGCCTGATGCCGCTTGCTCAAAATACCCAACAAGTCTTGATGAAAAAATTAAAGCCGTAAGGATAAATAAGATTGCAATAAAACCTTTAAAAATTTGGGAATTTAAATGAATTGCAAGAATATTCTTTTTATACATGCCTTTAGGGATGTTGATGCATTACAATAAATATCTTATCAGTAATTTTTATCAGGAGTATGGTTTATGGCTTACAAAGTCTTATCAAGTCTAACAGCAAATAATGTTAATTCTGCAGATCTATTAAAAGTTAGAACAGATCTATTGATTATTGCCGTTAATAAAAAAACAGCAGCAACCACTGAACTCAAAGGCCTGCAATCAATCGCCCAATCGTTGGTTAAAGAGTCAATCAAAGAAATTAATGGTGGGTCTAGAAAATCTATTTTTCTTCCTGCTCCAGCTAAAGTTGCAGCTAAAAATATTCTGCTAATCAAAGAGCCGGATCCAAAAGCAGCCAGTTTTTTAGTGCTTCGTTATTACGAAGAGATCATTGGCTTGGTTAAATCAGCCAAGGCAAAGGATTTTGCATATCTGATGAGCTCAACCACTTCAAAAGACTTTGATGTTGCGTGGGCTGCTGAAGTAGCAGCTAGAACATTTGAGTCTGCAGCCTACACTTTTAATGCAACAAAAAATAAAACTGCTAAACCTACAACAGTTAAAAAAGGAGCTCTGTTATTTTCAGGCCTAACTCCAGCAAAACTAAGATCAGTCAAAGCTGCAGTAAAACTAGGTCATGCTGTTGGCGAAGGAATGAATGCGACAAAACATCTTGGTGACTTGCCTGCAAACCATTGCACACCAAGGATCATTGAGCGTAAAACAAAGGCTCTTAAAAAAGATTTTCCAGCACTAAAAATTTCTAGTCTCAACGAGAAAGATATGGAACGATTAAAAATGGGATCTTATTTATCAGTTGGCAAAGGTAGTGATGAGCCGTCTAGGATGATGACAATTGAATACAGAGGTGGTTCAAAAGAGAAGCAACCTATCGTGCTAGTAGGTAAAGGAATTACATTTGATACTGGTGGGATCTCAATTAAGCCCAGTCCTGCTATGGATGAAATGAAATGGGACATGTGTGGAGCTGCATCTGTATTTGGAATTATGCAAACGCTGGCCAGGCTAAAAGCTAAAGTGAATGTTATAGGCTTATTAGTTTGTGCAGAAAATATGCCCTCTGCCCGCGCTACCAAACCTGGTGATGTTGTCACTTCAATGTCAGGTCAAACCATCGAAATTTTGAACACTGATGCTGAGGGTAGATTGGTTCTATGCGATGCATTGACTTATTCAAAGAAATTTAAGCCTAGTCATGTGATTGATATGGCGACTCTAACTGGAGCTGTGGTTATTGCGCTTGGTAGCCCAGCTACTGGAGTAATGGCCAATAACCAACCCCTTGCTGATAAAATTTTAGCAGCCGGAGAAAAATCTGGTGACAGAGCCTGGCAACTGCCTCTTTGGGAAGAATATGCTCATTGCACTAAAACAAACTTTGCAGATCTTGCAAATATTGGTGGGGGAAGAGAAGCTGGGACCATTCATGCTGCTTCATTCCTATCTAACTTTACAAAAGATTTTAAATGGGCTCACATGGATATTGCAGCAAGCGCTTGGAATGGTGGCGCCAAAAAAGGAGGCACTGGCAGACCAGTTCCCTTGTTAGCTGAATTAATTTTAAATGGAAATTTATAAGACTTTTTCAGATCTTTATAGGTAATGGATAAGAAGCCATATAACCCATCTGAGATAGAGCAAAGACTCTATCAAGAATGGGAAGATTCCGGCCTGTTTACCCCAGGTAATGGGTCTGAATCTTATTCATTAGCTATTCCTCCACCAAATGTAACTGGAACACTACACATGGGGCATGGATTTCAAAATGCCATCATGGATTGCTTAATTCGATACTATCGAATGTCGGGTAAAAATACTTTATGGCAAGTAGGAACAGATCATGCTGGTATTGCCACTGAAATGGTAGTCGAACGAAGGTTAAATGCCAAAGGCAAGTCAAAGAATGACATCGGTAGAGAGGCTTTTGAAAAAGAAGTTTGGAATTGGAAGAAGTACTCTGGAAATAAAATTACCTCACAACTTAGACGCCTGGGTTCTAGTCTAGACTGGAGCACAGAAAGATTTACTTTGGATGATGAGTATCAGCATGCTGTTTTAAGCGCTTTTATACAATTATTTGAAGAAGGCTTAATTTATCAGGGCAAACGCCTCGTGAATTGGGATCCTGCATTAGAGACCTCCCTATCAGACCTTGAAGTGGTCAATAAAGATCTGACAATTAAAATCTGGGAAATAAAGTATCAACTTGAGGGAGCTGATGAATTCGTTACTATTGCTACCACAAGACCTGAAACGCTTATGGGGGATATGGCTCTCGCAGTCAACCCTGATGACAAGAGGTTTACTCATCTGGTAGGTAAAAATGCTGAGATTCCCTTGTGCAATAGAGTTATTCCTATTGTTGCAGACGACTATGTAGATTCAGAATTTGGTACAGGGGTTGTGAAGATAACCCCTGGTCATGATTTTAATGATTATGAGTTAGGCAAACGACATGGGCTTCATATGAATGATAGCTTGCAATGTCATACCGGTGATGAAAGCGAATTTGCTCCAATTTCAATTCTAAATAAAGCTGTTGAAGTCATTGGTGTTGCTCCTAAAAAATTTCATGGCATGGATAGATTTGAGGCTCGTAAAGTTATCTTGCAGGACTTAGAAAAAGAAAAGCTTCTGATGTCTAAGAAGGAATATGAAAGCACTCTACCCTATGGAGATAGATCCGATCAAATTCTTGAGCCCCTCTTAACAGATCAATGGTACGTAGATGCTAAAACTCTTGCCAAACCAGCCATTGAAGCTGTTAAGTCTAAAGAAATACAATTTGTGCCTACTAATTGGGAAAAAACTTATTTCCAATGGATGGATAACATTCAAGACTGGTGCATAAGCAGGCAACTTTGGTGGGGACATAGAATTCCAATTTGGTACGATGAATCAAATACACCCTATGCAGGCTTTTCTGAAGCAGACGTCAGAAAAAAGCATGGTCTTAAAGGTGAGCTACGCCAAGAAGATGATGTATTAGATACATGGTTTTCATCCAGCCTTTGGACATTTGCCACCATGGGCTGGCCCGAAAAAAATGAAAAACTTAATCTTTTTCATCCAACAACAACCTTGGTAACTGGTTTTGATATTATCTTTTTTTGGGTCGCTAGGATGATCATGATGACCAAGCACTTTATGAAAGAAGTTCCCTTCAAAGAGGTTTATATTACCGGTCTAATTAAAGATGAAAATGGGCAGAAAATGTCTAAATCAAAGGGAAATATCCTTGATCCAATTGATCTAATTGACGGAGTTTCCTTAGATGAGCTCCTCGCAAAAAGAACCGAAGGCATGATGCAGCCTCAACTCAAAGAAAAAATTATTAAACAGACAAAAAAACAGTTTCCTGAAGGCATCGAAAGTTATGGTACTGATGCTTTGCGATACACCTTCTACTCTCTTGCTTCTCCGGGTAGGGACATTAATTTTGATATAGGCAGAATCAAGGGCTACAGAAACTTCTGCAATAAAATTTGGAATGCTTTCAGGTTTATTGAAATGCAAGTTGCCAATCATGGCTATCAATCTGGTGAGAGCTCAGAAGATATTTTATCCGACTGGATGGGCTCAAAAATTCATCAAACTGCTGAAAATTGTCAAACTCATATAAAACAATATCGATTTGATTTAGCTGCAGCAGAGATTTATGAATTGGTATGGTCAAATTTCTGTGACTGGTATATAGAATTTAATAAAGTGGTCATCCAAAACTCTGAAGATGCTAACCAAACAAATAATTTAATTGGAAATTTAATTACAAACTTCTATAGCATCCTTGAATTACTGCATCCATTCATGCCATTTATTACTGAGGAACTTTCTTCTAAATTAGCTGATTTAGCAAAGGTAGAGAAATTGGGTTTTATGGTTGAGGGTGGCTTTGCTCATGCGCAGGCATCCAATAAAAAAACTGAACAGCAATTAGATGAAATCATCAGCATTATCTCTGCACTCAGAGTGATTAGAGCAGAAAATCAAAATATTAAAAATGAGATCCTGAATCTCATTATTTCCGATGATCTCAACTCTGAAATGCAATCTGTTATCAGTGAAAATGAAGCAATGATTGCGGGAATTGCAAAATTAGATGGGATTGAATTTAGCGAGAAGATCCCAGCAGAAGCAATTGAAAAAACTATGGACGGTTACAAACTAATCATTCCATTAGAAGGATTGATTGATCCTGAGGAAGAAATGATACGACTTCAAAAAGAGCTAGCAGATGTAAAGAATGACCTTAAGATTATCAACTCTAAGCTTGCTAATGAGCAATTTAGTTCCAAGGCTCCTCCTGAAGTTGTAGAGAAAGAAAAAGCAAAAGTTTTAGATGCTGAAAGCAAAAAAGCATTGTTAGAAAAAAGCATCTCTAAACTTCAGCCTTAGCCAAGCTAATTAGAAAATCACGAATAGCTGCACCAACGAATGAAGGCTCAGCATAAGTAATATCATGCTTGCCTCCCTCCAATATTAGTAACTCAGATTGAGGAATATAAAGCATGAGTTCTTCACTGCCTTTAAATGGAACAACATCATCATCAGTCCCCCAGATAGTTAGAGTGGGCTTATTTAAATTCCCAACTTTGCCAAACATTTCCTGGGTGCTAAATAAATTGAAATTACGAGCTGTTGATAGCAAAGCATGAATAAAGCCCTTGTATTGCATCTGTATTCCTGCTTTTTTTACAAATTCTTTTTTTGATAAAGCCAATGGGTCTTCTCTAGGTGGCTCATCATTCTCTTCATTACCTTGAAAGACCAACCTTGAACCAAAAACATTTAGAAACCACTCTCCGATTAAAGGTTTCATTATCCACCAATCCTTGGTTGGATTTTCAACCATAAAACCTGCTGGAGCTATCAATGACATGCTTTTAACCATGCCAGGAAACTCATTGGTAAAGTGGCCAACTATCGGTCCGCCCATTGAGTAACCAACCAAATGTACCTGTTCAGAAATTTCTTGAGAATCTAACAATCCTTTTAGAGACCGAACAAAAACATCCTTGGTGTATTTAATCCTTGGTCTCTCTGAGTACCCTCGACCATAGTGATCAAAAACAAGAACTGAGTAGCCTGCATCTAGTAAAAAGCCTTTCATTCCATCCCATACAAAATGAGGGGTTGAAAATCCATGAACAAGAACGACTGTTTCGCTATTGGCAGCTTGTTCCACTGGATAATACCATCGGTAATATAGATTACCTTCTTCTAATGAGGCCCAGCCACCCTCATTGGGAAGATCTGATGCAGTTAAAGTTTTAAGGTTATATGTTTGAATAAAGTAGGGAGTCCATAAAAGCAAAAGAATAATTAATAAAGCAGTAAAAATTTTTTTCATCTATTTCCTTGTGCAGATTGAAAAGCTTTAAGCACGACGTTTCTTGTTTCTATTGGATCAATCACAGCATCAATTTCTAGAAAAGATGCAGCCTCAATAGCCTGACCAACCTCATACATTTTAGCCACAAGCTTATCAAAAAGTTCTTTACGCTCATTAAGGTCTTCAAGACTCTCTAGTTCTTTTTTGTATCCAAGCTTAACCGCGCCTTCAATTCCCATACCTCCAAATTCCCCTGTTGGCCATGCTGCTGTATAGACTGGATTATGAAGGCTGCCTCCAACTAAAGCTTGTGCTCCTAATCCATATCCTTTACGAAGAAAGATGGCTACAAGGGGAACCTTGATGTTTGCTCCTTGTTTGAATAGAGACGCCATTCTTCTCACGGCTCCACTCTCTTCACTTGCCGGACCAACCATGAATCCTGGAGTATCGGCAAGAACAAGAATAGAAAGATCGTGATCATTACAAATAGATATAAACTCTGCAGCTTTTTCAGCAGACTCAGAATCGATCGCGCCTCCAAGCTTTTGACAATCACTTGCAAGGAGAGCAAAAGGCTTACCCTCTATCCTGATAAAACCTGTGACAATGCTTTGACCATAGTTTTTTTTAAGTTCTAAAAAACTATCTTCATCGGCTACTGTATTAATAATATCTCGAACCTCATAGGTATAACGTCTGTCCTCAGGCATGATATTTCGAAGAATTTCTTGATCATTAACAGAAAATTCACTGACAGGGCCTTGAAAATAAGAAAGGAGTTTTTTTGCAATTAAGGTTGCCTGTTCTTCATTTTCAGCTACATAGTCTACGACTCCATTTTTCTCATGCACTGAAACAGGGCCAATGTCAGTTGGCTCAAACAAACCCAGCCCACCCCCTTCTATCATCGCTGGACCAGCCATACCAATCCATGAAGTTTTGGTTGCAATCCTAAAATCTGAACAGCCAAATAATGCAGCATTGCCAGCAAAACAATAACCATTATTCACTGCAATTTTTAAAGAGCTTCCAGACAATTGAGCCCAAGTAGAAAAAGATGGTATGTGTAATCCAGCCATCTGAACTAACACATCAGTATCTCCGGGCCTGCCGCCACCTCCTTCTGTAAAAATTACAATCGGGAGCTCAAATTTTTTAGCTTGATCGCATATTCGATCCAGCTTCAAGTGATGAAAAGCGCCCTGGGTTCCAGCCAGAACAGAATAGTCATAAATAATTGCAACAGCTTGAGAACTTTCTGATCCAACTAATTCTGAATTGACAGAGCAAAAACCAGTAATAATGCCGTCGGCATTGGTCTTATCTTGAAGCTCTTCATAGTCTCGACGACTGCGTTGGGCTGCGACTGCAAATTGACCGAACTCTAAAAAACTATCTTCATCCACTAAATGAACGAGGTTTTCTCGAGCAGTTCTATATTGTTTAGAATGTCTTTTTTCAGTTGAAGATGCGCGAAATTCATCAGAGCTTTTTTCAACTCTACGAATGAATTTTTCAAATTCTGGTCGGTTTTTAATAGCCATGGTCTCCTATGCTACTAAAAAAATATCCTTTCGGGTAAAACTAACTTGCAGTATGTTTTTTAAAGGCATCGCCAGTAAATTTTAAGACTTTTGCTCTGGATAAAATTCTTGGCAAAAATGCAAACTTAGAATTGCCTTTGCCAGGCACTATGTAGTGTTTATTTTGTAAAAAAGCATCCAAGGTTTCTTGGGATACTCTTTCACATGTATCTCCGACCTGGCCAGCTCCCTTCAATTTACTAATTCTTTGCTTAAGTCGATCGGATGATTTCTCCGAAGCGGTTTTTCTAAAGTTTGAATCAGTGGCTCCAGGACATGAGGCCATCACTCGAACATTACTTTTTGCATACTCATATCGCAAAGCTTCAGACAGCATTAAAACATATGCTTTAGTGGAAGAATAAACAGTTGCATATGGAACTGGCAAAAATGAGGCGGAAGATCCTATATTGATTACTCCACCCTCACCTTTGTCTACCATAGCCGGCATAAATAAATGACAAAGATCTGTCAGAGAAGTTATGTTTAGTTGAATCATGGCTGCATAATCATCTCTTTGGAACTCTCCAAATTGGCCCCATCTACCATAACCTGCATTATTAATTAATAAATCTACATGAAGACCTGCAGCAAGGACTTGTTGATGCAATCTTTCACCTGAACCCGGTTGAGCCAAGTCTTCAACAAAAACATGCGTCTTTCCTCCCTTTCCTTGGATCTCCTGTGCTAAAGCATCTAATTGCTCTTTAGAGCGAGCGGTTAAAATTAACTCAGCTCCTTGTGCTGCAAGATCAATGGCCATGGCTCTGCCAATTCCAGTTGACGCACCAGTTACTAGCGCTATTTTATTTTTATATGTATCCATCAATCACTCCTTCAAATATTAACCTTTAAGGCAATTTTCAATCTGTTGAATCTCACTATCAGATAGAAGATCTTTTGCCTCAGCCTCAATACATTCTTTTAACTCAATTCTATTTTTAACTCCCAAAATTACAGATGAAACTCCTTTAGTGCTTAAAGCATACCTGTGAGCTAAACTCGCAGGCGATTCGTCCCAATCAATCGCAAGATCCCTAAAAGGTTGGGCTTTATCAAAATCATCAAAATCACTTTTATCAAAACCAGACTCATGGGGAGACCTATCCATTGAAGAGGTTAAAGCCCCAGCCTGAACTGCTCTGATTGCTAAAATTGGAATATCCAGCTGTTGGCACTCAGATAAAATTGCTTGAGGATTAAAGGCCTCTGAAACATAGCCAATAGCTCCGGCAGAATTTAATGGATTAATTACACATTGAACTGCGCTAGGTGCTTGGGAATGGTTTAAAGCTTGAATAATTGCCTCCTCTTGTCCAAGCCCGCCAATCCCCCAATGATCTATCTTTCCCTCTTTCTGTAGTCGCTCAAAAGCTGGAACAGCTGCATTAAAAAAACAACTTAAAGTAGTTGCACTTTTTGCCCGCATCTCATCAAACTTATACAGCTTGTAGTGATCTTCGATTAATTGAGAATGAAGTAAAAATAAATTCACCTTTTCTAATTTCATGTTATCCAAGCTTCTAGTCAGAGAATCATTTAACTTATCGTAGACTTCAGTATCAGGGAGAGTTCCTAATTGGCACTTGGTAGTAAAAAATAAATCGTCTGCATCCGAGCCATTTAAGGACTTTCCAATGATTCGCTCAGCCTCACCTTTTCCATACATAGGCGCGACATCAAAATGATTAATGCCATGATCTATAGCAGCATGAACCGTTTTAATTGCTTCTTCAGATGTTGTTTCACCCCATACTTGACCGATACCACCGCCACCAAGTGTTAAAGAGCTAATCTTTAAATAAGGTTTGAAATCTCTATGGTTCATAGCTAGATTTTCATTTCAATCTTGGCTTCAACCATTTTTAGATATTTCTTTTGCGTTTTTATTTCTTGTAGAATCTTTTCACGATGCTCTTCGAGCATGGCATTTCTCTCTTTAAATTTCGCTTTACCCTGCTCGTAAAGATCTCCATATTCTTTAATTTGCTTCAAGGACATACCGGTTCCCTTTAGGCATTTAATAAAGCCAATTCTTTGCAAGTCATCATCATGGTATTTTCTTCGACCAGCAGAATCTTTTGTCACATTAGGAAG
>Ga0066861_10000159_pt1 | contig 18695 bp, 15 predicted proteins | sample ETN02SmetaG_3_FD_66434 | JGI IMG/M metagenome (GOLD analysis project Ga0066861, IMG submission 66434) | Marine microbial and viral communities from oxygen minimum zone, Eastern Pacific Ocean - ETNP2014F10-02SV257 | ecosystem: Environmental > Aquatic > Marine > Oceanic ... | reverse complement strand
ACCCAGACACAAACTTTAAAAGACTTGAAGAAATAGTAGAAGTATCAGTTAAATTTAAATTAGACGGCCTAATTGCTACAAATACAACCGTCTCCAGAAATAACCTCAATAGTAAAAATAAGAATGAGAAAGGAGGTTTATCTGGAAGGCCCATATTTTCTATTTCAACAAAGAGATTAGCTGAACTTTTTAGCATATCCTCAGGTGAAATCCCTTTAATTGGGGTAGGCGGAATCTTCTCAGGAGAAGACGCATATGAAAAAATCAAAGCTGGAGCTTCAGCTCTTCAAATTTATACGGCAATTGGATATAAAGGTATTGGAGTAATTGAAGAAATTGTTAGAAGCCTTGATACATTATTGGAAAAAGATGGCGTGCAAAGCATTAAATCAGTAACTGGTATTGATCACAAAAAATGGCTTAGTTAAGTTTCATAATTTACTTAAGGAAGTCTCTAAAGATCTATAACGCACCAAAAGCGTAACTGCTCTACAAATAAATAGCCCTGAAACAGATAACCATAAACCATAGTTTCCAAATGTTGGCACTGTAATAGCCGCAACTATTCCGTAAAAAATAACACTTTCAAGCATAGCCCTCCTCATTTTTTTTGTTTCCAGTGCGCCTACAAAAACACCATCTAAGATCCACGAAGAAACTCCTGTAAGAGGTGTAATAGCCATAAAAAATAAAAAGTGATATGCCTCTTCTCTAACATCTTCAGCCACTGTCATTAAATCCACAAAGTGTTCCCCAAAAATTAAAAATATAACTGTTAAGAAACCACCTCCGGCTAAACCCCATTTCAGCCCCATTACGAAAACCTTTCTAAAATCGGATAAACTTTTTTGACCATAAGAAATTCCCACAAGGACCTGAGATGAAAAGGCGAACCCATCTAGAGCATATGAGGAAAAACTTAAAAATTGATATAGGATTTGATTTGTGGCTTGAGTTAAGGTCCCCAATGTTGAGCCAATCACTATATAGCTTATTGCTACACACTCTAGCAGTAGGGTTCTAAGAAAGATATCGGTATTTGCTCCTAAAATCTTTAGCCACTTCGATAGATTAAAAATAAACTTTCTTTCAATAAGCAATTTTTTTGTAAAAATTTTCCTACAGAAAAAAAGCGATAAAGAAAACCCAAAAGCTTCAGAAATTGCGCTGGCCATTGCCACTCCCGGCACACCTAGTTCTAAATAGATTACGAAAAAGAGATCTAAAATAATATTCATCAATGTTACTGAAGATTGAATTAGCATAACGGTGAAGCTTTTCTCTACAGCAAGTAACCAGCCCATAAAGGCAAAGTTAGCCAAGGCAAAAGGAGCTGCAAAGACCCTAATACTGATATAAGTATGAGCTATATCGTTTACCAAATCCTCTGCTGGACTAATAAAAAAAATAAAATTAAATAGCGGCTTATGTACGATAAATATACAAAAACCCAAGACCAAACCCATAAGCATGCCCCTGAATCCGTTGGCCAAAACCTCTATCTGATCAGACTCTCCTCTAGCCTGCGATGTGAATGCAGAAACTCCCGTAGTCAGAAAATTAAATAGATGATAAACACCAGTTAGGAAAGCAGCTCCCATACCTGCCCCAGCAATTAAAACGGCAGAACCTAAGTGCCCAATGACGGCTGTATCAACCAAACCAATCATAGGAATTGTAATGTTTGCAAATATTATTGGAACAGCAATAGCAAAAAATCGCCTATTACTTATGTTGCTATCTGGTCTCATTTTCCCATGATTTTAAATCTATTTTGGGAACCAAAAAATGGCCGATTGCCTGAGCGAAAGGCTTTTCCCTACTTTCCTGCCAGGCCTTTACCGAAACTGATGCATACCTTTTTCCAGCCCTATTCACCTTGGCCAATGCAAATGAATCTCGGTCCAAGCCCGGGTACATATAGTCTATAGTAAAATCAATTGTTTTTGGTAATTTAATTTTCCCCATTTTCTGGGGGATTTTTTCACTCATATTTAGGTAATGAGCTAACTCAACAATAGCCACAGTTTCTAAAAATGAACCTATGGCTCCACCATGCAGAGCCTTAATGAATCCATTTCCTATCAGCTCGGGCTTGAAAGGCAATCTTGCTGTAAGCTTATCCTCAAAAAGGTCAAACTTAACACCTAAGAAATCTATAAAAGGTATCCTATCAACTACATCATATAGTATATGAGCACTTTCCTCCTGTGATTTCTTTGGAATAACTTTTCCTTTCAATAAATTAAATTTCCTAGATTGGAGAAGTAAATGCTCCACTTGCTGATGCTACAGGAACTTCATCGACTCCATCTGTAGCATCTGCCTTCACAAAAGCCACACTTGATGTAATTCTGAAACAATTAGCCTTTGCCAAAATCATTTTTCCAGGCTTGGCTGAACGCATATAATCAATTCTAAGATCAATTGTAGCTGTAGGAACTTTTGGCATTCCTGCTGACATTACCGCAGCTCCACAGGCTGCATCTAGTAACGTTGTCACCACACCGCCGTGAATTACTTTACTTTCGCTATCTCCAATCAAATTATTATTATAATCTACCATCATCTCAGCCGAGCCTTTACCTATCCTTATGAGTGATATGCCCATAAATTTGTTAAAGGGTAGCCTATTAAAAAAATCAATAACCTGTTCAGCGAGGTCACTTTCATCAAGTTTCATAAATAAAGCTCCTTATAATTTATAGTCATAAACCTAATGAAAAAATTTTCCAGAGGTAATTAATCTTATAATTGTAATTTTTGCTATTGAGAATTATTCGCAATATGCGTATTGTAATTGCAACTCATTCGCAATATTTGTCCATAAATAAACTTAATATAGAGAAATGCTGAATTTGAATTTAGAAAGTAGGTCAATGAACTGGGCACCACAGAATTATTTTAATTCTCGCATCGCTCTTGTTATTGTGTTAGCTGCCCTTGCTCTATACCCCAGTGAAATTGGTAAAATTACTTTAACTTCTCTTGAAGATGCATATCTTGGCGTCAGCGTATTTGTAGCATTTACACTATTGGTATTCTACGGCGCAGAACAACTATTCCAAATTGATTTAAGACAATTGATGAGAAAGCAGAAAAATCTCCAAGTTCCACTATCAAGTTTTCTGGGTGCTTTGCCTGGATGTGGGGGAGCAGTGATAGTAATTACAGCACATAATTCTGGCAGTGTCACACTGGGAGCCGTAGTTGCAGCTCTCACCTCAACTATGGGAGATGCCGCGTTTCTTTTAATTGCAAAAAAACCGGATACGGCACTATTTTTGCTCCCAATGTGTTGGTTAGCCGGAATTATATGTGGCTATTTAGTTGATTTTTTTTACAAAAGTAAGTTCCACAAAATTGAACCAGGCTCTTTAAATATCAAAAGGATCTTGAAATCTAATTTTAAGTATAGACTATATATAATCTTATTTTTTCCTGGATTTATTTTTGGAATAATGAGGCTCTCTTTTATTGAAATTTCTGAAAGCTTTACTTTTCTTAGCTCAATAATAGCGCAATGCGGTATATTCCTAGGATTGATAATATGGTCAATTTCTCCAGTTAAATACATGACACACCCAGAAGACTCGGCCCAAATTCGAGCCACTGAAGAAACTTGCTTTATTTCGACTTGGGTAGTTCTAGCCTTCTTAACTTTCGAATACACAATTTATGGGACAGGCCTAGATTTAGTTAATCTCTTTCAATCAGTCGCCTGGCTTCTTCCACTCTTAGCAGTACTTATTGGCCTAATTCCAGGTTGTGGACCTCAAATTTTAGTCACTACAATGTATATAAATGGATTGATTCCGTTTTCTGCACTGCTAGGAAATGCAATTTCAAATGACGGAGATGCCTTGTTCCCTGCTCTAGCAATTTCCCCAAAGATAGCTGTAGTTGCTACGCTTTTAAGTACAATTCCTGCACTAATTCTTTCTTACTGTTTTTATTTCCTTGCACCAAGCTTTTTATCTTAGTATTTTTTCGATAAAACGAAATTAAAGTGAAGAAAAATTTTACACTCAAAGAAATTTCTGAAACTATTGACCTTAACGCGACGGCTATAAAATAATAAAATAAATAGAGTGGATAAGAAAACCTAATTTTTCCTACATGAATACTAAACAGAATTTCTATTGCTAGCCAAAAAATTTAAAATAACGGAGAACATGTGCACCTATACGAACCCCCAGTAAATGATTTTCAATTTATTATTCATAAATTATTAAAAGTTCAAAATTTGAAGCTAAAAGGCTACTCTGATCTCTCTCCAGACTTCACTAAACCTATCTTTGAAGAGGCTGGAAAACTAGCAAGGGAAGAACTTGCTCCTCTAAATATTTCAGGAGATAGGGAAGGTTGCATACTTGAGAATGGGGTTGTGAGGACGCCTAAAGGCTTTAAAGAAGCTTTCCTAAAGGTCAATTCTGGCGGTTGGACAGGAATTGATTGCGATCCAGAATTTGGAGGCCAAGGGATGCCTCACGTCATTAGCCTAGTTATAGGTGAAATGTTTTGCTCAGCGAATATGGCCTTAAATATGTACCATGGGCTGACCCATGGGGCATATTCAGCAATTTATCAGCACGGTAATAAGGAACAAAAAAACACTTATCTGCCCAGCCTAGTAAATTGCAAATGGACAGGAACTATGAATTTGACTGAGCCCCATTGTGGCACAGATTTAGGATTGATAAAAACAAAGGCTCAAAAAAGCCATGATGGATCCTACCAAATCACAGGGCAAAAAATTTTTATATCAGCAGGTGATCATGATTTGTCAGAAAACATAATTCACCTTGTTTTAGCTAAAATTCCCGGCTCCCCTGAAGGAGTAAAAGGAATTTCTATGTTTATCGTACCAAAGTTTCTTATAAATGAGGATGGATCTATAGGAGAACGGAATAAATTATCAGTGAGTAAAATTGAGGAAAAAATGGGTATCCATGGAAACTCTACTTGCGTGATGAATTATGACGGAGCAAAAGGATTTTTAATCTCTGAAGAAAATAAAGGATTAAGGGCAATGTTCACTATGATGAATGAGGCTAGACTAGGAGTTGGTCTTCAGGGGATAGGTCAAGCTGAAGCAGCATACCAAAGAGCGGTAGCCTATGCTAAAGAAAGACTTCAAGGGAAAGATATTTCAAAAAAGGATGCATCAAAAAATGCTGACCCTATAATCCAACATCCGGACATTAGACGAACATTAATGGACCAAAAAGTTTTTATTGAAGCAGCTCGAGCTCTGGCCCTATGGTGTGCAACAATGTTGGATTTTGCAGAACGAGAAGGTGACAAAGAAAGTGAAGGTTTGGCAAGTTTGCTAATCCCAGTTGTAAAAGGATTTATTACAGACAAGGGGTTTGAAAGCACTATTAATTCTCAGCAAGTTTTTGGTGGTCACGGCTATATTGAAGAATGGGGCATGAGTCAATTTGCAAGAGATGCTCGAATAGCTATGATCTACGAAGGAACAAATGGCATTCAGGCCTTAGATCTTGTTGGTAGAAAATTATCATCTGATGGAGGGAAGCACACAGTCAGATTTTTAAAAGAAATAAGGGATTTTATTAACGAAAATAAAGAAGATGATAGAATTGCAGAAAATTTTATGACTCCATTAAATAATGCACTTAAGGATGCAGAAAAATGTTTAGAATTTTTTATGAAAGAGGGATTAAGGAACCCAAATCAGGCATTGGCTGGAGCAACTGATTTTATGCACCTGATGGGATATCTCGCTCTCGGATTTATGTGGGCTCGTATGGTTAAAGTAGCCTTAGATGAACTTGCTCAATCCAAGAAAGAAGACGCGTTATTAAATGCAAAAGTTTCTTCTGGAAGGTACTTTTTTAGGAGACACCTTCCCGAGACTAGTTTACGAAAAGAACGTGTTTTGAATGGAGCTGAAGACATGATGGAACTTAGAGTTGAAGATTTTTAATTATTCTCCATTTCTCAGTTAAGAAAATTTAATATTATAGAAAAAAAGGGACTAATTATGACTGAACAATTTAAACTTTATTGCTTTGCTCAATCTGGCAATGCATATAAGGCTGCACTGTTTTTATCATTAGCAGATTTAGATTGGAATCCAATTTTTGTAGATTTTTTCAATGGTGAAACTCGATCTGAAGAATTTAAAAAAATAAACTCAATGGGTGAAGTGCCAGTATTAGTTGACCAAGATAAAAATATTTCTCAATCAGGAGCTATTTTGCATTACCTTTCATTAAAGACCGAACTATTCACTTCAAATAAGAGCGATATAAAACTGGAGATAAACAGATGGCTCCTTTGGGACAATTATAAATTGACGCCTAATTTGGCCACTGGAAGATTTATGTCACTATTCTTACCTGAGGCTAAAAGAAATCAATCAGTAATAGATTTCCTACTAGGTCGAGCAAGTGCGTCCCTGAAAATTTTAAATACTCATCTTGTAGATCGAGATTTTGTTGTAGGCGATAACGTCTCGATAGCTGATCTCTCAATTGCGGGTTACATATTTTTCACAGAGGAATTTGATTTTGACATGAGCCCATTTCCAAACGTAATTAGCTGGAGAAACCGAATACGTAAACTTAAAAACTGGCAGCATCCCTACGATCTTATGCCAGGCCATCCAATAAAAAGATAAGGAGAGAAATATGGCAGAAGCTTTTATTTATGACTCTATTAGAACTCCAAGAGGCAAGGGTCGGAAGGACGGAAGTTTACATGAAGTTACATCTGTTGCACTTTCAAGCTGTGTTTTAAAAGAAATAGAAAAGAGAAATGATCTAGATACCAAGGAAGTTTGTGATGTTATATGGGGTAATGTCACTCAAGTAGGAGAACAAGGTGGTTGCCTAGCTAGATCTGCCGTACTTCACGCAAAATGGGATGAGAGCACTCCTGGTCTATCAGTTAATCGCTTTTGTGCAAGTGGGCTGGAGGCAGTCAATTTGGCTGCTAATCAAACCAAAGGAACCGGAGGTGCATATGTGGCAGGTGGAGTCGAGATGATGAGCCGAATACCGATGGGATCTGATGGGGCTGCTATTGCCGTAGATCCAACATTAACTTTTGAAAGTTATTTTGTTCCTCAAGGCATTTCAGCAGACATAATAGCCACAAAGTATAATTTTTCTCGAAACGATGTTGACCTATACGCCGTCGAAAGCCAGAAACGAGCAAAAAATGCCTGGAAAAATGGATACTTCTCTAAATCAGTGGTACCAGTGACAGATATAAATGGTCTTGATATTTTAAGCCATGATGAATTTATGCGGCCAGACACAGATATGCAATCTCTTGGATCTCTCAAAGCAAGTTTTGCAGAAATGGGCGAGGTCATGCCTGGATTCGATAATGTTGCAAAACTTAAATATCCAGAATTGGAAAAAATAAACCACGTACATCACGCAGGAAATTCTAGCGGAATAGTAGATGGTGCGGCAGCCATACTGGTAGGGACAAAAGAATTTGGGGAAAAAAATTCACTGAAACCAAGAGCCAGAATTTTAGCTTCTGAAAAGGTAGGTACAGACCCAACAATTATGCTTACAGGACCAGTTCCAGCTACAAAAAAGGTTTTGGCATCAGCAGGGATGAATATAGGAGACATAGATCTTTTTGAAGTAAATGAGGCTTTTGCTTCTGTAGTACTTATGTTTCTCGAGGAATTCAATGTTTCCCATAGCAAAGTAAATGTTAATGGAGGGGCTATTGCAATGGGCCATCCACTTGGAGCCACTGGCACAATGATTTTAGGCACAGCTTTGGAAGAGCTAGAGCGCACAGGTAAAAGCACTGCCTTAGCTACGCTCTGTGTAGCTTCTGGTATGGGGGCATCAACAATAATTGAACTGGTATAAGTTTAACATCTTAAAAGGATAATTAAATGGAAGAATTCTCATTATCAGTAGATTCAGACAAGGTAGCTACAATACTTTGGGACATTAAATCCAAATCTATGAACGTTTTAACTCAGAAAGGCTCACAAGAATTTTACGATCTAATTGATAAAGCTGTAGATGATAAAGAGATCAAGGGAATTATAATAACATCCGGGAAAAAGGATTTTGCTGGAGGTATGGATTTGTCTACTCTTTCAAATCTAAGAAACACAAAGGTGGATAACCCTTCTCAGGAAGTTTTTAAATTCATCATGACTATGCACAATAAATTACGTAAACTAGAGCAAGCTGGCATGGATCCCAAAACCACTAAAGGTGGCAAACCAGTTGCTTGGGCTTGTCCTGGCCTCTCTGCAGGGATAGGAACAGAAATAGGCCTAGCATGCCACAAACGTTTTCTTGCAAATAGTCCAAGAGCAAAAGTAGGGCTACCTGAAATATTAGTTGGCTTATTCCCTGGGGCTGGTGGAACTACCAGGCTCGTAAGAATGCTTGGAGCAATGGCTGCTTCTCCGTTATTATTGGAAGGAAAGATGCTTAATCCAAAAGCGGCCCGAGCGGCAGGGCTAGTGGATGAAATCGTGGAGCCGGAAAAGTTATTAGAATCAGCGAAAAAGTGGATCTTGGAAGCTGATGAGGATGAACTAGTTAAGGCTTGGGATAAAAAAGGTTATAAAATGCCTGGAGGAAATCCCTATCATCCCTCTGGTTTCATGACCTTTGTTGGCGCCTCAGCAATGGTAAATAGTAGAACACAAGGTGTCTATCCAGCAGCCAAAGCCCTTTTATCAGTTGCCTACGAAGGAAGCCTAGTACCATTTGATACAGCTCTTAAAATTGAAGCGAGATGGTTTACTCATATTCTCGGACAGGAAAATACTTCAAATATGATTAGGTCCCTGTTTTTAAATAAGACCGCCCTAGATAAAGGGGCCACTAGGCCATCACAAGTTCCAAATCAAAATGTCAAAAAATTGGGAGTTTTGGGCGCCGGTATGATGGGCGCTGGCATTGCATACGTTTCCGCGAGCAGTGGTATGGACGTGGTTTTGATTGACCAAAACCAAGAAAGTGTGAGCAAGGGAATGGAGAGTATTATAAATATTCTAGACCAAGGTATAAAGCGAGGAAAAATATCTAATGAAAAGAAGGAAAGTATTCTTGGAAAAATTACCCCAACAGAAGACTATAGCCTTTTAAGAGGCTCCAATCTTGTTATAGAAGCTGTTTTTGAAGATACACAAGTAAAAGAACTGGCTACAAAAAAAGCTCAAGAATATCTTGACGAAGGTACTGTTTTTGCAACAAACACTTCTACACTTCCAATAGGGAAATTAGCGGAAGCCAGTATTTCAAAGGCTGAATTTATAGGGATCCATTTTTTTAGTCCTGTTCATAAAATGGCTCTGGTGGAAATTATTAAAGGTAAAGGCACAGGAGAAAAAGCCGTTGCAACAGCTTTGGATTTTGTAAAACAAATACGCAAGACCCCAATAGTAGTCAATGATGCAAGATTCTTTTATGCGAATAGATGCATCATTCCTTATATAAACGAAGGCGTTAGAATGATAGGTGAAGGGGTTGAGCCTGCCTTGATCGAAAATGCTGCCAGACAATTAGGAATGCCAGTGGGTCCCCTCCAACTTATTGACGAGACCTCAATTGACTTAGGTGTAAGAATTGCGAAAGAAACAAAAGAAGCTCTTGGAAATATGTATGAAGGAGGAGAAACTGATGAAGTCTTAAAAATATTGTACGATGCAGGCAGGCTTGGTAAAAAATCAAATGCCGGATTTTATTCTTATAATGAAAAAGGAAAGCGCTTAAGCATATGGGAAGGTCTTCGGGATCATTGGGAACCAAGCAAAGTACAGCCAGATGTTTCAGAGGTTAAGAATAGACTGGCAATGATCCAAGCTTTAGAAGCAGTGAGAGCCATAGAGGAGGGCGTGCTAACTGATATTAGAGAAGGTGACGTGGGGGCAATATTAGGTTGGGGCTGCATACCATGGGCAGGCGGACCATTAAGTTGGCTCGATTTAATAGGAGCAAAAGAAGCAGTCAGTATATGTAAGTCTCTTCAGTCAAACCACGGCAGTAGATTTTCTCCTCCCGATTTACTTACTGATTTAATAAATAAAAATGAAACTTTTTATACCAGGTTCCCTGAAGGAAAAACTATCTAAATTGAAAGCTCAGGTCTCAAATTAAGAGAAATTATTTTTCTTCTCCGATAAAGAAATTAAAAAGCCAGAAGTCACGATTAAAATCATTCCAAACAATACAATACTAGAAATAAATTCTGCAAAAAACATATAGGCCCATAAGGTAGCAAACAATAAGAACGAGTACTCAAATACTGAAACAAAGCTGGTCTCGCCTTTTTGGTACCCTGCTGTAATTAAAATACCCCCTAAAATTGAGCCTATGGCATGACCAATGATGATATAAAAGGTCTGTTCTGAAGGTATTTTTAAAGGAAAAGTTAGAAAGGTTTTGGAAATCATAAAAATTTCAAAAAATTGGTTAACTTCAATAAGAAAAGTCATTATTGCAGCAACAATTCCCATTCCCAAGAAAAAAATTAGCATAATGGAAGTTGCCGTTTCATTATAACACCATCGCCTGAGTGCCAGTGAAGCTAACGCATAAAATGCGCCCGACGCTATTGGAATAAAACTCAGAAATGATAAATCGAGCACATTTATACCGAGTACTATAAAAATACCCACCGTACCTAAAAAAACGGCAACTATTCTAGAAAAATAAAGGCGCTCCCCCAAGAACAATACCGAAAAAATAATTACAAAGATTGGCGATGTAAACAAACCTGCTGCTACCTGAGATATTGGGAAAAATGCAAGGGATCCAAAGTATATAAACATAGCCAAAACTAGAATGGCAGTACGAAGAGCAACTAATTTAAGATTTTTAGGCCAAAAATCATATGATCTTAAATTTGCAAATAAAATCATAGCTGGAACTGCTATCAGGCTACGAATTAAGTGAAACTGCCAAAGTCCAATATCTTCAGAAATAAATCTCACATAATTATCGGTGATTGCTAAAATAAGCATTCCTGAAGTAATTAATAAGCCGCCCTTAAAATTTTCATTTAAATTCATGATTTAAGTTAATTTTTTATTATTCATTTATCAATTTATACTTTTTAATTCCTATCTCGGGTGCTATTTTCATTTTGTTAGAAAATAGCCTGGAGAACAAAATGCAGACGATGCAAGATTTCCCTTTAAGAGTATCTCAAATAATTGATCACGCTGCTCTATACCACCCTGAAAGGAAAATTATTAGTAGAAGCGTTGAAGGTCCTATAACTGAGACAACTTGGAAACACATACATAAGCAAGCAAAAAAACTATCTCAGGCTTTAATATCTTTGGACGTAAAGAAAGGTGATACCATTGGTGTGATGGCTTGGAATACAGCCAGACATATGGAGGTTTGGTTTGGTATCCCAGGATCAGGTGCGATAAACCACACCCTAAACCCGAGACTTTTTGCAGAACAATTAATCTATATAATCAATCATGCGGAAGATAAAATATTAATGGTTGATTTAGATTTAGTGCCAGTAATTGAAAAGATAATAGACAGCTGCCCTAAAATTCAAACGGTCATCATATTAACCGATAGGAAAAATATTCCAGAAACCAGTCTGAAAAATATTCTATGTTATGAGGACCTGCTAAGGGAGCAATCTGGTGATTTTGAATGGGTTTCTGGTGATGAGAGGGAACCATGTGGAATTTGTTATACATCTGGAACAACAGGGAATCCTAAGGGCGTAACATACACGCATAGGTCAAATGTGTTACATGCTCTAACAGTAACAAATCCAGATATGCTTAATCTTTCAAGCAATGATAGGGTAATGCCTGTTGTGCCCCTTTTTCATGCTAACGGGTGGTCTGTTGGATATTCGGCTCCACTTTCTGGTAGTTCTCTGGTTTTACCAGGTCGTGAAATGACACCAGAAGCGTTGTATGAAATGTTAGAGACAGGAGTAACCATTACTTTGGCTGTTCCTACAGTTTGGCTCTTATTGCTTAATTATTTGGATTCAAATAACTTGAAATTAAGTACTCTTAAGCGAGTAGTGATAGGAGGTTCGGCTTGTCCTAGAGCTGTAATAGAAAAATTTCAAAACAAATATGGGGTCCAAGTTCTACATGCGTGGGGAATGACAGAGATGTCTCCTCTCGGAACCATCTGCTCATTTAAACCTGAAGTTATGTCTTTACCCTCGAGTGAAAGAGTTGACATTCAGGAAACCACTGGCCATTCACCTTTTTCTGTACAGCTGCAAATAACTGACGACGATGGGAAAGTATTGGCCTGGGACGGCAAAGCATCAGGAAAACTTTGGGCCAGAGGAGCGGCAGTGGTAAATAATTATCACAAAGAAGATAAATTGGCTGTCGATAAGGATGGATGGTTTGATACTGGAGATGTAGCAACCATTGATAAAAACGGATACATGAGAATAACGGATAGATCAAAAGACGTCATAAAATCTGGCGGAGAATGGATATCTTCAATTGAACTTGAAAATGCTGCTATTGCTCATGATAAAGTTGCAGAAGCTGCAGCAATAGGTGTTGCTCATCCAAAATGGGATGAACGTCCAGTCATAGTAGTCGTCTCAAAAGAAGGCGGCAAACCAGATCCAAAAGACATAATCAAAAAAATTTCTGAGCGTGTAGCCAAATGGCAGGTTCCAGATGATGTAATTTTCATGGATAATATACCTCATACTGCCACCGGAAAAATATCTAAAATGGAGTTGCGGAATATTCTTAAAGATCTTGGTTACCAGCATCCTGATATAAAAAAATAAAGATTTATGAGCCAAGAAATCGAATATACCAAATTTGAAACTTTTGGTGTTTGGCAGGAAAGCAGTGAGAAACCAGAGGAGCAAGTTGTCGTCTCCTTTGGCAAATCAACATTACTTTTAAGAGATATAAACGAATCAATAGTTGCACAATGGTCCTTCCCTAGCATTTCGGTTAATACACTTCCTGATGGTCAAGTAACCTTCTCTCCTGACGAAGACGGCATAGAAAAACTTACAATTTCTGATGAAGAGATGATTGAACAATTGAAGAAAGTTATCCAAGCCCCTACCTATGACCGAAAAAATTTTAGGACTATTTTTTTTCTTATAATTTCTCTTTTCGTAACTTTATTTTTGTTACTAAATTCAAAAAATATTTTAATAGGAATTGCTACTTCTATAACCCCAAATGGCAAAACTTCTATAATTTTTGAGAAATTAATTGAATCTAAAGATAATCCACTTGGTCGGAAATGTATTATACCTGAAGGTCAGAAAATTTTAGACCAACTTGTAGAAAAATATAAAAATATAAATGACATTATTATTTTAAGTTCAACAGAAAACAAGTTTTTTGTCCTACCGGACGGGCAAATCATCTTAACAAAAAAATTCATCTCAGATGTTAAGGATCCTCTAGAAATTTCAGAATTCCTTTTTCTTGCTGATAAAGCCAATCAACTCAACATTCCTCTAAAAACTTTTTTTTCTAGTCAATCTATTTTGTCTTTATTAAAATATATTTCTGGAACATCCATAGATTGGGATCCAAAAATCTTAAACGAACTTACTATACAAAAGATTGAAGCCCTGAAGGAAATAGAATCTTTTAAAATACCAACACAAATTTCTGGGCTTGAGTGGGTCATGGTGCAAAACATGTGTAACCCTATATAAAGCTAAACTAACTTACCCGATTCAATCCTAATAATTCTATCTAATTTTGAGGCAAATTCTGTATTATGCGTTGCTATAATAGCCGCCATCCCATTTCTTTTTACAGTCTCAGTTAATATACTAAACACTTCCTTAGATGTATCCGAATCTAAATTACCAGTAGGCTCATCTGCTAGAAGGATTTTTGGATTATTTGCTAGAGCCCTACATATAGCTACTCTTTGTTGTTCACCGCCCGAAAGTTGGCTTGGTTTGTGGAGTAACCGATTTTCTAAGCCAACAGAATACAATAATTCTTCAGCTTCAGTTTTAGCTCGCCTAGATGACTTCCCGACAAGTAGTTTGGGCAATTCAACATTTTCTAAAGCTGTAAACTCGGGAAGTAAGTGATGGAACTGGTAAACAAAACCTATGAGGTCCCTTCTCAAATTAGTAGCTAATTTGTCCGAAAGCTTAATTTGCCTTTTGGCTTCGTCTTCCATATGGAAAACCTTACTGCCATTAATCTCTATTGTGCCAGACGAAGGGCTATCTAGCAAACCTGCTATATTAAGCATAGTAGTTTTCCCACTCCCAGATGGGGCTATCAATCCGACCATCTCACCTGCATTAAGAGAAAAATCCACTCCCTTAAGAACATCTACCTGGTTTGGTAAATTTCGATTGTAAAACTTCAATATATTCTTAAATTTTAAAACAGATCTAGCCATGCCTCAAGCCTTCAATTGGATTTAAGCTTGCCGCACGATATGACGGCAATATAGTAATTAATAGAGAAATTACCAAAGCTATAGAAGTAGCTGAAAGGATATCATTTGTGCGTAATTTCACAGGAATTTTAGTTAAGTATCGTACCTGTGGATCCCAAATAGTTCCCCCAAAAATAAATTCAACTAGATTTTGAATTTCATGCAAATATGAGGAAAAAAGGCAGCCTAGAATGACTCCTAATATAGTTCCAATGACACCTATTAAGGAACCTGCAATAAAAAAAATACGCATTATTGAAGATCTAGAAAACCCAATGGTCCTAAGTATTGCAATATCCTGAGTCTTATTCTTTACCATCATCACAAGACCAGAAATTATGTTCAACGCTGCTATAAGAACAACCAAAGACCAGATTACAAACATTGCTTTTCTTTCAATATCTAAAGCAGATAAGAAAGAATTTGATGCTTGTTTCCAATCCCAAACAACAAACTTATTCCCTTTAACCTCCATCAAATTCAGATTTATTTCGTCAGATATTGATTCAATTGTATTTGGTTGATCTACCAAAACATCAATCCGGTCCACAGAATTATTTTTATTAAAGAAAGTTTTCGCTTCACTCATAGGCATATAAATTCTAGTGCTATCAATATCGTATCTTCCAACAGTAAAGATGTAGGAAACTTTAAAATCCATTGCCCTTGGAGTAACCCCAAATACTGTTTTCGCACCAGAAGGAGAAACTAATCTTATGTTTGATTCTACTTTAACACCCAGCTGCCGTGCCAAAGAAGATCCAATAGCAACCCCGTCACTAAATTTTTTTATGTCCCCTTGAGTGTTTTCCGGGTTGAATAAGAGAGGCAACTTAAGAAGATCCTCTTCTTGAATTCCAAATACTTGTACTCCAGCGTTTCCTGAGCTGCTGGACGCCATAACTGTTTCCATAATTATTGGCATTGTATTTATTACAGAATCGACCTGCTTAAGTTTTTCAAAAATAATTTCTTGGAGCTCTTTATTAAGCCCTTGCCTTTTTTCTTTTATAAAAGAGTCAGAATAAACACTTAAATGTGAGTTTGCTCCCAGGATTTTTGAAACAAACTCTACTCGAAAGCCAATCATTACAGCTTGTATTACTATCAGGGTAGCAACACTTAATGTCACTCCAATAAGTGAATACCAAGCAACTGCAGATAAACCGCCCTCACTTCTTTTTGCAAAAAGATATCTAAATGCAATTCTTAGCTCATAATTTAAAGCAAACAATCCTGCTCGTTTAACAGAACCTTTTCCCAAATTTTACCCCCAAAATTGTGCTGTTAGTCCAGAGACTGCAACCTATTTAACACTTGTTCCAAACTGTACTCTATACTCTCCCCAGATTTTCGGCTAGTTAGCTCAACCTTACCTGCCTCTACACCTCTAGGTCCGACTGTTATTCGCCATGGAACACCGATAAGATCCATAGTATTAAACTTTATACCCGCCCTTTCTTCCCTATCGTCATACAGGACCTCTAAGCCCATATTGTTTATAGCTGTATAAAGCTTTTCACAAAAATCACTTGTTTCTTTGTCAGATTGCTTCACGTTCACTATTCCTATCTTAAAGGGCGCTACCGATAAAGGCCATACTATTCCCTTCTCATCATGGTTTGCTTCTATTATTGCTCCTACCAGCCTAGACACACCTATACCATGGCTTCCCATCTCAACAGGTACTTTAGAACCATCAGGCAAATTAACTCTAGCGTTCATAGCTTCAGAATATTTAGTACCAAAGTAAAAAATTTGTCCAACTTCTATTCCTTTGCCAACTTGTCTCAAATTCACATTTAGGTCCTCAAATATTTTCTTGTCATGTGTCTCCTCGGTGCGGGCATAATATTTGGTAAATTGATTGACAATTCCCTGTATACTCTCTGAATCTTCATAGTTAATATCTTCTTTGCCCAATGATAACTCGGCAACAGTCCGGTCATAAAATACATTGCTTTCGCCTGTTTCAGCCAAAACAAGAAATTCATGACTATAATCTCCCCCTATCGGGCCGGTGTCGGCTCTCATTGGAATTGCCTTTAACCCTAATCTTTCATACGTCTTAAGATAACTAACCAGATGTCTATTATAGGAGTGAATTGCACTATCCTTATCAATGTCAAATGAGTAACCATCTTTCATATAAAATTCTCTACCCCGCATAACTCCAAATCTCGGTCGCATTTCATCTCTAAATTTCCATTGAATATGGAATAGGGTCTTAGGTAGCTCCTTATATGAAGAAATATGTGCTCTAAAAATGTCTGTTATTTGTTCTTCATTAGTTGGCCCATATAGTAAATCCCGTTCCTGCCTGTCTCTAATTCTGAGCATTTCTTTCCCATAATCTTCATACCTACCACTTTCTTTCCATAGTTCAGCTGGCTGTATGGTAGGCATTAGCATTGGAATATGGCCGGCCTTAACCTGTTCCTCTTCTACAATTGTTTCAATTTTCTTTAAGACTCTAAACCCTAGTGGCAACCATGAATATATGCCAGCCGAAGCTTGCTTAATCATTCCTGCTCGAAGCATTAAACGATGGCTTGCAATTTTTGCCTCCGCAGGTACTTCTTTCGCTACAGGTAAAAAATATTTTGTTAACCGCATTCCACCCCCAATGTGATATAATATCTTACTAAAAAGTTGTCAGTCACACATTCTCAATAACTAGTTTTGCCTTTAAATTCAATGCATCCCCTAAAGACACTAGTCTTTTTTTGACTATTCCACCTGCCAATGCCTTAGCATCTTCATCAATCATTAAAACAAGTTCCTTAGAAGAGACACTAAGTTTGGCTTTTCTTAAGCCCCCTAGAGCCGATCCAGAAAGTAAAGCGCCTAATCGCATTGCCTTGCCAAGTATAATTGCTTTTTCCTTATCTCTCTGACGTAAAATTCTAAAAGTCGGAAGTTCAGAAATTTGAGCTCCACCCTTATATCGAAAAGCTAAGGCTAGCCCTAAAAAAAGTCGCCCACTATGATCAATTCCTACCATATTTGCTCGGGTTATAGTTTCCACACATAATTCCGATCTGTAATCTGGGTGAGCAAACCAAATAGTGTCATGCAATAAGCAAGCAGATAAAATTACCTTCTTTTCCAGCTTGGTTAATTTTGAAAAAATTGGCAATACCCAATCATAGAGTTCTGCTCCAAAACCAGGGAACCGCGCTGACCTTTTTTCATAATCTAAAGAGACTTCGATTAAAGGGTCTTGAACCTTCACACATTCGTCCAATTTTTCAAAAAATAGCCCTTCCCTTAAACCATATGAAGAAACAAAAAATTTATCTGGCTTTAAAATTAGGATTAAGTCTAGTATTACTCGGCAAGCATGTTTGATAGAAGACACTCTAGCTTTAGATAATCCTGTCCTCTTGATGATTTCAGCTTCAGATTGGGAAAGACACCAAGATGCAGTCTCCTCCATCTCTTTAGATCGCATTCGGTATTCATGAAGAATTTTTAATGGATAGCCTTTCAACTCCATATCCACCTTAGCTAGAGCTCTCCAGGCACCTCCTACTAAAAACACGCTCTTATTTTTTCTGGTCAGCTTACTGTTTATGTTTTTTAAACTGTGCTTGAATGATCTTTTTTGCCCTTCCATTTCTTTTTCGTTTGCAAAGGCTAATGGACCAAGATTAACAGATTGAGCGCTAAGGATTTCTCCTTTTAACACTTCACAAAACTCCACAGAAAGTCCCCCAATATCACAAACAAGTCCATTAGCTTTTGGCCAACCAAACAAAACACCCTTAGCAGAATATTTTGCTTCTTGCCGACCTGACAAAACTCTAAATGGAATTCCTGTTTCCTTACTCACTTTTCCCAAAAATTCTTGACCATCTTTAGCCTCTCTGACAGCTGCCGTCGCAACACCAATAGTCTTATCAACTTTCATTTTTGATATGAGTAAAGAAAATCTTGCAAGTGTCTTAAAAGCTAACGTAATTCCTTCTGGGTTTAAAAATCCCTTTACCTTCACTCCAAACCCCAACTTGCATATAACTTTTTCGTTGTAAAAATATTCTGGAGATCGCTTGATGCCCTTTAAAATGACTATCCTTACAGAATTTGAGCCAATATCAATTATTGCTGTTTTAAATGCTTCTGTTCGGCTAAACTTTTGGTTTGATATCAGCATTTTTAGATAATTAGGATTTCATTAAATTAGATTTTTTAATTTAGGCACATCATTTCCACCTGTTTTACCTCGACCAGACATTGATGGATTTTTCATAAAAAATTCATGACAGTTAAATTTACCCT
>Ga0066861_10000147_pt1 | contig 19005 bp, 18 predicted proteins | sample ETN02SmetaG_3_FD_66434 | JGI IMG/M metagenome (GOLD analysis project Ga0066861, IMG submission 66434) | Marine microbial and viral communities from oxygen minimum zone, Eastern Pacific Ocean - ETNP2014F10-02SV257 | ecosystem: Environmental > Aquatic > Marine > Oceanic ... | reverse complement strand
GGATTTCGAGCGCTTAAGGTATATTGTTCTGGGGCACTTTTTAATAGATGGGTCAATAAAGTTTCATCGATACGAATTCGGTGGCCCTTTACATCGGCACCTGCCTCTCTCCATAATTCAGCTGCTTCATCGTCGCGAAATTCTATACCTTTACTCCAAAGGAGATTCATAGTTTCTGAATGGATTCGGAAAACTTGCTCTTCACTTAACAGATCAACATAAGGGATACCTCTGTCGACCTCTGGTAAAAAGTGTAAAGATTTCTTTGTTCGCTCTTCTCGTCGAATCCCCCGGCCTCTACGTTTGGTTTCGATTTCGCTCATTCCTAATGCTCTCTATTAAAAATAGATGGAAGCGAGAGTTGAGACATTCGTCCACCCTCAACCCGAATTACCTGACCGGTTACGAACCGAGACTGAGTACTCGCCAGCCATACTGCCGTATCTCCAATATCGGAAGGTTCGCCTATGTGTCCAATTGGATGTAGTTTTCCTAATTCTTTTTGTGCAGTCTTTTGATCTGATAATCCTTCTAAATAACCTTGATTAAGCTCTGTGTTGATCCAGCCTGGTGCAATAGCATTTACCCGGATACCTTTCGGCCCTAAGTCAATAGCCATAGATGTAGTCAATCCGTGAACTCCAGCTTTGGAAGCCATATATGCAGAATGATTCGGGTTTCCGGATATGCCTTCAATGGACCCAATATTTATGATGACTGGTGATCGGGTTGTGTTCATTGCGGGCACTGCGTGTTTAGCCATTAGAAAAGGGCCACGTAAATTCACGGCCATCACTTGGTCCCATTCTTCTACGCTTTGTTCTGTGAGAGATGAATTTGGCATAATGCCTGCGTTGTTCACCAAGATACTTAGACGTCCATACTTATTAATAGTATGTTCTACAAATTTCTTAACGGAGTTTTCATCGGTAACATCGAGTAAATGCCAATGCAGTCTGCTACTTTCCATTGGCTGCTTATCTCCAACAATTACCTTTGCACCTGCATCTGCCATGCATTCCGCAATGGCTCTGCCAATACCTTGTGAGCCACCCGTAACAATTGCAATTTTTCCTTCAAGTTGCTTTGTCATTCTGCGGTATACCCTCCATCCACAGGTATTGCTGCACCCGTGATATGTTTGCTGAGATCTGATGCCAAAAAGGCAATTAGATTTGCAACTTCTTTTGGCTGTGGTAACCAGCCTTGTGGAATAGAGTTACGATTTTCTTCACGAATTGAATCAGCATTTAAGTTACCATGGCCACTAACCAGCATAGGTGTATCTACAGCGCCTGGATTAACCGAGTTCACCCTAATATTTTCTGCTGCGTAATCAATAGCCATTGCACGGGTCATATTTACCACTGCACCCTTGCTGGCACAATATGCAGCCAAGCCAGCGCAACCGGTCAAGCCAACTGTAGAGCCTAGATTAATTATGCTTCCACCTCCAGATCGACGCATGGCATTGATAGAGGCGCGAGACATAAAAAATGTTCCGGAAACATTAGTATTCATCATCGTAAACCAGTCTTCGTCTGAGGTGTTTAAAGCATCACCACGGGTAATAGCACCGGCAACATTAGCGAGTATGTCAAGACGACCAAATTTCTCTTCTGTGGTGGCGACGATACTATTGGTGAATTCAGAGTTCGTGATATCACCTATAATCCAGTCAGCTTGTCCACCTTCCGCTTGAATATTCTTAACTAATGCTTTTGCAGGTTGTTCACGTCTTCCGGTGACAATGACAGATGCTCCAGCTATAGCGAACACCTTTGCAGTTTCCTCTCCTATCCCTGACGTAGCTCCGGTGACAATGGCAACTTTTCCTTTTAAATCAATCATAATTCTAGCCCTGCAGTTCTTCGGCGATTTGCAAAATTCAACTTTACTCCCCAATCAAGAAATGGTCGAGGTGGCAGTTTATTTGGCCGGCCTGCACCATTAATGATGTCCAGCAGAGGACTCATTTTTCCAGCCATATGCTCCGCTAAAAGTTTTCCTAACGAAGTGCCGCGTGCAATACCAACTCCATTTAGACAGAAAGCACCATAAACATTTGGGGCTAAGTCCCCAAACACTGGTTCACCATTTTTAGAAAGAGAAAGTGGTCCCCCCCATGTATAATCAAAGGTCAGATCTTTGAGCTTTGGAAATCTATTCCTAAGAGATTTTTCATGCCGGGCTTTTGCCCATAAACGATCACTTTCTTTCGCATTTAGCTTTGAGCTATAGCTGTAAATGTTGCGAATAAGTATTCTATTGCCAGAAATGCGTCTGGCGGATGTGCCAAAAGGATCTGCAGGTATGATATTCCAAGTTCCCGTTCCTCCCAGCATTTCTTGCTCTTCCTGGTTGACAGGTCGAGTAAGACTACCCCAAGTAATAAGTGGGATTAAATTATTCTGATAAAACCCGAATTGTCCTGCAAATCCATTATTAGCTAGAACAATTTTCTGCGTTGTAATATGAGCCTCGGCCAATTCCATTTCGTGGGGAGAGTTAAAATTAATAGATTGGACGGCACTTTGTTCATATAGGGTTACATTTTTTGGTAAACTGGCAGCGAGCCCAAGGACTAATTTGGCTGGCTGCATCACGACCGTTCCCGGAGTGTGTAAACCTAACTGGTAAAAACTAGATCCTGTAAGAGTTTTCATTTCTTTTGAATTAAGCCAACTATATGGAAGCTTTAATAAATCCATATGCTTGGCGTAAGCGTGGAGTTTTTGTGCGCCCATTTGAGTGGCAGCAGCGTGCACCTTTCCACTTTCATCCCAGTCACAATCAATTTTTCTTTCCTGAACTATGTCTCTAAGATAACTTTGCCCCGCTCGGTTTAGAGTAATTTGGTTGTGTTCGGCCTCAAGGCTATCAGCAAAATTTTTTGCACGAATATTGTGGGCTTGATCTATGGCAAAGCCAGAACTCCGACCAGCGGAAGTATTACCTACGCGGTCAGCTTCCAGTAGTATAATACGTTTATCGGGCCAGAGATCTGCGAGCCGACGGGCAGCAGCTAAACCGGTAAAGCCGGCTCCGATAATTGCCACATCTGCTTTTAGGTTACCGCGTGCTACATTTGCGGGAGCAAGGGGAGGCAGGATTTCTAACCAACCGTTATTCCTGTCAAATTGAGGTAGGATGGCGGATTTCATGGATTCAGCTCATATCCATCCAAATGGTTTTCAATTCACAATATTGATCGTGTGCTGCAAGTGATTTATCTCGCCCACCAAATCCTGAAAGGCCAAATCCTCCAAAGGGTGTGCTAATGTCACCTTCTCCATAGCAGTTAACGGAGACTGTTCCTGCACGTATTTGGCGTGCTGCATTATGGGCTGTTTTGTTTGAAGCACTGAAAACGGAAGCCGTCAAACCATACTCAGTATCGTTTGCCATAGCTATACCTTCTTCTGGCGTTTCAAACGTTAATATTGCTAAAACTGGGCCAAATATTTCTTCCTTAGCAATCGACATTTTCGGACTAACTTCATCAAAAATTGTGGGTTCAACAAAATATCCTCCTGACTCAGTCATTACCCGATTGCCACCACAAATCAGCTTTGCTCCTTCCTTTTTTGCCTTCTCTATATGGGATAGAACTTTTTTCATGTGATCTTCTTCGATCAAAGGGCCTAAGCGACAAGCAGAATCCAGGGGATCAGCTATTACCCAATCTTGTGTTCGCTCTAACAGCAGTTCAATGAATTCAGCTTTTAAGGAGCTATGAATCAGTACCCTGCTATTGGAAGAACAGTTTTCCCCCATATTCCAAAATATCGAGTTTGCAGCGTGATCAGCGACAACATCTAAATCTGCGGCATCCGGCATTACCACTAGTGGGTTCTTGCCGCCACATTCCAGCAAGACGCGCTTCAGATTGGAGTCTGCCGAATAGCGCAAGAACATTCGACCAATTTCCGTTGATCCTGTGAAGCCCACACAATCTATACCCATATGCTCACCCAATGCTTTTCCAACCTCTTCGCCGAAACCTGGAACAACATTAATCACACCATCCGGAATCCCTGCTTCGGTTGCAAGCTGAGCAAGGCGTATAGTTGACATTGAAGTTTGCTCAGCTGGTTTCAGAATTACGGTGTTGCCTTCTGCAAGAATAGGCCCTAACTTCCAAGCTGCCATCATAAGTGGAAAGTTCCAAGGCAGTATTGCGGCAACAACACCAATTGGCTCTCGCACAATCATTGAGACTACTCCTGAACCGGACGGTGATAGTTGATCATAAATCTTATCGGCGGCCTCTGCGTGCCATCGGATTGTGCCGACGGTCTCTGGCAGGTCAATTTCAATACAATCACTTATTGGTTTCCCAGCTTCTATAGCCTCAAGCTCAGCCAGTTCATCAGTATGGGCTTCAATTAATGTGGCGAAGCGTTGCAAGATTACTTTGCGCTCAGCAGGAGACATTTTTGGCCAAGGTCCATTTTCAAATGCATTTCTTGCTGCTTCAACTGCTATATCTGCATCCGCTTTCTCACAGCGCGCTATCTTGGCAAGAATCTTTCCATTTGCAGGATTCAATGTTTCAAAGGTTTTACCGCTAACTGCGTCCATGGAACGTCCCGCGATAATGGCTTTGGTTTGAAAGTTTAGTTTCTTTTTCATATGCAACCCTTAATTATTTTTGGTTGATTGGATTAGCCAATCGCGTTCTTCCTGCCAATCACGCCAGACCAGACGGTCAGCCTTTGTCCGGTTTACAGGTAGTTTGCTAAGTGCTAAACGGATATCGTGTCTTGCGGCAGATGGAACTGGTGGCAATGGTTTTCGTGTTCCACCCATATCTCGGCCCGTAAGGCGTGTAGCTGCCTTTACCCCGGTTAGATAATCAACATCGTGCCGATTACTCCAGAGCCAAAGACAAATTGCCTTCATACAATCCCAGAGCTCCATTGCTTCATTTAACTTTCCTTGATCAATAAGATTATAGAGTTTTACGCACTCATTCGGCATGAAATTCGCAGCGCCCCATATCATGCCAACACTACCAGCCATCAAGCTATAGGGCGCATAAGGATCGGCGCCGTTAAGAACTTTACCACCAATTGCAATCAGTTTTTGGATGCCTGCAATATCGCCTGAGCTATCCTTTACATAGTCTAGGTTTTCGACTGCAATTAATTTACGATACAAATCTTCTGTTAGTGGTGCAGCCTGAGCCGGTACGTTGTACATTACGATTGGAATGCTTACTGCCTTTGCCACAGCTGTGTAATGGTACATGACACCACGCTCATTGGGAGGTTCAAGATATGGCGGCATGATCATGATGGCGTCAACACCTACATCTTGCGCAAAAAGTGCCCCATCTATAACTTCTTGTGTACTTAGCTCTGTTACTTGTGCCACTGTAGTTATTCTTTTGCCAACATGGCGAGCACCTTCAGAAATCAATTTACGTTTCTCATTTTGAGTCAAATAAGCATATTCCCCCGTACCTGAACCCAAAACAGTTCCATGTAGTCCTGCGTCGATCATTTCATCAATATGGGCACGATAAACACCCATATCGATTGCCTCACCATGTTTATCCATTGGCGTACACATTGCGGCTAAAATTCCCTTTAGGGTTTTCATATATTGATTCCTGAGGCTTTTAACGCAAATTACACCTGAATCTTGGATCGGCAAAACAAAAAATCCATCATTTAAAAAAATTTATTTGTATAGAGTAATTTTAAAATTCTTTAATTTTCGAAATCATTTGAATGATACCCTTGCATATATAAAAGAGCGGAAAGGTCAGAGTGATTTATAATAATCTTTGCTTTAGATTGAACAATTTCCTTCGCATGCATGGCGACGCCTGAGCCAGCCAATTCTAGCATTCCAATGTCATTTGCACCATCGCCTACAGCAATAACATCTATTGAGGATAAGCCAAACTTTCTTGCTAAATTTCGGATAAAATTCACTTTAGCTTCTTTGCCTAAAATTGGATTTTCCACCATTCCTGTCAGCCTTTCACTTTTTATTTCAAATTCATTTGCCATGCTTTCATTGAAGCCAAGTTCTAAAGCTATTTTGGAAGTAAAATGTGTGAATCCACCTGAAATTAAGGCAGTATAGACATTATTTTTTCTCATGGTTGATATGAGTGTTCTCGCGCCGGGTGACAAGGTTATACGATTCATCATCACTTTGTTAATAATACTTATCGGGGTCCCTTTTAAATACCCAACCCGAAGGGTTAAGGCTTGTTCAAACTCTAACTTTCCTTCCATGGCTTGTTTCGTAATTTGACTTATTTTCTTTCCACATCCGACCTCATCGGCTAATTCATCCAAGCTCTCTTGCTCTATTATTGTACTATCCATATCGGCTACCAAGAGTTTTTTCCTTCGATATTTCTCTTTTTGGACAACCATATCTATTTTACTGGCTTGTAACTCCAGCCAATAATTTTTGAATTCATTGGGTATTTCTGGAATTTTGATGTCCGCAGCAATTCCATCATTTAGCCAGGTAAGCGATATGCCGCCAAAAGTTTTCGAATATTTTGAAACCAAATCATTGGTTAGTATTGGGGTTGATGGATTACACATAAAAGTAATGACATACATTTTTGGCTTCACCTAACTTGCTTTTAATTAGTATTACTTAATATTTTTCTTGCTTTTAGTAAAAAAAAATCTACACCCAGAGGTGGGACACCCTTCCCCAACGAAGGGCATTTATCTGGAAGGATAGGAAATGAGTAGAATATTTAAACCGGACACGCGGCCGGCAGATCCGCGTTTTTCTTCTGGCCCTTGTGCCAAACCTCCAACTTGGAAATTAAAAGAACTATCAGATGCTTCTCTAGGCAGATCACATAGAGCGCAAGTAGGTCGCGAAAAATTAAGCAAAGCCATCGAAGAGACCCGTAGCCTACTTAAAATTCCTTCTGATTATAAAATAGCTATAGTGCCAGCCTCTGATACGGGAGCTGTTGAAATGGCACTTTGGTCACTTCTTGGGGCAAAAAAAACAACTATATTGGTTTGGGAAAGTTTTGGTAAAGGATGGGCGACAGACGTTAGTTCTCAACTTAAATTAGATCCTATTATTGTAGAGTCTGATTATGGCTTTTTACCTGAGTTAAATGAGGTAAATTTTGATAGTGATGTTGTCTTTACTTGGAATGGAACAACATCCGGTGTTCGAGTGCCAAATGGAGATTTTATACCTCAAAAAAGGGAGGGATTAACAATTTGTGATGCTACTTCGGCAGCCTTTGCCGTTAAGTTGCCATGGGAAAAATTAGATGTAACGACTTTTAGTTGGCAGAAAGTTTTGGGTGGGGAGGCCGCGCATGGGATGTTAATTTTAAGTCCAAGATCTGTCGAAAGATTAGAGAGTTATGTGCCTTCATGGCCTTTGCCTAAGTTATTTCGCTTAACAAAGAATAATAAATTGAACGAGGATATATTTTTAGGCGCCACTATTAATACGCCTTCTATGCTAGCGGTTGAAGATTATCTTTTTTCATTGTCCTGGGTAAGGTCAATTGGAGGGTTAGAAGGCATGATTGATCGTTGCAATAAAAATGCTCAAATAATTTTTAATTTTGTTGAAGAAAATAAATGGCTCTGCAATCTTGCTGTATCACCAGGCACAAGGTCAAATACGTCTGTTTGTTTAGTTTTTAAGGATTCAAGAATAGAAAATCAAAGTAATTTTGCAAAAAACATCTGCAAGAGACTGGAGGATGAGGGTGTTGCATTTGATATTGGGTCATATCGTGATGCCCCACCAGGCCTACGAATTTGGTGTGGAGGAACTGTTAACCAAAACAATATTAAATCTTTGATGTCTTGGATTAAATGGGCTTTTGAAACTGAAATAAGCTCATTAAATTAAATGGATTATATTATATTTTTGTAAAAATTTACGAAAATTTAATTTTATTATTAACAAAATTTGACGGAAAAATCAGAAAGAAATGATTATGAAACCCAGAGTATTAGTATCGGACAAGTTAAGCCTTTCAGCTATAAAGATTTTTGAAGAGAGAGGTATTGATATTGATTTTGAACCTGATCTTGGAAAGGATAAAAAATCTCTAGCGGAACGCATAGGTGATTATGATGGGTTGGCTATCAGATCTACAACAAAAATAACACCAAATATCTTAAAGTACGCAAATAAACTCAAAGTAATTGGGCGTGCAGGTATAGGTGTAGATAATATTGACAAAATAGCAGCTTCGAAAAAGGGCATAATAATAATGAACACACCTTTCGGTAATATGATTACTACTGCTGAGCACGCAATAGCAATGATGTTTGCCGTTGCGCGGCAAATACCAGAAGCAAATACATCGACCCAAGCTGGGAAATGGGAGAAATCAAAATTCATGGGTGTTGAACTAACCAATAAAACTGTTGGCGTAATAGGTGCTGGCAATATTGGCGGGGTATTCTGTGAAAGAGCGCGCTCATTGAAAATGAAGGTGGTTGCTTACGATCCTTACTTAAGTGAGGAGAAAGCAAAGAATTTAAGTATAGAAAAGGTTGACCTTGATCAATTATTTTCCCGGGCAGATTTCATTACGTTGCATGTTCCTTTAACTGATCAAACAAGAAATATACTTAGTGAAGAGAATATTAGAAAATTAAAGCCAGGTGTTCGAATTATTAATTGTGCCCGAGGAGGTTTGGTAGATGAAGAAGCATTAGCATGCGCAATAAAAGAGGGGCATGTGGCGGGTGCGGCATTTGATGTGTTTTCCGTAGAGCCAGCTACCGACAGTCCATTATTTAATTTACCCAATGTTATATGTACACCGCACTTGGGAGCAGCAACGGTTGAAGCTCAAGAGAATGTGGCAATTCAAATTGCTGAACAAATTAGTGATTACTTGTTAACCGGAGCAGTTTCTAACGCATTAAATATGCCATCAATTACTGCCGAGGAAGCAAAAATTATGAATCCGTGGTTGTTGCTAGCAAATCATCTGGGAAAATTTATTGGACAACTTACTCAAGAGCCTGTTAGGGCAATAAATATTCTGTATGATGGCTCCGTTTCCTCTATGAATTTGGAGGCCCTGAACTGCTCTGTTATATCGGGAATAATTCGGGTTTCAAATCCTGATGTTAATATGGTTTCAGCTCCTATTATTGCAAAAGATCGTGGGATAAAAATTTCCACTACAACGCAAGATAAAAGCGGTATTTTTGATGCTTATATAAAAGTAACGGTTGAAACAGAGACGATGAAAAGATCTGTTGCTGGCACTGTTTTTAGCGACAATAAACCACGATTCATCCAAATTAAGGATATCAATATTGATGCCGAAGTTGGTCAACATATGCTTTATACAACTAATACAGATACCCCTGGCATCATAGGTATTTTAGGAAATACCATGGCTGAAAATGGGGTTAATATTGCTAATTTCACTTTGGGTCGTTCTGCGGCTGGTGGGGAGGCTATTGCTTTGCTATATTTAGACACTCCAATAACAGAAAAAATTAGGAATAATGTATTAAAAACGGGAGTTTTTAATCAGGTAAGTGCTCTTGAGTTCGAGGTTTGATTGAATGCGAATACCAGTATTAAGGTCACTATATGTCAGATATGTGAGAAAACCAGTAAGGTTCTTTTAAGTAATTTGACTTTATTGTTATCTAACTAAAATCCATAAATCACCTTGATTAAACGTTCTTCCTAATTTACGATCCTTTGTTTGGTAAATCAATTCAGGCAATTCTTCGATGGTAAGATTAGTATTTTTAATCGCTGCTATTTTTCTGGCAGTGTTACTGTTTTGGGGCATATCTTTTTTGCCAAAAAAGAAATTAAATCTGGATCTTTTTTGTTTGGTGAATGTTTTATTATATTTTGTACTTTTAGCTAGCACATACATTTTTATTTCCGGTGAAGAATTAGGCCTTTTTTCGGCAATTGCCATAACTGGTGTAGTGGGGTTGAGAAAATATCTTTCTGGAAGATGGATTTGAGAGAGATTTTAGTTAGATCTAAAAATAAATATATTTAGGTAGAAGTAATTGAATAAAAAATTCTTAAGTCCGGGGGAAAGAGATTATAAATGAAAATTCTTGAAAAATTTAAATTGGATGGGAAAACTGCTTTAGTAACGGGGTGCAACAGGGGTATAGGGTTTGGAATTGCAAAGGCTTTGGCTGAGGCAGGAGCGGATATAATCGGTGCCAGTTCATCGCTCGCCGAAGGAAGTAAAATTGAGCAAGTTGTCAGTGATTTGAACCGCCAGTTTTATTGTTATAAATGTGACTTTTCAAAAAGAGAAAATACGTTACGTTTTATAGAAAAATTACGATCTCACAACCTCGACCCAGAAATATTTATTGGTAACGCCGGAACTTTGGAGAGGTCAAACCTGTCTGATCATAAAGACGAGTATTGGGACAAAGTAATAGAAGTAAATCTTACTTCTCAATTTGTTTTGGCTAGGGAATTAAGTAAAGAAATGGCAGTCAAAAATTACGGGAAAATTATTTTCACTGCTTCAGTATTGTCTTTTCAAGGGGGGCTTTTTGTTCCCAGCTACGCTGCTTCAAAAGGAGGAGTGGCACAGTTAACTAGGGCATTGTCAAACGAACTTGCTGATAAGGGAATTAATGTAAATGCAATAGCTCCAGGTTATGTTGAGACAGATATTACCACTGCTTTAAGAGAGGACCCGAAAAGGGCAAGTCAGTTAATGGAAAGAATTCCGATGAAAAGGTGGGGAAGAATTGAAGATATGGCCGGAGCAGCAGTATATTTAGCCTCAGATGCATCGGCATATGTTAGCGGAGAACTTTTGACTGTAGATGGAGGTTGGATGGGGCGCTAAGAAGTCTCAGCAATTGAGTTGCTTTCTTAACAGCAATATGGTCAATTAAATGACAAATAAAGAAGAAGTTTGGGGTGATTTTGGAAAAGGAAATTAATCGCAAAATCGCGGTGGTATTTGTTACAGATGTGGTGGGCTTTAGTACTTCCATGGAGGTTGATGAAAATCAAACACTTCAAAGCTTTAGAGCTTGTAAAAGAATACTGGAAGATCTTTTCTCCGAACATGGGGGCAGAATATTTAATACTGCCGGGGATTCTATTCTTGCAGAATTTTCAAGTGCTGTATCGGCGGTGATTTGTGCGTCGGAATTTCAAAAACTTATTCAAGAGCGAAATTCTTCTAGCTCTCTTCCGGAAAATGGAAAGATGGAATTTCGAGTAGGTCTTAATATGGGAGACGTAATAGTAGAAGGTGAGAACTTGTATGGAGAAGGTGTTAATGTAGCTTCGCGTCTTGAAGCTTTATCGCAACCTAATGGCGTTTCTTTATCTAAAAGCATTTATGATTTTGTAAACAAAAAAACAGATTTTTTATTTGATGATTTGGGAGAACAGAAGATAAAAAATACCAATGTTCATGCCTTTGATATTATAACTTCTCCAGAAATGAAAAGGCGCGGCAGTGCCGGTTTGGGGGAAAAGAAGGACACGTCTGAAAAAGCTTCCTCCAATCCTCCTGCCATTGCAGTGCTTCCTTTTTTAAATATGAGTGGAGACGTTGAGCAGGAATACTTTGCTGACGGAATTACAGAAGATATAATATCAAACCTTTCGTCTTGGAAAACATTTCCCGTGATTTCTAGAAATTCTAGTTTTAGTTACAAAGGTACATCAGTAAGAGCTTCACAAATCGCAGCAGATTTAAATGTTGATTATATTGTTGAAGGCAGTGTCAGGAAAGGGGGAAATAAGGTTAGGATCACTGCTCAGCTTATTGATGCGAGTTCAGATAAACAACTATGGTCCAAAAGATGGGACAAATCATTAGATGATGTTTTTGAAGTTCAAGATGAAGTTTCTGCATCCATTGCAGCAATGGTGTCCCCTGCAGTTAAGGGTCAGGAGCAGGTAAAACTTTCTAGCAAGAAAAAAGTAGATTCGACCGCTTGGGACTATTACTTACGCGCGTTGGCTATTTATAATAATGAGAATGGGGCAACTGCATTTACAGACTCTGACAAAGTAATTGAAATGTGTGAAAAATCTATTTCAATGCAAAGTGATCTTTCTGATCCTTATGTTTTGGCCTGTAAGGCAATTCTTAATAATATCTATAATTTAGACAAAGCAACTGACCGACCTCAGAATGAAGAAAAATATCACAAATATTGTCAAAAAGCTTATGACTTAGATAATAATAACCCTGAAGCTGTGGTAGCTTTAAGTCGATCATACAACTTAAAAAGAGATTATGAAAAAAGACTGGAATTAGCTGAAAAAGCTCTTGAATTAAATCCTCATCATTCTGGAGCGCTATTCGATTATGCCCTTGCTATTACGTCTTTTGGTAGATTTGAAGAAGCTATGAAGTGTATTGAAAGGTCAATTGAGCTAAATCCTGTAGAGAAAAAGAGTATAGACTATATGGTTGTAATGACACGAATAGGTTTGAAGCAGTTTGACAAAACCATCGAGCTTATAGATGAAATGGCAAGGGATGGCAGGGGTGGTGTAGGACAGATAGGTTTTAAAGTAGCCTGCTTAGCCCATTTGGGAGAGCTTGATAAGGCGAAAAATTTATTGGTGGAATACTTGGCACAAAGACCACAAGTTAAGAATTTAAATGACTATGCGAAGGTAGCTCCAACTATTATAAAAGATATTTTAATGGAAGGTATGAGAAAATCTGGGCTTCCTGAAACTTAAAAAATTTCAATCTTCAAAACTTAATCTTTTTAGGTTTTGGCGCATCTTTTTTACCATGGATATCATTTGACTGTTTGCTTCTTTACCTGATTCAATAATCTTTATTAATGCTTCTAAATCCTCTGACAATCCTTGACTTTGCTTGTTAGAGTCAATGAGGCGCATTTGCGTTTTTTTGATTATGGCTCCTAATGCCTTATTTCGTCTGATTAAAGATCTGATATGATCAGATGTAAAGTGTATTGCGGAAACTTCGTATTCCCCTGCTCTAGCTGTAACGGTTCTTGGTCTGTGTAAGATAATGGATGTTTCCCCAAAAATCTCACTTTCGCCAATGCGATTAAGCTTAAGCCCTTCACTCGTGTATAGATCGACATGACCAGACATTACCAGAAATGCTCCGTTTGGTTCGTCTCCATACGAATAAATTACTTCACCGGGTTGCCAAATGCATTTATTTCCGTTCTTATCCATAGGGCTTAGGATAAACCTATTTAGGCAAATAACAATAAGAAAGAAGATATTAAATGATCGCAGATGATCCTAATCTTTTAGAGGCAGTAAGGCAAAAATTTCACAATGTAGAGAATTGTCCAGTTGGCGGCAACAGAATATTTTTCGAAAATGCTGGTGGAGCCCTGACTTTAAAAAGTGTCGTGGAAGCTTCTAACGAATTTGCTGCATTTCCTGATAACCAAGGTCGAAAAAACGTATCATCTGAATACGCAGTCAGTAAAATTGAGCAAGGTAAAAATAATATCAGACTCCTATTCAATGCTAGATCAGGAGTTGTATTTTTAGGAGAAAGTGGCACTGAACTTATTTTTCGAATCATAAGGGATGCTATTGTTTCTACAGAATTTGGTGGTAACGTTGTTGGCTCAACATTAGAACATCCGGCTACTCGTAGCGCAGCTATCAGGTGGGCAAAGGTTTTAAATAAGAACTATGTTTCAATTCCACATAATGATGTTACGGGGAGTGTAGATGTCAAAGACTACAAAAAATTTATTAATGAGGATACTAGAGTAGCAACTATTATCCATAGTTCTCCTGTAACAGGAATGACATCGGATGTAGCGGAAATTTCAGAATCGATAAAAAAAATATCACCCAATTGTTTTATCATTGTTGATGGAATTCAGCATGCTTCTCATGGAATTATTGATGTGAATGCTTATAATATAGATGCTTATATTATTTCTCCTTACAAAGTTTTTTCCAGACATGGGTATGGAATAGCCTGGTTATCGGATAGGTTGAGTAAGGTGGATCATGACCACTTAATTAATGGACCGACAGATACTTGGGAGTTAGGTACAAGAGATGCAGGGGCCTATGCCACTTTTTCGGAAGTTGTTAATTATTTTGATTGGCTAGGATTACAATATTCTTCTGAAAATGAACCTCGTGAAAGAATTAAAGCTGCTTATTCAGCTATAAAGAACCATGAGAATAAACTAATAGGTTTGATGATAAAAGGAACAGATGAAGTTCTAGGCCTTAAGGATCTTCCCGGGATCAATGCTATAGGTGGTTTTGAAAACAAAAAACGAGCTGGTTTAATATCTATTTATAGCAATAATATTGATTCTGCCGAAATTGTTGATCAATTAAGAGTGAAGGGTATAAGAGTTCATATTAGGAAGGATGACCATTATTCAGGGACAATACTAAGACCTCTGGAGCTAAAATCTTGTGTTAGGGTCTCTATCTGTCATTACAATTCAGAAGAAGAGGTGTTAAGATTTTTATCTGCGATGAAAGAAATTTGCAGTTGATTAATTAGCGAAGAAAGGACCTTTATTTGAAAATAAAAGAAGTAAGTGCAATTGTAACTGGAGGAGCATCAGGGCTTGGCCTAGCTACCGCCAGAGAGTTTCTGGAGAGAGGAGCTAGTGTATCAATTTTCGATCTCGAAAATTCAAACACTGCATCTTTAGTGGCTAAATTAAATGAGGATTTTGAAGGTAAAGTTATTGTTGCTAATGTTGATGTAACAGATTCAAATTCGGTAACAAAAGCTCTTGGGGTTGTAAATAGGCGGTTTGGAAAAATAAATGTTCTAGTAAATTGTGCAGGCGTTGCAATAGCAAAGAAAACAACTGGTAAGGAAGGAGCGCATCCTCTAGATCTTTATCAAAAGGTGATAGATGTTAATTTGGTAGGGACTTTTAATATGGTTCGATTGTCAGCCATAGAGATGGAAAAAAACAAACCTAACGATTCTGGTGAAAGGGGTTGCATAATAAATACAGCTTCCGTTGCAGCTTTTGATGGTCAGAAAGGTCAGGCAGCATACTCGGCATCAAAGGGAGGTGTGGCAGCTTCAACTTTGCCATTGGCTCGAGATTTGGCATCTTCTAATATAAGAGTTAATACCATAGCACCTGGCTTATTCTTGACACCTATGCTTGAAGGACTTCCGGAAGAGGCTAAAGAGGACTTGGCTAAACAGGTGGTATTTCCAAAGCGTTTGGGTTCGCCAACAGAGTTCGCTAAATTAGCCTCCTTTATGATCCAATCAGAATATTTAAATGGAGAGACAGTGAGATTAGATGGGGCTATAAGGTTGCCATGAGGGGGCCACTTGTAGGACTTAAGATAATTGAGATGTTAGGATTAGGACCTGCGCCGTTAGCTGGACAATTGTTGGCTGACTTAGGGGCTGAGGTAACAATTATCGACAGAAAATTTGACAATGTAGATCCTACAGATATTCACAGAAGAAATAAAAAGTCCCTGGCTCTGAATTTAAAAACCAAACTAGGGCATGCGGCAGCAAAGATATTAATAAATAAGGCAGATATATTAATCGAAGGTTTTAGACCTGGAGTGATGGAAAAACTTCAATTGGGCCCTGAAAAATTTAAGAAGTCAAACCCGGGGTTAATTTTTGCCAGAATGACAGGCTGGGGGCAGGATGGTCCTTTTTCTAATACTGCAGGGCACGATATAAATTATTTGGCTATAACCGGAGCCTTGCATGCAATTGGACCAAAGAAAGGTCCGCCAATCCCTCCTTTAAATCTAGCCGCTGATTATGGCGGGGGTTCAATGTTTTTAATTTTTGGCATTTTGGCGGCTTTATATGAGAGAGAACGATCTGGCCTTGGGCAAGTCGTTGATGTAGCGATGGTGGACGGGGTTGCTGCCATGATGTCGGTATTTCATACAAGCTTTGCAAGAGGAGATTTTGTTGAAAAAAGAGCCTCCAATATGTTGGATGGCGGAGCACCATATTATCGCTGTTATACAACCTTGGATGAGAAGTCTATATCGATCGGTCCAATAGAGCCAAAATTTTTTGCTGAGTTTGTTAAGCTTGCAGAGTTGCCGGAGCATCTTTTAAGGGAGCAAAACATAAGGGAGTTTTGGGAAGATCAACAAGTTCTTTTAGAAAAGGTATTTAAGACTAAAACATTATCAGAATGGTCACAAATCTTTAATAATTCAGATGCGTGTGCAATGCCAATTATACCACTTTCAGAAGTGCCATTAAACAAGCACAATAAAGCAAGAAATGCTTATATAAAAATAAATGAAGTTGTTCAGCCAGCGCCTGCGCCAAGATTTGGCAGAACACCTGCAGGTTATCCAAATGCACCGGTTGGCTCAGGAGCTAACAATAAAGAAATATTGTCAGAAATAGGCTTCTCAAATAAGGATATTGATAAAATCTCTTCTGAAATTAATTAGAAGCAACTTACAAAGTTATTTTCTCTATGAATAAGGTTTTAATTTACAGGATAATCTCTTTTGCTCTTCCTTCCATATACCTGCTGGAGCAACTTTTTGGAATTGGCCACGGTTTATATAAAGGAGAGTTAGGGGACGGTTTCGGTTGGCAATTTAGATACCTGACAATTTGGGCGCTTATCTCTCATGTTTATGTTGGATATAGATTGTTAAAGGTATCTCTTGGTGGAAAGGATGGAGTTAATGATGGAGTAGTAGGTGCGGCAGCAGCTCTTGGTCTTTATGTGGTTATTATGTATTGGGGGCTTTTTTTTATAGACCCTCAGTTAATTAATGGAGACCATAAACCTTTTTGGTTAAGAGAATACTATCTGCATCTTATTGGCCCAGCAATCCTATGGTTTGATACAGTTTTTATAAGAAAAGCCTTAAGGAATATAGGAAGTATGATTGCTTTTAATTTATCTGTTTGCATCATTTATTGTATTTGGATTGAGTTTATAATAGCGCCATTTAATTTAGAACCTATCGGTAGTGTGACCAACGGCCTGCCTTACCCTTTTCTAAATGACATGAGTCTATATGAAAGAGTGGTTTTTTATTTAATTTCTATGGTATTAGGAATTTTGCCAATGCTGCTTTCTAGGTATTTGGGTTTAGCTGCTATTAAATATAATTTTCGAATCCCTAGGCCTTAAAATGTTTTTAGTTAAAATGATCTAGGCAATCCAAGTTTATGCTCTGCTATGTGTGACAGAATAAAATTGGTTGATATTGGAGCTACTTGATAAAGTCGTGTTTCTCGAAATTTCCGCTCTATATGATATTCTTTGGCAAATCCAAAGCCACCATGAGTTTGGAGGCAAGCGTTAGCCGAATTCCACGAAGCGTCAGCAGCCAAAAGTTTAGCTATATTCGCCTCTGTCCCACAAGCTTTTCCAGCATCATATCTTGCAGCAGCATTATAAACGGCCAGCTTTGCAGCTTCAGTCTCTGCATAGCACCTTGAAATAGGAAATTGAATACCTTGGTTTTCTCCAATTCTTTTATTGAATACCTTTCTATCTTTAGCGTAATCAACTGCCTTTTGTATAAACCAATTGCTATCCCCTATGCATTCTGCAGCTATCAAAATTCTCTCTGCATTCATTGAATTCAGAACTTGCTTAAAACCTTCATTCTCTTTCCCTATTAAGCTATCATGAGATATTTCCAAGTTATCAAAAAATACTTCTGTCGTAGAATGATTGATCATAGTTTCAATTGGTCTAATAGTCATTCCACTTCCTAAGGATTCCCTTATATCTATAAGGAATAGTGATAGGCCATCACTTTTAGAATTTCTCTCATTTTTAGATTTTGTTTTTGCTAGTAAAATCATTAGATCCGAGTGTAGAGCTCTCGATGTCCAAATTTTTTGCCCATTTAATATATATTTATTTTCTTTTCGAATTGCGCTAGTTGAAATAGAGCTTGTATCAGTACCAGCTTCTGGTTCTGATACACCAAATGCTTGGAGCCTAACCTCACCTTTTGCAATTAAGGGAAGCCACTTACTCTTTTGGGCTTCCGAACCGTATTTTAAAATACTACCCATCGTGTACATTTGAGCGTGAGCTGCAGCAGCATTACAGCCACTTTGGTGGATTTTTTCAAGAATTCTTGCTGCTATGAGAAGGCTTAAGCCAGCTCCACCATATTTAGTCGGTATTAAGGCATTTAGGTGCCCACTTTCCGTCATAGATTTGACAAATTCAGTTGGGTAAGATTGGGCTTTATCCAATTCCAGCCAGTATTTTTCCGGATATTTTTTGCAGATAGATTCAACTGAACTTAATATTTGATCAATAGTTTCATCATCTTGTGTAACAATCATGCTAGGCCCTTTTGTTTTGTTTTTATTTTAAATTAATCATATTAATTAAAAACTTGCATTTTTATTTTTAAATGCTGCATTATTACTAAATGCTTTCAAGCCCTATAATTTTTCCACATAAGAACTCTGTTTTTTCGGATAGCGCCTGTTTTCAAAAAAAGGAGTTGAATAAAATTTTAAATATATATGGACGTATGGTTTCAATTGGAGAGTGGAGAGATTATGGAATTTCCATTTTTGGGGATTTTTCAGTCTTTTCAATTTACAAAGGCTATGGTGAAAGCCCTATATATGTAATTGAGAAAAGGCCGAAGTTTGCAAAACGGAATGGTATATTTTCAATTGTAGGAGTGGATGGGGCTATATTGAAAAGGGCCAATGATCTTGAAACTATTTTATCTTTCTTTTCAAGAAAATTAATGAAGTTATACAAAATTTCTTAGTCATCATCTTTTGGCCAAGGGCTGAAAGGAAAGGGAGCTGAATTTGAAGCAAACATTACAAATTTTATTATACTGGCAACCCATGAAGATACGGAACATGCAGTTTGAGAGATAAATCTATTCGGTTCCCCCTTAAATAAAAAAATAATAAACTGTATGACTGCAAATAACCAAAGAGTGCTTTCAGCTATCGCAAACCCTATAATCAAAACAACGGTCATAAGAGCTCGCTTTAATTTTCCCTGATTTGGTGCAAGCTCTGCATCGTATTCGTTGTCCATTTTT
>Ga0066861_10000144_pt1 | contig 19117 bp, 11 predicted proteins | sample ETN02SmetaG_3_FD_66434 | JGI IMG/M metagenome (GOLD analysis project Ga0066861, IMG submission 66434) | Marine microbial and viral communities from oxygen minimum zone, Eastern Pacific Ocean - ETNP2014F10-02SV257 | ecosystem: Environmental > Aquatic > Marine > Oceanic ... | reverse complement strand
GGAGAGGATGCAAAGAAGCGCGCGTTACTCGTGGCGACTTTAGATGGCTCGGTATCTGCAGTGGATGCAAGGAGTGGGCAGTTTTTGTGGTCGTTCGATACCGGGAGCGCGTTGGTGCACGCGTCGTCGTCGTCGTCGTCGTCGTCGTCGTCGTCGTCGTCGAAGCAACACGGCGAAGACGACGACGGAGGTGATGGTAGCGCTGACGAGAGAAGGAGTGGGAGTTCCGTATTCCCAGGTTTGGATGGATCCTTGTACGTCGCGCGACGCGGTCGGTTGTCATCTGCGGCAGATATTTTTAGCAGCGGGAACAAGCAAACGCAAGAGTTTTCGATTTCTCGTCTGCCGGTGACCACGAAGGATTTAGTCGAAGCGAGTCCGTCGGTGACAAACGATGGAGCGGTGATTGTTGGGACGAGGAAGACGACGGTGTTTGCGGTGGACGCAGAGAACGGGGAGATTGTTAGGACGTATGATCCAGAGACGGATGATTTAGAGGATGAATCGTCGGTGAGAGGAAACGATGATGACGAAGAGGATACGAATGGTGGAAGGACGATTGTATTGCTTGGGAGAACGGATTATGCGGTGAAATCGATCGATGCCGTGACGGGGAAGGTGAGATGGAACGTTACGCACGGGGATTTGCGCCCAGTCGGAGGCGGAGACAACAACAACAACAACAATAATAACGCGGGATATCTTGGTGGAAGCGACGCTTCGAGCGGTGATAGATTACAAATCGGCGCGAATAATGTGTTGAATCGTGTGGATGAATCTGGAAACATCATTTGGACTACGCGAACGTCGTCGATGCCGCTCTCAGTGATCAACGAAAGAGGCGAGAATATATTAGGAACAACTAGCGATAGCGGAAATAACGGTGAAGGCAACAATAGTAATGAGGTCACCGTAGGTGCACACGCGGGTGGCTACTTTGCGTTACCACACAGCGATAGAAGTGTAGTAGGCGAACCCGTTGTCGATGGGAGTAGCGGCGCTTTAGTCGTGCCGAAATATGGCGAATCAAGCGCTTTGACGAGCTTTGCCGTCGGCGATAATCCAACCGAGGACGATTGGGCGTGCATGCCAATGGAACTGAAAGGTATCGTTGAAATGCAAGCGGAAAAAGGAAAAATTGAACAAAGTTTATTGCCCGGTGGTAAGAAGAAAGATAAGGAGGATGATACCGCTTTTGAGTCGAAGGTTAGTTTTGCGCAGTTTTCTTTCATCGCGATGACGGGTACGCTCGTCGTCGTTGCGAGTGGAACTATTTCGTTGAAATTTCTCATGCGACGACTATTAGTTGGAGCGGATAGGAGCGAAACAAAATCAACCGAAGATGACAGTAAAGAGGGCAAAGACCATCGTCAACAACTAGAACAACCTACGCTCACTCCATCGCAAAAGAAGAGGATGAAGCGAAGGATGAAAGAACAACGTGAAAGAGAGATGCTCGAATATGCGCAAAACGCAAACGAATCGAAGAATATAATTGGTTTCCCAGAAGATGGGGGAACATCTAGGAGTGCAATAAAAGTCGGGCGCTTAATTGTGAAACCGACGGTTCTCGGTTACGGATCCTGTGGAACGGTGGTGTTTGACGGTGAACTCGACGGTAGATCAGTCGCGGTTAAGCGTTTATTGGCGCAGTTCCACGAACTCGCTCGCAAAGAGCTCGCCGCATTAATTGCGAGCGATGAACATCCGAATATTTTGCGATGTTTTGCCATGGAAGAAGATAAAGATTTCGTGTACGTGGCGTTGGAGCGGTGCGAGACGACGTTACAAGCGCGTGCGACGGAAGCGAAAACGAGCGAGTCTGCGCCTTTCTTGGATACCTCTGGCTTTCCAACCAGCGATTGCGTTCGGATTCTTCGCGACGTCGCCGCAGGCTTGAAACAGCTGCATTCTCAGGGTATCGTCCATCGCGATTTGAAACCTTCGAACATTCTCATCACGGAGAAAGGACGTGGCAAACTCGCAGATATGGGTGTCGCGAAAAAATTAAACTTGATTGATGGCACGAGTTTTGAAACGCGTGCGATACTAAACAACAACAACAACAATAACAACGGAGGAAGCTCTTCTGTTGGTGGTGGTGGTGATGGTACCGCCGGTTGGCAAGCGCCTGAACGCCTTACGAACGGCCGCCAATCGCGTGCCGTAGACATCTTCGCGCTCGGTTGCGTCATTCACTTCGTTCTCGCGAAAGGTAAACACCCGTTTGGAGAAAAGTTCGAGCGTGACTCGCGAGTGTTACGTGGCGATTACGACTTATCCGCGTTGAACCATCTTCCAGAAGCGAAAGATTTGGTAAGAAAATGTTTAGAAGCAAATCCGGAAGACCGGGCTTCAGCGCGAGAGGTTCTCAAACACCCGGCATGGTGGTCGCGAGAAAAACGTACGCAATTCCTTTGTGACGTTAGCGACCGCATGGAACTCGAAGACCGCGAACCAGGAGAGCGTATCCTTCTCAAAACCTTGGAAAGAGCCTCCAAATTTGGTATCTCCAACACCGATTGGCGCACGAAAATCGATCCGGCTATGCTCGAAAACCTCGAAAAGTACCGGAAATACGACGGTCGTTCCTTGCGCGACTTACTCCGAGTCATCCGCAACAAATCCGCGCACTTTCGCGAGCTACCTCCGCGCATCCAACGCATTCTTGGTGATCCTCCAGACGCGTTCTACGCCTACTTCGCCTCTCGATTCCCCAACCTCCTCTTAGCCGTCCACGAATTTGCGCGAAAATCTGACGCCATCGTCAACGACCAAATCTTCCTCAAGTATTTCGGCGACGAAGAACAACTCCAAGAAGGCAACGAATCCTGGAAAGACTTGAAAAAGCTCGCGCGCGACCAAAAAAAAGAATCCTCGAGCGGTAACCGTGGACACGGAAACGACGATTGGGACCTGCCTCCACAAAATTTCCCGGTGCGTCCAAACGCCGTCGATTGCGAGTTTTACGTCAAAACCGGCAAGTGTAAATACGGCGAAACGTGTAAGTTTAATCACCCGCCCGGTTTGCACTACAGACGCGCGTAACGGCAAACGATATCGCGTGCACGCGTAGCGTTCGTAGGAATATGCTGTACTAATTTATCCTTGTACCGAAGAAAGCGAGCAAAGCGACTCAATTTCTTTTGTTGCTCTTTGATGAATTTTTTCTCTTCTTCTTCTCGAATTTTTTTCTTTTTGCATTTTTTCTTCGTCTTAATCAAAGTCGCTTTTACGAAAACGAAAACCATCTCATCGAGCGCCCGAAATTATATGAAAAAGGTCGTCGTTCTCTCTCTCGATCGCAAAATTCGATTTTGAAAATCGATTGAAGAATCGTCACAACACAACGTGCCACCTCCACCTCTTCCGTCGCCACCAAAAGCCGCCTGTTTGTTTCGCGCGACATCGCTTTGGCTCGATCGAAGCAGAAATGAGCGCGTTATCGCAGTGCATCCAAAGCGCGCGCGCGAGCTACGCGTCTTCGTCGTCTTCGTCGTCGTCTTTGAAGAACAAAAGAGGAGCGCGATGTCGATCAAAAAAAATAAATCACCACCACCGAAAATTAACAACCATCATCACGAGAGCCGAAGGCGAATCCAATCGAAAGACTTCGGGCACGACGAGAGCGGTGGTCGTCACCTCCGGGAAAGGCGGCGTCGGGAAAACGACGAGTTCGGCGAATTTAGGCATGTCCATGGCCCGATTGGGCTATTCGGTCGCCTTAGTCGACGCTGATATTGGTTTGAGAAATTTGGATTTGCTCCTCGGTTTGGAAAACCGAGTGGTGTATACCGCGATGGAAGTATTGGAAGGCGAGTGTCGATTAGAACAAGCTTTAATTCGAGATAAGAGGTGGAGGAATTTAGCTTTGCTGCCGATTTCCAAGAATAGGCAAAGATATAACGTGACCAGAGACAACATGAATACTATTTTGGATTTGTTGAAGAAGTCGGATTTTGACTTTATTTTTATCGATTGCCCGGCTGGGATTGATTTGGGTTTTATTAATGCAATTTCGAACGCTGAGGAGGCGATCGTGGTGACCACGCCGGAGATTACGGCCATTAGAGACGCGGATAGAGTGGCTGGATTGTTGGAGGCGAATGGGATTTTGGACGTGAGGTTGTTGGTGAATCGCGTGAGAGCAGATATGATTAAAAATAACGACATGATGAGCGTGAAGGACGTGCAGGAGATGTTGGGAGTGCCTTTGTTAGGGGCGATTCCGGAGGACACGGAAGTGATTGTGAGTACGAACCGTGGGGAGCCATTGGTGTTGAAGAAGAAGTTGACTTTGGCCGGGATTGCGTACGAAAACGCCGCGAGGAGAATTGTCGGAAAGCAAGACTTCTTGATCGATTTGGACCAACCGAAGAAAGGAATCTTTCAAAATATCAAAGAGTTTTTCACCGGGGAGGATTTGGATTAAACAAAAAGGACTACACCTACTCTACTATTGATATCCTTAAAAACTGCTATACTACAATCGTACTAAATGTTATATAACACTACGAAAAATAAATACAACCTACTACACTTTTGCGCTGTCAAACTTACAGACGCACGAATACAGCGGTCCGCCTAATAACTGCGCGACTTCTTTGTGCTTCACCATGCCAAGATTGATGCGATCAATGCTGAACTCAGCTCTTAGATTCGTTTCGATACCTCGACCCATCCCTATTAAAACGACCAGATCGCAATCGAGGCACTCGTTCGCGCATGGTTCGCTGATTTCGCGCAAATCTATGACGGGCAAATCGGAACCAGACCCGATGCACGTGAATTGTTTGGATTCGATGGCTTTTTTAAACACATTATCTTTATCATTCATTTGTAAAAGAGTAGGAAATACGAGTTCCTCAAGCTCTTTAATCGTTATGTCGTTAATCGACGGCACATCGTTCGCGCACAAGACAACTTTCGTTCCTCTTTTCAACATCTCTCTCGCCAACGGCAAGACGCCTAAAATAGCATCCGCGCCGGCATTGTCGACGAAAATACAACACTTCTCGTGCACTCGAGTCATATCGTTCCATCGATTCTTTAACGAGTCAAAATCATTGACCACGAACACGTCCGTTTTCGTATCTCGAGTCTCAAAAAACGATTTAGCGATATCATCTTCTTTATCGTTGTTATTACTAAACAATGCCTGACTCGCTGCGGCGCCTAAATCGAAAATGTTCCCCGCAAAAACGCCTTTCACCAATTCCAGTATCCCCGCATTCTCGTTATCTAACCTTTCTAAAACTCTCGGCAGCGCTTCTAACGCTTTCACGTTCTCCTCTCTCTTCACGGTTTGAAAACAGTCGTAAAAGCCAAGTTTTCTCAAACACTCGTCTCTGAAACGACACATGTGTATGACATTCAACTTGTCATCCTCGTTCTCGTTCAAATCGTCTAAATACTTCTCGAATCGTTCCTGAAATATTTCGGACTTCCTCTCTGAATCCTCCACCGACGCATCCATTTTCGCTCGCTTCGTAAACTCTGGCAACGACATCCGAAAGACGCGTATCCAATCGCGCTTTTTTATCGGCTGTGGATGCGTGTCCCCGGGATTGTACTCGAACGTTGTTGGTTCGTACGCGCTGACATCTTTGATGTGCGGAAACGGAACCATCGGACGCATCTCTTCTGCTTCTGGTGACATCGTCGTCCTCTCCGTCGTGGTCGTGGTCGTGGTCGTGGTCGTCGTTCGCGGGCGGCCGAAGGACGACACGCCGCCAACAATGTGTGTGCTTTTTTGTGCACCTTTTCCAAAATATATTTTTGTGTGTGGACGAAAGAAGAAGAGCTTAAAAACCAACAACTACATTTAAGGTGTGAGAAATCTAACTCTCCTCCCAAACTCTTTTTATTTTTGATACGAATTTTTACGCGAACTTTCTCTTTCGCATTTTCCGCCGCGAGAACGTCACATATTGCACTCCATTCCACGCACAATGTTTGCCTTGTCTGCACAATCGTTCGCGGTTTCCGCGAGGTACGTCGGAATCGTTTCGCATCCGATCGCGCGTCGCCGAGATACGATTTTCCTTTTTTCGAGTCGTTTCTTTTTTTGTTTTTTGTGTGCGTGAAAATCGCATCGGGGAAAATCGGGGAGGGAGAAACCACCTCCGTTTTACAAGGCGAAAAATGCGTTCCCTTTCGAATCGAACGGAGACGAATTTCCCCACGGCCCAAAGTGTGTAAATAGAAGTCTCGAAAAACTCACCCTCGCGTCTCTTCCGAAGCAGGAACGCCGTCGTTCACAGAAAACAAACGTCGAAGAGAGCGTCTTTCAAAGTCAGAGCGGAGGTGCGCGACGTCGTCTCGTTCGCGTTGGCGCCCACCACGACGCCACGCGATTCGTTTTTTTTAATCTTTTCCTCCTCTTTTTCCGCTTGTTTTTTAGAGTCGTCGTCCTTCGTCTCGGTCGTCGGGGCCCTTGAAATATAGGAAAAAAATCAAAAAACAGAGGACGACGTTTTGCCCAAAGTTTCGAGGGCGATTTTTTGGTCCAGAATCGAAAAATTCGTATCTCTTCGTCGAGAGACCAAATCGAAGGAAAAAATTTTTTCTTTTTTTTGAAATTTTTTTGGTGGTGGGTTTCGGGAGCAAACGACGACGACTTTGACGTGTGAAGAGGAAACAAGACGACCACCACCTTTTGTTTTACAAAAAAAGAAAAAGAAGCGCGTGGTCGTGTCGTCCGTGTGGCCCCTGGGTTCTTGCGCGCGTCGCGACGCGACGTGGCTGGAAACGTGTTTTTTGTTTTGACTGACAACGAGTTTTCTTTCTCTACCGAATTGAGCAGGGTGACGCCGCGAAGAAGGCGGAAACGCCGCAAATCGGCCCGCCGAGAGGTTCCAAGGTGAAGATCTTGCGCCCGGAATCGTACTGGTTCAACGACTACGGCAAAGTGATTTCGGTCGATCAGTCTGGCGTTAGGTACCCGGTCGTGGTTCGTTTCGAGAAGGTCAACTACGCCGGAGTTTCGACGAACAACTACGCTTTGGATGAAATTGAGTATTAATAATTCGGTCATCTATATACATATACAATGTTAAATCGTAAAAGAAAGAGAGAGAAAAGAGGAAGAGAGAGAGGGAGAGAGAGAGAGAGAGGCTGTATTTAGTTTCAAAACATTCAGCAAGTACTCGGAAGAGGGGCGAGACGCAGGGATGGATAAATTGTCTCGAGCAGCGCGCGCGCCGAGGAGTGTCTCATCACTTTCGGCAGTGTATTTATACATGCAAAGAAAGAGACAGAGAAGGATCGTGTAGTCACAAATTGCCCCCAAATTTTGGACTTGTTTAGCTCGTAGTAGTCGGCGAAGTAATATATGCGTTGTAATCAAAACGATGTTTATAAGCAGTGCACTTCAAAAATTTTCGTTTCCTTCACTTTTGGGTCTGGGTGTGTTCCTTTCGTCTACGATGCGCGCGAGCGGGCGCTCCTCGCGTCGCTCATCTCGTCGCGATTGGCACTCGACGAGGGGCAAACAAAGTTTAGACGACGTGGTGGTAGACTTGGACGACCCGACCGTGAAACTTTGGGCCCGGTTAGCCGTGTATGCGCTGGTGTTTATCGCGCCCGGGTACGTCGTTTTCTTTCCATTTTTCCCGGGGACTAATCGAAATCTTTGACGCGTGTCTCGAGCGTGTAAGAAGAACGCACTGTTGAACTAACCAATGACTCTCTTTCAATGCAATCACGACGGACGGCATCGACGGTGCAGGGTATTGTTGTTTGCGTTACCGTCGATTCGACTGGGTGGGAACTTTGTCCACGATACGTCGCCATCGAGGTTGAACAGTCATCACGAACAGCAGCCTCGAAAAGCTTTGCCACCGCACAAAGGCCAACACCATTGGTGGCAACACGAGAGACAACAACGCGAGCCTGAAGTAGACGCAATAGTGGACGATTTAGATGTAGACGCTCTGTTTGAATTAGAAGAGATCAAACCGCACGAGATAGTTGAAGAGCACCAAACGTCGTCTCGGGGCGACAGGGAGCATTCCCACGCACCGGTGCTGGAGGGGGACGACGAAGAGGAAGAGAGGGAGGCGCACGAAGCGACTGAGATGGGTGGTAGCAGTGGTAGCAGTAGAGATAGAGGTGGTGATGATAACAGTATCGTAGAGAATAAAGACGCCATTGGTGCTGGAGGAGAGGAAGAGGAGGATAAGTTGGAGAGTTTAGACATGTCCTCGAGCGAAAAGGAAGAACACCAGAAGGCGATTGAAGAAGAGCAAAACGCCACGGAGGAAAGCAATAGTAACCGTGACGACGATTCGTTAGATGTAATCGGCTTGGAGTCGTCTGCATCGCAAGCGAGAATTAAGAAACTGAAGCAATTGATAAAACCAAAGAAGATGCGTGTTTTTCTTTCCTTGAAAGCTGTAAATCCCGGGTGTCGCTATTTATCTGAAGGTCTCGGGAACGTCGAACGAAGCGATATCCAGGGCAACGGGTACGGAAAGTTAGTCACGGATCCTTCGCAATTACATATCAGTGGTGCTGGTAGTACCAATGATTTAGGAGTCACCGTGCAGCAGCAAAAGCAAACGATAATTTACGACGCGAACGGTGAGCCGATGACGAAAAAGCCATCCGGCGCGTCCGTCGCAAAAGAAATCGCCTCAAACGCGGGCAGTGGCAGTTTGAGGAAACTCCTCTCTTCAGATGATAACACAAATATTTCCCCGGACGACGAAGCCTCAAACGCTCGAATCAGTCCAAACAAATGTCGCGTTCGATGGTCCACCGGTAGAGACGGCAAGGAAATGTCCACGACACCGATGGAGTTTAAAATGCTCCACGTCGCTCGAAAACAAGCGTTAGAGCTCGAAACGCAATTCCTTCCGCGCCTTCCACATAATGATTTCGACCAAACGTATAAAACCTGTGCTGTTGTCGCAAACGGAGGCGTTCACCTCCGCGCGGAAAAAGGAAAAGAAATCGACGCGCACGAAGCCATCTTTCGCATAAACTACGCTCCGGTTTCCGGAAAATCCTCCGCCACCAACAAAGATTTCTCCAAGCACGTCGGTTCTCGAACAACTTTCGACGTCGTTAATCGTCCAAACTCGGACGCACTCCTTCGCGGCGCGCACAACTGGCGCAAACCAGAAAGGCAACCCGGCAAATCTGGATTCGCTGGTAAAAACACCCCGGGCAAAAACCGCCGCGTCGCCGCATTAGTCCTTGGTGAACCACTTATCCGCGACGCTCGTCGCGAACAGTTCCTTCCACTCATGCGTGCTAACAAAGACAAAGAAATCTACCTCACAACTCCGGAAACTACATACACATTCCGCTACGTCTGGCACGAGTTGAAAAAAATTGTTGAAGCTCGCAACCCGGGCAGTAAATACAACGACAAACCAATGACTGGTTGGACCACGGTCATGCTTGCCGTCCAACTCTGCGAAAGAGTCTCATTGTACGGTTTCCAGCCGTTCAAAGGCGATTCTACAGACGACCGGTACCATTATTTTGACAGAGTCAGCGCGAGTTTGAAAGTGCATTCATTCGATTTAGCGTTCGAGGTGTTCAAGTTGTTGCGAGGGTTCAACGTCACGTTAATCGATCCAGAACACGATAGTGATTTCAGGAAACTTATTCAATAGCGTATGCATATGTATCCCGTTGCCTTAGGTATAGAGTAATTGTAATAGCTGTGTTCGTGCAACGTACTCGCGCGTCCGTTGCGCTGAAGAATACAATTTTATTCATTCTTCTTTTTCCACAAGTCTGTCTGAGAGGCACTTTTTCGAGTCATTAAGGTTTTTTTGCGCACACAATTTCTCCTCACTCTCGACGCGCTTTTGCGTTCAAGTCGCACCACAAAGTCAGAGGAATAGGGTTAAAATCCTCTGCACACATCGCGAGAGTTGCGAAACTGTTGCTTCCGTACAAAACGCGAGTTTGAGAGCGCGCGAGAGGAAAGACTAATGGTTGTCCGAGAGGCTTCAAATCCTCCACCGCCGAGCCGCCGTCTTTCGCACACGGTGGATGATGCGAAAGCGTACCAACCGTTCCAGAACACGGGTAATAACCCGGCGACAAATCCAGTGCCGAGACAAAATGTTGGCAGGGAATGCCAAAAGATGAACATGTCGAAAGAATCGTTCGTCAAAACGAACCTACCGAGAAGAATAAAGAAAGTTACATTTTCAACGATGTCTGGGAGCGAAATCGCGAAGGCGGGTGTTTTACACGTCACCGAAAGGAAACTGTATGACCCGCAGCGGAAGCCTCATGATGGAGGCGTGTTGGACACACGATTAGGGACAACGAATAAGTCACATGGGGTGTGTCAGACGTGTAAAGAGGATATTAGAAATTGCAGCGGCCACTTCGGGTATTTGAAGTTGGAGTTGCCGGTATTTCACGTCGGTTATTTTAAAACCATAGTACATTGTTTGCAGTGCGTGTGTAAGGAGTGTTCGTGCTTATTGATAAAAGAGGAAGAACAGTCGGAAATGTTGACACGGTTACGGTCGAGGGAGAAAAAAAATGGAGGCGTGGATCACGCGTACAGACGAGTGATGTTTAAGAATTTGTTGGAAAAGTGCAAGAGAACGAAAGTGTGTTTTCAGTGCGAAGCGGCGAACGGGCCGGTGAAACGAGCAGGACAGAATTTAAAGATTATTCACGAAAAGTATACGAACAATAAGGGCGAGCAAGGGAAGAGAGAGTGGGAGTTTGAAGAGGCTATGAAACACAACGATCAGCTGAGACAATACATCGCGAGAGCACAGGACGATTTGAACCCGATTCGAGTGTTGCAAATATTCAAAAAAATCGCCGATGAGGATTTGAGGTTGTTAGACTTAGCGCAAAGACCGGAAAATATGGTGATCACGCATTTAAGCGTACCGCCGTGTTGTATTCGACCGTCGGTGGAGTTGGACGGGCAAGCCGGGAGCACCGAAGATGATATTTCCATGAAATTGGTACAGATTATCGAGATTAATAACGTGTTGAAACAAGGGTTGGAAAGAGGGTTGGCGGTGACCAACATGATGGAGAATTGGGACTTTTTGCAGATTCAGTTTGCCATGTATATTAATTCAGAGTTGCCTGGTATTTCGAGTCAATATCAAACTTCTGGGAAACCATTGAGAGGCTTCGTGCAACGCTTGAAAGGAAAACAAGGACGGTTTCGCGGGAACTTGTCAGGGAAGAGAGTTGATTTTACGGCGAGAACAGTTATTTCTCCTGATCCAAACTTACGAATCGACGAGGTTGGTTTACCGCAACACATAGCAATGCAATTGACGTACCCAGAAATGGTGAATAACAATAACATCGCAGAGTTGAGACAGTTGGTTATCAACGGCCAAGGAAAATGGCCAGGGGCGAATTTCGTGAAATTCGTGTCTAAAGCGGCTCAGTATTTAAAATATGGCGACAGAAATCAAGTCGCAAAGTCGTTGAAACCTGGTGATATCGTTGAACGGCACGTGCGAGATGGAGACGTTCTTCTTTTCAATCGCCAACCGTCGTTGCACAAGATGAGCATCATGGCGCATCGAGCGAAAGTCATGCCGTGGCGCACCTTACGGTTTAACGAGTGCGTGTGCGCGCCGTACAACGCCGATTTCGACGGCGACGAGATGAACATTCATTTACCACAAACGGAAGAAGCGAGAGCGGAAGCGATTAGTTTGATGGGCGTGACGCAAAATTTGTGTACGCCGAAAAACGGTGAAATTTTAATCGCCGCGACTCAAGATTTCTTAACCGCCTCGTTCTTATTGACCTCGAAAGAGGTATTCTTTGACCGTTCACAGTTTGGACAATTAGCAGCGTACATGTCGGATGCGTTGGAATCCATCGATTTGCCGTCACCAGCAATTGTTAAACCGGTTGAAATGTGGACCGGGAAACAGATTTTCTCCGTTTTGATTCGACCGCTGATGCGAGACCAGATTTTCGTCAATTTGGAAGTCGCCGAAAAGGCGTACACGAAAATGAACCAACAAATGTGCCCGAACGACGGGTACGTCTGCATTCAAAACTCGGAAATCATTTCTGGCCAGTTAGGTAAAGCAACTTTAGGTGGTGGAAACAAGACCGGTTTGTTTTACGTCTTGAATTCCGATTACGGCGCCGAAGTGGCGGGTAATGCCATGAATCGTCTCGCAAAGCTAGCTGCGCGATGGATTGGTATTCGCGGGTTTTCAATTGGCATAGACGACGTGAAACCATCTCCTGAGTTAGAGCAAGAAAAACAAAACCGAATGGATTCCGGCTACGCCAAGTGCGACGAACGTATCGCGAATTTTGAGAAAGGCACATTGGATTTACAACCCGGGTGTAACGCCGAACAGACGTTAGAGGCAGAGGTTTTGGGCGTGTTATCTGCCGTTCGCGAAGCTGCCGGAAACGCGTGCTTAGACGCGTTACCAAAACTCAACGCACCTTTAATCATGGCTTTATGTGGTTCTAAAGGCTCGACGATCAACATCTCGCAAATGATGGCGTGTGTCGGCCAGCAAGCGGTGGGAGGCACGCGCCCGCCAGATGGCTTCTCTGAACGTTCTTTGCCGCATTTTAAACGCGGCGAAAAAACACCCGCAGCAAAAGGATTTGTTGCGAACTCGTTTTATTCTGGTTTACTTCCAACTGAATTTTTCTTCCACACGATGGCCGGGAGAGAAGGTTTAGTCGATACTGCAGTAAAAACTGCCGAAACCGGATACATGTCCAGACGTCTGATGAAAGCATTGGAAGATTTGAGTTTAGGCTACGATGGAACGGTTCGAAATAGTAGTATGGATATTGTGCAGTTAGAGTATGGAGATGACGGGCTGGAACCGACATTAATGGAAGGTTCGGAAGGCGAACCCGTCGAGTTAGAACGCCTCATGTTGAGAGCGAAAGGTTTGATTCCTCAGCGAAAGCATCCAAACGAAGAGCATCCTGCTACGACGACAACGAAAAACAGTAGGAAGAACGGTAAAATTGGAGCACACGCGAGGCCAGCCATGAATTTAGAAGGTAAAGATAAACTCGTACTCACGACTGAAGACGCGAACGCTTTACTCGAAAAGCGAGGTTTCGGCGAGAAGGATTTACCCGATGACGAAGACGAACGCCTTAGTGCTGGATTGCAATACGGCAAAGATAACATTTCGCACCGTTTTAAGGAATCTGTCCGAGACTTTATCTTGTCACCGAAAGTGCTATCACAAAAATTGTCTATAAGACGCGTAGATGCGTTTCTGAAGGCGTGCGTGCAAAAATATAAAGCAAAACGCATCGAACCAGGCACGGCGGTGGGTGCCGTCAGCGCGCAATCTATCGGCGAGCCCGGTACGCAAATGACGCTGAAAACCTTTCACTTCGCCGGGGTGGCATCGATGAATATCACTTTAGGTGTGCCTCGAATTAAAGAGATTATTAATGCGACGAAGAACATATCCACGCCGATTATTACGGCTAAGTTGGTTTCCGATAAGGACGTGAAAGCGGCACGGTTGGTGAAAGGAAGGATAGAGAAAACGATGCTTGGCGAAATTTGCGAATCTATTTCAATCGTTTTGCGTCCTTTAGGAGCGTACCTCGAATTCGTTCTTGACGAAAAAGCGATCGCTTCTTTACAGTTGGACGTGACAGCTGAGTCCGCTAAAGATGCTATCTTAGACACGCCGAAATTGAAACTGAAAGACCACAACGTCGTCGTCGTCGGGAACCGCGCGATTCATGTTATACCTCCGGACGAGAAAGCGTCTTCGAAAAATCCACCTAGTAAAAGATCCATAATCAACATTTTGCAATCCTTGCGAACAAGTGTACCGAAAGTAATTGTTCGCGGGTTATCTTCCGTTACTCGAGCAGTGATAAACAAAGGCGACATGGATTCGAAAACCGATAAGGATTCGTTCAATTTGATTGTCGAAGGTACGAACCTTCTCGATGTCATGGGTATCGATGGCGTCGTTGGCGAAGAGACAACGACGAACCACATCATGGAAGCCGAAAGATCTTTAGGTATTGAAGCCGCCCGATCGTGCGTGATCAAAGAAATCAACGATACGATGAAGGCGCATGGTATGTCTATTGATTCTCGACACTCGATGTTGTTGGCCGATGTGATGACGTATAAAGGTGAAGTTTTAGGCATCACCAGGTTTGGAATGGCCAAGATGAAAGAGTCAGTACTCATGCTCGCCTCGTTCGAAAAAACTACGGATCACTTATTCGAAGCGGCTTTGAGAGGCCGCACGGATCAAATTGACGGCGTTTCCGAGTGCATCATCATGGGCATTCCAATGCCAATTGGTACCGGAATGTTTAAATTGAAACAACGAAACGTGGAAGTGGAAGTTACCAAATTTGATCGAGTCATCAATGTAGATGAAGAGGAGGGCGATGAAGACGAGGAGAGTGAATATTTGCGCGACGGAAGATTTCCCTACGATGGAAAATTCGGAAGTACGATGGTGTACAAAGAGATTGACAAGTTACCGATACGGCCGCCGATTCTGTTAGACCAAGAAACCAAAGACCAGAAACCAAACTAATTTCAAACAATACTAATAGCGCTGCTGCAATTTTAATTGACTTACTCGTAGAATATACGAAAAAAATACTCGCATAACAACAGTCAATGGATCACCTAAAACTAAACACGCGCTATATTTAATGGAATTTTTTAATCAACTTGGCAAGAATCGAAGCGGCATCTTTCATGTCACTCATTAAGCAATGCTCATCGTCAGCGTGATATGTGCTCATCAAACCGAAGCCAATCAATTGAATATCAAACCCCGCGGATTTCAAATCGTGTACCAGCGGCAAACTTCCCGTGAGTGAGTACGGCTCCGACTTTCCTTTTACCTCTTGAATCGAATCGCACATCTTCGTAAACGCTGGCGACGTTAAATCGCACGCAATACCAGTCAATAAATGTTCGCCCCACTCGATGGATAATTTGCCCACTATTTTCTCACCGTTTGGATCTTTCGGATCATCGATAATAAACTTCGACCACGGACCTCTCGTGGGCAACTCGCCAACTTTTTTATTCATATCCTCCACTGTTTTTTCCAGAAAAGATTTCACTTTATCTACTTCGTAAAACGGCGTCAACCGAATATCGCCAGAAACTGTCGCATCTGGCGGAATTTGATTCAACCCTCCCGGCGCGCATCGAATCTGCGTCGGTTTCATCGTCGAGCTCGTGATAAATTTGTACTCTTTCTCTAAGTCGCACGGTGGAAACTTCGTATAAAACTCCTGCTGCAACTTAGTCGTCGCTTCCATCGCCAACTCAATCGCGTTGATGCCTTTATGTGGCAAACCAGAGTGAAACCTGTGCCCTTCACACTTCAAATCCCATGTGATTGCCCCAGCGGTACCAATGCACGGCTGCGAATCCGCACAATCCACCCAGACCACCGGGCCTGCTTTGCAATGATCCAACTCCCCATTCTCTACTAACCCATCCACGCCAATCCCAGGCCCGTTCGCCTCTTCGCTCGCGATAAAGACGCACGACAAACTCGTATTCAACTCGAACCCGTCGATTTCGCTCAACTGCGTAAACAACGTCGTCATCAATGCCACGTGCCCTAAACAGTCTGTCGTGCCTCTGCCATATAATTTATCGCCATCAATGGACAGTTTAAAGGGATCTACGTTCCATGCTTCCGGATCGGCCGGGACCACATCCAGATGGGATCCGACGAAACTCAACTGTTCTTCTTTGCTTCCTTTGCCAGGCAGTCGGATGATGACGTTGCTTCTTCCAGGAACGTAACTCTTCCTCTCGACTATCAATTTCCCGCCATTTTCAACCGTAAATGGTTCTAAACATTCTAACACGTGTTTGACGACTCGGTCCTCTTCGGGGACGAACGCGGTGCCTACACCGGTGTTTTGGACGAATTGGCTCTCTCCGATGAGTTTTTCGAGTAACGAAAGGAATCGAGACTCATTTAATTGGAGACCATCGAGAGCTGTTTCGGTCGAAGATGACATCGGTATCGATCGCCTCGATCGCGCGCGAGATGTGGCGCCTTTTTTTCTGTAGAAGGAGGATGAAGTGGTGGTACGTTGATGGATTCGTGCGGGACAGCTTTGCGCGAGCATAAAAAAAAGTTAAGTGACGACATTTTATCTTTATTTTTGAGAAAAGAGGGAGAAAAATGCAAATCGAGAACGCTAGTACGCCAGTACGACGTGTTCAAATTCTCAACATCATACTCTACCATCTAAAGAATGCGAAAGAATTGCTACCGAATGCATTTTGTTTCTGTTCTCTCTATTCTTATCGTTAACATTTCGGGTTCAAATCGTTCTCTTTCGGCGCGTAAATGAAAACGTTTTCAGTTTTAAAGAAGCTGCCGCTCTCGTCAACTGCGGAAGCGGTAATTCTTTTCCCATTACTATCGAGTGGAATACCATGCGCGCCCCAAAAACTCATCGAACTCTTTGGAAACTGTAAACCACGCTTGCCTAAAGCAAATCCTAACGCTAACGCAGCAGAACAGTCGCTATCGCCGGCATCGTAGACGAATGCGCACCGGACGCGTTTGCCATTGCGAGCAAACTCGTGTCGATCTCGCGCGCTGATCGCCCGGAGATAATCGAGTAACTCGTCGTCGTCGTTGTTGATTTTGTACGCTAGGGAAATCGAGAAGGATTCGTAATCTAAAACATCCGATAAAGGGAGAGCGTCTAAGAGCGCATTGGCAAAATGGTCATCGTCATCCGCATTAGCATTTTTCTTGTGGAACAAAACCGGAATGCAATCCGACCAAAGCGCCAAGGCGATATTTTTCGTCCACTGATTTCTCTCGTCTATATCCTCATCACCTTCTGCGTCGTTCGGAACGATAATCACACAAAACGAAGCCTTAAATCGCATGTCTTCGCCATGCGACACCTTGTAGATCCTCCTTAACCGCTTCGCCTCTTCGTCGTCCCCTAACACGCTTATCAACGCGTGCGATTGCCGTTTCGAATTCAATCGTTCTGTCGTTTCGTCGTTTCTTCTTGCCTCAGACTCTGAAAACGCGTCTGGAATAACCACCTCTCGAAACACATCCGTCATTTGCCCTCTCACATCTCTCGATGCTCTCAAAAACAAGCAATTCGCACAGTGTGCCCGCCAGTTCGGAAACACTGCATCCATTCCTACCCTGGGCGCCACGAACACGTGATCTAGCCCACCACTCGTTTGAAACCTCCCAAGTCGTTTCAACACATCCACGTAATACCCCTCAATCGTCTTCTCGTCTAACTTCTTTTGCATTCTCAAACACTCCGGATACGCCGGCACGAAAAAGTGCGACGCCTCGCCCTTTATACTCGTTCTCAACTGGGTCGAGTACAGAAACATTCGGTGTAAAAGCTGTTCTGACTCCACGTTTTCACAATCTTTCGGCGCCAACTTTGCGATTTCCGGAATTTCTCGGGACGAGTACACGTAAATCTTCGTGTTTGCCAGCGAAAACTGCTTCTGTTCCTCTTCTTGTTGAGTTACATCATCCTCTGCATTCCTATCCTCCAAGCTTACGCCCCCACTCGTATCTCCATTTTTTGCCATAGACAGCGCGTACTCGTGAGGACTCTTCCGTAAAAACTGATGGTGCTGATGGTGCGTTCCGAACGCGTACAACGGTTCTCGTCCGTATTCGTCGTTGAGTTGTCTCCTTTTGGATGCATTTTTCCCGAAGTTGAACACAACTCTGAAGAAGAGAAAGAAGAAGAGGAATACGATGCAGAGAATGGCACGTTTGGTGTGCTTGCGTTTCTCCCGATGGGAAAGAGATTGACGCGAGAAGGTGGCCATATCGACGCTGCTCTTGCGCTCGCGGAGTAATGAAGAAGATTCTTTTCGGTTTTTTTCTCTCTTTTACTTTCTGACTAAAAACAGCTTGCTTGAGAACGAGAAATCTTACTCTTACTCTCCCTCTCTCTTTCTAAGTTCTAAGTTCTATTTTCTATCCTGGTATATCATTCAATCTCTATTTCGTTAAACTTCACTCGATCTCCGCCGATGTTCTCCCCCAACGCTCTCGCATGCGCCTCTTGATTGTACCAGTTTTGGGCATCGTTGACGCGCGAGCGAAACTGCGCCACGGCTTCTTTGTTGCTTTGTTTCGGGATTAAAGTTTTCAATTTGGAAATCCATTTAGAGGCTTTTTGTAAGCCCGAGTCGCCCTCTGTGACAGCTTCCGTTACATTTGCGGAGACACCACCTTTGAGGACACAATCGGCGAAGTCCCAGAGGCGGACGAATTGCCAGACGTCGTCCGGGTTGTTGAATTCTGGATTGCGCGCGGAGAATAAGGCATCGCCGACGAGCGTACGCGCGGTAAGGTTGAGTGAGCATTCAAACGAGACTCGGAAGGCTTCGACATCTAAACTGGCGTCGACAGGGGACATGGGCGAGGGAGGGAGCGTCTCTTCCTCGCTTTCTTCGTCATCGTCATCTTCATCTTTTCTTTTCGTCATCGGCGGTGGACCATTTTCGATGCGCTTGAGGCAGCCGCGAAATCCATACAAGGCCAAGCCGTCGCGAATGAACGCGGAGAAGGCGTCGTGTACTGGAAACCATCGTAGTATAAACGTGATCGCAGGTGAAGAACTGTCGTTACCGACGACATTCGCGAGATTTTGCGACAACTTCATCGAGAATTGCTTCTTGCTCGCGGCGTCAATGGTGTTGCACGAAGACACGCACCGCACGATGCTTTTCACGCACGCATCAAAACACGCACCCGAGGCGTCCGATCGCGGATCAAGCCGGACTTTAGCGATTAATTTTATGATTTCACTACATCCGTCCGCGTCAAAATTTCCATTCTTCGCGTTAGTCAACGGCGCTTCGTCTTGAAGGTAGTTGTAATCGCTCAAAGCGCGAATGGCACTGACGACGCCCGAGACGTTGACGGAAACGTCCGGTCGTTCCTCGAAAACTTTCTCTTTCTTCTCCTTTTTCGCGTTCTTCTTCTTCCTTCCCGTCAGATTCGATGGTTTCACCATTAAATCGTACTCGGACGCAGGAAACGAGTCATCGATGCCGACCTTTTTAAGCGCTTTTAAAGCGTCTTGCGCCGACCACGTCCCAGAAATCTTAGTAGGGGTTTCCGTTTTGAGC
>Ga0066861_10000139_pt1 | contig 19266 bp, 25 predicted proteins | sample ETN02SmetaG_3_FD_66434 | JGI IMG/M metagenome (GOLD analysis project Ga0066861, IMG submission 66434) | Marine microbial and viral communities from oxygen minimum zone, Eastern Pacific Ocean - ETNP2014F10-02SV257 | ecosystem: Environmental > Aquatic > Marine > Oceanic ... | reverse complement strand
TTACCCATTACACGTTATAGGTCATGCGAACATAACAGGTGGTTTACGTGCAAATGGTTCTTCGGGTTCGAGTGGACAAGTACTTACATCGAGTGGTGGGGGTGCGATGTCATGGACAACGGTAAGTGGTGGTAGTTTTAGTGGTGACATTGCTGATTATATTACACACACAAGTGATACAAATACAAAGTTTGGGTTTCCAGGTAACGATACATGGGAATTACAAACATCTGGTACAATAAGATTACATGTTGATTCAGGTGGTGAAGTAACAGTAGGCGATGATACTGATATAGGTTCGGGACACAGAATGACCGTTGTTAGTGGTTCAACTTCAAGCGATAGTAGTTACGCAGATTTAGTCGTAACAAACAAAAGCGAACACAATAACGCGAGACTACTTCTAGGTACACCAAATAGTACAAGCTCATCTTCTGGTTTTAAAGCAGCTATAATAGCCGATGGTGCTGGTAGTTATAGTCGGTCCGATTTACACTTTTGTTTGGAAAATTCAACTGCCAATGATGCAAATGCAGATCTAACAGACTCTAAAATGGTAATAAAATATGATACGGGGAACGTGGGTATAGGGACAACGAGTCCAGCTCATAAATTCCATGTTGTGGGTGATATATACGCATCTGGAAATGTTACTGCATATTCCGATGCGAGAGATAAGAAAAATCTTAAAACTATAGAAGACCCAGTTTCTAAAATAGAAAAAATAAATGGGTACACGTATGAAAAAGATGGTATAGCATACACAGGTTTAGTTGCTCAGGAATTACTCGAAGTGTTACCAGAAGCTGTATCTGGTTCAGAAAAATCAGGGTATGGTATAGCGTATGGGAACATTGCAGGTATATTTGTAGAAGCTATAAAAGAACTTAACTCTAAAATAAAAGCACTTGAAAATAAATTAAGTCAATTCGTCTAAAAGTTTAAATAATTATAATTATAATTTATAAAGTATATAATAATGGGTATAATAATTACAGAATCTGAAAGTTTAAATAACGGTATAGTCTTATCCGAATATTACGTTGGGTTACGAAAAAATAGTAATGGAAAAGTCAATATTCATGTGGATAACTATCCTTCAGACTCGAACTCAAACACATATATATTAACATCTTATTTCGATTACCATATCAGTAAAGATGCAAAAACACAGGGGAAAACTTCGATAAACTCTCATCTCGTCACTGCAGATGTTACTGATTTAGAATCATCAAACACGAGTATGATATCCCATTTATACACTGAACTTAAAAAACATCATACAAATTTCACGGATGATATATAAAAAAATAAAACCTTAGTATAATATAAAATATGTCTGGAGGTATAGCCCAACTCGTTGCAATCGGTGCCCAAGATGCGCACCTCGTCGGTCAACCCGAAGTTTCCTTTTTTAGATCTAACTATAAACGTCACACAAACTTTGCCCAAACTGTCGAAAGACAAACTATCCAGGGCAACCCAGTCGCTAAAGGTATGTCTACCATCAGGTTCGAGCGTAAAGGTGATATGCTCGGCTACGTCTACATTTCACCAAGGGCTGGTACTTCTACAGCATCTGGAGCTTGGTGGAAATCCATTTCAAAAGTTGAACTTTTGATCGGTGGTCAAGTCATCGACACACAAGATGCTGCATTCTCCCAATACGTCGCCCCATGGGCCCTTTCGCAAGGTAGTACCAAAGCAGGTGGTCTTATTGCTTCTGCCGAAACACCATCCCGAGGGTTTTACCCACTCAGGTTTTCGTTTTGCGAAAACGCCCAATCTGCGATCCCATTGGTCGCGCTCCAATACCACGATGTTGAATTAAGAATTACGTGGGGTGATACTATAGTTACGAGCCCAGAAGTATACACCCAGTTCATCCACCTCGATACAGATGAACGCACAGTTTTATCGTCTACACCACAAAACATGCTCATCACACAAACAACTTCTATTGTCGCATCCAACAGTAAGGTTCAAGAACTCCCGTTGAACCATCCAGTTAAGTTTATTGCTGGTACTCAGGTGGATTCCGATGGTAAAATAGCTGCTTTAAATTGCGTCGCCGCTGGTTCTATCAAACTCCAAATTAACGGTACGGACGTTTCTGACTTTAAGGTCGCCAAACCACACTTTACACAAGCCCCAGTTTATTTCCACTGTCCAAACTCGAATGTCGATAACGACGCAGATAATAAATTTTTACAACCATTCTGTATTGACACGTCCAAACTCCAACCAACAGGTACGCTCAACTTTAGTAGACTCGACTCTGCGAGATTTGTTCAAGATACTAACACCTTCACGGGTAATATGTATGCCGTTGGTTACAACATCCTCCGTATCGAAAACGGTATGGGTGGTTTGATGTACTCGAACTAATTTAATTTAGCCACTTATTATAAATGTTCTGGCAATTAGTTTTTTTACTAGCTTTCATTTTTATTATTACATACGATCCTAAATCCGGAACTTTGAATCATCTCATCGACTCTAAACACGAACAACCCGTACAAAACGCGGAGTGTAAAGATGGCCATTACCAGGAGATTCAATTTGCTCAAATGGGATACGAGTGTCCAAAAGAAAACGGTGTACACATGGGCGCGATTATACGAACTTAAAAACATAAATACTACTTTTAATATACAATGTTTACATTCGATCGTGAAACCGCAATAATTGTTGCTATTATAATGTGTATCGCAGCATCTATTTATATGTATAAAGAGCTTAAAACGACCAGGGAAGAAATGGAAAGTGTTAAGGGAATGAATGGTAAAATATCTTCATTTTTGTCCCAAATAACACCCGTCAGAGTCCCAGGACCAGCCCAAAAAATTGAACAATGTGTTAAAAAAGATACTGTAAAAGAAACCCAAGTCGACGAAGATTTTGAAGAAAATCAAGATAGCGAAGAAGAATCTTCAGAATAATCATATCGCTCTATTATAACTTGCAATCGCGCAATGAAAAAGTACAAGGCTATAGCTATTCCCGTAATGTTTACGGGTCATAAACCAAAGTTCCTGACTGTCCGAGACCGACGATTCAAAGATTGGATTTTCGTTACCGGAGGGTGTAGAAGAAAAGAAATACCTAATCCTATTAGGTGTGCCTTACGAGAGTTAGACGAAGAAACGAGAGGAGTCGTAAATCTTAAGAAAGGTGAATATACAGACTTCAAGTTTGTAGTAAAAGAAAGTCCAGATGTGGAATTAGAATATAACGTGTTCATATTTTTCGTAAATTATACACAACAAGAACAAAACGAACTCGTCAAGAAGTTTAACGACGAAAAACAAAAAACAAATTTAAAAAAAATACAAAAATTACCCATTAAAAGAACCCATGATGAAAATGATTTCATGAATTTTGAAACCTTATCAGAGTTTAACACGAAAAAACAGTGGGATCGTATAGTTAAAAACGTACTCAATAACCCAGAATTTTACGCGTGTGTAACTTCTGTTAATAGAAAAACCTTCTCTATTAAATAATGAAGTCCAAGGCTTATATACTATCTCAAATACAGGAATTACTCGTCGAAAGACACGGGTACACACAGGATAAAGCAGAAAGGTACGCAGAATTACATAAAGACGATAAAGTTTATGAACTACTCGTTTTGAAAAAATCTTTATCAGAACAGGAACAGTATCCAGAAATCTCGTTTAGAAAAACACTTTGGCGTCATCACTACGATAGTGAATGAATATAAAAAAATAAAACCAATACCTTATAAGTATATACCATGTTTAAACACTGGTGTAGAGAACAGGGGTTCTTAAACAACTCCAATGTATCACATGTGCTCATGGACGGTGGTGTCCTATCCGTGCCATTTGATAGATTGAATGATTTTTACGAAAAATGTGTAGAAGTATATAATTTAGGTGAAAAGATTTTTGTTGTCGAGCAAAAAACGGAAAATTATAACTTTTTTATAGATCTCGATTATAAAGATGAAACTGAATTAACCGTTAATCAGATAGAAAGTATATGTAAAATTATTTGTGATAAAGTTAGCAAGTTTAAAGGTGCAGGAAATGCCTTAATATCTATAGCAGAACCAAAACAAGCTTCGCATAATTTAATTAAAACAGGTATTCATATAAACTGGGAAGGTTTTATAGTAAATAGATCTTCAGCAATAGCTATACGAGAACACGTCATAGATACTCTAAATTTAGTATACGGTTCAGTAAAATGGGAAGACGTTGTTGATTCGGCCGTATATGGTAGTTCCGATAGAAAAACAAAAGGAAGTGGTTTTCGTATGCCTTTTTCACATAAACGTGCTAAACATGAAAAGTGTTCTGGTAAAGGGTGTAAAGAATGTAATAACACAGGAAAAGTTGTTCAAGGTGAATACTTACCGTATTTCATTTATAAAGGTGGTAAAGGTCCTTTCACTTTACTCGAAACTATATTACCACACCCAGATGTTAAACTTTTGCACATGGCAACTATACGTAGCCAAAATACAGAACCAAATATTATAGAAGGAAAAACGGTCTTTCAAACAAATGAAGAATCTTTTACACAAATGGATATAAAAAACGAATTCAAAGACCAGGAAGTTATGTGTCTTTTACAAAACTTTATAAACAAACACCTCGAAGGGCAAACAACTTCGCGTATCACGAAAATGTTTGAATGTAATAATCAGTTTCTAGTTTCAACAAATTCTTTCTATTGTGAAAATAAAAAATGTAACCATAATTCTAATCACGTATGGTTCCATATATTGGGAGAAACAATAGCACAAAAGTGTTTTTCGACTACTGACATAATGAGACATTATGGGTTTTGTAAAGATTTTACAGGTAAAAGACATCAATTACCGCCTAAAATTGTAGATATTTTATACAAAGATGGTACAGTTAAAAAGTATGTATCACCTAATAAATCTTTTTTCAAAAATAAAAGTGATAACGAAAACACTCATATAGATAGTAGCATAAATACTATACTCCTAGAGTTTATAAATAAACATGTGGTAAAAAATGACGTTACATTTAATGTAAAAAGTATAGAATTAAGTAAACCTAAAACTAAACCTAAATCTAAATCTAAAGAGTATTTAGTACACACAACGTATACGTGTAGTGAATGTAACACTCACAATACAGATTTTAAAATAACAAAAAATAAAATTCAACAAGTTTGTAAATGTACCACCCGCGAACATTTTCTCCCGGAAAAAATAGTATCTAAATTATAGATACGTAATGATAGCTATAGTAGTTCTAGCTATTGTAATATACTTTGCATCCTCTTTAATTGTAAAAGATACCGATAACAATATCGTATCAGAAATAAATAAACTCGTAAGACAATCTTATAAATATTCAGGGTTAAATAAAGATATACATAGCGAATTCGTTGAAAATATCAAATTAGCACTCGAATACAGGACAACTACCGAATTATCGAGGAGATATTTAAACAGGGCACTAGAAAATTTAAACGAAATATCGCTCAGTTCTATGTCAGGTGATACGGACGAATTAGAGAATATAGATACTATTATTAGCGATTTAAGAACGTTATTTGAGTATTTGTATGACGTTATAGAACAGCGTGAAAGTGAGTAAAATAGTTAAAGGAAATGTCTGTATAATAATTATACTATGGTCGCAAGAACAAGAACAAGATCCGGGAGAATTTCTAAAGCGCCAGAACGATTAGAATTATTTGAAGAAGTTGAAGACGATTTTAGGGACGACGAATACGATTCAGATGTGGATTTATTACAATCGGATGATGAAGATTTTTGTACAGATAATGACGAGGAAGACTCCGAATACGAAACTGACCCGGATGAAGATGAAAATGGAAACTTAAAAGGGTTTGTTGTTGACGATACAGACGAAGATGAAGAATATTCAGAAGAGGAAGAAGAAGAAGATGAGTAATAATGAGCTTAAAAAAATAGATACTTTTTTTATATATGGAAGCTGAAGTTGGTACACCTATTGAGTATAACCCAGACGAATTCATAAATAAAAACAGTGATGAATTAGAAGAACGTAATGATGAACATAATCATAACGAAACCTATTACGACCACGTACAACCACCACCTGTATATTATAACCACCCGCCTTTACCAATACAAGATAAAAATGATATCTTTTCAAACATAGATAAAACAGGGTATGTTATTATTTTTGTTGCATTCTTATTAGGATTTTTCATGGGAAAAACCATGCAACCAGTTATTCTTCGACCCGGATAGTTTTACCACTTATCCAATCGTATTGAGATTGGGTTTGTTGTCCTTTGAACGTACCTATATTACCGGTTTGAGGTTCAGTAAAATACGCTCGACTTACAACCAAGGGATCTTTGATAATATCCTGAACTATATCAGATGCAGTAACATTTTTTTCTTCCGTTTTATTTTTTACGTTAGTATAGTACAATTTTAAAAATAAAATGATTATTGCAATAACAATAAGAATGGTGATTATGTTTAATATAATACTCAACATACTTACATTTAAATAACAAAATTAATTTACGCCTCCTCCGGGTCTACATTTTCTTTATTTTTAGATGTTACTTCCTCTTCTTCATCTTTACCATCGTCTTCCTTAATCTGTGCCTGTTCCGAAAGTTCAACTTGAGTTTTCTTAGCTTCAGCTTTAACCTTTTCATCGTCAAACTTTTGCATGGCTTCTATAGAATTAAACCCTCTTTCCTTAGCCTCCTTTTCCAACGCTTCCTTCGCTTCAGCTTCACGTTTTTCCTGTCTTTCCTTGATTTCCTGTGCAACAATCTCATCTGCCTCCTTGACGAGATCTTCCATATCCGCATCCGGTTTTTCCTTTTGGAGACGTTCCAATACTTCACCGGGGTGACTAATCGGAGGTTCATCAGGTTTCGTATAAAACTTCGAGTTTTCGTCACCGCTCTTAAAATATGTATCGGTACTGGGTGCCTTAACAGCCATCATATCCCTCTTACGTTCAGCAAACATAGCGGCGGCTTGTGCCTGGTTTTCTCTATACCCCGACATCAATTCCTCGAGCTTTTCATCCGCATAGTGCGCATCTTCGATCTTGAGATTATCCGGCGGAATTAACAACCATTTATACATATCGACGACATAAATATCAAAAGTCGCATCTTCTTTTTGAAGACGTTTTGCATGAGCAGCAGCTTCGTCGCGCGAGTTAAATGCACCCCTAATTTTAATACCAAACTTATCGTTTTTTTGCGGTGCCTCTGGTCCTACGACGGAAAGACACGCGTATAATTGACCCGGTACGGTCGTATAATCTTGTTCGAGAGTTGTCATTGTTTTATATGTTTACTTAGTACTTTTTTTTTAAGCCTGTTTTTACTTAGGTTACCATTTAAGGAACGATGGTAAAGCGACTAAACACCCGAGTAATATAACAGTATCTACAAAAAGAACTCTATTTCTAATTTCGGGACACCAGTTCTTATACTTGACTATTTGTTCCGAATCTTGAGGTTTTATCCAGTGGTAAAACATCGCGAGGTACGTTGGTCCGAGGTTACGTTTACACGTATACCAGTGGTCGTAGTATGCGAGTGCTATGTACGGAAAATATAAGAGTCCTAGAAGGACCCACTTGTTTTTATGAGGTAAAAACCAGTACCCACCGGCTAATGTTAACGTCAACCATATACACTTCCAGTTTGCAACGGGTTGTGTATCGTCACACTTCTTATCTTCAGTTTCCATTTATATAAACTAATATTATTTATCCTACTCGTCATTGTTTTTTACTTTTTAGCTTTTGATTTTACTGGACTTGGTGTTTTTTCCTTGTTAAATCTAGTTTTTTTACTTTTTGACTTTTGCTTTTCAAATATTTTCAAACTCAAGTTTAATAATTCTTCCATTATCCATATCTGTCCGTCGTTATTTGGTGCAAGTTTTTCAAGTTTTTTTTGAAGTTTTGAGTATTTTTCCTGTAACTGTTTGAGAGAAAGGTTTTCGTTATTTGAATTTGAATTTGATTTGGAACGAAAATATTTATTCGGTAAAGAATTTAACATACCCCCTTCCTTTCTAACCCTGTTTTGTACAATAACGTTAGGAACATTCGTCTTATGATAATTCCTTTTTGGTACCATTTTAAATGGTAATGGTGATAATGATTTTGATTTTTTGGTACTGGAATTGGAATTGGAATTGGAATTCCGTTTTTTTGACCTTATTTTTTCCATTGCTTTTAGAAGGTGATTCATTGTGGTCTCTTTCGTTTTAGATTTTTCTTGTTCGTTTTTTGGTTTTTCTTGTTCGTTTTTTGGTTTTTTGTTGTTGGAAACTTGGTTAAAATTTTGTAACAAGTTTCGTTTGGTGTCTATGCGAGTTTCATACTTCTTTTTAGGGGGCATTTATATAAACTACTATTATTTTTTAGTAAAATTTTTTATATTATTTTTGTGATTTCTCTTCCTTCTCGCGAATTCGTTTTCCAAATTCTTTACCTTACGACGATAAGCATCTACTATTTTTTGTATTTTTCTTTCCTTGATTTCATTAGTCATTCGCTTACCTTCATCTATTCTCTTAATCTTTTCACCCGCTTTATTCATTTCCATTTGAATGGTATTACGTAGAGATACCATTTATATAAACTACTATTATTTTTTTACATTTTTCGAATAATTTGGTACTTGGTTACCATACTTTTTGTTATAATTATCGCGCAAGTTCTGTGTTCCTTTCATTGGTGATGGTGATTTAGGACTCATTTTCAATAAACTATTTAACGAAACTGTCACAAGTTTATTAGATTTAGGTTTAGGGTTAGGTTTAGTCGCAGATTCTTGGTTACCCTTTTTTAATTTTGTTTTGGTATGCGCTAACATGGTAGATTTTTTAGGTTTTGACGAATTTGTAATTTCCTTTTTAGTCATTTATATAGTCTGAGATTTTAAACCTTAGTAACCCATTTAAAAAAGAAAAAATAAATTAAATAAATGGAGGAGATACGCAAGTACCATAACGAGTCCAAGCGTCTCCTCATCCAATCGGCTACCCGCGAAGGCGATAGTATTTTGGATGTAGGATGTGGATTCGGTGGTGATCTCCAAAAGTGGCGACACGCTGGGGCAAATATAAGCATGTGTGAACCAAACACAGACTCACTTAGGGAGGCTAAGTCACGTGCTAAGAATATGAAAATACGCGTTAATTTTTACGAAGGTGACATATTCGCGTGTCCGCATAGGAAATACGACGTCGTATGTTATAACTTTTCGTTACACTATATATTCGAAACAAACACGTTATTCGAGACGTCTTTATTAGCAATTAAGAATAGAATGAAACCCGGGGGTCAATTCATAGGAATCATACCGAATTCCGATAAGATTATAATGAATACGCCCGTAAAAGACGAGTTAGGAAACTATTTTCTAATGAAACATACGAGTTCGGGTAGGTTCGGTGAAAAGTTATACGTCCACTTAGCAGATACACCGTATTACGCGAGTGGACCTAAAGTCGAACCTATAGCGCACAAGGATATGTTGTTTACACGCATGGAAGATTTGGGGTTTACTTTAACACTGTGGGAAGATCTTAAAGGGAACCCGGTTTCGGATTTGTATAGTAAATTTAGGTTTGTGTATAAGAAATGATTAGTTATTATTATTCATTTTTTTTATTAATTTTGTTGAGGTAGTATTGTTATGAACTTTAGATACAACCATTGTAAAATTATTATTAATTTTATTAAGGTTATTGATTGCTTTATTCGCGTTATTCATTGCTTTTTGGGCCTTGGCCCTTTGTGTTTGTCGTTTGTTTATCAAGTTCTCCGCGCGACGAGTTAATACTTTCTGTTTATTGTTATAAGCTTTTAAACTCGACCTTGCTACATTCATTTTGTTAGCTTCGGTTTTTGCCTTGGGTTTTGTATTAACTTTTCGTGCGATATTTTCGCGGATGTTTGGTGGTAAACGAGGTAAATTTTTTCGTTTAACAGTTACAGTGGACAATTGGTTCGTATAATATTTATAATTTATAAATTTAGTACTATAGTTTTTCTTAATATTTAATTCTCTCTTTCTAAGTTCTGACGATATACCTTTAAGTCTTGGGTTATTATACAATTCAAGTATTCTGAGTTTGGGAAGGTCTTCGATCTCTTTTGGTAACGAGGTTAAATTATTCCATGACAAACCAAGATATTTAAGTTTTTTACAAAGACCAATCTCTTTTGGTATCGAGGTTAATTTATTCTCGTACAAACCAAGAAATTCAAGATTTTTAAGGTCGCCTATCTCTTTTGGTATCGAGGTTAATTTACTACGAGCTAAATAAAGATCTTTAAGGTTTGTACAAAGACCGATCTCTTTTGGTAACGAGGTTAAATTTTGAACAGATCCTATATCAGCCCTTATGTAAATTTTTTCGAGTTTTTTAAGGTCACCGATCTCTTTTGGTAACGATTCCATGATATTTTCATCCAACACAATTCTCTTAAGGTTTTTACAAAGACCGATCTCTTTTGGTAAAGTACGTAGCTTATTACCATTTAATTCAAGTTCTTCGAGTTTTTTAAGGTTACCGATCTCTTTTGGTAACGATTCTAAGTTACAAAACATCACTTCAAGTCTTTTAAGGTTTGTACAAAGACCGATCTCTTTTGGTAACGAGGTAAGTCTATGCCCCGTTAAACTAAGTGATTCGAGTCGTGTAAATGAACCAATTTCTCTTGGTAAATTAGTATATTCCGAGGGGAAGTTGTTATTAACACTTCTGTGGTGTATATACATATGCTTAGTATTTTTACTGTAATTAGTAAGGTTTAAAGGAACATTAAGTCTTCGCCTGACTCGTCGATTGTTGTTACTCATATACCTTTTCCTAATATTTTGTTTCATGTATTATAAAAAATATAAGAGTATTATAACAATGACATTTAATATTAGGAATTTATTGATCAATAATAATAAATCAAATAATACGTCATTAATAGTTGTTTTTGTAATAATTACTTTTTTTACCGTATTTACGAGTTGGTACTTATTATCAGGAGATGATGATATTACGGAAATAGATTATGAAAATGACGATGATGATACCACACCAGAGTCAAATTCTAAACAGGATAATACTGATTCGACAAATACATGCGATGCGTCTATAGCACCAACGAACGGTGGTGTAGGTGATTGTACATCAACACTCGCGAGTGGTTCAACATGTATACCTACGTGTGATACTGGGTATACAGCATGGTCACCCGATGGTTCAAACACGACTTCGTGTCATCTCGGTAACTTAACATCAGCGTTGTGTTTACCCAATGCTTGTAATGCGTCTACGCCACCAGATTATGGTGGTGTAGGTGATTGTACATCTGAACTCGCGAGTGGTTCAACATGTACACCTGCATGTAATCCTGGGTATAAACTCTCGGGAAAGACATCGTGTTCTTTCGGTGTTTTAACACCGTCAACGTGTAAACCCAAAAGTTGTAATGCGAGACACCCACAACCAGTTTCTGATAATCCTGGCACGGACACGGCTGAAGGTAAATTGTCCGGTAGGTGGTGGAGTGGTATTGGCAATTGTGGATATGATCTCCCGAGTGGTGAATCATGTACACAGACTTGTCCTAGTGGGTATACAATGCCAGGGAAGTCAACGTGTTTGAATGGGGAAATGACATATTCAATATGTAAACCTAGTTCTTGTACTATAGATCCGAATGACAAGGACACAGCACGAGTGGGGGTTGACTATACCAATTGTGATGCGGAACTCGCCCATGGAGGGACGTGTACACCTACGTGTTTAGATGGATATACACTCTCAAAAGATAGAAAAACTGTATCGTGTTCTTATGGTCAGTTAACAATAGATACAGAGTGTATATCTGATTCGTGTGATCCACCGTCGAAACCGGATAATGGTAAATTAGGCACTTGTGCTAATATAACAACAACAAAAATGAATTCAGGCGTTACGTGTGACTTTGAGTGTGATAATGGATATACACTCACAGCACCAGCCACAGAATCAATCACAGGACAAACAAAGTGTTACTTAGGAGTCTTGGCCAAACAAACATGTGAACCCTCATCCTGTGACGCGTCTACGCCACCAGATAACGGCGTTGTAGGTAATTGTACATCTGAACTCGCCCACAATGATGCGTGTACACCTATATGTAACGATGGATATACACTCTCAACTACGAAAAGTACTACATCGTGTTCTTTAGGTGTTTTAACAAAGGCAGAGTGTTTACCCGATCCTTGTACTATGAAGGATCCAACGCACGGTGATGCGGGTACTGATTGCCCAACTGAACTCGCCCACGATGGTACGTGTACACCTACGTGTGATGATGGATATACACTCTCAGGAAAAACATCGTGTTCGGCGGGAACATTGACCCTTGCGTCGTGTGAACCAAGTACTTGTGATGCGTCTTCGGCAACAAAGAATACTTCTGTAAATTGCCCACCTGAACTCGCGAGCGATGATTCATGTACACCTACGTGTGCAAGTGGATATACACGCTCGGGAATAACAAAGTGTTATCTCGGTGATTTAATAAAAGTTGCAACTTGTTTTCTTTACCAATACGAATTTATCATGAAAATACAAACGTCGGTAGTTGGTCCACGTATTGAATATATAGAAATTGATGGTGAATTATTAACAAAGGACCAGACTTTTCTACACAAAACACCTAATAATTCGGATAACATGTTTAATAGAGATACAGATTATTCATCGTGGAACACATCGTACGATGTAGATGATAAGATATTTACTATAGGATCCGATAAACAAATCGAAAAAATAAAAATAGTATATTACCAACCTCAATATGTACCTGGTTGGATAATAAAAGAAAATGGTACCACAAAGATTACAGACGAATTTAATGGAGGTGATGTAAAATACCCTGAACATGTAGAATACACGTATGATATTACAAATGGAACTTCCACAACGGACACACCACCGTCACGTTGGATTTTACATGAAAAAACGAAATTTAAAAACGATGTAACCAATATTTGGATTGATGCTGGGTTACCAACAAATGCTAACCCAAAAATAGACCGTAGCAATAAATTTAACACGGTCACTGACAACTCAGCAACAGCGAGAACTACATTATGGGAGATCAACACTTGTAAAACTCAATGTGATATTATGGATAAATGTAAATCTATAATTTATTCTCCTGAAAACAATCGTACTTGTTCTTTTTCAGGTGTTGAAGCAAATTCTGATAATATTGAAGAAAACAAAAATACAAACTATCTTCGAAAAACACATATATATGAAATAGAACGTCCTAAAGGCGAATCTTGTGATGCGTCTGCGGTACCAACTAATGCTATAGATGCGGGTACTTGTACATCTGTACTCGAAGACCGTGATACGTGTACACCTACGTGTGATACTGGATATACACTTTGGGGGGATACCTCGTGCGATGATGGTACTTTAACCCAGGGAAGGTGCTATAAGAAATCGGAATATGGTGATAAATTTGGTATTGTAGATAAATTATATGTAAATAGTGAAACTGGTGAAACAGAAGCTACAAAATCTGAATCTAAGGTGATTGGTACTGTAACTGATTGTAAAAATGTATGTGATAGTTGGGAAAATTGTGTTGGATTTAGTAGGGATCAACAAACAAACACGACTATGTGTTTTTTGAGTAGTGGTGTTTTAACAGATATAAGTGAGAGTAGTTGGCAAAAATATTACTATAAAAAGGACAAAATTGATCTAGAAGTAGATCCAAACGATGTGACTTACACGAAACACGAATACAGAGAAATCAATAAAAATTATTCGTTGGATAAGGATACTGGGTACGTCGGGTATTCGTCTCGGCACAATTCAGAAGTGGACGTCAGAAATCGGGAAGTAGGCTGTATGTGGGAATGCTCGATAAGACCAGAGTGCGAAGCAGTTGATTGGAACTATAAAAAATCAGAATGTAATTTGTATGGGCTGGGATCATCATCCGGTATAGATTGGGAAGGTGACCATTACGCTTACACAAAAAATTAAATTTAGTAAAATTGTTATGATACATTTTTATGTATGTTTATGATAAGATGATACTCGCGTTACTCCTTCTTATCATAAATATACGCATATTCATCAATACAAAAGAACCAAAAGAATTAACAGAGGTTCGCGAAAAGTATCGAATTCTCAGGGAACACCTCATAGAAACCGATAATAAAAAGTTTGAAATGTTACAATCAGAAGTACCTATAACAGCACATTACAATATTGCTAGAGGAGCCGTAGGCTATAATACAGATAAGGGTAACGAAATAGGTTTGTGTATAGACGGTGATTCGAACGAAATTTTCCACGTTCTTTTACATGAACTTGCACACTCTACAGTAGATGAATATTCACATAGTAAAGAGTATTGGAAAAATTTTAAAGAATTAAGGAAAATGTGTATACAATTAGGTATATACGAAGAAATTTCAAAGAAAACTAAGTTTTGTAATAAGTATGTACAGGATAAATAATCTTTGTTACTATTAAATAATAATGTCCGAAAACGGAATAACGTATAAAGGTCTTGGTACATCTGTCTTTCTTTGGACCCTTCTCATGGGTATGAACACTTCCCCATTACTCTTCGATAACTATTGGTTTAACATGACACTCCTACATTTAATCGCGCCCATTTTCATTAATAGGTTAATGAAAGGTGGTGCATTTTTCGGGTACGCGTCACTTGACTTCCAGGGTCTTGTCGTGATATCGTTCTTAGCGTACCTTTTTGCTATACTTGTTACACAAGTTTTCGATAAGAAAATACAAGAACACTATAAGAATTACGGGAAAGATGCGAGAAGTACAGGTATTGTCTATTCACTTCGCGTAACTGGGTTTGTAATTGGTATGCTTCTTGCTTATCCTATCTTAACAAGAGATAAAGGATTAGAAGGATTTTTTGCAAATTCTATTAATACATCTGGTTAAGTGTATTTCTTAATAATATAAAATACAGCTGCGGCAGCTACACCAGTTGACGCTAAACCAACCATACTTCGGTTCCCTTGGTCGTTAAGAAACGATGGTACGAAGTTCGCAAGTTTTTCTTGAACTGGCTTACTAATTGCTATCGCAGTACAAACCGCGACGACGAGAACTTGAAACTGTTCATCCGTTAAATTAAATGGATTACTGTTACCGTTACTTTCATTTGATTGCGCTTGTGGTTGCACTTGTGGTTGCGCTTGTGCTTGCATCATTGGTGCTTGCATTTGCATTTGTGTCATGCGAGGATCCTGTGCCATCATAGGTGGTTCGAGTGGTGCTTCTGGTTGTCCCATTATATCGGAAATTGATGTAGAATCCATTATCTGTTTATTTTCACTTAGATTTTTTTCAAGGGGAATACTCGGCATTTGTTGTTGTTGAGGAGGAGAAAATGTAGGTGGGGGTAAAGAATTTGTTTCGTCATTCGCAATAAAATTAGTCGATTTGTTATTATTTAAATTAACCATACCGTCCGAATTTTCAGAAAGATTCATTGTATAAACGTCCGTCATATATTATACATGGGTTTTTCGTTTGTTTGTGTTTACGCATTTTACCCTGGGTTATTGTCGTAAGGTATAATTCGGGTATAAACACCCGAACGTTTTAATAATTCTAGGTAAATCGTTTAGTTCGTCGTAACTAGACATGTCGTGATCTATATAAACTGTTTGTGTTTCATGACACACATCAATCAATACACGATACCCATCGTCATCGTTCATATTCGTTTTTTCTTTATAATGCTCTGTATAAATTTCACTTTGTTTATTTTTGGATTTATACGGAGGTATAAGAGCCGGTGCTGGCATTGGAAATATGTTTAACGCTGAACTTAATCGTCTAGAAAAAAGTCGTATCATTTCTTCTTAATAACTTTTAATGCAGTCGTCTTTTTAACTGCATTACGATCACCTACTTTCATATTACCATGTCTTGGATTAAACATCTTTTTATGTGTTTGCCAATACTGAGGTGCACCGACCTTAAAGTTTTTACGTAAAGTTGCCTTGTACCAAAAAACACAATCTTCTATTCTATTACTCTTTGATGTATTATCTAAAACTAAACACTCGTAATTCTCCGTACACGAGTCCATTACCTTGTTAAACATCTCAAACGTTGGAAAAATACCGAAAAAGGATTTATACAACTTCTCACGGTTTTGAATTATATTTTCACGAAGAATAAACACGTAATCGACGTTTGCCCTAAGAGCAGGTGGTAGATCCATACAATATTGCATAGTTAACATGAAAAATATCTTCCAGTGACGACCATTCATAAAGCATTGGCGAATACACGTATCTTTCATGAATTTTGAATCGTACATACAATCGTCTAATAACAGAAACGCGCCACAATTTGTTTTACCTGCACCTACAAGCTTCTTTTGTCTATCCATAACACGTTCTATAGCTTCTCTATCGTAATCACCGTATATGAAAAGGTCGGGTATATATTGTTGATAATAATGATTGCCTTCCTCAGTTGCTGATAAAACTATTCCTGCTGGTAAATGTTTTTTATGATACAGGATATCAGTAACAAGTGTTGATTTACCCGTATTACGTTTTCCTATAAATACACACACCTTATCATCGGCCATGTTTTCGGGTTTGAATTTCCGAAGTTGAAGATTCATCTACTCTAACGCCTCGTTTTATTTTATAAAATTTTACTCACATAGAGTAAGAATGTCTGGTAGAATAAACCTTGCTGTCACAGGTATCCAGGACCAATGGCTTACGGGGGAACCCGAATTTTCGTATTTCCTGGTAAATTTTAAAAGACACACTAAATTCGCCATAGAAGCTGTAGAAACGCCTTTTGATGGTGAACCTAACTTTGATACGTCGCTAGAGTGTCGTATACCAGCTAATAAAGGTGATCTTATCCGAAGTATGATGCTTAAATTTACTTTACCTCAACCCACGGGGACTGTATCTAGTGGTAAAGATATTAGATACAATAAATCTATAGGTTCTCGTATAATAGAATACGCCGATTTACGTATAGGAGGTCAAACTATTGAACGTATAACGGGTGATTATATTTACATGTATAACCAAATACACAATAATCACGATGATACCGACCAAAGTCTTTATTTTTTATCTGGTCACGATGATTATATATCTGTTTCTTACGATTGGGATTATAGTGTAATGTTACCGTTTTACTTTTTTAGACATCCAAGTTTAGCTTTACCTGTATGTGCTCTAACAAAACAACTCGTTGAAATTGAAATAAAGTTTAGAAAACTGGAGGATATAACTGTAACGTACACTACTTCATCCGGAGCTATAGAAGATCCACCTTCAGACGTATCATCTTCAATTAAAAAAGTTTCATTGGTAACAGATTTCTTTTATATAACCGAAAACGAAAAGAATTTCTTATTATCGCGACCAATCGAATATGTTATAACACAACTTCAAATGTCACAATTCAAAATGAAAGCTGGAGAAACAAAAAAGTCTGGTATGCTTAACTTTAAAAATCCCGTTAAGGAAATGTTTTTTATAGCTAAAAGCGACGATGTATTTAAATACAACCCAATTAAACATGTTATAATGAAATTTAACAATAATACAATTATAGACGCCGATAATTTGATGCTAAGCTATGAACAACCTCTAAAATACTACACGGGAACTACGGAAAATAACTTCGGTGTATACAGTTTTTCACTAAAACCAGAAACGTACTACCCAACAGGACAAGTTAACATGAGTAGAATTGCACACAATTTTATAGAAATAGAACTCGATAGTCCAGATTCAAGTTTTGAACACAAAGTTTACGTGTATGCAGTTAACTATAATGTTTTACACGTTGAAAGCGGACTTGGTGGTTTAAAATTTTAGTCATCTATAATAGTAATGGCTGGTCGTGTTCAATTAGAAACATCTGGTCCACAGGACGCTTTTTTTACCGATGATCCAGAGTATACCTATTTCATAAAGAATTTTCAAAAACACTCTAATTTTGCACCATTCTTTGTCGATTTAGACGTTGAAAGCGAAGTTGAATTCGGTAATACCATAAGGTGTACCATCCCCCAAAACCAAGGTGACCTTTTAAAAACAGTAAGCTTAAAATTCGAATTATCGGAAATACAACAAAACTTATTAGGTGGTATAGCAGGTATTGGGTATGTTGAGTCTATAGGACATGCTATAATAGAATACGCAGAACTTATCATAGGTGGAGAAGTTGTACAACATATACCAAGTGATTTCTTAGCTATATACTCCGATAATTATGTTACACAAACAAAACAGAATAACTTATCAAAACTTATTGGAAAACCACCTTTAGAATTATCAGGTACACCTGTATGCGATAACATAATTTCTGGGTATTTAGGATTTGCAACACAAAAACAGAAATTTTTAGTTGATATACCCTTTTATTTCTATAATAACCCCGAACTTGCTATTCCCATTTGTGCAATAAAAAAACAGGAAATTGAAATTGTTATTAAACTTAGAAAACGTGGTGATTGTGTATTTGGCCACCATTCTAGCACTCCAGCTGATGATACTAATGTAGTTTACTTAGGAGACTATGTAACAACAAAGGGACTCATACAAAATACAAAAATAAATGTAGAAATGATTTCTCTAAATGAACAGGAAAAAGAACAGTTCATAAATACCAGTAAAGATTATATTATTACGCAAATACAAGAAAGTAAACAAGTAATACCACAAGATCCTAATATAGATTCTATAGTTGATGTTAAACATAACCTTAATTTTAAAAATCCCATAAAAGAGTTATTTTTTATAATTCAAAGAATTAGAAAGGTTATTGATGGTCACTTTGTTACCAATTTTGATTACGATTCTCAGTTTCAATTGTATGACGGAGAATATATTAATTATGAACATTTAACAAGTTTAGAACTAATACTCGATGATAATACAATTTTAAACGAAAAAACAGGTAATGTTATAAATTTACGCGCTATACAAAGTGGTATACATCATTCACGAACACAACTTTTTAGAAGGTATTATTCATACAGTTTTGCACTCGAACCTGAACGTTGGTACCCAACAGGTCAGAAAAATTTTAGTATGATTAAAGATCAAATATTAAAACTTAAAGTAATACCTGATCATACAGCACAAAGAGAACTTAGAGTTTTAGCGCATAGTTATAACATACTCCGAGTGGAGAACGGTATTGCTAAAACATTA
>Ga0066861_10000137_pt1 | contig 19408 bp, 18 predicted proteins | sample ETN02SmetaG_3_FD_66434 | JGI IMG/M metagenome (GOLD analysis project Ga0066861, IMG submission 66434) | Marine microbial and viral communities from oxygen minimum zone, Eastern Pacific Ocean - ETNP2014F10-02SV257 | ecosystem: Environmental > Aquatic > Marine > Oceanic ... | reverse complement strand
ATACCAAAAGAAGATTACTCATCTGTATTGAGGTCTTATCAATTGCCAGAAGATATTGCATACCAAGACTTACACGCCTTTATGAAAAACAATGGATTTGTGATTTACCAAGGTCAGGGCGGCTTTAAAGAAAACATTTTCAGAATTTCAACTATGGGACATATTGAAGAATCGCATATCACATTGTTGTGCGATCTATTTGAAGACTTTTTCAATAATCATGGTTAAGGAAGCTGTAATTTTAGCAGCAGGAATGGGAACCCGATTGGGGAATCAAAACGATCAAAAGCCAAAAGGATTTTTACAACTGGGCAATCAACCCATTATTGAGGAGTCAATCAAGAAACTGATCAAGAGTGGTATTGAGAAAATCTGGATTGTAACTGGCTATCAATCTCACTACTTCAGAGAATTAACCAATCTCTATAATTCTACCGTGTGTCTTGTCAGTAATGAGGAGTACGATCAATCGGGAACATTGCATTCACTTTCAATGATTTCCGATAAGGTGTGCCCTCCATTTTTATTACTCGAGTCCGATATCATTTTTGAATACAGAGCAATTGAGGAAATGCTGAACCACCGAAATGAAAACTGCATTTTATTAAGTGGTTTCAATGATTGTGGCGACGAGGTATTTGTTGAAACCAATCGTGAAGAATTGGTATTTATGTCAAAAAATATGCATCAGCTTAGCAGCCCTCCAGCCGGCGAATTGGTTGGAATTACAAAAATTGGAAAAGAATTATTTAGAAAAATGATGCAGTTTTATAACAGTGATGAAAAAAATAAATTGGCCGATTATGAAACCGATGCATTGGTTGCGGTTGCTGAAGAGGTCTCAATTCCCTGTCTAATAATAGATGATTTAATATGGTCAGAAATAGATGATCAGTCTCATCTGAGACGTGCTAAGGAAGAAATTTATCCCAAGGTTATTGAAAGTGATTTAAAATATTTTTCTAAATCATCCAATCAAAGGCATTCGTAGGTGAAAAAAAGATTAATAATTTTATCAATGGCATCCATTTGCTATGCGAACGCTGCTCATGCATATCTTGATCCCAGTACAGGCGGCATGCTCATTTCAGCAATAATAGGAATGTTCGCTACACTGGGACTGGTGATTAAGTCATATTGGTATAAATTAAAGTCATTCTTTAGAAAGAAAGAAAAAAGGATCGATTGATTATTCGATATGAAAACTTTCTTTAAGGGGTTCCAAGGATATCGAGCATACAAGAAACTTCCCAAATCGTTTAAAGAAATTGTTTTCTATTCAGAGAGTTTTCAAGATTGGCACCATCTTAAGCCGCTTTTGAGCGGATTGCTGAATCAAAAAATGACGGTTACCTATGTCACTTCAGATGAGGAAGATCCTGGATTACTGAAACAGTCTTTGAATTATAGGTCCATCTATATAGGTAAGGGTTTTTTTAGAATTCTTTTCTTTCAGTACTTAAAGGCAAAGTTATTCATTTTAACCATGATGGACTTGGATAATTTTGAACTAAAGAGATCTATACATCCAGTTCATTATGTCTATCTATTTCATACACTTGGCAGTACTCACATGGTTGATCAAGAAGAGTCATACGATCATTACGACACTATATTCTGTGCGGGCCCTCATCAGAAAAACGAAATTGAGAAAAGGGAAGCAATTAAAAAGGTTAGAAAAAAAAATCTGATTCAATACGGATACCCCAGACTTGAAAAATTGGTTCAGATTAGATCGAAGGCCGATGAGAAAGGCAAAGTTGTTCTTCTGGCACCAACATGGGGAAATGAGAGTTTAATTAATACAATTGGGGAGGATGTTTGTGCAAAGATTATAGAGAGTGGATTCAAACTTATTCTAAGGCCGCACCATGAAACATTGAAGAGAACACCAGAGGTGATTTCTCAAATCGAGAATAGATATAAAAATAATCAATCCTTTAAATTGGTTACGGAAATGAGTGATACCGACTCCCTCTTGAGCTCAGATATTTTAATATGTGATTGGTCAGGAACGGCAATTGAATATGCATTAGGACTAGAAAAGCCTGTCATATTCATTGATACACCGCCACGAGTAAGAAACCCCAATTGGGAAGAATTAAAATCTGAGCCATTGGAAATGAGCATCAGAGAAAAAGTGGGTCAAATCATTTCACCAACAAAGCTCAATGACTTGTCATCTGCTATTACTCAATTATTGAGAAACGATCAAACCTTTCCTGACCAAATGAAATCATTGCGTAAAGAATTTGTATATAATTTAGGTCTTTCAGAAATCGTTGGTCCAGAAGAGATAAAAAAATTATTAAAAACACTCTAAAACTAAATTTTCCTTCAAGTTGGTTCCTTTGGTACGGTTTTTTTAATGGGCTTATAGCCTCTTTGATATCGATTCAGTATCTCCTTTTCTATCCTTCGACTATGACGTGGTTGTCTACGAGCTATATCCTATTTGCAACTTTGACTCATTTTATATCGATACATTATTTGCCGCTTCTTTTGCTCTCATTGGTTCATCGGATAGTGGGTATGAAAAAAACCTTTGTCCTCTTAGCGATAATTTATGCATCAATCATTAATACACTGATCGTTATGGATGCAAATTTTTTTGCAGCCAATCGATTTCATATGAGCCTTATGACGGCGATCCTTTTTGACAGTGCGACCTATATATTCCTATCTCTTCAGCTCATGATTATGATCGTTTTCCATTATTTTCTTGGCAATGAAATAGGCAAGTCCCTAAAAAAAAGAAAAGGCAAGACTTTTGTCGGTATTTCTCTGGCGGCTGTGATTATCAGTGCGTGGATATATGTTCAAGGTGTTCATATTTGGGCAGATGCAACCTATCAATCATCCATCACAACTTTCACAAGGTATTTGCCATTATTCAGACCTATTCATGCCAAAAGAGATCTTGCTAGGTTGGGGTTGATCGATTCAGATCGATTGAGAGAACAGAATCTCTCACAGCAAAAAATAGATTCAGAGTTGCTTTATCCAAAAAATGAGTTGCAGTGCAGGATTGATGAGCAATCAAACAATGTATTGATTATTTTGATCGATGCCCTGCGTCCAGAGATGTTCAATGAGGTCATCATGCCCAATGCAACAAAGCTTTTTTCCGATAGCATCAGCTTTGATAATCATTATTCAGGTGGGACCTCATCCAGAATGGGTATGTTTTCACTTTTTTATGGCCTGCCTTCTACATATTGGAGAGTGTTCCATGACAATCTCAAACCTGCACTGATGATTTCAAATTTTGATGAGCACAATTATGATATTCAGGCCATCAGTTCGTCGGGGTTAGGAAGTCCTGCAGTCCTGGATAGAACTGCTTTTGCTGGCATTTCCAATATCAATCTCAAGCCACTAGATGATTCCGAAACAGCCAGTTTAGAGTTGGTGACTGATCGTTGGATGAATGGATTTGATCAAGGTCAAGAATCTCAATTTTTCACCTTGCTGCATTATGATCCTCCAATCGATGAAGCAAACCCAAATCAATCTTTAGGTATCACCAATGGATTTTTAAGAAAAGATGATGAAGCACACAATCTTGAAGTATCAAGATATATTCAATCTATCCGACATGTGGATAAGGAGATTGGAAGATTAAGCGATGTTTTGAATGAAAGAGACATGCTCAAAAATACCATTGTGATTTTGACCTCAGACCACGGTTATGAACTCGATGATTATCAAACCAATTATTACGGCCACTCTAGTAATTATAGTCCCGCTCAAACCAAGGTCCCTCTGAAGATCATTTGGCCAAATAGAAATTCTGACAACTATTCATTTCGATCGTCTCATCATGATTTTGCACCCACCTTATTGAAGGAAGTCTTGGGTTGCTCAAACAGCTACTCGGATTACAGCACCGGCAATAATTTATTTGATCAAAAGCCCTGGAATTATTTAATCGCTGGTAGTTACGACTCCTTTGCAGTTATGACGAGGGAAAAAGCGATCATTTCTTATGGAAGTTACTTTGAGGTTAGGGATCAAAACTACAATCCCACTGAAATCAAAGACACAGATTACAGGGACATCAAGGATGCAATGTCTGATATGAGTGAATATTACAAATAATGTCAGTTATGATCAGAATATGCTTATTGATATTCATATTTTCTCAGCAAGCACAAGGCCTTGAGCAACCTCTTGATCAGAATCATTTTGGCCACATTACATTTGATCCAAATAAACCTTTGATCCAGAGATGGACGACTTGTTATCCAGATTGTTCATCAAAAAATAAGAGCTCTTCGGAGCTGAATAATGAGTCAAAAATATTTTTAAAGATTTTGGATAGCAATGGCATTCCTCACAATGACTATGAGATGAAATCACGCAAAGTGGGCGATAAATTCGAGATTACCTACACCCGAAGCGATTATGAAGATGGGGTCTCAGAAGTGGTTTTTCAAAATAATCCAAAAAATGGTTTTGTGGAGCTCATGATTCAATCAGAAAAAGATATCCAGATTGAAATTGATCTAGACAAACTTTTGATTGAGGAAGGTATCTATGGAATGGGCAGTATCTATAACGGTTCATGGTTAGTGAGGTTATCTGATCAGGGCTCTGAGAATCTAACTGCCCTCAGTCAAGCTATTATTCAAGAAGGTTCTTGGATTGGTGCTCGAACAAGGTTCTGGACATTTCTGATTTCTCCTGAAAATCATGAAGCAACGGCCAATGGAATCAAAGAATCAGAGCTTGGATTGAAACTCACATCAAGCGCTGAAGACGGCTTGCATCATTTTGTTTTGTATTTTGGCCCGCTGAATACAAAACAATTTGTCGGTTCTGAGCCAGAACTTAGGCAACTTATGTATGCGGCACTTTGGGACTGGCTGAGGCAATTATGCTTTTTCATTGAGTGGATCTTTTTCTGGTTGTTCAATTTTTCTGGGAATGCTGGATTATCAATCCTTCTTCTTGCATGCGTATTAAAAGTCATTATTTACCCTCTGAATCGAGTCGCTGAAAAATGGCAAGATGATGTGAATATCATTCATTCCATGTTGCAACCACAAATCGATGAAATAAAAAATAATTATTCGGGTGAAGAGGCTAATGACAGGATCATGAAACTCTATAAGGATAAAAATATAAATCCTTTTTACTCAATAAAAAGCTTATTTGGTTTTCTGATTCAGATCCCCCTTTTCATAGCGGTCTTTGATGTTTTGGGAGAATCAATATATCTATTGGGGGAATCTTTTGTTTTTATCAATGATTTAAGCAAACCGGATCAGTGGGCAACACTTCCAATTTTTATACCCTTCTTTGGATCTTCATTGAATCTTTTGCCACTGTGCATGATGATCATCAGTTTATTGAGCGCCTATCTGTATTCAGATAGAAATTTGAACAAGAATTTACTGGATAATCAGAAAAGAAAATTATATCTCATGTCTGTTTTGTTCTTTGTATTGTTGTTCACATTCCCATCGGGGATGGTGCTTTATTGGACGACTTCAAACTTTCTTCAATTGATGCAAACACAAATAAAAAAGGCTCTTCAATAAAGAGCCTTTTTTTTAGGGTTGATGTTTATTTACATGAAGAATCCGTGACCGGCACCTACCATACTCATCAGCATTGGAATGGAAAGCATTGTATTGGTTCTCGAAGCAAGAAAAGCAGTTCTTGCTGCTTTTGCTTTTTCTTCTGCGGTCGCTTCAACGATACCCAGAACTTTTTTCTGATTTGGCCAAATTAAAACCCAAACATTAAACAGCATTATGGTTCCCATCCAAGCACCGATTCCTATCGTTGTGGCATATGCATTTCCTGTTCTCATGCCGAGCTCAAAAGCATCACCGAGTACACCATTTAGATGCAAATAAGCTGCACCAGTCAACCAGGTAACCAAGGCCGCCCATCTGAACCATAGAAGTGCTCTTGGAGCAACATACTTAGAGATTGCTGCCGGTCCAGGTCCACCCTCATCCGCATTTGCTTCTGCGACGGAGGGAACTTGGACAAAATTAAAGTAATAAAGAAGACCGATCCAAGCCACACCTGCTGACACATGCAACCAAATTACAATTGATTGGATACCATTGACTGAAGCGGTTGAATTTCCAATTGCAATCACGACGGCTATAACCAGTCCAGTTATAATCGTGCCAGTGATTTTGTCTAATGGATTCATAAACATACCCCTAATAATTTCTTAACAAATCGAATTATAACAATTTTTTTTAGAGTGAAACAAATCATCGGAAAATTATTCATTATTTTTAGGGTTTAAGAATCTATAATATAAATATCAAAATTAGGAGCAATCGATGACACTAGATGAACGAATAAAAAATCAATTGGAAGAGTTCCCTCTAATTCTCTACATGAAGGGCACGCCAGATTTTCCACAATGCGGATTTTCAGCAAAAGTTTGTGGAATCCTGAAAGCATCGAACAAACGATTTGCCTTTGTCAATATTCTCGAAGATCACGAAATACGAGAGGGCCTTAAGACCTATTCAAATTGGCCAACTTTTCCTCAGCTTTATGTCAATGGTGAGCTGGTAGGTGGATCGGACATTATAGAGCAACTCTTTGAATCCGGTGAACTCACGACATTGCTTGATTCTGTTCAAAAGAACTAACTGCTTTTCGGAGTATAGATCATTCCAAAAAATGAGAAAGTTTTAGTCCCTGATCTTGGTGATTTCAGTGATGTAGAAGTCGTTGAAATGCATGTACAGCCGGGTGATAGTCTAAATGTTGACGATCCAATCCTCACTTTAGAAACCGAAAAAGCAGCCATGGAGATCCCCAGCCCTGTTTCAGGCAAATTGATTGAACTATATGTCAAAAACGGAGATAAAATTAATCAAGGTTATGACCTTTGTTTGATTGAGGTTGTAGAGACAGATACCGGAGCTGAAGAAACAGAAAAAAATACAGAACCACAAAGAAAGAATGAAACAATAAAAAAGGAAAAATCTACACAGATCTCTCAGACTAAAAGACCACCTGAAGACAGTCAAAAGAGTGATCGACAATTCTTTAATACCTCTGTTGCCTCCGTTCATGCGAGCCCATCTGTCAGAAAATTGTCACGTGAACTGGGCGTCGATCTAAATCAAGTCGATGGATCTGGAATGAAAGGCCGGATTCTTCCAGAGGATCTCAAATCATTTGTCAAAGGAGTAATGAGTGGAAACATTGTGGGTGTTCAATCTGCTCTTCCACAACTGCCTGTCGTTGATCATTCAGCATTTGGGGATATTGAAAGCGTTCCGTTGAGCCGGATAAAGAAGATATCGGGACCAAGGCTTCAAGCCAGTTGGATCAATATTCCTCATGTCACACAGCATGATGAAGCGGATATCAATCATCTGGAGCAACGAAGATTGGATTTGAAGAAGTCTTATAAATCAGATGGAATATCTCTTTCAATCCTACCATTCATCGTACTCGCAGTTTCTCAGCTCTTGAAACAAATGCCCGATTTTAATTCATCATTGGATGAAAAGAACGCAGCACTCATACATAAGAAATACGTCAATATCGGGTTTGCAGCAAATACCGAGAAAGGCCTTATGGTTCCTGTCATAAAAAATGCAGATCAAAAGAGCTTAAAGGAAATTTCACAAGAGCTTGTGAACTTGAGTGAGGATGCCAGAAATGGAAAGATTAAGTTAGAAGATCTCCAAGGCGGAACATTTACGATATCCAGTCTAGGTGGTTTTGGAGGAGTAGGGTTCACACCAATCATTAATCCACCCGAGGTTGCCATACTTGGTGTCGCTCGAGCACAGATAAGACCCATTATGATTAAAGGAAAATTCTTACCAAGGCTTATTCTTCCTCTTTCATTGTCTTATGATCATCGAGTCATAGACGGTGTTGGAGGGATTCAATTCACAACTGCACTGAAGCAAATGCTTGAGAATCCGGAATCATTTCTACCTGAGGAGACGAGTGATGGCTGAAGTAAGAATCCCCGATCTCGGTGATTTTGATGAGGTAGTGGTTGTCGAGGTTCATGTAGCAGAAGGAGACAGCATTCAAGAAGGAGACCCGATATTAACGCTTGAGACTGAGAAGGCTGCGATGGATGTACCTAGCACCATTTCTGGTGTTATTGAAAATATTGTTGTTGGAATCGGAGACAAGGTGTCAAATGGAGATTTAGTCATCAATGTATTGTCTCAGACAGGACAGGACCCAGAGATACCAATAAAATTGGACGATGATGAGACAGAGCAAGAAATTGAGTCCAGCAATGCAACCGATCAACCAATGCAATCGGAGTATGATTTCGACTTGATTGTTTTAGGCGCTGGTCCTGGCGGTTATGCGGCTGCATTCAGGGCTTCCGATCTGGGCTTACATGTGGCTTTGGTCGATAAAAATCCAGACTTAGGCGGAGTTTGTCTCAATGTAGGATGCATCCCTTCCAAGGCTTTTCTCCATGCAGCAAAGATCTTAGACGACTCAAAAGAAGCCGAGATCAGTGGGATAAAATTCAATCAACCAGAAATTGATCTTTCCAAAATGAAAGCTTGGAAAAACAATATCATCAAAGGATTAACGGGAGGGCTCAAAGGGCTCGCTCAAAAAAGAAACGTTGCGGTGGTCCAAGGTACGGCAACATTCGTGTCAAAAAGAGAAATTGAAATCATTCATGACGGCAAATCTAAAAAAATGTCGTCTAAGCACTTCATCGTGGCAGTGGGTTCTGAGCCTGCTGAGCTACCATTCTTGCCTAATGACCCAAGAATCATTGATTCCACAGGCGCTCTGGAACCGAATGAAGTTCCTTCAAATATTTTGATCATTGGCGGCGGCATTATAGGTCTTGAAATGTCGACAATATATTCCGCCTTGGGTAGTGAAGTTACGATCGTTGAGTTAACAAAAGATTTGATGCCAGGAACGGATCCTGATCTTGTCAGACCGCTCGAAAAAGTTCTTAAAAAGAAGTGCAAAAGCATTATGAAATCAACCCAGGTGATCTCAGCTGAACCTTCTGATCAAGGTATTGATGTGTCTTTTAGGCAAGACGACGAAGAATTCAGCGAGATATTCCAAAACATTCTTGTTGCAGTTGGAAGACAATCAAACGGAAACCTTCTTGGTTTAGAGGCAATTGGAGTCAATATAGACGAGCGAGGCATTATCGCTGTCGATAAGCAATTCAGAACCAATGTTGAATCCATTTTTGCAATTGGCGATGTGATCGGTGATCCCATGTTGGCGCACAAAGCAAGCCATGAAGGGAAAATTGCTGCTGAGGTGGTCTCTGGACATAAAGTCACAAATGATGTCCGGTGTATCCCATCCGTAGCATATACTGATCCAGAGGTTGCATGGGTTGGGCTTTCAGAGGAGGAGTGTAAAGCAAAGGGTTTTGATTATGGGAAAGGAATATTTCCATGGTCAGCCAGTGGTAGATCGCTCACGATTGGTAGAAATGAGGGCATGACAAAGTTGCTCTTTAATAAATCGACGAAGAAGATCATTGGAGGCGGAATCGTTGGCCCCAATGCCGGCGATTTAATCGCAGAAATTGCTTTAGCAATCGAAATGGATTGCGATGTGAGTGACATTGCTCTTACGGTGCATCCTCATCCCACATTGTCTGAAACCGTTGCTATGGCAGCTGAGATGTTTGAAGGAACGATTACCGATTTATATATAAAAAGCCCATAGCTCAATTATTCGGTTCGGTTTCGGAAAAGCATAAAATAAATCAAAACTGACAGTGCGATAAATGATCCTGAGGCATAGTTTATCAACGAAGGATTCCCCGTGCTTAATATGGATGCAACCACTGCATGACCAATTGCAATGCCTCCTAATTGCGATGCAGGGATCATGACAGAATAATTGCCGGATTTATCAACCGAAGCAACCATGCCCATTAAGAAAGGTCCAACAAAGTTCCAAGCAACTTGAAAGCAAATGGCTCTCAGCGTGAATCCAATCCAACTGATCTCACCACTAAAACTCATTATGATTAGAATCTGAACAGAGAGCGCTCCAAAAACCGCATATGACCGATCTATTTTACCAATCAGCATCGAAGCTGAAATTGGACCTATGATGCTCATTGCTGTACTTATAAACAATGCTCGACCTATGGCATCGCCCGATAAACCATTGTTTATCCCATATGGCACTAGATTATTAAAAAATGGACCAACGCCCATTTGCCATATAGCCATTATCAAAAGACCTATGAGTGGAAGAAAGAGCATCTTTGATGACCCGTCAGTGTTTATATGATTCAATTCCAATTGCTTCCCATCATTTAAATCTTTTATGAAATAGAGCCCAATCACAGCGAGAGCAATGGCAGGGTAGGTCATTCCTACAATGCCATATTTTGACATTGCGATTGGAACAAGAAGGGCCGTCAAGGATCCCATGATTACTTGAGCAGCAATGGTGTAGGAGAAATTCTTGTCTGGATTTTTCGTCCTGCCGATTGCCGCTACACCCAAGGAAAAGCATAAGCCATGACCAAAAAGACCCGTGATGAACCGAACAGTAAGAAATAATGGGAACGAATGCTCATCAGAGAATTCAATGCTGGATATTAAGTTTCCAGCAACAATGACAGCAATCCCAAAATATGCAATGGTTCTCCATTTGAATTTCTGTATCCAGAAAAACCCCAACATTGATGACAGCGCCATTCCTGCAATCTCAGCAGAAGACACTAAGTTTGCCTGTGATTGGCTGAATCCCAGCTCAGATATAATACCGCCGACAAAAAATGGCATGCCAAAAACAAAGAAAACTCCCACGCAACCAACAATGATGGCTGCAAGTACTTCTGTTTTTTTATCTATCAAAGCCATTCAATTATTATGCTACATTTGGTTTTATGAATAAATCAGAAAGAGCTATATTCATTATGGATGCTTTGAATGAATCGTATCCTGAGACTCCTATCCCATTGAATCATATCGATAACTATACTTTATTGGTTGCCGTCTTGCTGTCTGCACAATGCACGGATAAAAGGGTCAATGAGGTCACTCCAGGACTGTTTGCACTGGCATCTGACCCTCTTTCGATGACTAAGTTATCGGTGGAATCGATCTATGAGATCATCAAGCCTTGTGGTTTAGGCCCAAAAAAATCAAAAGCAATCAGTGATCTGTCTCATATTTTGATCAATGAATACGATCAAAAAGTGCCTGAAAGCTTCGAGGCATTAGAGCAATTGCCCGGTGTTGGTCATAAAACAGCCTCAGTGGTTATGAGCCAAGGTTTTGGGCATCCAGCTTTTCCTGTGGATACACATATTCATCGATTGGCTCATCGATGGGGTCTCAGCAATGGAAAGAACGTTCAGAAAACCGAAAAGGATCTAAAAAAAATCTTCCCCGAATCTGCTTGGAATAAACTTCATCTGCAAATGATCTATTGGGGGAGAGAATACTGTCAAGCACGAGCATGTTATGGTCTTGAGTGTTATATATGTGAGTCTTGTTACCCACGAAGAAAGACTCCCGTTGAACATAAGCGGGGATAGGTTATCAGTTTACTCTTTGCCCCGGTTTTGCCTTTTCATCTGGTGAAATCAAGAACACTCCCGAATCATCGTCTCCAGATGCCAGCAACATGCCTTCAGAAACTCCAAAACGCATTTTTCTGGGTTTCAGATTAGCAACGACCACAATCAGTCTTCCAATTAAGTCAGAAGGGTCATAGTATCCTTTGATGCCTGCAAAGATGGTTCTTTCTTCTGTGCCAATATCCACCCTTATTTCAAGAAGTTTATCAGCCTCTTCGACATCTTTTGCATCGATAATCTTAGCCACTCTTAGGTCAACATTCATGAATTGATCGATGTTGATAATGTTTTCTTCGTTACTCATTTCTTAATTATCCTTTCAATATCTTCCTCTTGAATTCTAGTGAGGAGGTTTTCATAATCGTTTATTTGATGATCCCTGATCGCATCAGAAATATTTGACCAATTGAGGTCAGACAAGTTCATGAATGACTCCACATTTCTTGCAACCTTGGGCATCACAGGTTTTAACAGGATCGTTAATTTTAGAAACATGTTGAGCGCATTGGTGCAGACTCTTTGAACGTCTTCTTTTTCATCTTCGTTCTTTATCATGATCCACGGTTTTTCTTGATCCAAGTATTGATTTGCTTTGTCAGCCAAAAGCATGATTTTTCTCATTGATTGACCAAATTCACGTTTTTGATAGAGCTCTTTTATTTCCTCTGCTTCATCATTGAATACATCCAGCAAATCATCATCAATTGACTCTGACAGTTTGTTTTCAAAATGATCTCTGATAAATTTTGAACTTCGACTGGCAATATTGATCCATTTTCCGATTAGATCTGCATTGACTCTATTTCGAAAATCTTCCGTGTCTAAATCAAAATCATCTATGCCCGATGAACTCTTATAAGCGAAATAATATCGAAGACATTCCGGATCAAGATGATCCAGATAGGTTCTGGCTTTGATTAGAGTTCCTCTGGATTTAGACATTTTCTGACCATTTACCGTTAAGAAGCCATTGACATAAATCGCGTCGGGTTTTTTAAGACCGGCACCTTCTAAAACGGCAGGCCAAAAGAGGGCATGGAAGTATATGATGTCTTTGCCAATAAAATGAACCATGTGTGTATCTGAATCATCTTTGAGGTATTCCTCAAATTCTAGTTTGGATTTATTTGATAAGTTTTTTAGCGATGCAAAATATCCAATGGGTGCATCCAGCCAAACATAAAAGTATTTATCCTTCTCGCCCGGAATAACAAAGCCGAAATAGGGGGCATCTCTTGAAATATCCCAATCCCTCAGTCCAACGTCAAACCATTCTTTTAGTTTTGATTTTACCGATGGATGAATGTCAATTGTTTCAATCCACCCTTCAAGCATGTCGTTAAACAGGGTCAGCTTCATGAAGTGATGTTCAGATTCTTTTAAGCTTGGCGTTTCACCCGAGATGGCAGAGATTGGATCAATTAGATCGGTCGGCTTGTATGTCGCACCACACTTTTCACAATTATCTCCGTATTGATCTGGTTCATTGCATTTGGGACACGTTCCTCTGACATAACGATCGGGCAGGAACATGTTTTCTTTGTCGTCATAGGCCTGCTCGATAATTTCTGTTCGAACACAGTCATTCTCTTTAAGCTTTTTATAAATTTCTTTCACTAAATCTTCATTCTCTTTGGAATGGGTTGTGTGATAGTTATCGAAGGATATATGGAAATCTTCGAAATCCATTTCATGTTGACGAGTGTATTCTGCTGCAAGCTCTTCTGGCTCAACACCCAACCCCTCAGCACTTAGCATAATAGGAGTCCCATGCGCATCGCTTGCGCAGACAAAAACCACATCATGGTCATCCATTCTTAAAAATCGAGACCAAATATCGGCTTGGATGTATCCAACCATATGCCCAATATGAATCGGCCCATTGGCATAGGGCAAGGCATTGGTTATAAATATCTTTTTAGTTTCAAGATTCATGATGTTTTAATCATTTTACCTGAGTTTCATTAACAGCACAGGCAGGAGCGTTAAATTAGCAAATAAAGCAAGCAGCATTGCAAATGCGGTGAATAGACCAAAATAGATTGTTGGAATGAAATTGGAAAATGCCAAAATTGAGAAGCCCAAGATGATGATGACGGAGGTGTAATAGATTGCTTGACCGGTGCTGTTGTGAGCATTCTTTATGGCAACATCAGCATGAGAAGAGTCTAGTATTTCTTCTCTAAAACGATGGACATAGTGAATCGAGTGATCGACACCAATACCGATACAAATGGCAGCAATTGTAATGGTCATGATATCGAGCGGTATATTCATTAAGCCCATTAGACCCAAGACGGAAGAGGAAGCTATGATACTAGGAATCACCGCAATGACGGCAAACTTGATCGATCTGAACAAGAACAGGAACATTATCATGATCGCACCAAAGACGAATCCAATCGTTAAGATTTGAGAAGTGATCAGGCTTTCAAGAACATTGTTGTACAAAACGAGCATACCGGTTAGCTTCACTTGAGATTCTTTGAGTCCAAGTTCCGATGTTAGATCGCGTTTTATTTTCTTAAGAAGTTCACCTCGTTGCAAATCTGGATAGGATTCATAGACCCTAAAAGAAATCCTGAGTTGATTTCCATCTTCCGAAAGATATGGATCAAAGAGTGCCTCTTTGACATCATCTGGCACCTTCTTATAGAGAACAGACAGAAAGAAGGTATCCATCTCATCTCCGTCATTCAGGGTTTGAAGAACATCCATCGTGGTATCAAATGAAATCACCTTTCCTGCTTCATTCAACGATTCCAAATAGTCGTGCACCGCTTCGATTGTCTTCAGGCGATATGAGTTATACCAATAGCTGTCACCACCGATGTCGTATTCACCATCGTCATCTTCAAAGAACACCTCATCAAAGAAATCATCTTCGATAATATTTTCATCGTCTTCAACATTAAAGAAATCAGGATCGGCTTCAATAATGATATCAAGCGGGGTTGTTCCGCCCAGCTGTGAGTCAATCACACTTAGGCCCTGAAAGATCTCTGTATCTTCTTTGAAAGCTTTGATGAATTGATTCTCAGCAGTCAGTTTTGTGATACCGGAAACACTTATTGCAAAGACTATTGTAAATAAGATGAGAATCTGTGTTGGTTTTTGAATCACAAGATTTGCAAAAGCATTGGTCAGCTTATGTGTTTTATCTTCTTTCACTTGATGATCAATTTTAGAAAATAGACTGAGCAATGCTGGGAAAAGATTGAACACCAAAATAAAAATCACTCCCATACTGATCAACATCATCCATCCAAAATCGATGACCGGTCGTATGCCTGCTATTAAAAGTGACCCAAATCCAACCATTGTTGTTATTGTCGTAAAGAGGCACGGCTCGAGCTTGTCTCGCATGGTCATCACAATCAAGGAAGAATGATTCTTTTCAGGGAATAGTTTTACAAGCTCTCTATATCGAACAGTCAGGTGAACCGTTATCGAAAGACTGAAAATCAACAATAAAGCCACAAAATTTGCCGAAACAACTGTGACAGGCCAAGACATATAGCCCAATACGCCTGTCATGATCATCAGTCCGATAAGGCAGCAGACCATTGAAATGATCATCCATTGAGGATTTTTAAATATAACCAATAGAGCAATCACTAAAAACATTAGTATCAATAATCCAAATAACTGAATGTCGTTTTGAATGTAATCAATCATATCCACAGTGATCATTGGCACACCACCGAGGAAAATCTCTGCCGACGACCTGTATTGGTCCAGAACACTTCTTACATCTGAAACCATCGTGGCGGTTTCATTTCTTTCATCTTTTCTGAGGCTTTTTACTTCTGATGTGAGTCGGTCAAGCTCCTTTAGCTCCATTGCAGAAAGATCCGAGTCCAATCTTTTTGCTCTCAGCCCATCTCTTTTATCGATCAGTGACTCCAGCTCAACGTTTAATCTGATATTCAGAAGCATGGCCGTTGTTTTCGCGTCTTCACTGATGATCAGGTTTCTGTATAGATTGCTCGTTGTGAGTTCAATTTTAGCCAATTCTTTATCGGTTTCTGGACTTAAGAAGGTTGGAGCAGAATCTGCAATTTCAGCAAGACTTTTGGGTGGAGACTTAAGCAATGGTACATCTAAAATGCTCACGACCGATTCAATTTGATCCAATTTGGATAAATCTTTTTTAAGATTGGTCAATAGATCAATTGTTTTTTCATCAAATAAGTCACTCTTTGGACTGATGGTAACCACTAAAAATTCATCATCGCCATATCTTGCTTTGATGTTTCGATAATATCTCAAGTCTTCGTCATCTTGAAGAAGGAGTGAATCCGAAGAGGCATCAAGCTCAAAATACTGAATGTTGTATGAAAAGAAACCCAAAAAAGTAAGAATCACCAGGATCGTTATGAACGGATTCATGGTTGGTCTTTCCAATTGCCAATTGATGATCTTTTTTATCATTTCTTTGTCTTAGTGTTACTGGTGGATGTTTAGATTTTAGTGCATCATACTATCTACAATAAATAGTTTAATTTATTTCTTTTAATTATCTTTAGGCGATGACGATTAAATCTGACAAATGGATCAAGAAAATGGCTCAAAATCATGAAATGATAGAGCCTTTCGCTGATTCTCAAATAAGGAATACAGATGGGAATGATCTGATTTCCTATGGAACATCCAGCTTTGGTTATGATGTTCGTTGTGCGACTGAGTTTAAGGTTTTTACAAACATCAACTCAGCCATTGTTGACCCGAAATCGTTTGATGAAAATAGTTTTGTCAATTTTGATTCCGAAGTATGCATAATTCCCCCAAATTCATTTGCCCTTGCAAGGACAATTGAGTATTTCAAGATTCCAAGAAATGTTTTGACCATATGTTTAGGTAAGTCAACCTATGCGCGTTGTGGAATTATAGTGAATGTGACTCCACTTGAACCAGAATGGGAAGGGCATGTCACGCTTGAATTTTCAAACACCACACCACTTCCAGCAAAAATATATGCCAATGAAGGCGTGGCTCAGATGATATTTCTTGAATCAGATGAGGATTGCGAGGAGTCCTACTTAGATCGGAAAGGAAAATACCAAGGGCAGACTGGGGTTACATTGCCTAAAACTTAGTCGTGTTTTATAACTTTGGGTTCAGTCAGTGGAGTGCCATCGATATAAATTCTTCCGGACTCTATTGATAGACTCTTTTCACTGAACCACTGTATTGCTTTTGTGTAGATGATGTACTCACCCTGTTGAACTCTCTCTTGAAGGGTATGACGGTCATCATTTTTTTCTATATTGCATTGATATTGAATAATCACTGGTCCATCATCCAGTTCTGGAATCACAAAATGGACACTGGCTCCATGAAGGCGTTCTTGATTATCAATCACTCTTTGATGCGTGTTTAGCCCTTTATACTTAGGAAGGAGTGACGGATGGATATTTAGAATTCTCCCTGCAAAAGAATTGCAAAAGCTTGCATTCAGTATTTTCATGTATCCAGCTAAAATAATTAAGTCCGGATCGAGTTCAATCATCTCCTTCTCCAAGCATTGATCGAATTGTTTACGATCATCAAAAGAAGAGAAATCAAATATTGTTGTATCAATGCCTTCTTTTTGTGCTCTTTGAAGCCCTTTTGCTTCTGGATTGTCTGAGATAACGGAGATGAGATCGATCTTCAGTGATTTATCTTTGATGTTGTCAATGATGGCTTGGAGGTTCGTCCCGCCGCCAGATATTAAACAAACCGCTCTACATTTTGATTGGTTTTCATTACTCATGGTTAATGATTACAGATGTTTCACCGCTCTTGATGAATCCGATATCATAAGCATTTATGCCTGCATTTTGAAAATGCTCAATCACTGAATCCTTGAGACCATCCTGCACGATGAGAACGTATCCGATGCCACAATTAAAGGTTCTAAGCATTTCATTTGAGTCAATATTGGCTTCTTGCTGAATCCAACTAAAAACAGGAGGCAAATCCCAACTCTTTGTATTAATAATGGCTTGGAAACCCTTCGGGATAGCTCTTATGATGTTGTCTTGGAATCCACCGCCAGTGATGTGTGCCATTGATTTAACTTCAAATTTTTCAAGACAGCTCAGTACTGGACGACTATAAATGATTGTCGGTTTGATGATTTCCTTTTCAAGCTTATCGCCGTTAAAAATTTGATTCAGATCCACCGAATTCTGTTCAATTAATTTTCTAATCAGTGAATACCCATTTGAGTGAGGACCGGATGAACCAAGACCTATGATTGCATCGCCTTTAGTGATGCTCGACCCATCAATGATTCTATTGTAGTCGACAATGCCAACACAAAACCCAGCTAGATCAAAGTCACCTGATTGATAAACCCCTGGCATCTCAGCAGTTTCTCCACCGATCAGTGCCATTTCTGATTGCAAGCAACCATCGGCAATCCCTTTTATGATTCGTTTTGCTTGTGAATTATTCAGTTCTGAAGTTGCAAAATAATCAAGAAAAAAGAGCGGTTTTGCACCCGATGTTATGATGTCATTAACACACATGGCAACCAGATCTATGCCAACGCCCTCAAGGATATCGATTTGTTGTGCCAATTTTACTTTTGTCCCAACACCATCTGTACCGGAAACAAGAACGGGACGCTCATAGTCTTTTGCATTTAGCTCAAATAATCCTCCGAAGCCACCGATATTTGACAATACATTATCGTTCAGGGTTTCTTGGATTATAGGTTTGATTTCATCAATCAAATCATTGGCTTTATCAATGTCTACGCCTGAATCCGAATATGTTATTTTTGACTTTTGGTTACTCATTCCTAAAAAGTGTGTCCTTTCTAATCCGAGCTATGATAATTAATTGAAAATCTATATTATCATTATGACAATTATTAATCTTTGAGATATTCTCGATGAGTTCATTTTTTCAACCACGAATGTCATATATTCCGAATGCAATTTGTATTCTTAGGATCATCTTAGTTATCCCTATTATCGATTTTTTATGGGACAAGCAGTATGAGAATGCTCTAGGACTCATAGCGATAGCGGGCATCTCTGACTTCCTAGATGGTTTCTTAGCCAAAAGAAATAATTGGAGATCAAATTTAGGTGCAGCACTGGATCCAGCCGCAGATAAAATTCTTTTAGTGAGCGTATTTGTAACGCTTTATTTCATGGATTTGATTCCATTTTGGTTAATGGCAACGGTATTGATGAGGGATTTTATGATCTTATTTGGCCTGGCTCTGTATTATTATTTTATAGAAAAGCCCAATCCCAATCCGTCATTTGTCAGTAAGTTGAATACAAATCTACAGATCTTCTTTGTGCTTTTCGTTATTGCGGGGCAGATTTTCAGCTCAAATTTTGATCTGATCATTCATTTCACAGGATCGTTGGTCTTTCTCACTTCAATCCTCAGTGGAATGGATTATTGGATTTCATGGTCCATCAAAGCCAAACAAATCATTTCTGCAAAGGCCTGATAACAAGTGAAACAGATCCCGCTTCCAGTAGAGATCTCTCAATACATGACTTTTGAGAGTTTTTTTGTTGGCCAGAATTTAGCATTAATTGATGCATTGAATGCTGAAGATCAAAAATTAATATGGATCACCGCAGAGACGGGGAATGGTAAGACGCATCTTTTGAGTTCGTTATGCAACCACTATGATTTAGATAACAAACGCATCCAATACCTTAGCATGAAAGACTCAGATGATTATTCGCCAGAGATCATTGAAGGCTTAGAAGGTCTGGACTTGATTGCCATTGATGATATTGATTGCGTGATAGGGCAATACACATGGGAAGAGAAATTGATGCTTCTTTATGAGAGCATTTTAAACTCGAACACTCGATTAATTATGGC
>Ga0066861_10000136_pt1 | contig 19433 bp, 11 predicted proteins | sample ETN02SmetaG_3_FD_66434 | JGI IMG/M metagenome (GOLD analysis project Ga0066861, IMG submission 66434) | Marine microbial and viral communities from oxygen minimum zone, Eastern Pacific Ocean - ETNP2014F10-02SV257 | ecosystem: Environmental > Aquatic > Marine > Oceanic ... | reverse complement strand
ACAATAATAAATACTCGGATTACAAACGTACCTGGTAGGGGCAGGTATATATATATCCACGGAGAGGATTAACCCGTGATTATCTAATCTTTTGACAGTCGCATTACTGTACACGTTTACTTTAAGCTTAAGCTCGACTTGAGTTATTTGCTACCCTAACTTTCCGCAACCTTCTTTCGAACTTGGAAAAGCTGGCATGTATTAATTGTTTTTCGCGGGGAGCGGGGGGGGTTAAAACGGAAGAAAGCGCTTCTCACTACCCAAAGAGAGAGGAGAAAAAGCGTACCTTAGAACACAACTCTTGGAAGTTAACAGCGATTGATATGACCCAATTCCACGTGTGTGCTACAACCAGTTAGGCAGATAGGATCGAGCAAATATTAATAAACTTCAAAAATAGCGTTAAAAATCTGTAAAAACTCATCAAATCCATAAATTTAGGTGGTCCAAAATCTCCCAAAATTTTACGATCGGTGAATTTGAAACTTTCCTCTAGGGTGCTAAATAACTAGAATGTTGATCGACCATTTTGAGGTCTCCTCACCAAATGTTAAATATACAGCCGATTACATTGAGAGCTCTTACAACTACCAGGACACTAAGTTGTATAAAAATGCCGAAAAGAATACTTGGATGGTTGAACCGATTGAATATGGGTTTGTATTCCGCACCTACAGAAAAGTACCCAAGCTTGGTATTATGCTTATTGGTTGGGGAGGAAATAATGGGTCCACTCTAACAGCTGGTTTGATCGCGAATAGAGAAAACATTAAGTGGGAAACAAAGGATGGGTTGCATTCTCCAAACTACTGGGGAAGCCTCACACAATCTTCTACCTGCCAAATTGGTAAATTCAATGGAGAAGATTATCATGTTCCTTTCAAGAATATTTTACCGATGGTTGACCCAAATGATGTACAAATTGACGGATGGGATACATCATCGCTGAGTCTGGAGAAATGTGTTCAACGCGCCAAAGTTCTGGATCTAGAGTTACAACAGCAGTTAGTACCTTATCTGAAGGAATTGCGACCCCGTCCAAGCATCTTTGACCCAAGTTTTGTTGCTGCAAATCAGCAAGCACGAGCAGATAATACCATAGAGGGGAAAAAACAACATCAGATGGAACAAATCAGAGCTGATATAAGTGACTTTAAGAAGAAGAGTGGTGTTGAAAAAGTAGTTGTTATGTGGACAGCCAATACTGAAAGATATTGTAAAGTTGAAGCAGGAATCCATGACACTGAGAAAAATTTAAGAGCTGCCATAAGAGCTGAAAATCCTGAAATTAGTCCAAGTACGCTATATGCCCTTGCCTGTCTTGATGAGGGCGTTCCATTCATAAATGGAAGCCCTCAAAACACATTTGTTCCAGGTGTTCTCGAAGCTGCTTGCCGTTTGCGTGTCCTCATAGGTGGTGACGACTTCAAGACGGGTCAAACAAAAATGAAAAGTGTTCTGGTTGATTTTTTAATAAGTGCTGGTATTAAGCCTTTGAGTATTGCATCTTACAACCATTTAGGAAACAATGATGGGAAGAATCTAATGGAGCCAGATGTATTTCGGTCGAAAGAGATTTCAAAATCAAATGTAGTAGATGATATCGTTGCCTCAAATCGAATATTATATAGAGAAGGGGAACACCCAGATCATGTTGTTGTCATTAAGTATGTTCCAAGTGTAGATGATAGTAAGCGTGCCATGGATGAGTATGTGAGTGAAATATTTATGAACGGCCGTAATACAATATCAATGCACAATACATGCGAAGATTCTCTTCTAGCTGCACCTCTTATACTTGATCTCTGTTTGATAACTGAGTTGCTTTCTAGAATTGAACTTAAATATGATGACGATAAGTCATTTTGCAATTTTCATCCATGTGCTGCGTTGCTGTCATATTTGACAAAATCCCCTTTAGTACCTCCGGGAATGTCAGTTACAAACGCTCTGTTTAAACAACGAGCAATGTTAGAAAATGTTTTTCGAGCAGTGGTTGGTCTTGCACCTGTCAATCACATGAATTTGGACCTTCTCATGGAGAAAAATGGTTAGGCTATTTTTCGCTGAAATAGTTTTGTTTATCTAGGAAAGCATTATAGATACGTATTTATTAAAAAGAGAAATACTACGAAGAGTGCCTAACTATGAATTTATCTTAGCACAAGCTGCATGGATTTCATCTCTTGTCAACATTCGCATGTTGACATGCTGTGAATATATGTCATTGCTTAGTTCAAGCATCTCGATATTTTCAGGTGTAAGTTGCATTTTGTCCATGCTCTTTTTCAGAGTTTTTAAAATGAGCTCTCGTCCCTCAACACGTTCCAGAGTTTCAACATACTCCGATTTTAGGAGAGCATGTGCGCTTTGAGCATTATTTCCAATCGCAGTTGCCTAATACGGAAGAATAAATATATAATTGTCACGCATCCTTCTTTGATTTATTAGTGGTTCACCTTCCATGCTGTGTAGTTGCCAGCAGGGTCACTTTGATACAGTTGAAATCCAAACTCTTTGTCCCTAACGATAACAATTTCGCACTTTGAAAATGTCGTTTAAATAAGAAAACTAACCAGCCACCGATAAGAAAGGAAACTCCGTAAGGCCTCAGGCCTCCAAATTGAGTATATCCTTGCTTTTGATCACAAACTGCCTGTACAAGCTGTTCCACTGGTATTGGCTCACCATATGTAAATAAATGTCGTTGTGAAACAACTCTATACTGGTAATTTAGACCTGAAAGTCCGAAACTTAGATACATAAGCTCACCTTGCATAGTTCACAAGAATATTCGCATCCGAGCGAATTCCAGCAACAGCAACAGCGATATGCTCATTTATATAATATGTTTTCTCCTTTTCACTGCTTTCTAGAAGCTTTGAAGAATAAAGATTTAGATTTATAACGTTGAATAATTAGCTTGAATCAAATTGAACCTTGGATAAAATTCTCCTTTCCGCTGCTATGGTAATTCCAGAACGTGTTTTAATTCCGACTGCCGTGCCAGCCTGGCTAATTGCTTCCATTGCATATTCTACCTTTTATAAAAGATTGGTTATAAATTAAAGATACAAATCATACTCACTTGAAATAATCGTCCTTCTGGGCTAAAAGTAGTCGTTCGGGAATCATATCTACATAACAAATACTTGCAATTTCAACATAGCGACGGAGATAAATTACCTTTTCGCCATTTTACTAAATATTTGATCGGTTTCTTCACGCAATCTGACACCTATTTAAAGTTCGCGATCCGGAAACTTACCGCGAAGGAGAAAACTAAGTTGTTTCGGATGGTATTATTATTAAAGTCGAAGCTGATTGTTTTTTTTTACACAAGAACAAAACTTCCCTTATGCTTGGAACCGATATGAAGTGGAATTGATTCAATCGAAAGAAAGTTTGTACGTGGTTATTAAAAGTGCTTGTTTGAGTTTTTCTCCAGAAAGTTTTTCCACAGCCAGGCACTCGGGCCAGGTACGAGGATTCAAAAAAATAACCCTTAAACCCTCCATACCATATGTACTATGGCCATATATGCCATAAATAAAAAAGGAGCACTTTTTTAAATAAAAATGGGTAGAAATTAAAAAACAAGTGCCGCGCGACAGACACCTTGGTAAAAAATGGTAAAAAATGGTAAAAATGATAAAAATGTGATAAAAATGAAATTAAAAAACGTGGTGGTTAATTCAGCCGTGTTCGCCTGACGAACGTTAAAGTTCCAAATTTATTTATATTTGAGATAATAATTCCTGTTCACATAAAAGAAACACCTGAAGAAGGCTTCACACAAAAGTTCATATTACGAAGTACGTTCGTAAGTTTCCCGTCGTAAATATGATCGAGGTATCAACTTCGTTCAACATATACGTAAATTGTTTCTAAGTCTTTTCAATAAATTATGAAAAACAATATTTAATGCTGATGCGCCGGGGGCCTTCGCCGAAGAATATTCACTACATTTTCATTCCGTAGAGAGGTGTGAAAATATGGGTTTATTATTTGTGAATTCGTAAAACAAGTACTGGAATGTCAGATAAAGAACTTAACACTAGAACTTTCTGTTCTCTAGGCATAAAGAAATGGCTAGCCGAGAATGCTTCAAAGCTTGGATTGTGTGAAGCTACAGCTGTTCAAAGAGCATGCATACCCCCTATTCTAAAGGGCGTAGATGTTATAGGAACGTCTCAGACCGGAAGTGGAAAGACTGCAGCATTTGCTCTTCCAATATTGCAGATACTTTCACAGGATTCTTACGGTATATTTGCATTATGCATGACCCCAACTCGTGAGCTTGCAGTTCAAATTTCTGAGCAATTCTATGCTCTTTCATCAGATTTAACATTAAGGTGCCAGGTTATAACTGGTGGAGAAGATATCCAAGCTCAAGCAAGGTTGATTTTGAGACGACCCCATATTATAGTTGGTACTCCTGGTCGTTTGATGGATCACTTTTTAAACAGTCGTCAAGTTATTAGATGTTTTCAAAATCTGAGGTTTCTGGTTCTTGACGAAGCAGATCGTCTTTTAGAACCTTCTTTTGAATCAGAATTGCGGTTTGTATTCGAAAATATTCCCTCCAAACGCCAAACACTCTTATTTTCTGCAAGTATCACTCGTAATATTGCAGCACTACAGCAAATTACCATGAAAGACGCTTTTCACTTTGAGGCAATTGAAGGTCTAAAGACAGTAAGTAGCTGTATGCAAGAATACTGTTTCCTTCCAAGTATAATGAAAGATGCGTACTTAATTCATATATTGAAAGAGAGGAATAATTGGGATGTCCGAAGTTCCATAATTTTTACTTCTACAATACATTCTTGCATGATATTGTCTGGTATTCTTGATAAACTTGGAATTGTTGCAGTCAGTCTACACTCAATGAAGAAACAAAAGGAGCGTAAAGCTTCATTTGCACGATTTAAATCTGGTGAAGTAAGTATTCTGCTTGCAACCGACATCGCTGCCCGTGGTCTTGACATTCCGACAGTTGATATGGTGATAAATTACGAAGTACCCAACTCACCCAAAGATTATGTGCATAGGATAGGTCGAACAGCAAGAGCTGGTCGAAATGGACGTTCTATTACCTTAATTACCCAACATGACATAAGAATTGTGCAAAGAATTGAAGATACCATCGATTCAAAGATGAGATGTTTAACTCTACCGGAAGAAGAAATAGTGAAGAACATAAATAGCATAGGTAGTGCAAGACGAAGCGTGAAAGTCTGCTTGCTTGAACAAATTGGAGTTGGCAAAAGAGTTAAACATATGAAATAAAAGAAGAAATATTTTGTCCAGAAACAAACTTTAATTTATTCCATCCCAAAATGGAGATATTCGTCTAAATTCGCTCGATAAGATTTAAATGAAAAATGATTTAAATGATTGTCTACCAAATGTGAGGCAAAAGGACATAGTTAATTGCGCCTCCCTCTTCCTGCACTTCGCCCTCTACCTGCACCTCGTCCACCTCGTCCACCTCGGGCACCTCGGGCACCGCTGAATCTCGCACCATTTCTTCCTCCTCCTCCTCCTCCTCGTCTTGGCGCGGAATTCATGCTTTTTTGTCTGCAGAATCAAAGGAATAAAAATTCAAAATAAGGTAGTTGAGAGCTTGGCTTACTTATCATGTTGTTGAAATCTTTGTAAGGGAATAAGTTTGTCTGGACTGATATGAAATTTTTGACCTTAATTGAGAAGGGGAAAATGAAAAGGTTACATGTAAGAAAACTACCCTGAATAACGAAAAGATATATATATATACCTATTTTGAAGGATTCTGCGTTAATACCATCGCAAAGCTTGATTGTGAATAACTGGATGAAGCGAAATCATTTCAAGTACACATCCAAAATTTAGAAGACTCACTGAATTATCAATTGGACCAAATATCTCTTCTACTTTACCTACTTTACTTTTATTCTCCAGAAATATGGTCCCGTTAAAATATGGTATCTAAATGCAGGTGACAACTCAAATTTTGAACTGAAAAAGTAATCCATTATACCTTTGTATTCGTTAGCTTGCAAATGATTTCTCCTTCACATGCATGGGAATAGGAACCAATTTCTTGAAGCAACGACTTTAAAGTGATAAAATAAGCATAACGGAAAGTTACCAACTAGGACATCAGGTATGGCTTCTTCACGCCCAGTCGCACACCGACCAAATCCACGTCCTGAAGTGCCACGACCAGAAAACCCTCTACTGCGCGAAGTTGGCGTCGGTTGTCGCATGATACAAAAAAATTAGGTTAAAAAGGTGAAAAGAATTGATGGACTTTTTTCCTTCACCATTTCTTCATTTAGCCAAATATGAAACCCTACACTGGTAAAATTTGGGGGTTTTTTAGTTTAGGGTGTCGTATGTGATAGAAGAAGGTTTTTATTTGGCCATAGCATGGATTTCGTCGTAAATTAAAAGTTTAGTAATGCGGATGTTGACACGCTGCGCATTGTACCTATTTGAAAAGAATTATGCTAAAAAAAACAGTGGTTCTCCCAGTACGATTTTAGTATCAACACCTTCTCATCTGCTCGTTGATTGAAAATATACTATAGTTAGCCTGTGACACTAACAAATTTGTGGAAAAATTGATTTCTAAATTTTAAAACTAGTTCCTGAAAACATGGTTAAAACTGACCAGACAACTCTGAAGTCTTCTGAAGGTACCCATAGCGAATCGAAAGAACTATGGGCCGATAAGTATAAGCCCTCTAGAATTTCAGAGCTGATTGGGAATGGTAAGCGCATAGCCGATTTGCGGCGATGGCTTCTTGAGTGGCAAAATAACCAACAAAAGAAAAAGAAAAATATGTATAAGGCTGTGCTAATTAGTGGTCCTCCAGGTATAGGCAAGACTTCATCCGCTACTTTAGTTTGCACACAACTTGGTTTTAGTGTCATGGAGGTAAATGCAAGTGATTCAAGAAATAAAGCCTCCAAAGATGTTCATACAGGTTTATCTGGTTCAACTTCAAACCAAGTTAAAGAACTAGTTACTAATCGAGGTCTCAATTTTTTGAAAACATCTTTTCATAAAAATCATGTATTAATAATGGATGAAGTCGATGGAATGAGTTCAGGCGATCGTGGTGGAGTATCTGACCTCGTTGATACAATAAAACGCACGAAAATTCCAATAATTTGTATCTGCAATGATCGCTATTCTCAAAAGTTAAAGGTGTTGCAAACCCACTGTTTGGAACTCAACTTTCAGCAACCTACAAAACAACAAATGCATGGACGCTTGTCTTTCATTATGAAAGAGGAAGAACTTGATGTAGCCTGTAATGCATTGGATAGTGTAATCGAATCATGTAATGGTGATATTCGACTGATTCTTAACCAGCTTCAATTGAGAAAGCTTAGAACAGGTTCGCTATCAATTTCCCATGGAAATAAGCTGAAAGATGTTAATTTGGGGATACTTTCAATATTAGATGTACTTATGGGATGTGGTGCTTCAAGCCAATCCATTGACCGTCGAATATCATTATGTTTTCATGAGCCTGATTTAGTTCCATTGTATATACAGGAAAATTTTCTTCAAATAAGGCCTTCAAACTGTTGCTCAGATCTTGAAAGGCTCATATGTTTAGGTGCAGCTTCACGTTTCTTATCTGATGGCGACTTAGTCTCTTCGCTAGTTCGATCGAGACAATTTTGGGAGCTCGCATCGTGCAGTAGTCTCTTAGCATGTATTATTCCTTCTTCAATCGTATCTGGAGTTCGTGAGACTTTCAACTTATTTCCAGGTGAACGTAATTTTCACCGGTTTCCCACTTGGCTGGGCAAGAATTCTTCAAATTCTAAAATGCGGCGTCTACTGAATGATATACATGGTCATATGGTGAGTAAAGGGGCACTTAAATCCAGTTCCAATGTACTTAGACAGCATTATATTCATTTACTTCGATCATATACAACATTACCACTTCTTTCAAAACATGTTGCGGGCTTGAACAACCATGGAATACGTGATGTAGTTCGCTTTATGAGTATATATGGAATTACAAGGCTTGACTGGGATTCATTAGCTGAACTCCGTAAATTTAGCGGTAAAGGTCCTGCTTTTGAAAACAGTATTCAAATATCAGCATCAACCAAATCTTCTTTCACGCGTGAATGTAATAAGTCTTTGGATTGGGTTCCAACAAGGCATGAATTAAAATCTCAAGATGATTATTCAAGTGATGGGAATCAAGAGTAAAACAGAAAACATAAATTTTTAATTAAATGCCCACACCCACAGCCTTGTAGACAAGATAAATTTAAGGCTCTATTGCACTAGTTGATTTTGTATTGATTGCTTATGACCCATGATGTCATCTAGGGCTGTGAGAATTTGGTGCTGTACTTTTGTTTTCTCACTTGTGCATGATAAGTTGAGATCCATATGAAGCACCTTCAGAAATGTTTGAGCAATAAAAAGGGTCTACGTTTCCAATACTTTTACCTGAAGTGTTTTTACTTGCTTTTCGGTAACACTTAAGTCTTTCGAGAGAAGCTTTCGGAGTGAAATAACCTAAAAAAGAAGTTTCAAGTTTGCAACAAAAAGAGGATAGGAAAAATTACCTCATTCTCAGAAATTTTAGCAGTATTTGTGATGGAATCAACAACTTGCTCCACTCGTAATCTTTTGTTTTCGCATTGTTGTTCTTTGGAACGAACACTATTTTGAATTGAAAATACATCCTCTTTTCTGTACTCAAAAGTTAAATGAATGCTTAGTGAACATTTAAAGGCGCACTTCTGAGAGAAATTCTCTTTCAACAATTTATAATTTTCTTGAGTCGCAAGAACTTCATTTTCAAGTGCCCTGTCAATAGAATAAGAAAAATCTTTACACTCTTCGCTAATTTCACCTTGTAAAACATAAAATATTATTCAGAGTCTCGTGCAACAATAAAAGCATATTATTCATCCCATGTTCAGCCTATGATTAAATATTAATATTACTATTCAGAAAAATCAAATAATATCTTACCCGCATTTTCGTACTTACTGAAAGATCCTTGAGATTTTTTGTGAGCGGCCGCTGAAATTTAATATTGGCAGCAATATTACTTCTAGGAACTTTCAACAATAAATTATTGTATCTACTGATCTGATTATCAATGGTTGAATCTATGCTTCTTTTATCCTGCATCTCTTCGATTTGTTCTGATAGTGCAGTTTCTTTCCCATGATATGCATTGATTAATTTTCGAACCTCAACCATCTGAAAATAAAATTAGTAACCATATGGGAGCTGCTTTCTGATTACCTTTGACCATTGATCTGTTCTTTCTACATGAACATTAACTCTCGTAAAATTTTCAGAAGAACGTGTGGATAATTTAATCTAAATTATACATTCATTAGTTTAATTTTCTACGCCTATATTTATAGAGATTCCTTCCTACCTTTGTAGCTTTGTATGCTCGGTCATTTCGAATTCGTAAAGTACTTATGTAAGATAATTTTTCCGAATTAGCCGAAATCTTGCTTTTAAGATTAGTTCTCAAAGACTCAAGAGAATTCTATAAAATTTCATGCTAAAATTTCAATCAAAACTACATAAATTTTGAACACCTTTGACGAAGCCAATGACTTAGATTGAGGAACCAAGCTAGACAGATGATTACACAATATTTGGTTATTCTAAAATCTTAACTGAATATTTGGGCAAAATATTTGGTAAAAAAGATACCTGTAAAATGTGCTCGATGCCCTTACGTGTTGAGGCAAATTTCACATAATAATTTGATCGAATGCGATCGCATATTTCTGATGTAAAACCTGACCTTTCGTCACCAGACAAAAAAATCTGAGTTGTTGAGTTTTAAGTATTTATGAAAAAAAGAATTTAGCTTTGCCTACCTCATACAGTTGAACGCTTGCTACAGTAAATTCACCATCAAACTCCTACACTTAACAATTAAACTTGCAGAACCAAATTAAATCGAACATACCTTATCTCTGACCTGCCATTGTGTTAAATAATCAGAAAGTTCTGCTACCCAACTACTTAAAACCGTTTGGGAAGGAGACACACTTTTTTCAAAGAAAGGGAAAAAAGCATCCTTAGGAATAGGGACTGGGTAATTTAAGGAATTCAATATAAGTGGTATATCTTCATCAGCTTTCTGAGCAAACTTCAAATTTTGATCTAGTTGCTTTAGCAAAAAGTGGAGCATGGAAATAACATTTTTTAAGGAATTGCTTTCAAAGGAATTTATCAAGTTGGTCGTGCACCCTCGCTTTTCCAAAAAAGAACGAAGGTATCCCTTACTTAAATCCAAATAATTCTCATCGTGAATAGGACGGGGGTCAGAAATGCGCTTATTAATTGTCCGCATACGTCGTGTTCACTTTCGAGTGAATTGCAACACCTCTGGATATTTGAAATATTCCTAAATCTTTCCTTCCGACTATTATATGAATATAGAAAGACTATGACAGGTTGTTGTTCTTTAAATCTTGTACGAGAATGGTTGGTTTGGTTGTTATGCTAAAGTTCCTGCGAGCTGGTGCATAACTGTGGAAATTTTGAATTTTGAATTTGAAAAAAATAATAAGTATAAATGTAAGCCAAATGCCATATGCCATATGTGAAGATCGGCTCGAAAATTTTTTTGTACGAAAAGAAAGGGGTTTTTATCTAATTTCTGTTGTTTGAATTTGACTTCGTATAAAGAAGACATAAAAAATTGCCAGCAGCTTTGTCAATACAACTGCACTTTAAACAACACGACTAAATCAAGGCAATCATAAACTCACGTCGACATGTCAGGTAAAGGTGCTAAAGGGCTTTCAGGCAAAGGGCTTTCGGGAAAAGGGGCGAAAGGAACCATGTCCGATAAAAAGGGGGATAAAAAAAAGCCAACATCGCGTTCTGTAAAAGCTGGCCTACAGTTTCCAGTAGGACGTATCCACCGTTTTCTCAAGGTAATTACAAGTTCTGCGGTGTTGTTAGAGTGTATTTGTACTCGTTAGCATCGCAAATGATCGTGGCACCCAATAAATTCAGAAACAAAACGCGTTAAAAAAATTCGACCGTTGACACAATTTATTTATTTTTTCAGAATCGTGCTGCTTCTGGTGGCCGTGTAGGCGCAACTGCTGCAGTTTACTCAGCTGCCATTTTAGGTGCGAATACATACAAACTTCAATAATTTTGCTTAATTCTCCTGTAGAATATCTTACGGCAGAAGTTCTCGAACTTGCCGGAAATGCTTCTAAAGATTTGAAGGTACTGCTTGAGCTCATTGTTTGTATGCACTTACAATTTTTCTAAAGGTCAAACGTATTACCCCACGTCATTTGCAGCTTGCAATTCGGGGAGACGAAGAACTTGATACTCTTATCAAAGCCACGATTGCCGGTGGTGGTGTTATCCCACACATTCACAAGTCACTCATCAATAAATCCTCAAAGAAGAGTGGTTAGTGCCTCAAAGCAATACCTTTTCTCAGCATGGAGATTACGGTAATATCACAGAGCGTTACTTTTACGCTCTTTCCGTGAACTGAGTTATTTTATGTACTTAATAAATAAACAAATACTAAAGTTTGCTAGTTCTATTCATCTGCCTCAACTGAGTTCGGATATTGGACAAGCTCTCCCCACTTTTTCATGTATGTCTTCATGAAGTTAAGACATCCAAAATGAAGGATCATGTATCAATCTCCATGAATGCAATTTTTAAAATTACTGAGTATGATCTCTCTGCCAAACTTCTTCAAATCTCTTCTTTCCTCCGTTTTCTTCGAAACTTTACCTTGGACTGCACGGAGGTATATGCTTCGTTAAAATATCTATCTTTCACAAGGCTACGTAAAAGCTGAAGTACTTCAACGGCAAGCCCCCTTTGTTCGATTGAAATTCCATGAACCTTAGGATCTATGCAAATATAGCATGGAAATATGAGCTCATAAAGGATGCTGGGATAACGCAGCAACATTTCAACATCAATTCCAGCGATTATTCCAGCGAGACAACGTATGCACACTTCACGAATGCAGTTCCTTGCCACAATACAATATCTACCAACTCTTCGTATAACAGCGATTCCTTTCTTTGCTCTAAATTCCGCATTCTTCTGGGTCGAGTAAGCATTCTTGGATAGAAATAATAATGAAATCGACGTGATATTCCTTGCGCTTTGTCTTAAAACTTCCATTTCTATTGATATTTCACTGCATTTGAAATTATTCTCGAAAAGTAGCATCGAATTATTTACAGCAAGTTCTAAGTCAACACCATCATGCTGAAAAGCAAGATCTTCCGAATTCAGCGAATGATCATCTCCACGCATTTTTATGTAATGACGCAATATGCGAGTTGATGATGACTGAATCCATTCATGCTCATGTCGCAAAAGTTGAACTACTACGAAAATTGTTTTTTCTATTTTTGTCTCACTATATTTAAAAAACTGAGGAGTACCTACCCACAATTTTTCGATGAATAATAAAAGGTTGTATTGGAGCAACCACGTTTCATCCTTTTTGAAACTTTGAATCTCTAATACAGAAAGAATTTGTGGCCAAATATTTTTTATCGCTACTATTACCGTATCCGGACAAATTTGCAATGCTATAGTCATTACCTGAACTGAAAGCCGCTTCAAGGTCAAACTTTGCTCTTCTAAGAACCATTTCTGTAACCAAGTGAAAAAAACATGGGCCTTGTCTTCACTAATACGCGACAGCAGAGCAGCAATAGTTTCACCTGCGCTTCGACGACAGATGCTGGAGTTATCAGTACCCAGTTGAACAACAAGAGGAACAAACATAACTTCTGCTGTCTCTCTCAAGACACTTTTTGGAAATTTCAGAATCACAGCATGCAGTGTATTGAGTACAGATGCTCTCCCAGCAGGACATTCATACTTTAGATTTGCAATAAGCTGTTCTAAATAATGCTGTAATCTCCTAGCTCCAAGTGGATAATCAAGTAAAAACTGGAGGAAAATTTGAGCACACATTCTCCTTGAATGCTCGGATGTTCCACTTGCAACTAAACAGCAGATTCTGTCCATCCCTGTATATATTTCTGATAGAAGTGGCCTACGTGACAAAATAGCGCGCAATACAGAATGACATACTGACGTACTACTTTCGTCTTCAATGTTACCAAAAGCGGATCGAAGAACCATACGGTACTGAGTATTTGATGGAGATACATTAGCATATCTTGACATTAGATTTGAAAGAAGACGAAGGCAGTCCTGAGCAAGTTGCGGATCGCTTGATGAATTCAATAGAACAATAAGCTGCCTAATTAATGAATCTGAACTGTGCTCGAACGTTCTCAATCTCATATTCGTCAAACTGGAAAGAATTTGTAAACATAGAAGAGGAATTTTATGATTCGCGCAGTTCGTAAAACGAAACAATACAGGAACTATATCCTCAAATATATTAAAGTATTCCTTCCTATGACCTTCCGGAATATTTTTTGTGGAGCATTGCTTCAGTACACTTTTAATCAACCTCAAAGCAAATATAATAAGAACAGGATTATTATTTACCAAATAAGTAGATTCTTGAGTTGAACTTCTGTTCACATCCAGTATAATATCATCAAAAGCAGGAAATTCACCAGAAGAATCAAATGACAAAATGGATCTAGCCATTACCAAAATTTCTTTCCCTTTAAGTTTTGTTCTGAATGAAATTCCTTTATGGATAGAAAACAGAATTTGTTCAATCTTACGAGTAATTTGAATATTCCCAAAGTCATGGAGACGTTTGGTAACCAATGAAAGTAATATTGGCATTGAAGCAGGGAAGGAAGCTTTCTGTGAAAGCAGCTCAATAGATTCCAGAGATCGCGAGTGACGGGCTTCTGGTATCTTTGCAGTAATTTTAATAACCCCCCGTTCTTCAGAAATTCCACCAAAAATATCTGCATCTAATATTGGTAACACTTCTGGGAGAAGAACATCAACTTCTTCATCTTGTGCCTCTGGTGTAGTTACTTTTAGAATATCATAAGTAATTGATCCGAGGACATGTAATTGGAATCCATTTAGAAGTCGTGTACGTAGGATTCCAATAATGTACGGCACATGAGTAGCTCCAAGTACTCTGGCAATATTTGATAATGAAACTCTTGCTGTATCTCTTACGCCTTGGGATCGATCAACTAAACTTGTACACAACAATGATGTAAGCCTATGTAGTTGTATCTTCATTTCGTGCTCTGGAATAAAGCTGATGAGATGTGCACATGAAAGAAGTAGCGCTGGAGATACTTCTTTTTTATTTGATCCCATTTCATTCTCACCATCTGGTAAAAGCTTCATTAATTTTGGATAAAATTCTTTAAAAAGATCAAGGAATTTTCCTTCGTCTTCGAGATTCGAAAAGTGACCCAAATTTTCAAGAACAGAAGCAAATGCATGTAAATATGCACCATTTTGACGAGAGCTACTGAAAATTTTACGACTTATTTTGCGCAGAATATCTTTGAACACAGGCCATGGTAATTTTGATGAAATCTGACGAACTACAGACACAGCTGTTGCTGCAACATTTGACACAGGATCTGCCAGACACGTTAGGACAATAGGTATATAATAGTCGAGGATGGTTGATAAATGGCATTCTAAGGACGTAGAAGCAACTTTTAGCTGAGTTAAAGCACGACTACGCCGATGCGACTGTAAATGTGTTATATTTATGAAAAAGTCTGTCTCAGAATCAATTTTGGACAATATACTCAGACCAGGAGCATAATGAGGCTGCGTTTTCGCAAGATAGCCAACGAGATAAATAGCCACTGCTCTTTTGCTTTTCTCGGTACTATTCATTGACCTTTTGATTCCAGGTAATACTATTTCTGCAAAAATTAAGGTACAAGTATCTTTACATAAAGGCATCGAAAGAGCATCAATAAAATTTTGAATTGTTGACTGTGCAGCTTGACAAAGAGCAAAGTCAGAAGAACCCAGGTCATGCAAAGTTTGAAAGATAATTGCTTTCATATTTTGTTCGGAATTTCCACAAAACCAGTTCGTCGTCAATTTTTCATAAGATTCTAGCCTTATTTCAAAATTGATATCATCTAAACTATTTTTCGCAGTCGAATTCAGTTTCTGAAGAATCTTTGTAGAAACCCAAAGAGAATCAAGATTATTTGCTAATATAGAAAGTGCATGAACTAGTTCTGATCGCACTTTGACATTTCGTACTTTACAGAGAAAAGGAGTTATTAATGCCCAGAATTTCTCGACATCCTTGGAATTCATAATTGCTGAAGAGTCCAAAAAAGCTGTAGAAAAAGCCGAGAGTAATTTTGACAACATACCTTCATCTAGTCTCGGAGATCTAGCAAGCCTCTTTAAAGATATAATAGTTGCAAAAACTGCATTTTTGCCCCCCAGAGTATGACTCAAACGACTTATCAATAAGAAGGTACGTTCTAAATTCAAATTTAATTGGCTTTTCATGCATTTGCTCGAACAATTTGGGTGTGAAACCAGGATTTGAAGCGATTCAAATAGTTCTTTGGAATGCTTAACCAGGATCTGTTTAGCTAAATTTTTCTTTCTAACATTGTCATTTTCTACATGGTTAACAAGATTCTCAGCAATATCCAAGCACATTACACGACTTTGTTCAGAAGCAACTTCAGCTTTTAAAATTTCCCATACAAACTTGAGGCATGAAGTAGATTCCTCAACACTCAAAAACGTTAACAAGAGATGATAACTAGAAGATAAAGACGCCACAACCTGTAAAATAACTGGTGGTGTTGATGCACCACACTCATTCGAAAGACGAAGCAGTAGTGGTTCCATGATATAAACCAAATCATTGGAATACATATGAAATTCAAACTGAGGGTGTCTATAAAGTAAATCGGCCAGAACACGAAATGAATACGTGCGGACATTTCTTGCATGTTTTCTTTCTTCTGAAATTCTGTGCGATGTAGTATTTAAGGTACCATTTTTATTTTGATCCTCTCTCTGTGTACTATAAGGTGATATTATATTATTGACCCTCATGCTCCTCCCCTGCTCACAAATACGTGCAACAGTAAAGATAAGCTTTATGGATATTGGCACAATAACTTCTACGTATTCGAGCACATGCTCGCCCAAGTAATACAGTAAATCTTCCAAATTTCTAAAAAATATATTGATTGATTTCATAGGCAACGTTGAAAAATCAGGGCACATTTCAAGACAATTTTTTTTCCTCCCTTCATTTGTAATCGCCATATGAATTATAGCGTCTAGAACTGACTGATTCGGAGTAACAATTGAAAAAAACTTACGCATCAATGGATAAATCTCTCTAGAATCCAGTCCTGCAATCCACAAATATGAAGCTTTACAAACAGAAATATTCCTACTCGAACGTTCGTGCAAGCGTGGAAGCAAAACTTGAATAACAAGAGGCACAATCTTTAATCGATACTGTTTTTCTATGACAGTAATGCCAAGCTTTTGATCTGATACATCTGCTGCAAACCTTAAGTTCGTCAGAGCTTGCTTAGTTTTTTTAGGAGTAGCGATTGCTTGTAGATGATCAATAATATCACCCGTTAGATATGGGAAATCCCATTGTCCTAAACAACGAATTGCTAAACATGCTAACTGCGGATCATTTGATTGAAGCATCTTCAGCAGCTTACAATAAATCTCACTACATTCATGAAAGCCTAGGAAGCAATAGCCTCCTCTACATGAATTATCGAGACAATGAACCCATTTTTGCATCCCAATCTTCCACTCAGAACAATTAGCATAGTCTTCCCACTTTACATATTTTAAGAATTCTACTGAAATTCGATTATAAAAAACACTATCTGAGAATGAAATCTTGGAAAGAGTATCTAAGAGTAAATTAAGTCGAATCCATGGATTTACTCCATACTCTATCTGATTAATTTGAAGCGCTATGAATTCTTTCAATTGAGTTTCATTTGTTTCCACATCCAGGTTCATGATTTTCGATTCCTTTTTATTTCCTAATTCCAAAATGCAGTGCAGCTGTGTTTCTTCAAGATGAAAAGTAAAAACTTCGCGAGCTTCTGCGTACATATTAAGAAGATTTCCCAGCGTAGATATAATGAATGGCCACAATGAAGATAGCTTAATATGTAAAGCACCAATACATGCACTCGTTATTAGTTTTATAGATTGATTTGGAATCGTGGAAGATCCAAGAGATCGAGATATAGCCTGAAGCATGACTTCATATTGTTTCAAGTTTGAGAGAATATTGGAACTTTTTCCTGGATCATGCGCATTCAACATGCAAAATTTAGAGAGTATATCCTTCACTACCATCCATGATTTTTCCTTCTTGTTTACCTTCAAAACACTCAAATATTTGAGATTAGCATATCGTACGTGACGATTAGATGAAGTAAGTCCTCCAAAGTTTTCTGGGATTGTTGTTTTCAAGAAGATAGTACTTCTATTCAATATTTGTTGAGATTCAAGAAGCTTTGCAGCACATATTAACGGTCCTGAATAAAGACTTGAAATTCTAAATACCCTCATAAACAAATGGGGACAGATGGCATCAGCACATCGAGAATTAACATTTGAATGCTCATGTAGAGTTAAAAGAGCTTGAAGTCCTGCTACTAGAATTGCAAAAGCAGGTTTTATGTCTTCATCTTCAGTCAATTCCTTTTCTTTTTGTGAATTTTCTAATTTTCTGAGAGTGTAATCTAATATGCTTTCGACAATTGTGTGGCAAGCTTCAAACTCCATACAAAACGGTGCAAGTCGAACAACACCCCATAGGACACTGAGGGGATGAACACAAGATTCGTGCATTTGTAATATATCGATAGTCTTCCTACAAATAATTTCATTTCCGACTAAAAATTCCCTATCCACCCAACCGTGTTCCAACAATATGCGACATGATTCAGAAGCAGTTGCTATACCAATGTCTGACAATTCTTCAAAAAATTTGACCAAACAAACGGAGGTAAAAATTTTAAGTAGATTCAGTGCTGCAGGATTTTGAAGTCTTGCCCGTTCATTGAGACATTTTAAGTAGTTTACAATTGAGTGGGAAGAAGCGATTGAAATCAACCTCAACCATCGAGCCGGCCTATCTGTCATTTTAATTGGTCTAGTACTCGGTCCATACAAAACGTTGTGTGTGTCACATATATTCAAAATGAGTTCAAACAGAATTTGCTGAATCGAGTCGTCATGGTTCACAATCTTTGGGATACAATGTAACTCCAGAGTAAGTTCAAAAACTTCAAAGATAGGTACAAAGTTTTCCACGGTAGATCCATTGTTGTGCTTTACCATCATCGAAAGCAATTTCATGTGATAAATTAATTTATTTTTGTTACTTTTTTCACTCTGAAGGTTCGTCCGAATAGCACCAAGTAAGGTGTCCCACAGTATTCCAAGTTTCCCCCTCTGCCCAAAGCTGCAAACTTGCCGCAACATTTCATTTGTTACTTCGAATAAGTGGGAGTCAGCGAGGAATTCCGCATCGGGATCAAACAGTACCGTAAAAATCTTGATAGAGATGGAGTGAAGTCCATGAGCTGCGCCACGAACTGCCTCAGCAAGAAATGCACCAGCACTTTCGCATTTCATCACCCTCTCACTCAAATAACGTGAACCCGCATTGAAATCACATGTTCTTAATTCCTGCTTTCCAGCATCACTTTCGATTTCTCTTAGAACATGTAAGATTCCTTTCGAAATTTGGATCTGTGTGGCTCTCCTTAAGATCATACCAAGTCCTTGAACGGTAAAAGAACGGATATTCATTGATTTATGCATCCTTAGATTCTTGGTAATTTGCAATGTTCCCGGAATATCACAAGATAATTCTTCATGAAGTAACTTGCACAGGCGTGCAAAGCAAGTAAATAGTTGTTTTAGAATCTCAGGTTCATGCCCAATGCCTTCGTTGATTAAACACTCAAATTTAATCAGAGTTTCAGGAAAATATTTTATAAATTCTTTACCAACATCGCGTGATAATGCTTCTAACAAGTCAAAAAGAGCCTCAACTGAGTTCTTATATTCAAAAGTGAAACGCTTTAACAAGGATTGGACAAGAACATCTTGATGTAGCAATATTTGTGGAAGTGTCTCTGAAATCTCTCGAACTTCTGCAACATAATCAATAAAATCTTTTCGGAAATTAAGCTCAGACCATTTAAGCAAAGAGTCCTTGAAGAAAGAACCAGTCTTACAATCAGACTTCTTCACTTGGTTCAACCTGTTCAGAGTGACTTTCACATCCGAAATTTGTTCTGAAAAGTTTTTGGCCATGTTTGTTCCAGTAAAACAATATATGGAACGATTGAAGAAATTTCCGAGCAGGTCGATGTATTATAATCGTTCTGTTGATCTATCTTCAAATCGTGCGTGCAACTTTTCCAAGGCTTGAGTATAAACTCCCATTGGCGAGTTCAACCTAAAA
>Ga0066861_10000131_pt1 | contig 19596 bp, 10 predicted proteins | sample ETN02SmetaG_3_FD_66434 | JGI IMG/M metagenome (GOLD analysis project Ga0066861, IMG submission 66434) | Marine microbial and viral communities from oxygen minimum zone, Eastern Pacific Ocean - ETNP2014F10-02SV257 | ecosystem: Environmental > Aquatic > Marine > Oceanic ... | reverse complement strand
GCGACCCCCTTCTCTGGAGTCACCTGTTCTGGTACTTCGGACACCCAGAGGTGTACGTGGTCATAGTGCCAGCCTTCGGAGTGATATCCGAGGTAATAGCAACCAGCGCGAGAAGGTCTATCTTCGGATATAGATCCATGGTCTACGCTATGGCTGGAATAGGGGCTGTTTCATTCATTGTCTATGGGCATCACATGTTCACCAGCGGAATGAGTCCGACCCTGAGGTTCGTGACCATGCTAACCACAATGTTGGTAGCCGTTCCGACCGGTATCAAAATTTTCAATTGGCTGAAAACGATGCATGGCGGTTCCTTGGTCTACAGGACCCATACGCTATGGACTCTGGGCTTCTTGGTCACATTCACGATTGGTGGAATCTCGGGGATGTTCTTCCCATCTATCGCGATGGACCTGCACCTACACGAGTCGTACTTCGTGGTCGCCCACTTCCATTACGTTCTAGTTGGAGGAACGGTATTCGGATTCTACGCGGCCATCTACTACTGGTTCCCCAAGATGTCTGGAAGAATGATGGATGAGCGCCTGGGGGTCATTCACTTCCTGACTGGCTTCATATCCTACAACGCACTGTTCTGGCCCATGCACAGGCTCGGAGTTTGGGGGATGGCCAGGAGGCATCACACATACTTCGTTACAACAGAAGAGGCGATGGGCGCACTCCCGATCGAGGCGGCCGGTTGGAACATGTTCATCTCAGTGTCAGCATTCCTATTCTTCTTCTCTAACTTCTTCCTTGTCGCAAACATGATCAAGACTGTCATCAGAGGGGAAAAGGCCCCTGCCGACCCATGGGGCGGATGGTCTTTCGAATGGATGACTGCATCACCACCACCTACTCCGAGCTTCGATCCACATAATCTACCAGTCCTGAGGGATGCGAACGAGCACATAGCCAACGAGCCCGGTTCGCTGAGCAGGCTATTCAACAGGCTGATGGTTAGTGAAGACGAGGAGGTGTCGCATTGAGCGATCATGATGACCACCATCACCCAAGCGCTTGGGGGCCTCATGACTGGGGCCATGGGGCTCCTCACAACTCATGGTCACCACTGATCATGAGCATAGGATTCGGAGTCTTCCTCTTCTCATTGGCGGGGGTCTTCGAGTGGGGCGAGTTCATGGACGCCAGTTACATCGGGATCATCATTGCAGGTCTTGCTATCGTCTTCTTCGGTCTCTCTATCTGGTGGAGGCAGGACTACTCCTTCGATGGCGGATACGAACCCTTCGCAACTGGCACTCCATTCAGGGGAATAGAGATCAGGAAGGTCGCTGTTTGGGTTTTCCTGATGTCCGAGATGATGGTCTTCACTTCCCTCTTCAGCACCTACATGAGGTACAGATTCGGAATCAGGTCCTGTGGGACGGTGTTCGAATCGGGGGAATGGGTCGAGGGGGCGTCAGTTGTCTGCTTCGAGCCAGCCAGCCACCTAATTGCCTCTAGCTGGTTCCACATAGCACCGGGAGCAATCAATACATTCGCGCTTATCATCTCTTCATTCACCGTAGTCCAGGCCCTTCGCTACGCTAGCAAAGTGGACATCGACGAGGATAGGAGAAGAAAACTAGTGACTCGTTACCTCGCTTCCACCTGGTGCCTAGCAGTTCTATTCCTAACCCTGAAGATGGTGGAGTGGTTCATAGGATTCCCGCTTCCAGAGTTCCTCGCAGAATACAACCACGGAGACACGATGATTGCCTCCCTGTATTCTGAGGGTTACCTGATCAATGCCGAAGCATATCAGCACCATTCCTACGACACGCACTACCTCGCTTCCCACGGACATGGTCTGGACCATGACTCAGCCCTCTACATGATGATGGAAGAGGGTACTCACTCAGGTGGGCAGATGATGGCGAACATACGCGTTAGTTCGTCGACTTTCTATGTCACGACAGGGACTCACGGTGTTCACGTACTGGGTGGAATCATTGGACTGACCTACATGACACTCAAGGCAAGCAAGGGCGGATACACTCCCGACAACGCTGTCTCCATAGAGTACTTCGGACTCTACTGGCACTTCGTGGACCTAGTATGGGTCATTGTCTTCCCGTTCTTCTATCTGTACTGAGGTGAAAAATATGGCGCACTACACAATAATGGGACGCGATCCCTACTGGATGAACTTCTACGGACTGATGATTCTAACTCTTATCGAAGTGGCAGCGGTGGGATTCGAGCTACCAGAGGAGCCGATTTTCATCTTCAGCAATTACACGCTGATGATACTAGTGGTGATTGGGATACCCAAGTTCATCATGATCGCTATGATCTTCATGCACCTTTACGGTAGCCCAGATTCCGGGATACTTACTGTGACGGCTCTCTTTCCGGCATTCTTCATCATCATCATGGTACTCTTCATCGGATTGACCCACCCAGAGGCAACTACGGGCCTCCCAGCATGGTGCAGACCCGGCAACTACGGGCTCTGAATGCCAAAAGGATTCATGCATAACGTCGTCCTCGCAGGGCTACTGCAGACGTCGCTTAGCCTGGTATAGCGCCGGATTTGAAATCCGGTGTCCTCGTGACTCGGGAGTTCAAATCTCTCCGTCTGCGCCACTATTCATTTGGAATTGAGGTCGCTCCTCGGACAGATAGTTGGTCTTCGTGATAGGCCATGGAGATTGGAGTGGTGAGCACTGCTTCTCCATCCACATTGACAAACATAGTGGGATTGTGGCTATCATTGGTGGGCTCCCCGTCCTCCCCCACGGCGCGGACCTCCAGCCTAGTGGCGTTCCTCATGCTTATCTTCCCCCATTTGCCAACGTGAGTACCCTTCTCCAATGGCCCCATGACCAGCAGCATCTGCAGCTTGCTCAATCCGAAAGCCATCAACAAAGACCCGTGGCCCTGTGTAGGATAGGCACCTGGTGTGACTTTGAATCCGCCACCGAACGTCTGGCACTGACTCATGCAGAACAAACCCGAGAAAGTGAATTTCTGACCTGGCTCGTCATCTATCTTTATCCAACCCGGTTGGTTCCTCCAGCCTAATATCGCCCTGATTCCAAGAAGCTGATACTTCAACTGCCCCCGGATCCACTTGAACTTCCCCTCATTCTTCATGCGGTTTACGGCTGAGGTGACTCCGCTGTCAATCTCAAGGAAGCTCCATCTGACCATGTTCCCGCTGACCTCGGGCTCTCCGTCCACCAGATGGTGCTCTGGGTCAGGAATCGACTTGTGACCCTTTGCGGGCGGTCCTTCGACCCTGAACGCTCCGACCCTCCTATCCACTCCACTGACCAGTATGTCGACTGCTCCCTGCATCTCAGGGAATTTGTTCCCCTTCGGAGTCGGTATGCCATGAGCCCTGGCGTAGTCATTCCCAGTTCCTATTGGTAGTATCCCCAGAGTCGTACTGGATCCCCTGAGGCCAGACGCGACCTCGTGAACCGTCCCGTCCCCTCCGACGGCCACGACTAGATCGTGATCACCGCTAGAGAGGTTGTGTGCTATCTCCGTGGCATGGCCGGGGTACTGCGTATTGTGAAGCTCCACCACAAAGCCTGCTTCTGCCAATGCAGGCTCAAATTTGTCCCATTGTTTGGCTGAGAGGCCGTCTCGGGCCTTGGGATTCAGTATGCAGGCTATTCGGGTCATGTCTGCTCCAGCGAGCGTCTCAGACTTGAATTCTGCCGAAGCAAGCAATGATGAGTGGGGATTGAGTGGAAAGCATCGTTCGAGATGGGTGAAGAGAGTTCTTTCATGCGACAGGCACTGAGTTTGGGCGCTCGAGGTGGATTCAAGGTGATGCCCAATCCACATGTTGGTTGTGTCCTAGTGAGGGATGGTAAGGTCGTCGCTGAGGGCTGGCACGACCACATAGGCGGCCTTCATGCAGAGCAGATGGCGATTGCAGATGCGGAGGAAAGGGGTGTAGCGACACAGGGATGCACTGCATACGTCACCCTAGAGCCATGCAACCATTTTGGAAGAACGCCCCCCTGCACAGAGGCGCTTCTCTGGGCGGGAGTTAGTCGTGTAGTCATAGGTGCCATGGATCCAAACCCCACAGTCAGGGGCGATGGTGCGACTACCCTCAGGGAAAATGGGATTGTCGTTGATTGCGGCATTCTAGAGGGAGAGTGCGAGGAACAGATGCGCCCGTTCATGAAATGGTGCAGGACACGAAGGCCATTGGTTCTGCTGAAGGCTGCAATAGACATCAATGGGAGGATTGACTGTTCTCCTGAAGAGGCTTCAACTAGGTTTTCTTCTGCTGAATCTCTTGGTTTGGTACATGAGTTGCGTGCTGAGTCAATGGCTGTACTAGTGGGAGTCAATACGGTGATCCGAGATGACCCGTCCCTCACAGTCAGAGGGCCCGATATCGGCCCTAGGGCTCAGCCCATGAGGGTGGTAATAGACCCCAATTGCAGAGTTCCGGACGATAGCAAGGTGATTACAGACGGGGAGGCAGAGACCCTACTCGTCCATTGCTCCGAGAAAAGTGGTTCGAATGACCCGGATAACGTTGAGAGGGTGATTCTTGCGGATGACGATGGTGAGCTATCTGTTGGAAGAATTCTGGATATGCTCGGTGACCGTGGAATCCAGCTACTAATGGTGGAAGGCGGTGCTGACACATGGAGGAGATTCCTAGAAGCAGGGGAGGTTGACCTTGCCCATCTATGCAAATCTCCTGTGGAACTATCGGGGGAAGGGGGGACCTTCGATGAGAAAGAGCTCTCTGATGCCGGTCTGGCCAAGACCGAGTCCTTCGATTCCGGTGGAGACGATGTCTCGCGCTGGAGCAAGTAGTGGTGGGCGATACAGGATTCGAACCCGTGTCCTAGCGTCCGAAGCGCCAGATGATATCCAGACTACACCAATCGCCCAGCCATTGACGATGGCCCCTCCATTTTCAATCCAACGGATGACACACAATTACCATCCTAGCCAGACTTCGGTGGACTTTGATGGGAGATTTCAGAGCTACTCTCCACCCCCTCTGGGTGATTAGTTCCTCCAATTCAGACCATTTCTTGCCCATTACCGTGAACTCCTCCTCGAGGCTCTGTGAGAGAACCTCGGGACCCGTTGGTAACATTGTCGAAATGACGCCCTGCGGATCGACCTCCCTAGCAGATGAGAGTGCGGACAAGAAAAGGTCGAGTCCGTCTTCGGACTTCCACGAGCTTCTCCCGTATGGGGGATCAAAAGCAAACACGCAATCGCTCCTCGTGCCCCACAAGGAACCTATTTCTGATGCGTTGCACTTCTCGACTCTGTGGTCAGCACCTACCCAATCCAGATTCTTCCTTGTCCCGTCAACCATTCTTGAATCAAGGTCGCTTGCTAATACCCCTAGACCCTGTAGTGCTGCTTCTATCACTATGCCTCCCGTTCCACAGAATGGATCTACAACCTCTCTGACTTCCCTTCCTGGCCTGTGTCCAAGTGAAATCAGTAAGCGTGCCTGTCTCGGCTCTAGTGATACTGGTTTGAAGAATGGCCTGTCTGTTGGTGATCTTCCAGAGTAGTTCTCCCTCTCCCATTCCGAGTTCCTGATTCCCCAGACAACTACTGACTTCGCTTCTCCCAAGGGATCTGGATGGGCTTCTCCCTCGGTCTGACCAGCGACAACCACTGAAATCTCGATTTCTGGTTCTCCTAAGTCGACAATATTCTTTCTCGATGATATTCGAGCCCCTACCTCCATTTCGATATCCTTGCTTGAGATGCCATCTATTCCAATCCCAATGGACCTTGATCTAACAGCAAATGTACCCGGTCCCATGAACTCAGACGACCACTCTGAGATGGCCTCTCCAATCTGGGATGACGTAGTTCCTTCATTGATGATGAGGGAAGCTGGGTTTTCAAGTACGTCATCAATCAATGCGGCCCTAGAAATTCTTGAGTTCGTGTTTTCCTGGAAGGGGATGCTCACCACTCTCGGGTGGATAACCTCTATTTCGCCCATCAATGACTTTGTTTCCTCCCTGAAAAGCCATGGATGCCATCCATTGCCAACTAGAGTGAGCATCTGCAAACGTACGCCTCCAATTAGTGCGCCGGGGACTTCAACCCTAAATGCCTCGACCGGTACCAAGTGCCGCAGAGGCAGGGGGAGGCGAGTAAATGGGCTGTAATTTGAGGGATCTGGCGCCTGCAAGACCAATAGATCTCAGTGACCTATCAGGACAGAGAGTGGCTGTTGACGTCTTTCTCAATGCATACCAGTTCATCACCTCCATGACCGGGGAAGATGGGAAGCCGCTTTCCTACAAGGGAAAGCCCGTTTCTCATCTGATGGGTTTTCTGGACAGGGCTTCAATCATGGTTTCAGAGGGAATTGACCCTGTTTTCGTTTTCGATGGGAGACCTCACGAACTGAAGAGGGAGACTCTCGATGGTCGTAAGGAAAGGAAGGTGGAGGCAGTTGAGAAGTGGGAGGCAGCAGTTAGGGAGGGCGATATGGCAGCGGCCAAGAAGCTTGGACCCCAGACTGCCGAGTACAACCGAGAAATGGTTGCTGAGACAAAGCGTCTTTTCGATTGCATGGGACTGACATGGCTAGAAGCCCCAATGGAGGCCGAAGGAGCCAGTGCCGTCAGGTGCAAGAGGGGCGAGGTTGGGGCTGTAGCTAGTCAGGACTGGGACACCCTACTCTATGGATCTCCCGTTATGGTCAGAAATCTAACCGCTCACGGAACTAGGAAATTTGGCAGGGTTATGCAGGCAGAGAGGATTGTGCTTTCCGAGATGCTCGAGGAGTTGGGCATATCTCACGAGCAGCTTGTAGACCTGGGAATAATGATTGGGACAGACTTCCACCCGGGATTCAAGGGGATAGGTCCTAAGACGGGACTCAAGCTAATTCGGGAGCATGGCAATCTAGAGGCTGTGGCAGAAGTCAAGGGGCACGAAGTTCCCGACAATATTTCTGAAATCAGGTCCCTGTTCCTCGATCATCCAGTCGGTGCTGAATCCCTTCCTGAATCAACAAAGGCTGTCGAGGAGGACATGCGGGCATTCCTACAGGATGAGATGGGTTTCTCCGAACAGAGGATGAGGAGAGCCTTGGATAGACTGGGGAGTGTTGGAAGACTTAGATCTAAGAGTAGGCCGACTCTCTTTGACTTCTGATTTGTTGCGGCCTCCCCGGGGACTGAATCGCCCCCGGGGTGCCTGTCTCCGCTATGTCATACTAGACGACTGCGGGCCGAACGAACGAACGCAGCTGCATCAAAGGATGCCGCTGTTCTCTTGGTCATCGGGTATGCCATCGCCATCGTCGTCATCGTCGAGATAATCGTCGATTCCGTCGTTGTCGTGGTCAAACTGACCGGTCATGTCCCAGCCATCGTTCTGCTCGAACCAGTCCGAGAGTCCGTCGTTGTCGTCGTCAGTGTCGAAACTGTCGGTTAGACCATCGTTGTCGTGGTCGTACCTCCAGTTGCCGACTACGCCGTCAACTTCGTCGACGTCGAGGATGTCATCATTGTCATCGTCAGTGTCGACACCGTCATCCATCCCGTCATTGTCGTGATCGCGCGAGTAGTCCTCACCGTTCGGTCCAATGTCGTTCCAGTTGTCAATGCCGTCGTTGTCGATGTCGAAGTCCACGTTGTCCGAGACGCCGTCGTTGTCGTGGTCGTAGATGTCGGTATTTGGGTCGCCGTCGTTGACTTCCTCTTGGTCGTCTATTCCGTCGCCATCGTCATCATCGTCCTCTGCATCGTCGATGCCATCGTTGTCGTGGTCTTCTGGGCTCGAGTCCTGGGAGTCTGGGATGCCATCATTGTCATCATCCATATCCAAGTCGTCGGGGATTCCATCTCCATCGTTGTCGTTCTCTCCGTTCTGATTCTGGTTGTCGAGCTGCTGGTTCTGCTGCTGGTCTGACTGTTGTGTCTGCTGACCCTGGCTGTCGCCTTGGGTCTGACCCTGCTGCTGCTGGTTCTGACCATTCTGGTTGTTACCATTCTGGTCCTGGCTCTCTTGGTCGCCTTGCTGGCCACCCTGGTCGCCTCCCTGCTGCTGCTGGCCCTGACCGTTGTCCTGCTGCTGGCCTTGTTCGCCCTGCTCGCTGTCCTGGCCTTGCTGACCGTCCTGACCGGATTGGGATCCTTGATCCTGACCCTGGCCTTGCTGACCGTTTTGTCCTTGTCCCTGGCCGTTCTGGCCCTGTCCTTGTCCTTGGCCGCCTTGACCTTGGCCCTGACCTTGGCCCTGACCCTGTCCTTGACCTTGGCCCTGACCCTGTCCTTGACCTTGGCCCTGACCCTGTCCTTGACCCTGTCCTTGACCTTGGCCCTGACCCTGTCCTTGACCCTGTCCTTGACCTTGTCCTTGACCTTGTCCTTGACCTTGTCCTTGACCCTGTCCTTGACCTTGGCCCTGACCTTGGCCTTCGCCTTCGCCTTCGCCTTCGCCGCCGCCTTCAGTGCCACCGTCTCCATTGCCCTCTTGGTTGCCCTCGAAGTCCGGATCGTAGGCGTCGGGTATACCGTCGCCATCCGAGTCTGAGGACGAGCCGTCGTTGGGGTCATTCGGGAACGGATCAGCTCCGTCTGAGACGCCGTCGCCGTCAGTGTCCGCCGAGTTCGGGTTGGTACCCGAGGCGTATTCCTGACTGTTCGACAAACCGTCACCATCCGGATCAGCATTGGCGTCGCTGGCTGAGTTGGGGTTCAGCCCGTAGGCAGCCTCCCAACCATCAGGCAGACCGTCATTGTCCGTGTCTGGGTTGTTCATATCAGTCCCTGCAGCTTGCTCCTCAGCATTTGTCAGGCCGTCACCATCCCAATCTGCACCACCATCAGAGGGGTCCAGGGGGTTGGAACCGTCGGCGCTTACGCCGGCGGAACCTGCCATTAGCACAAGGAGAAGTGCAACTAGCATGCTCGCGTTCTTTGTCTTCTGCATTTTCATCATACTCCAAATTCAGTTTAGAGAACCCGCTGTTCTCTCTTTCCGTACGATGCTTGCGCTGATTCGTGCGCAGGACATATCGTTGCGGGAGGTCTGGAATGGAATTGGGAACGATTTGGAAGTGCATAACGAGACTCGCTAAACGCTACACTGAGCGTGTATTGGTTAGTCTCTGTTCTGCTTTCTACTCTAATTCGCTCCTCCTTTCCTATCATCCGGTCTCACGGGCTTTCATAGGGAACCCACTGTTCCCTCTGAATTCTGAGTGGTATGAAGCCTATTTCAAGGGTTCCCGTGGTAGTTTCAAGGCGAAAGCCTCGAAAGTTCTGCATTGAAACGGGTAGATCCAAGGAAATGGAGGACTGGTGCTGCTAGTGTGGTAATCACCAAAACACCTAGGAAAATATTCGACCAGAGTTCAATCCCGCGACCCAATGTGAGGTACAGTGCCCAACCCGCTCCGACGAACATAGGTAACCTGTATCTCTTACCGAAGAGGGAGATTCTAGACTTGGCCACGTCATCACTGAAGAATTGTGGCGTCTCATTTGCCTCTACCAATCCACCTTCCACACCACACCGAGCACAGATTAGGTGACGCGGTCCGATTCCACCGATGAACTGGGACTCGTCGTAAGTCTGGTTGCAGCTGCGGCATGTCGGCATTGTCTTCAACGCTACCAGTGGGGGCTTCTCCTTCAACGCTACGGTTCAAGGCGCTCTAGATGTAAGTTAGGCTCAATGTCTGTCTTAGGCATCTGGAGGAAGGAGGACAGGACCTCCCGACCCATCGGACTACCAACTGACTCAGGGTGAAATTGTATTCCATGGATTGGTAGTTTTCTGTGTCTAAGACCCATCAGAAGAGAGCCGGTGTTATCCCATGAGTTAGGTATTAGATCACCACCAGAGGGAACTAATACGAGGCTGTTGTACCTCATCATTACGATCTCACTTTGGAGGTTTGAGTAAAGTCCTGTACCGTCATTGGTGGTAATGGAAGGTTTTCCATGGATAGCGCCGAGTGGAGATTCTATGAGCTCCCAACCAGCAGCCCGTCCAAGAGCCTGATGGCCTAGGCACAGTCCTAGTAATGGGATATTCTTAGAGTCACGAGAGAGTTTCCCTGTGATGGCTCTGGTGGCAATTTCCATTGTTATCGGCGACGCCTCTGGTCTCGCTGGACCTGGTCCAAGTACTATCCTAGATGGGTCCAGAACATCCAGCCATCCGTCTATTTTCTCACTGGGGTCTTGGTTGATTTCTGGTCTTCCCTCGACGATTACAACATCTGATCCAAGAGTCGCGATTTCTTGTGCTATGTTCTCCGTGAAGGAGTCTAGGTTGTCTACCAACAAGGTTGCTCCCTTGGGTGCGCCCTCAATATTCCTGAAAATAGCCCCTGTACTTCCATTTCCATGCATAGTCCTGGGGGATATCTCGCCGATTGGACCTTCCACATGGGGGATTGGGATTATCTCAACTTCCCTATCTGGGAGGTCGTCATTAGAGAAACCGGTCCTGAAACCCCATGCTGCCTCCGTCAGGGCAGCCGCTTTCCACCTAGCTTCCTCAACCTCCTCTGAAGGTGAGGAGTCAATCACTATGCCCCCTCCTGCCTGGACTGTCCCATGCCACTCGTTGGGTCCCGAGTATGCTTCCAAGGTCCTAATCAGAATGTTCCAGTCCGCAATACCTACGCCATTGTGAAGATGCCCCATGGATCCCGTCCAAGCCCCTCGTGGCTCTTCCTCGAGTTCGTTTATTGCTGCCACTGTCACTGTTTTTGGACATCCTGTGATCGAGCCTCCGGGAAACATTGCCGATACAGCATGTCCAATGCTCACGCTCTTGGATATCCTGCCCTCTACGCCACTAACCAGATGCTGGACGTTTGCTAGGGCCTCGACTCTCCAACCCGACCACCTCACTGATCCGGGTTCGCATACTCTGCTCAGATCGTGCCTCTCCAGATCGACCAGCATTAGGTGCTCTGCCACTTCCTTCTCGGAAGAGGCTAGTTGGTGTCGTAGTTTGGAATCTGTCTGGTCGTCCCTACCTCTCTTTCTTGTTCCTTTGATTGGTCTGGTTCTTACAATTCCCCCTTCTACCTCGATTAGTCTCTCTGGGCTGGAAGACGCGACAGCCCATCCCAAGTCTCCAACTGTCATCCAAGAAGAGAATGGTGCTGGGTTTGAGTCGGTAAGCCTGAGAAATGAGTCCCAGGGACTACCGGGCATTTTCCCCCTCCACCTTCGTCCATAGTTCACCTGATACAGGTTCCCCTGTGTGATGCTCTTTCTTATCTTGGAAACCTTACGAGCGTGGTCCGAATCGGATTCGCTCTCTGGAACTACTCCGGGAGACCTGTTTTTGGAAGAAGTTTCTACTTTCTCTGGAATAGGGGGATCTGTGCACCATTGGTGACCCTCCAATGCTACTATGCTTAGTTGACTGGACTCTCTTTCGTGAACCATCCATGCATCTGCTCTCCAGAGAATTCCCAGGATGGTGCCAGGGGATGGGTTGTTGGAGAGTGGTACTGGTACTGTCCATCGGGAGAGGTCGTATCCGAGAATCCCCGTGAACCCCCCTGGGACGATGGGCATGCTTTCATCGAAGTTGGGGGTGATTTCTAGTTTCTCAGCGACATTCAGGGCTTCGCTAAGATTTACTGGATGGTGTTCTTCCACGGTTTTCCACCTTCCGTCTACTGCTTCCTGGACTAGGAGTTGGAGGGGGTTGGGATTAGAGATTCCAACCTCTCCTTCGAGAGCTGAGGTTCCTAGGTTGTCTTCGCTTACTTCTGGTTCGATCAGAAGGATTCGTACACTCTCCAAGCACGGGAGGAGTGACTTCCTCGAAAGGTCCGTGACTGGTCCAGTGGAGTTCAGAAGGACTTCATCGCCGATGTGTTTTCCTGACTTCCTCAGATTCACTAATGCCCCAATGAGTGGTTCTCTGATTTCGGTGATGCCGAGGGGCATGTGCAAGGCCTTGGTCAACATATCTCCTCCATCCATGATTTCTTGGCCGCAGAGAAAAGCGGGCCATTGGGTGTCCCGATTTCCCTCCCATCTATCGTACCAAGCGACCTGATTCCCATTCCACTTCCGCAGACCACCATCTCCGATGCCCTGAGAATCATGCTTAGTGTTATTTTTGCGGGACGGACTGGGATTCCCGCGTCCTCAATCCCTTCTTTGATGGTCTGAATGGTTACGGAGTCGAGTGCCCCGTCGTCGTGACTGGGGTGGTATGCTACGCCATCGTTATCCAGGAGGAGAGGGGCGCAGCGATCTCCATCGATGAGTACCTCGTTCTCAAACAGGAGTCCCAAATCAGCGCCGTTCTCCACGGCTGCTTTCCTAGCTGCCCTGTGTGGCTCCCAGTCTCCATGCTTTGTGCCTCTGACTGGTTTCTCCCAGTTTGGGGCAAGTAGCGAAACAGCTGAGAGTGGCCCGTCTGACCACTTCTGTATGGTGCGCGGTTCTAGGCGTATCTCGCCTTCTGAGGAGACCTCCACGATGAGGAGGAAGTTTGCTTGGTCGGGACTTTCGTTTGGCTCCCCTGGGTGTTCTAATTCACCCAGTCCCGATATCACTGTGTCCGCTAATCCCTCTGGAACATCTATCCCGAGTATCTCGGCATGTCGATGAATCCTGGCGAAGTGCATTTCGGCTGAAACTAGAGTTTTCTCTCCGTCCCAGCCCATTGCCGACCAGACCGCTGAATTGGGGTCGGCAGGACTGGGCATGGCTTGCGATAGAGGGTTGGAGATTCAAGCCCTTCGTTCAATCAGAGCATGTCATCCAGGAAGGATGTGTCCACGTCCTCGTCGCCCAAGTCGCCCGCGAGGTCGCCCAAGTCGTCGATATCGAGGTCGTCCGCGAGGTCGTCCAAGTCGTCCAGATCTATCTCCTCTGGCTCCTCTCCTAGTAGCTCGTCCATGACCTCTGTGTCCGTTCCAGGTGTTGAGTCTGGGATGTCTCCCCCAATGGGTTGGGCGGTTGGCCCCTCGCTCATGCCGTCGTATGTGCTAGCAGGGACGTCGGCCATTGTTCCGAATGAGTCTGCTGATGTCTCCATCTCGTCAATCCCGAACTCCTCATCGCCAGTGAGGCCCGAAGCCTCTCGCATCATCTGCTCCTCCAACTCTACCTCAAGAGCTCCCATCTCCCATGGCTGGGGGGCCTCGTCCTTCCTGGGCCTGATGAAGAGGAGGGCCCCGGCCAGTATCATCAAGGCAGAGGCAACTGCGATCAGTTGGTTCATGTCCCCGCTGAGGAGCTGGTCAATCCACGATGCGCCTGATTCAGCGTCGTCGCCCCCGATGGAGCCGAATGAGCTCTCTGACCACGGAAGTATCTCGAGAGGGTCGACAGCTAGCCTGTGTACCTCGCCGTCGTAGCCGACTACGACAGCCCAGTACGACTGCTCGTTGTTCAGGAGCTCGCCATTGAAGTCATTGAGTATCAGGAGGGTCCCCTCGATATCTCCTCCGATCTGGGTTGCGTTCCTGGTGTCTTCAAATGGGTCGATGCTGATGAATACCCGGTAGGACTCGACTTGCGGGTCTGAACTGAGGTCCCAAGTCACGTCTATCTTTGTTCCCGCGCTGTCCCAGTAGCCACGTACCCCTGTGACCTCATCGAGATGGAGGCCTGGGTCAAGGCTATTCTCATCGACGAGTGCGATGGATGATGGCTTGAGGTTGGTGAGCCAGACGTTCCCAGCCGAGTCGACCGGGGCGACGGCGACCCATGTCATGATCGAGGGGGCGAGTGGTCTCCCATCAGAGAGATGTTCTATTGTGACTGGTATCGGGTCATTTCTATTGACCACGGCTACTGGGGTCATCGATGTGGTGTCACTGAATGGCACCACGTCGGAGAACACCCAGTACTCGGTCACGTCAGATGCCTCGCTCTCTGGGAACGTGACGATTATCCCATCCCCATCATCGGGGCTCCTATCCTCGAGAACGGGCGCATCTAGTCTCCCTGGTGGAGTTATGTCACCCCTGTTGTCAACTGGGGAAACGAGGACCATGTGTTCGTCCAAGCCAGAGAGGAAAACGTTGCCCTTGATGTCATGAACTGTAATGGTGACATAGAGCGGTATGTCTGGCTCGATTTGTGCTGGACTGAGTTCCTCCAAGTTGCTCCCGTACAGAGCCTCTCCCACCGTTATCTGTAGTTGCAGAAGTCCTCCGATCTGCCTCTGGTCGACCTCTATGAGGTTGCAATCGGAAGTTGCGCACTTCTCGCTGATTCCAGTTAGGTCGTTAAGTGGGTAGTCCGAGACCCATATCGTGTAGTGACTGAAGTCGGGAGCAGTGGAGCGGTCCCAGACTATGTCTATGGCGGTACCATCGTCATCTGGGTGATCCCATGCGATTAGCCCTTCCACCCTTGGGGGGGCGTTTCCTACTCCTGTGGTGTCAGCTGTTGGAGTGGCCTCTACAACAAGGACCGCATCCAGATTCTCATTGCCCCAGTCGTCCGAGGCAACTACCCCTATCCAGTATGTTACTCCATCTTGGAGAGGGGATGAGCCCAGGGAGTCGATGAGTGCCTCGCCCGTGGTGCAGTCATCCACATAGGCCGCTACTGGCCATCCATCGACAGTGCTAGGTGGCTGCCACCCGGATGCGGGCAGGGCATAGACGGTGTGGTAAGAGCAGTCCTCCTCCGAATTGGGCGTCCATGTGACTTGGATCCTTCCTCCCTCATCACCTGGGACATCTTGGGCAAACGTGTCCGTGATTGGCGAAGGCGCGATTCCGTCGTTGAGCCCGCCAGCGGTGACCACTGGACCGAAAATTGTGACGTTGTTGGGGTTGAACTGGCCTGCTTCATCTACGCAAGCAGCCGCGAACCAGTAGAGTGAGTTGGGCTCCAAGTCCAGCACCGTGGTGTTTCCTGCTGAGAATGGAATATCTATCTCTCCTGTCAGGGCTACTGCGCTGGTAATCTCCTGTTGTACGGGCCATATTCTCGTTTTATCCGGGTCTAGCTCGTCACAAGCAGACCACTCGAGAACTATCGCCCCAGCAGAGCCACCTGAGATTGGTTCAGCAACCAACCATGTCGGGGGTGCGGGGACTTCGTCGGAGGGGGAGACGCTACCCGGCCATGCCATTGCGTCTCCCAATGAGCCATCCGGGTACTCGATCGCGATCGCAGCCCTGTAGACCCTGTCGTCAGAGAGTGGCTCAGGGGTGCCGTCGTTATCTGCTTCCGTTACTAGAGCGGAAGTCTGGGACCAGAATGGTATCTGCATGTATGTTGTGAAGTCGCTGAATTCGTCTGCATTGGGGTTCCACTGCTCCTTACCAGTGGCGTCCCAGACGTATATCCTGTAGCCGCTCCAAGCAGCGTCTTCAGCAGGAAGCCATGTTGCCTCGAGGACCCCTCCGCCGTCATTGGGTCGGTCGGATAGGTTGGTCAGTGTGGTTGGGACCTCTATTCTTTGCCAGTCGTAGGTCACCCTGACCTTGATCTGGCCGTTGTGTGGGGATTGGAGTTGTATTGTTGTCTCGGCACTTGTTGAGCCTGGGCCGACGCTTGATATCGCTGACTGGAATGCTGGCTGGATTCCTGGGTTCATAGCTGCCATATCCCAAATTCCCGAGTAGTTCAGATGTGCTGACTCTGCCCAAATCCAAGCCCCCGACTGAGGGGATGTCAATGTCAATGCCCCTGTGTGCATTGGAAGCCTGCCAGCTAGTGGCATTTCTGACACCATGTCGATATCCATTGGTTCCTCGTCATCCACCAGTACTGTCTGCATCCCGGGCCTTGCTGTATCCTGGATGTTCTCCCAGATTCGTCCCGAGTATATCGCACTCAGGGGATGGGCGACCCTCTGGTCATCGGACTCCCTCTGAACCAAGGAGCCTACAGGATCGAAGTGGTGCAGCCCTTCATCTGAAACAACGTAAAGTCCGGTCGAGTGTAAATGCGCGCCCCTAGGCCCTATTATCTGAGTAGATGCTACAACATCGTGGTTGGACTCTACTTCCATGACATCTATGCCACCCGGGCTGATCATCGCTAGGTGCGTGCCGTCGGAGACAAGCTCTGTGGGCGGCCATGATTGAAGGGTGTTTGACGGTGAGCCTGATTCCATATTCAACGTGGATGCATTCCAGTGAACTATTGGAGCCACATCGGTGGCAATGTGGACTCCCCAGTAGTCAGTTGCTATAGCCCGAACATCGTTGCTTGGAATTTTGTCTATCTGGTAAGTTCCGTTGACTCTGTCGGTTGCTATGTCCCATGCGACTACGCCGGGCCTGGTGCTGCCCTGGCCATTGTGTGAGATGAATACCGAGGCATCGTGGTAAAGGATGGATGTCGTGCCGTCATCATTGACCACCGTCCTAGATGTCCCCGGGGCATAGACTAGTCCGGAGACGGTCTCGCCCATGAGTCCGTCTCCTGAATTTAGAGTGGTAATAACCGAGAGGTTTGTGGCCAACACGGTCAGGCCCGCTGGCCCCCCTGCTAGGATGTGACCATCTCCTTGTATTGGGTCGTCAAGGACAAGGAGGTGCTCGTAAATCTGCATTGGGAGTCCATCGATTGTGGTGATTGGGTCTTCCCATTCTGAAGTGGTTGTGTTCCTGACCCCAATTCCCCCCCATGTGGCGATTAGGATCTTGTCATCGACCTCTGCGAAGTCCCTGACTCGGTCGTTTGGAAGTCCTGCAAGGAGGCTCCCGTAGCCCCAGGAGCCTGTGGAGGTGTCAAATTCTTGGAAGCCTGCTGCGGAACCCTGGTAACCCATCAGTCCCACATACATCGTGCCGTCATCCTCGAGAACCATTCCATCCATCTGGACGTGAAGAGCGGCGGGTGTGGGCGAGAATGATCTCTGGGAGAGGTCGACTGACCAGAGTCCCCTGCCAGCTGTGGTTATCCACATGGTTTCATCTTGCAGGGTCATACTGTTGACGACGTCTTGACCGAGGAGGCTGTAACCATCCTCCCATCTGACCGAACCATTCTGCAGTATCTCCCCTTGTAGGATGGACGAGCCGTAATATGACCCCTCATCTAGTGTTGATGAAACCCAGACATGGGTTGAGTTGGAGGCGAATTCTACGACTCTCCCACTGGATAGGCCTGCTAGCTCGTCGAAGCCCCCGGCAATCAAGCCCGTGCTGTCCAGTCTGTCGACTCTGTTCAGGCCTGTTGTCTGGCCCGAGCGACCTACTGCGTAGACGGGGGTTGATGTCGATGGGACTCTGACGATTGAACATCCATCCATACCTGGATCTATCACCTGTCCACTAGAGGCCGAAGTCCCAGAGGTGACTATCCTCGAAACTCCACCTGTGTTGTCGAATTGGTGGGCGGCTAGAAGTACATTGCCGTCGTGTAGCATCCCGCCTGGGAAGATCCTATCCTCTGAAATCCCATCAGCAGATGTCAGGGTTGTCAGGAAGTTTCCTGTGTTGTAGTTCATCCTGTCGAATCCTACCCCTTCCTCATCGTATCCGACGTAAAGGATTCTGTTTGACTCGTCGCAGGCCAGAGCCCTTGCATCTGCATTCGCGAGTCCGTTGGACCCTCCGTCAGTAAGGGGGGATATCCATTCACCCGTCTGACCATCTGAGTCGTGGTCTGCGAAATCGAACCTAGCGACGCCTCCTTGGTTGCCCCACCAGAATCTCCTTCCAATGGCTACGTGAACGATGTCATCACATAGGACGATGTCTGCCCCGTAGCCATCTGGAATGTCACCAGAATCGAGATCCCATGCGGTCCAATTCCCAGTGGTTCCGTTCTTCCTGAATATTTGTGCATTGGAGTTCCAACCAGAGGATTGCATTGAGCTAGCCCAGAGATCGTCGCCGATCACAGTCATTGAGTAGAATTCCTCCTCGGAGTTGTTGGGAAGGCCGCTGTTCTCCGTCCAAGGGGTCAACCAAGTCTCGTTGGATGGGTTCCACCTCAATATTCCGTTCATGCTCGCGAAGAGGTACTCTCCGTCGAACTCCACCATCCCCCTTATCGGCCCGTCTATATCTGACCACTCGTCCAAGAGGGTCATTGTCGCGAAGCTGAATCGTCTCATGATGTTGTCACCGTATGCCACCCACATCTCACAGGAGCTCGCATTCAATGGGAAGCAGTCCCCGAGGAGCCTGGCATTTACCCTGAGTACGTTTCCTATGGTTCCAAGGTTATCTGACCAAGTCTCGTTTACCGTGTTCCATCTCACGACCGTCCCATCGCCATTGTTCCAGTACTGGGTCGGGCGTACGCCAATCCAGAGCTCGTCTCCAACCTCGCCTATTCCATAGACCACCCCATCGAATCCTATCTGGCTTCCTGCATCTATCGTGGTGAGTGAGGTGTTGTTGTTCAGGGCTATTCTGGTTATCTCGTCATTCGATGCCCACCACTGGTTGCTTCTCTGTGTCGAGTAGTGAAGGACGTCTCCCATGATCACTATGTCTGCTGGGATCTGGTTGGAGAGGGTTGGTCCACCTGAGTTGGCTCCTCTGTTCCAATCAATCAGTACCTGGTCATTGGCCACATCGATCAGCGTGAGTCCGAAGTCCCCTCCAGCCCACATTGTTCCAGGTTCAGTTCCCTCTACCAATGCAGTGACGTCGTCGTCGTCGATGTATCCTTGTGTTCCATCCCAGGTTGTCAACCACTGATCGTTGATTAAGTCGTATCTGGCTATTCCGGTGTTCTCGAATCCTAGGTATAGTATGTCGTCAATTTTCACGGTTCTAGCTCTCTGGGTATCGTCTCCAGCGTTCCAGACTTCCATTACTGAGCCATTGAGGGTGTTGATGACGGCTGCACCATTGTCGGTACCTGCGTAAAGCGTGTTGGAACCGATTAGCTGGACAGAGTAAATCTGCCTAGCCGGCATTCCATCGCCTTGGTCGACGCACACGTCTAGTTGCCATGCACCGTTGGAGTCGACCGACCATCGACAGGCCCCACGGTTTGTTCCGGCGTATATGTCGCTGCCATCACTGGTGATATCGTAGAATACGTAGGGGTCGTTGTTCCATCCTTGGATGCTAGTTGGGAGCTGTTCCCAGGAGGCCCCGTCCCAGATGGCTAGTCCACCATTTGACTGGGCTCCCGTATTGGAAACTCTCGATCCGACTACCAACTCGCTTCCCAGCATGTGGAGGGACAGTACGTCGTCATCCGGAAGTCCGTTGCTTCCCCCTGGCTCCCAGTAGTCGATGATGTCCCCATTCATCCTGTCTAGGAGTAGAATTCCGAAGTCTGGAAGCCCCAGGTAAATTACGTCTTCATCCACTGCTATGGGGGTGGCCTCTAGGTTGTCTGCACCCAGTGATTGCCATGATCCGAGTATCTGGAGGGCCATCAGGTCTATTCTCATCAGACCGCTGTCAGAGGTTGCTGCGTATGCAATCCCATATCTGGTTGCAACATCTGTGACCAAATCGGAGTCCAATCCGTCTGTTGTGTCGAGTACGTCGATTAGGGTCATTGTGGAGGTGTTGACTAGTGACAGTCCGTTGAATGGGTGCCCCACGACGAGGGTTTCCGTGGTGTCATCGTGAGCCATGGATATTACTTGGTCCTCAATACCGTTGATTGTGCCAATATATGCTCCGTTGTCCGCTCTGAATCTGAGAATCCCTGAGTTTGATGTGCCGACCCAAACCCT
>Ga0066861_10000130_pt1 | contig 19629 bp, 9 predicted proteins | sample ETN02SmetaG_3_FD_66434 | JGI IMG/M metagenome (GOLD analysis project Ga0066861, IMG submission 66434) | Marine microbial and viral communities from oxygen minimum zone, Eastern Pacific Ocean - ETNP2014F10-02SV257 | ecosystem: Environmental > Aquatic > Marine > Oceanic ... | reverse complement strand
GCGGCGAAAATATGCATAGAAAAATACGGTGGAGACATCCCTCCAGATTTAGAATCGTTAGTCGAACTCCCGGGTGTTGGCCCGAAAATGGGGCACTTAATCATGAACGTGGGGTGGGAAAAACCGAGCGGAATATGCGTGGACGTGCACGTCCACAGAATCACCGAACGCTTAGGATGGGTCTCGGAATCCTGCGCGGTGACAAACGCCGGTTCGCCTCGGAAAAGAACTCCGGAAGACACGCGAGTCGCTTTAGAAAAATGGTTACCGAAAGACGAGTGGGTCGAAATAAATCCGCTATTAGTTGGGTTTGGACAGTTATATTGCACGCCATTGAGACCGAAATGTTCCGAGTGCGACGTTGTCGATTTGTGCGAAAATGCCTTCAGAGATGCCGCGCCGAAGAAGAGCGAAGCGTAAACGTACGCGTACGGATTATTGTGTTTAAAAAGCGCGTCGCGTCCTCCATCGCAAACGTTCTTCTTCTCGTCGCGTGGTAGGAGTAGGAGTAGTAGGAGTAGTAATGTAAAAGTTTTATGTACTTTTGTGTGTGTGTGTACGCGCGCGCCTCTTCCGCTCTTTTTTCAGTTACTTTTGTCGTCCGAGTTGCTTTTTGAGAAAGAAAAGAAGAAAACTTTCTCACGAAAAAATTATATATAATCCTCTCTTTCATCTTCATCGTCGTCGTCGTCGTCGTCGTCACTTTTGTTTCGCCTCAATCACGCTCTTTCTCTCTCTTAGACGCGGAAAAAAAGGGCCCTTCGTCTCCTTTTCGAAGGAGGAGGAGGACACCACCACGACTGCGACCAAAACAGTCGTCGTTCGGAAGCAAAGAGAGAGACTTTGAGTGTTTTGTTGTGTGGTTTTCTCTCTCGACATCATCGATTCAAAACAGCGGCGCAAACAAAAAATCATACACGTATAGTATTGTCTTAGAAAAGGGACCGCTCGACACGCATCATGGCGCGTCTTTTCTTGGACCAAGAACCGTTGACGCAATATAAAGACCGCCGATTCGAGGGATCTTTGGAGGAATACTTAGATCGCTTGCGAACCTCGACGACTTTGTACGTCGGGAACGTCTCGTTCTTCACCACGGAGGAACAAATCCACGAACTCTTCGCGCTGTGCGGCCCGGTGAAGAAAATCATCATGGGTTTAGATAAACAAAAAATGACGCCGTGTGGGTTCACGTTCGTGGAATATCACAATCGAAGAGACGCGGAACTCGCGGTGAAACATTTAAACGGAACGAAGTTGGACGATCGGGAAATTCGGATCGATTTTGACTGGGGGTTTGTCGATGGGAGGCAATTCGGCCGAGGTCGATCGGGCGGTCAGGTCAGAGATGAATACAGAACGAACTTTGATAGCGGAAGAGGTGGGTACGGGCAATTATTGAAATTAGAATTGGAAAGAGCGGAGAGAGAAGAGGAATATGGTGGAGATTACATAGACGATTACGATGGGCAACAAGACTACGGAAGAGGAGGAGGGAGGAGTCGGTCGAAGCGAAGAGACCGAGACCAAGAGATGGAAGACGCGGATGCACCGAGAAAACGATAAGAGGCATCTCTTTCGTGACGCGCGGGTGGCAATCGGCGAGAAACGCGAAACGAGGAAGAAAAAGAAACGAAAAGAAATCATTCATATATATATATATATAAGTTATATATATACGTATATATACTTAGTACTCTCCTCTCAAAAAACGTTGTAAAATAGGTCCTAACATCAAAATGAACGGTTTAAGCTATTCCCACGAAAGTAAGCAGAAGGTATGTGGTACGTACCTTTCCTGTGAATCATCTATACGTGTGTTATCGTCGTCACATCCACACGTTGCTATGTCGTACCCTAAGCCCAACTCGTCGTCTCATTTCATTTTTGGTCTATTTTTTAGTGTGCGAGCGATGTCGTACTTTTTACTTGTATGGATCCATGTGGCTTTTTTCGTCACACGAGTTTTACAAAAAAAATAGAAAAAAAAAGCGGTTGGCGGCGGTCGAGTCGTCGTCAGACATTTTTTCTCTTCGAGTTCGTTTCCCAACAGCACAACGAGTACACTCGCCGCCATGGCGCGGTCGCGCGTCGAACGCGTGGACGAGGAGGACGGTGGCCGTGGTGTCGAAGCGATCGACGAAGAAATCGAAGTGAAAGACCCTCACTTGGTGTCGAAAGAAATTTCGTCGGTGTCGTTTTCGTTCTACGACGCGAAAGAAGCGCGCGAGATTTCCGTTAAAAGAGTCACCAATCCCGTGTTATTCGATGGATTAAATAACCCGGTAATTGATGGATTATACGACCCCGCGTTCGGACCCATCGAACAATTCGGCGTGTGTAGCACGTGTGGGTTGTCGCAACACCATTGTCCGGGGCATTTTGGGCACATTGATTTGGTGGTCCCCGTGTATCACCCTTTGTTGTTTCCGACGGTGACCAAGGTGTTACGATGCGTGTGTTTGAACTGTCACAAGTTTAAAATGCACACGGAACGGGTGAAGATGTTCAAGGAAAGATTAGATTTGATCGATAGTGGACAATTAGAGAGAGCTGCGGATGTCAGTCAGTGGAAGTTATCGAAGAGTACGATGCGAGAGTTGAGCGAAATCGAAGAGGAAAATCGAAAGGATCGAGAGAAGACGAGGAAAGAGGAAGATGGAGAGGCACCGGAGATGATGGATTTGAGAGAGACAAATTTCATGCCAAAGTTAGACAGTTTGACGAGAAAGAAGACGAAGAGAGGAGACCAGTGTGTGCCTTTAGAGTGGACGACGTCCGCGGCGACGGCGAAGAGAGAGTTGATCGATTCTTTTTTTCAAAGCGTACCGAAATTGAGATGCGAGAATTGTAAAGCGTTCGGTCCTGTTTTAAGCACGGAAGGGTCGACGAAGATTTATAGGAAACCGTTGCCGAAGAAGCAGTTGATTACAAACTTAGCGAACGCCATTGACGTGGATTTTTCGATGAAACAGTTGGCAAAAGCGGCGAGCGCGGAAGGGGCGGACGAGCTAGTGGATTCTAGCACCATGGCGGAAATGACCGGAGGAACCGTTGTTGAAGGTAAAACGAATAACAGAAAGACAAAGAAGAGCAGTAGTGATAGAAATAGCGATGATAGTAGTAGCAGTTCTTCTGAAGACGACGACGACGACGACGACGACGACAGTTCGTCAACGGACAGCGAAGAAGACAACTATGACGAAGGTCGAATCAAAGAACGTCCGACAAAACCTATGTATGTGACACCTATTGAAGCGAGAGAGGTTTTGAGACGATTGTGGGGCAACGAGTTTGAATGGTGCTCGAGAGTGTGGTGCGCGAATGGTCGCGATCAAAGCTCGGATTTAACGACGGAAAGACAAAATTCTAACCCGAACAGGTTCTTCTGTCAAACCATTCTTGTGCCGCCACCAAAATTACGACCGCCTTCAAAAATGGGCGATATGGTGTTCGAGCACCCGCAAAATACGCACTTGTGCGCGATAATTCAAGCGAACTTATCGTTAACTGAACTATTCCGCACGCCGCCGACAGTTCCAGAACCTCCCGAAGTGCGAGCTTCGAGAGCCGTTCGAGCCTGGTTGGCGATCCAAGGTGGCGTGAATAGACTGATGGATGCCACAAAAGCCGACCAGATCCAGGATCGCGTCGGTATTGGAATTCGCCAGCAGTTGGAAAAGAAACAAGGTTTGTTTCGCATGAACATGATGGGTAAAAGAGTAAACTACGCGGCGAGGTCGGTGATTTCGCCAGATCCGTATTTAGGCACTGGCGAAATTGGTGTTCCTCCTGTGTTTGCGAAAACGTTAACGTTTCCAGAACTCGTGACGCCACACAACGTTGAACTCATGCGCGAACTCGTCGAACGAGGCGCGGATGAACACCCGGGCGCGAACGCCGTGGAGGACGAACGCGGAAGGATTATCAATTTAGCGCGATTTTCCAAAGAGAAGCGAAGAGCTATCGCGAAGACCTTATTGTCAGTATCAGCGGCGAAAGATGCCGATGGGCGACCGCTTGCTAGGAAGGTTTACAGGCATCTACGTAACGGCGACATTATGCTCACGAATCGTCAGCCGACGTTGCATAAACCGGGGATTCTAGCTCACTGCGCCCGCGTTCTCCCTGGACAAAGAACCATTCGCATGCACTACGCCAACTGTTCGACGTTTAACGCCGATTTCGATGGAGACGAAATCAACTTGCACTTTCCACAAGATCATCAAGCGCGAGCAGAAGCGTACCAAATCGTCAAAGCCGAGGAGCAATTCTACGCGCCGACGGATGGGAAACCGCTGAGAGGGTTAATTCAAGATCACATCTGCTCAGCCGTGTTGCTGACGTGCAAAGACCGCTTTTATAACAAAGAAGGGTTCTCGCAAATCGTGTATGCGTCTCTCGTGGAATTGTGCGATAGCGAAAACTTGAGCATTAAGTTACCGCCGCCAACGATTCATAAACCGAGACGGTTGTGGACTGGTAAAGACGTCATTCGCACGATTTTAGACCACGTCGCGTACCAACGTCCCGGGGTGACTTTGAAACACTCGTGCAAAACTCCGCACACGTTTTGGGGCAGTGAAGAGGAAGGTGAATTGATTGTTCGCCAAAACTACATCTGTACCGGTGTTGTCGATAAGAATGCGTTCGGTAAATTTGGTTTAATCCACGCCGTGGCAGAGCTACACGGGAAGCAAATCGCCGGTAAGCTGTTGTCCGTATTATCTCGATTACTCACGCTGTTCCTTCAACAACACGGGTTCACGTGCGGCATGGACGACTTAGTTTTAGTCGCGGAGTCTGAAGAATTGCGCGTGAAGGAGTTGTCGAAAGCCGGTGCGGCGGCAAAATCAGCCGCAGAATCGTTCGTTCAGGTGAAGGATGTGCCCGAGATAGCATTGAGTGCGGCGGTTTCCGCGAGAGTCACCGAACGTCCAGATTGCGAAGCCGCGCTTGATGCTCGCTCATCTGGTGCGCTCAATCAAGTCACATCGTCTACGGTCAAAGTCTGTCTTCCTAGTGGCACGAAGAAACCTTTCCATAGAAACTGCTTGTCTTTGATGACCATGTCTGGAGCAAAAGGCTCGATGGTAAACTTTTCACAAATCGCCGCCGCGCTCGGGCAGCAAGAATTAGAAGGCCGCCGAGTTCCAAGAATGGCGAGTGGGAAGACGCTACCGTGCTTTGCGCCGTTTGATTGCGATCCTCGGGCGGGTGGATACATTAGCGACCGATTTTATTCTGGTTTGCGACCGCAGGAGTACTATTTCCACTGCATGGCTGGAAGAGAAGGTTTAGTCGACACGGCAGTGAAAACGTCGCGTTCAGGGTATTTGCAACGATGTCTAGTGAAAAACTTGGAAGGTTTGAAAGTCCACTACGATCATACCGTCCGGGACGTCGATGGTACGATTGTTCAATTCTTATACGGCGACGACGGCATTGAAGTTTCCAAAGGCGTTTACGCGAAGGAGTTTGCATTTGCGCTAGAAAATGTCGAATCATTGAAACTGCAAAACGAATCCGCGTTGATAGAGTTCGACGGCAGTTCTTCAAAGAAGAAGAATTCGAATGCTGAAGATGCATTCATGGATAAGAAAACTAAATCGTGGCCAGACGTGCCTCGAAACGCAACCTCAATCTTAGAACACGAGAAGCAATATTCCCAGTTTACGAGTTTAGGTGTCTTACCGGAAAAGTTTGCGAAAGATTTGGACGAATTTCTGAATGTCACGCATGGGAATCTTTCCGACAAAGAATTCGAACAAACGCACAAAATTACTCGCAAACAGTTTGCAAAGATTATGAACTTGAAGTTTATTGCCTCCATGGCGAGTCCAGGTGAAGCTGTAGGCGTCATCGCGGCGCAATCTGTAGGCGAGCCATCCACACAGATGACCTTGAACACGTTTCACTTTGCAGGACGCGGCGAAGCGAACGTAACTATGGGTATTCCCCGGTTACGTGAGTTGCTCATGGCGGCGAGCAGAAAACCGACATTGCCGGTGATGACCATGCCTTTGCGCAAAGATAAAATGGCAAAGAAGTACGCAGAAAGACTCGCGAGTCGGTTACGCAAAGTGATTTTTGCTGAGTTGGTGCAAGACCTCTCATGTAAGACGCATTTTTACACGGACGCGCCGTCTGATGGATGCAAAGTGCGAGTGTGTGAAGTGAAAGTGACCATGAGATGCCCGGATGAATTTTCAAAAGCAAAAGGGAGCGTGACATTCGAGGAGATGGAAGCGTGCTTTAAAAATACCTACTTAGCAGAACTGTATGCAATTATCAAGAAAGAGTGCAAAAAACGCGCTGAGCAAAGTGCAGATGTTCAAATCGTGAAATTAAGACAGCATTCTGCGACTGGTTTGGCGGACAAAACGAATGATGTGGACGATGATTACAACGGCGGTGACAGGAACGCCTCAGACGACGAAGGCCGACCAAAGAAAAAAGGCAACGATAATAAAAAGAACGCGCAAGAACGCATCGAAAACGAAAACGATGCCTCCGACGAGGACAATTCTGACGACGAAGAAGGCGCGAAAGCAGATCTTAGAAAGGCTGAACGTGACGAGGAAGCGTACGGCGACGACGACAAAGTTAATGCGGGTGAATTTTCAGACGAAGATGACGCACAGATTGCGAAGAAGACTAAGAAGTCCTCTTCTGCCAAAAAGAAAAAGAAAGCGTCTTCCAACGACAACGACGACGGGAATTCTTCAGATTCATCTTCTTCATCTTCCGATTCGGATAATTCCGATCAAACGGAACTCACGAAGTCAGCTATTACTGCTTCGAAAAGGAAGAAATCTTCAACAAACGAAAGTGCATCGTCGAATGAATACGGTGGTTTGCGCCAAGATTTATCCGATATTCAAGACACCGTCATCGTCGACGCGACTGCGAAAACGTTTACGGTTGCATTAGAATTTGATTTGGCCACACCATTACTTCTCATGCAAAACTTGCTCGATAGTGCGGCAGCAAAGTCCAACATTCGGTACACGAAAGGCATTGGTGGCGTTTTCGTTGTCGGCGATGAGCTTGATGGTTCTTTAGCGGTCCAATGCGATGGTGTCTCGTTCGATGCAGCCTTTGCAAACGAGGATTTAGTCGATGTAAATCGTATCAAAGCTAACGACGTTTGGCAAGTTCGGTTAACACTTGGCGTTGAAGCCGCAAGACGAACTCTCGTAGATGAAATTTCAGGGGTATTTGGCGCGTATGGCATCGGTGTCGATGCCAGACACTTGTCGTTGATTTCAGACTTCATGTGCCAACAAGGCGGATACAGGCCGTTCTCTCGAGTTGGTATTAATGACTCGACGTCGCCATTTTTGAAAATGACGTACGAAACAGCGACTGCATTCTTGACCGAAGCTGCTGTGCGCGGCGATGTGGATAAACTGACGAATCCATCCGCGGCGATCGTTATGGGTAAAATGATCAACCTAGGTACAGGAAGTATCGGCTTACAATACGACGCAAAACGAGCGACAAAAATGGAAGAAGAGATGCGCTCGATGGGTATAGAGCCGGCAAAAAAGTTTGAAAAAACACCTCGAGCACCTGCAGTGAAAAAGGAAAGACAAACAACACCAGCCGAAAAGGTCACGTTCAGTGCATTCAAAGAGACGCCAAGAAGTAGTGCTGGAAAGCACGTCACGTTTGAAGATTAGTTTTGGAATAATTATATTTTACTCGATTTTCTTGATCATCTCCACAATTCTCTTGGCTTGAGCCGAAGCGTTACCGACATACGTCGCCGGCGTCATTGCCGCCAAACTATCTATCGCCTCTTGCGGGATATCCAATGACTTTACAAACTCCCGCATACCTTCTTGGTTAACTCGTTTCCCTCTCGTCAACTCTTTCAGCTTTTCGTACGGTTTCTCCACGTCGTGTCTTCTCATGACCGTTTGGATTGGTTCCGCGAGGACTTCCCAGTTGACGTCCAAATCTGCCGCCATTGCCTCCGCGTTGACATCCAACTTCCCTAAACCTCTCGATGTGCTCTGATATGCCAACAATGAGTGACCAAACCCAACGCCCAAATTACGCAACACGGTGGAATCTGTCAAATCTCTTTGCCATCTAGAAACTGGCAATTTAGCCGACAAGTGTGAAAATAATGCGTTCGCAATCCCCACGTTCCCTTCTGAGTTTTCAAAGTCGATCGGATTCACCTTGTGCGGCATAGTGGACGAGCCAACTTCACCGGCAATTGTCCTTTGCTTGAAATACCCAATACTAATGTAGCTCCAAATATCCCTGTCCAAATCCAAAATAATTGTGTTGTATCGCTCAATCGACCCGAATAATTCTGCCATGTAATCGTGCGGCTCAATTTGCGTCACGTATGGGTTAAACGTTAAACCCAAGCCGGTAACAAACTTTTCCGCAACAGCTTGCCAATCAACGTTTGGATACGCGGACATGTGTGCATTGTAGTTCCCAACCGCACCAGCCATCTTCCCGTACAACGGCACCTTGGGAATCTGAACGCGTTGTCTCGCCAATCTGTACGCCACATTTGCCAGCTCCTTTCCTAAAGTCGTCGGTGATGCCGGTTGACCGTGCGTTCTGGACATCATCGGCACATCGGCATTATCAACCGCCATCGTAGACAAAGTTTCTACAATCTTATCCATCTCTGGCAACAAAACTTCCACGCCGTCTCTTAACATAATAGCATGGGATAAGTTGTTAATATCCTCAGACGTGCACGCGAAATGGACGAACTCTAACGCTTTCTTCAACTCCGCGTTCTCTTTCAATGCATCTTTGATGACGTATTCGACCGCTTTCACGTCGTGGTTTGTCGTTCGTTCGACCTCCTTCACCTTCATCGCTTCGCTCGGCGAAAATTTCGTTAAATAGTTCTCTAAAAATTGATTCGCTTCGTCGGAAAATTTTGCCACCTCTACTACCTCGGGAATTTCCGAGAGGGTTTGTAACCATCGGATTTCCACCGTCACTCGAGCTTTAATCAACGCGTACTCGGAAAATGCCGAGCGTAAAGATTTCGTTTTGGAACCGTATCGACCGTCGATCGGGGAAATAGCGACGAGTTCGGAAAGCGCATCCAGGTTTTCCGCCGCAGCCACTTTGATGACTCGCTGATGATGGCGGTGGCGGTAAGGTTGCGCAGAAATTTTTTTCCGCTTGGAGGAAGAAGTTTTGCGCGAAACGGGAACGGCGCGATGTAAAAGAGCGCACAATGGACTGACGGATGCCGCAAACATAATTTGTGCTCTAACCTATATCAAAAGTACTATGCGATGGAAGCGAGTTATTCTGAGGTGGGTGTACTTATTGAGCTCTCGTTTGGAAAAAAATTTGAAATCGTCGGCAAGTGGGCGGGATTGAATGCCAAACAAAAAGAAATACGAAAATATCATACACCTTCTAAACCGCGACTACCTCGTCATCTTCTTCCTCTGCTTCCCCTATTTCTTCTTTCGAGACGAACTCTCCAAACCTAGATTCGCGTCTGCGTCTTCGCTGACTACCTATGGCGACGCTGTGCGAAGCATCTCGAACTTTACGTAACAAGTGCATGGCGGGACCGTCGACAACAGTTTCCACACCACAACCAAGCGCGAAGGTGGTATCGGTATCCACGCTTTCTTCGATACCTTCTTCCCCTTTTCCTTCTTCTTCTTCAACTAAGAACACCCGTTCGGTGCCTGAAACCCGTCCTTTTGCAAGCGATGCTAAAGCGACGCGACGTGAAAAGACCATTTTTTCGAGCGCTTTGCTGGTTTCGCATAATGAAGGGGTGGATGGATCTTCGGGATCCGATTGACACACGACGTTGGTGATGCCAACACCTTCAGCTTCGAGCGCATCTTTTGCGGCTCGTAACTGACCAACTCCGCCATCAACCAGGATAACATCCGGTAGCGGCGTTCGCGATTGACACCTTTTCGAAATCGCCACGCGAATGCCTTCGTAATCGTCCGACGGATTTACCAAATTTGCCGGAAGATTGTATACTTTGTGTTTCGCAGAGGACTCCGAGAAACCATCAAAACGCGCGAAAGCAGCTACAGCATGTTCGCCCGCGAAATGCGAACAATCTAAACCTTCGATGGAGATGTTCGAGAGGTTCGTGAGAATATCTTTATTATAATTCAAAGGTGATTCCATGTTCAACGCATATGAAAGCGTAGTCAAAACGTCATTTTCAGATTTGATTGATTCCACTTCTTCTCTGGCGTTTGCCAGAGCTAAGGTCGACAAAGCATTCAAATATGTTTCGTTCTTCTTCGTTTTAACCATACGCTTCCCGATGCCTAGCGACTTGAACGCCATGCTGACTTCTTTAGGGTCTTGAAATTTATGCGGAATATATACTGAATCTGGTAATGCAACCGTTCGAGCCGATACGTCAGCATATGTAGATTCGATCGTTCGCTGACAAGCTTCGGCCAAATCCAAGGTGTTTGATTCTTCTTCATCGTTGGCATCGTACAGTTCAACCGTCGTACCTAAAACATCCACTAAATTCCCATCTCTCACGCGCGCAATTTTTACCGAAATGAATTTTCCAGATTTCACTGATGCACATACGTCCACATTCCAGTTCTTCCTCTCTTTTTCGCTAAGCGATAAGAATGCAGTTAAAGAACCATTTCTTTTAGAACTCTCAAGGTTTTGTACCCATGTGTTTGACAACGTTTTCAGTCTATCAATAACTCTTGGATCTTTTGCACACGTATTTTCCACATGCTCCATTGCCTCTTCAATCTTATTCTCGAAAATCAAGCGAGCCGCAGTGACGCGATTGTTGAGCGTTTCTACTGCATCTTGGTCACCGTATCTCACATGAAAACGCGCACCTCGAAGATCGAGTGCCGTATCGACGCTACGCGACAAAATTCGTGCCTCTCTGTACGTCGTCTGCGTAAATATCCATTTGTTATCGAAAGTTCTCGGGTCAGCTGACTCTTTTGAAGAGCTGTCGACGACAAACATTTTACCATCTGGCGAGAGAACGATATATGCAGCTTCGGACCTTGGAACGTCTTTTAGTAATATGTTCATTCGAGGTCTTTCACGTTGAATAATTCTAGCCTCTAGTGCGAGCGCATCAGCTTCGCCTCCTGGTGTCAAAACGCAATCGATTGATTCAGCCTTATATAACAACGCACGGTGACGCGCCGAGTTTTCAAGGACGCCTGGAGTTAAATACGAGGAGGTTCTAGAACGCAAAGATTTTGCTTTACCGACATATAAAGACTTGCCGTTCTTATCGAGAAAACGATAGACGCCACATTTTGCGGGAAGCGCTTTCTGCATGTCTCTAATCCTTTTAACTTTAGCAATCGTAGCTTCGTCGAAACCGTAGTGTTTCGTGAGAATCGCTTCCGCATTGCTGGGAGAAAAAGAGGATAATTTTCCGGAAGAGTTCATACTGAAATCTCCCAGTAATATACCATCATTTTCCATATATGCTTGATTCTCCCGTTTTTGCTTTTCAGCCAAGGCGTCCTCCTTCAATTTTCTTTCCAAAGCTTTCGTCTTTGTCGTTGCTCTTATGAATGCTTCTGAGTTCGGCTCTCGTCGCTGTCGCCATCTTTCCAGAGCGCGTTCCACTTCTTCATCATTTACAGTTCCATCACGATTGTTATCGCTATTACCAGAACTACTTTTAGAGAGCATAGTTCCGATGGACATTTTCTCGGCATTGATTTCTTCAGACATGATATCGAATAAGGACCGTTCCGAGGATTCACTCCCTTGTGTGGCTGATTTTGGCGTGACGTTGTACTTTTTGTTGTGTAACGCTTGTTTTCGACGTCGCCTTTCGACTTCTTTCAAAGCGCTCTTCATCGCGTCTGTTTCTTTATCAGCAAATAAAACAGCTTCGCCACTTTTATTTCTCGCTGCTCTTCCCATCATTTGCATTAAACTTCTCGATGATCTTGCAAATCCAGAAACGTCCGCGTCTAATATGGCCACCAACGAAACGCGCGGTAAATCTAAGCCTTCGCGAAGTAATTGAGCACCAACAACGACGTCAAGCTCACCAAGTTGGAGTTTTGCTAGTCTTTTTGCTCTCTCTGGAGCTGCAAGTTCAGAATGCATCCAATCGGCTCGTAATCCTTTTCCGGTTAAATACGCTGCTAAGTCCTCGCAATCGGCTTTAGTTAAAGCGCATACAAGCGAGGCATCACCTTTTCGCGCACGCTTTTCAATCATAGAGGCCAGTTTTGGAAGTTGGTTCTTCTTTGGTAAAACCTCAGTTGGTGGATCTAAAATCCCGGACGGTCTGACAACCATATCTACGCTCCCTTCTTCCCCACAGGACCATTTAAGCTCGTCTTCACCCGGCGTAGCTGACACGAGCAGGCATTTTGGGACACGTTGCCAAAATTCATCACCAGTTAACGGCCTGTTGTCCAACGCGGAAGGTAAGCGGTACCCATATTTCACTAATGACTCTTTCCGACTTTTATCGCCTCCAGACATGGCGCGTAATTGTGGCAACATGACGTGCGACTCGTCGGCAACCAACAACCAGTCTTGATTATTTTCATGAGAGAAATAGTCTAACAGCGTTACCGGTGGCTCTCCAGGTTTCGCACCGCGAAGGTGTCTGGAGTAATGTTCTGCTCCAGGACACCATCCAATATCTTTCAACATTTCCAAATCTGCAGAAACTCTTTGTCGTAATCTATCCGCCTCTAGGACAGCGTCTTCTTCTCTTAGCTCGTGTTCTCTGCAAACCAGTTCCTCGTTGATTGATTTAATGGCCATAGTAACGCGTTCTTTTGGTGTTACATAATGCACTCTCGGCCATATAGTGATGGCGTTAAAATATTCAGTTTCGTGTTGTTGTTCGTTTTCGTTAAATATGACGCGTTTGCCTTCCAAGAAACTCCCGGTATCTTTGTCCAACGTAATATCCACGTGTTCGTTTGAGTATGGCGGCCACACTCGGATTTCTACTTGTTCGGTTCCTTTATTTCTTGTTCTGAACTGCCCACGTTCAACAATTCCAAACGCCGGCGCACGTTCATACAAACACTCTGTTTCAAGCTTATCAATAATCTTTTCAGCGTTCCCGTACTGCAAATCTTCAACGTCTTTGCCCAAAAATAAAGCCGCATCGACAAAATCTGATGGCAAACCCAAACCATACAAACATGATACGGACGCCACAATAACTGGCGTTCGATTCGTTGATTTCGCTTCAACCAGGGCTCGCGTTGCGCGATGTCTCAGCGCATCTAAATCTGGGTCCACCGCGGATCTCTTCTCGACGTATCGCCCTCCACTACAACTTTCCGGAATGTACACGGAAAAGTGACTAACAAAAAGCTCCACCAAGTGCGACGTTCGTAAATACCCTCTCAGCTCTCTAGCAACCTGCGCTGCCAACGTCTTATTCGGTACGACAACTAACACCGGCTTGCTATGTTCAGCGATGACGTTTGCGACCACAAACGTCTTCCCCGTACCCGTCGCGCCTCTTAACGAAACGAATTTTCTGTCTTGCTCTTTTAACAATTTCAGAGTTTCTGCAATAGCCGACGGTTGGTCACCGGATGGATGGAACGGCGCAGTGACATCTTTATGATTCTGTGAGTACGACGTAGACGTGCTCTCGTTCGAGAGCTGTCTCGGTGCAGATGCTGCTGTACACGCCCGCTGCCTGCTGCTATGATATCTGATGACGTTTCGAAACGAACGAAACATTGCCGAGTCAAACGCGTTATCACTGTTCCTTTCTTTCCACTGAGCTCTTCTTCTCTCTCGATGAGCAGCAGTTACGAAATGGGTGGTGTTTTTAAACGTTTGACTCCGGGTGGTGTGTGCGCAACGAACAGAGCTCCCGGACATGGAGGAGCAACGCGTGTTTGTGACGTGCGCTCGTAAATAATCATTTACATTTTTTTGACATTTTTGACAAAAGAAAAAATAAAAAAAATGTATAAACACCCCCACAAACAGACTCATGAATTCGTCCAACGCGCAAGCAGCCGAACAAGCAGCCGGGTTAATCCGAATTACAGGAACGGAGGAACTCTTGTGGAATGCAAAATACATCTCCAGAGCGGACGCGGTGGATGTCGTTGACTTTGCTATTCAACGGTCGATTGCAAACACGAGCAAAGTGGGGATTCCTACGTTGCATTGTTTCAGTTGCTCGGCGACCAATGCGAGAAGTTTAGGGAGGGAAGGGGAGATGTACCTGGAGAGAATGAAGAAGAAGAGAGAGAGAGATGGATGCAATGATAGCAATAACAGTAATCATTTGAACGTGTGGGTGGTACCTTTGAGCGCGATGCAGAGTGTTTTGGTTCTGGATAGTACAGCGACAAATAAAACAGAAACAGATAACGGTAAAAGTAATAGTAGCATCGGTCCCATAGAGTATAAACTGAAACCGTCTGTGGTTATACACGCGAGGAATTTCGAAAAGAAAACATGGGTGAAGTGTCGAGTTGTAGATGTGGTAACGTCGAAGCGCGTTGTTGATGACATCGTGAATGCGATCGCAGGACAAAACATTGTGGACGTCTCATTTGAAGGCGTCGTGCCGTTGAGATTGTGCGAGGCTAAAGGGTTCTTGAAACAAAGAGAGGTGAGGAGAATGGTGGAAAGGGCGGCAAGTTTTGTGGTGTTAAAAGAAGTTATTGATAGTAAGGATAGTAATGAGTACGGCGTGGACACGCATGAGCAGAAGAAGAGTTTAGGTGGAAGCAATAGAAGAAGTCGTCATCGAATAAAAAGTAACATGAGTTATGATAATAAGGTTTCGGTCCGCGCCGGGACCAAAATTGCCACTCTAGGGAGTCCTTTTGGTGTTTTAAGCCCGAATATATTTTCACGCTTGCTCAACCGAGGGTGTGTGTCGAGCGCGTTAGTGTCAGTAGCGAGTGAAGGTATGAATAGCAACAGTAATAGTTCACCACCCGCTGTTTCAGTGGTTGACTTGTCCATAGCGCTAAAGCCAGGAGCCGAGGGATCTCCAGTTTTCCTCGATGAAAGTACTAGTCGATCAAAGGAGCAACCAGTAGTTGTCGGTATACTGATACCACCTCTTTCGTTCGCAAAAGAGCGAGATAGTGGTTCGAGTCGCGGTGCATTCCCCCTCATGATACACGCTTCGTGGATATTTGGAGATGATGTTACGATTAAGGATCACGATGTGCCCATAACTACTAACAAAAACGTATCGGCGGCTAAAAATGCCATAGAGTCGGTATGTCGAGTTGAAATACTGGACGGTACACATTTTGGTAGCGGGATATTGATTTCTAAAACCAGCGATGATGTCGACTCTTCGGAAGGTATGATCTTGACCAATCGGCATGTCGTGCTACCAGCGATGCGGGAGGTGAAGTATAGCAAAACCGCAATTACTTTGCGGTTTTCAAATGGAAGTTGGCGACGCGGCGTTGTGCAAAGAGTGAGTAAGGGCCCTTTGGACCTGGCACTTGTGCGCTCTCTTTCTCTGAAAAATGGAGGGAGTGGAGCGCTTCCAATTGTGTTACCGACGAAGCGACCTTCGCGAAGACAGCGCCCCGTGGCTATTGGTGACGAAGTCTTCGTCGTCGCACACGATGATCGGTTTGGAAATAACGTCAGGAGAAGAAAGTTCGACAAAGCATCGCCGGAAGTAAATTATGGATATGTGTCCAAGGTTGCTGGGAAGAAGACAATGCTCGTAACTTCAGCTTCAGTCCGGAGTGGTGCTAGTGGTGGAGCGCTGGTTGACGGAAGGACTGGCCACCTCATTGGAGTGGTCACAAGTAACGCACGGTTGGCGACGAGGAGTGGAGGAGCCAATGTATACACGGACGTCAATTTCATCGTCAATGTGAGCGAAACAGAAGGTGGAATAGGTGAGATAATGGACGCTTACGAGCACGACCAAGAAGTTATAGACGCTTGGAACCTTGAAAGAGAAAGCGATATACTAAGAAGCAAATTATGACGGAGACGGGCAGTATGCCAAAGAAAATGCTGCAGCGGTGCAGGCAGTTTTGTACCTAACAGATACCAATCGGGTGTTTTCTTCATATTTCAAAGACCTTTGAGTGTTTCATATCAACAACTTGCGAAATAAGAGAGCTTGAATTAATGAACTTGAGTATGACATATATTGTACTTGTACCGGTACTAGTTACCTTACTCGGCATTGAATATATTCCTATACTAAACTATCTATATCACTCAAGTCGTGGAAGCTTCCTTTCCTTGATTGCATGTTCGATAGAAATCCACTTTGCGACCTATTAAACGAACCACGCATCTTTGAAGCGGAAACAGTATGCGAGCGGCTTCCGTTTCGGCGCAGACGTCCTCCACCACCAATCAAAGAGCTTCCGTCACTTCCACTTCCATTTCTAACCCCACCAGCACGACCACTGCTATCGCCAGCTCTCCTACCATTTATGACCCTTCGCCTATTCTCTCTTAAGCGTCGTATAATCGATACGCACTTAAAGTAAATCATCTCACAAACGCCGGAAAATAGAAATTTCGAGCACCCGAAGAACCCAGCGAGTATATACACACACCACCAGAAGGTGTCGTTCGCCTCATGAGTGTGGGAGTGAGAGGATGACGAAGAAAGACCTGAAGCAGCAGCAATATCACTCGCAGAATGACCATCACTCCCACTTAAACTATCGCCAGGCGTCAGAATACTCGAAGTGGCAAACTTAGATGAAACGATGTTAATGGCCGCGCCCATCGCCCAGTCCACCTTGTATCGTCCCACGTTGTTGCCCACGGTAAACTTCAAATCCTCTGTCAAAAGCATACCATCTTTCAACATAGCTACAATAAATGCAGCGCTAAAGCAATATTTTGATAAATCTATTTCTTCCCATTTCTTCTTATCCTTCTTAAACCTTTCTTTCACCACATCTTCCCACGATTCTGCACATAACTTCTCCCCGGCGTGTTGGAAATCCCTAATCGTCGTCGATTTACCTAATTTGAAAAACTCCGCCGTGTAATGAAAATTTTCTGTCGCTAAAAACTTACCATCGAACGGTGGTAAGTGCTCTTTACGCATGCCGCATGGAGTTCTAGGACAATCGCGCGCATTCTCCGCTAAACCTAAGAGTTTCTTCGTCATTTCATAACACGCGGTGAAATTCCCTGTAGGTTTCGACGGTCCGGCACCGACGGATAACGCTTCACCGTGTTGCACGGTAGTTTGCGGCGTCCATCCTCTATTTATGCAAGGATTATCCGGTTTTTCCCCAGTTTTCTCGTATTCCTTTCGAAGTATCGCGTGATACTCTGCTCGCGCCGCCTCGTGTCCTAAACCAAGTAAACTCGACGCGTATAAATATTTGACCGAATCGCCTACTCTGACGGTTTCCTTATGTTTCTTCTGCACCATGTTCTTTGCCGTAGCTTGCGGAACCGCATACGTGACTTGCATACTTGCCCCTCCAAGTTCTAAAACGCCGTAGGTTTCTTTCGGCGTTTTCATTGGCGATAAGGCGTTAAATGCGTAATTCACCGCCGTCCACCCGTAAGACGCTTCCTTCGTCCCCGGCAATACGCTCGCCCACTCGTCTTTTTCAAACAAAAACGGTGATTCTCTCAAGGTTTCTCTGCATGCTTCGATAATCGATTCTGACAAATGCTGCTCAATATGTCTCAAGCCCGCAGTCGCCATCAAGTGTATCTGTGTTTCTTTCCAATTCTCCGTCGGGACAGACTCTCTGGCAAAGTTCAACAAAGGCCGCAACGCGGCATCGATGCCACTTGGATCCAAAGCTCTCGCCGAGAGACCAGGAGTCGTTTTAAACGATTTCGTTGGTAAAATCAACTTTGGCGTCACGCTCGGATATTTTACATTCGTACTACTCGTACTCGTCGTTGCCGCGACTCGAAACACGTGACACCTCGTCCCCGTACTCCCAGCGTCGATAATAATCACGTGCTTAAAGTGAGGATGTCTAAACCATTTCGGCAGCGCTTTCCCGTAGTGTAAAGTGAACAAACAAAACACGAGAACGAGCGCGAGCAATTGCAAACTCTCGAAAAAATGTTTCATTTGTCCTCTTTTACTGTGTCGACGATGTCTTTGTGCTTTCTTCACCAGCGTCGCAGTCGTAGGATACTGATTACCATAATACCCATTTCCAGAACTTGTCGAGTATCCTCCATTATTGGTCACGCTCGCGCTCCTCCGATGCCGGCCAGACGACGAATACTTCGAATTCGACGCCATCATCATTCCGCGGGAGTATCTCTCTGTCTCTGTCTCTCTCGAGGCGCGCGAAATATGTATGTATGTATCACGCGGGGGACATGGTATTCATGACGTTACTTCCTCTTCGGTCTCTTTTTTTTGGGGGGGGGATTTTAAAACTCGAGAGAAAAGAGAAAAAAAGAAAAGAGAAAAAAGAACTCCCTCTCGAAAGTTCGCCACACCCGTGCGAGGAAAGGACAGAAAAGTAACTACACACGACTCCTCGTTGTCAGAGAGAGAAAGAGAAAGAGAAAGAGAAAGAGAAAGAGAAAGAAAGAGGAAGAGCGTGCGCCGCGCTTTAATAACGGCGCCGCGTTCCGAGCGCGCGGAGAGAGGAGTTGATATTCAGAGAAAGAGAGAGAGAGAGAGCGTGAGAGAGGGGAATTCATACGCGTCGTCATGTCGTCCAATCAAAGGAAAACGAGAGAGGAACGCAAGCGCGAATTAGAGTTGGAAGAAGGACGAAAGAAAGGTTTAATCGCCCCAGAATTGGACGAAGATGGTAAGGCGATTAACCCACACATTCCACAGTACATGTCAACGGCGCCATGGTACGCCTCAGACGGTGGGAAGAAAGGTTTGAAGCATCAAAAAGCGTTTCGGAAAATTGGGGAAGACCCGAGTGTGCACTCGATTGCAGAGGAAGAGAGGAGAGTGCGAGAACGCGAAAAGAATAAGAAGAAAAGTGGCATAAGTAATAACAAAGCGTTCGATTTTGGCACAACTGCGGTAACAAAATTCCGTAAAGGCGCGTGTGAAAACTGCGGAAGCATGACACACAAGAAAAAAGACTGTTTAGAACGCCCGAGAAAACACAACGCGAAGAAAACCGGGAAGGATCTGAAACTTGACGAGGTTGTCAAGGAGGAAGATTTCAACACGAAAAGGACATTCGAACAAAAACGAGATAGATATAAAGGATTTTTGGCGGAAGATTATGAGAAAGTTGTAGAGAGGTACGAAGAAGTGGAGGAGATGAAAGCCGAGGCGGCGAAGAAGAGAGAGTTGGAGAGGGCGTTTAAGAAGGAAAATAAAGAAAAGATTGGAGAGGGAGACGACAATATTGATGATGAAAGCGACGATGACGACGACGGAACAAAAGCAAAAGAAAAGAATAAAAACGATATATACGCCTCGGATACGGATTCGGACGAGGACGAGGAGAAGCTAAAAGCGAACGAGGATGCTGGGTTTGGTAAGATTGAAAAGCGCATTCGAGCGCCCGGTGGGGGCGCTTCTGGGACAGTCAGAAATTTGCGCTTGAGAGAAGATACAGCGAAATATTTACGCAATTTGGACCCACAATCGGCGTTTTACGATCCGAAGACAAGATCTATGCGGGAAAACCCAACTCCAAATGCTGATCCGAACGATAACTTCTTCCGCGG
>Ga0066861_10000125_pt1 | contig 19703 bp, 6 predicted proteins | sample ETN02SmetaG_3_FD_66434 | JGI IMG/M metagenome (GOLD analysis project Ga0066861, IMG submission 66434) | Marine microbial and viral communities from oxygen minimum zone, Eastern Pacific Ocean - ETNP2014F10-02SV257 | ecosystem: Environmental > Aquatic > Marine > Oceanic ... | reverse complement strand
TCGCGCTCGCGCGTCACCCTCGTCGCGTCCCTCTCGCCGCCCCAGCCGTCGGCGAATGCCGCGCCGCGGCGTTTCGAAAGGGTGTTCACCGCGCCGAGGAGGAACACGAGTCCTCACGCAGTCGAGTTGTGAACCAACGATGTCACCCGTATACAACTTTCCAAAACTCCCATCAAATGCGAGATCACGCCGTGCCCGCGTGAAATTCGTTCGACGCGCGACGCGACGCGCGACCGACGCGCGGCCAGAGCGCACCTCGCGGCGAGGTGCGCGCGTGCACGTGATGAGCGCGGCGGAAAGAACGCCGATGCTCGGCGCGCGCCGCGCGGACGACGGCCGAACGCGGGCGTGGTTCGACGGACGACGAGAAAGAGGGAGGCACGGTGGGCTCGATCGGCGCGCGTGGGCGGCGCTGGTCGGCGTGCTCGGGATTTTATTCGCGATCGCGGCGAACGTGCATCGCGCGGGCGTTCCATCTCAAACGTTGTCGGTGGGAGAGACGCCGTCCGGTGCGTGGGCGTCGGGTGGCGCGGAGGTGCCGCGGGCTGATGGTGTTAGACAGTCGCGGGAGCGCGGGCGAGAGTTCGCTCGGGGTGAGGCGTTTGACGGCGGCGATGGAGGCGATGAGAGCGCGAAACGGATTGATTTAGATGACTTGAACTCTCAGTTATCCGGATCGGTGTGGGACTTCAACGAGGCTAGGCCAAAGTCGGGCGCGCGGAAGGATGCGCGCGAAACGGGACCGCTGCACGAAGCCCAGACGCTCCCCTCATTAGGACAGAAACGTAGCAGCAAATCACGCCGTATTAAAGACGTCACTGAGGGTGAATCACGTTCGGCATCGAGCACCGACAAGCATGCGTCAAAGTCAAAGGCTGGCACGACTCAGCCGGGTCTGGCGCTCAGCGACTCTGAGATTTATGACCCCGCATTTGTCGATGACGAGTTTGAACACGGAAAGCGTTCTGGAAAGGATCTCGTCAGGCGATTCCTCAATCCACCACTGCTGAACACAACGTGGGATACCGGTCGACTGCGTCGCTTAGGACGTACGTTGTATCTCGACGGCAAGCCTTGGCTCATGAGGGCGGTATGTTACTCCCCCGTACCGGTGGGATGGGATCCAGATTGGTTCGAGCCGTATGGGGATTTTTTCACCAACGATTATTCTGGTATATTCGAACGTGACATTCCGCTGATGGCTGCCGCTGGCGTGAACACAATGCGTATCTATACGCTGAAGTTTTCCAAGCGTCACAAACAGTTTTTTGACATGGCGCACGCCTACAACATTTCAGTCCTCGTCGGTTATGAATTTGAGGATGGAACGAAAAGTTTCTTCAATACGGCGGAAACGATGGAAGAGACGCAATTGGAACTGCGAAAACTCGTGCGTTCGGCAAAGCATCCGGCTGTCGTTGGATGGATTGTCGGTAACGAGTTGAACGGTCCGTGGAATCTTTACGTGTGTGATAGCGAGTTGGCAGAAAATTTTGGAGTTAGTGGATGTCAGTTTGAAGATTCGATTGAAAAGTTGATGAAATCAGTCAACATGCTGTGCGGTACGGTGCGGTCAGAGAATATGTTGTGCGGCACAGCGATAGCAAACGTCAACCTTCCCAGGACAAAGCAGCATCTGGTGGGACGCCAGTTGTGGGGAGCTTTGAGTTGGATAAAACTAGCCGATCGCTACATGGATCAAATAGACTTTTGGGGAGTCAACTTGTATACCCGGCGATATTTCTCGCCAATGGGTCTGTTTCAACGCTATCACTTGGTTAGCAAGCGCCCCTTTCTGATCACAGAGTACGGTGTCGACGCGTTCAGCCTCAATCCACAGTTGGAAGGTCTGAACGGGTACGATACCATGGGTGACGAAGATGAAATATCACAAGCTGACTGGCTTTCAACAATGGTGGAGGACATCGAGCGTCATTCGACGAGCTGTAAAGCGGGATGTGGGGTGAGATTCGCGTCCGGCGGAGCTATTATGTCCTGGGTGGACGAATACTGGAAAGGAAAAGCGGTCACACCAGTGCCGACGAATGACGAACGGATCCCGACGATCACGCGGGTGTGTCCGTCGCTCAAAGAATATTTGCATTCGCCGTGCGGATATATGTCACCAACTCAGCCCGATTTGTACGTGTCCGAGGAGTGGTTCGGTATCATGGCGGTTGAAAAGAAATGTAGCATCAATAAAGTTGATCTCTTACGACCGAGGGCGGCGTACTTCATGCTCAAACTGCTTTGGAAGGATGGCGGTAGTTGCACGATTCATCACGGGCAAAATTACGCGCCGGCCTATGACACAGATATGTTTCCGGATTGTTCAAAATCTATGAAGAACTATCACAACAGAACGATGCACTTGTTCATGCGTGCAGAGGCAGAGGCTTTCCATGGCATTAAACTTGGATCGAATGAGCCCACGCCGATTTTCGCGCACTTTGAGAACTTTAGCGCCATCCTTACACATCCAAAGGGAACCATCAATCCCGTCTCAACGGCACTTCAGAGCACTTTCTTATCGTGTCACCACATGAATCAGATTCATCGTAAAAGCGAGCGACTTTGTCCAGAAGCGCCGCAAGTGTTCAGCGATTTGGGAACGTACGTCAATCAACAGAAAATGAATTTTGAGCAGCCTGGTGACACCAGTTGCCCCGATCGCGAGGCCATCGACGCTTTAAAGCTTGAGGTTCAATTCATCACCGTGGTGAAAGTCGCCACAAGTTTGTATCTCGGCATTGCATTGCTCCTTCGGTGGAGAGTGTTTCGTCGAAGCGTGAGAGACGCCATAGTTTCTCTTTCGCGATCAAAATTCCCAATATTACGTTTCATAGTTCGCGATGATCGGGCTATCGCAGATATTCAGAAGAGAGCCGAACGTGTGATCCGGTCGCCGTCAAAGCAGTCGAGGCAACTCGAGGGCGATCTCAGCAACGAGTCTCTGCCGCAAGACGAAGATGAACTCTCGCTCGCTCGCATCGGTCCGGAACCTTCTGGTTCGAGTACGATAGAGCGCGAAATCGACGAGTGGAAGACAAAAATAGTCACGGTTACGGAAAGTCTCGGTGACGTGTTTGGGTTCCAGCGAGCGTCTGAAGGATTTTCTAGTACCAGAGAGAATTGCGTCGATAAGTGCGCGCTGTTACTGTGGAACACTTGTAAGCTTCGAGGTGCGCCCAAAGCGAAAAGGTCTGAATGGGCAATCTCACAGCTTCATTCAAAGACGTTTGCGGGCTACATGCACTACATTCAATACACTGGCATCGACTTCTCTCCGAGAGGCACGACGACGTTGGCGTCAGCTATGCAGAACGGCAACACCGATACCAAGCTGTGTCAAATTGTGCTTTTCGAAATGATCACGCAAGAGTGCGCGAACCTGCGTTATCTTCCCGAGTTCATGATGTTCGTGTTTCATCTGATGGCGTCGGCAGTGTCGAATAGAGGCTCAACATGCACGTTGGTACAAGGCGCCGTCAGATATGATGACGGCGATTTTGTCAACTCAATCGTGACGCCGCTATACAAGTTTTTAGTCATGCACGCAAAAAGTGCAGCGCCGTTGCATCTTAAAATGGGTTACGACGACATTAATGAGACATTTCTTGATGTCGCCAAACTGCGGAAGATGTTGAGCATGGAAGCAGAAACAGGGACGAGTCATTACGCGAAGTTCAGGGAATTTTTACGCGTCGCCGGCGCTGCAAAGGAAAAAGATCAAAGTTTGAGCAGTGTCTTCAAGAAGACTTACCGAGAACACTTGGGTTGGACGACGATGTTTGTCAACTTTCACAGATTCTTCGTGCTTTTGGCTCTTTTGATGCACGTCATGGTTGTGCATGCTTTCACCGGTTTCTCTCAGCCGGAGCTATTTTCAACTACAGCGGTGACGGCGGCGGCGCTCGACTTGTATCTCGAGTCGCGCGTCATCTTTTTCGATCGCATAGATTTATTTCACGCTCGAATTGAATCCGTCAGTCGGGCAGCGTTCGCTATGGCAATTTTACTACTCGGTGTGGCCTTGGTGCTTCAGTACATCAATGCAGCAACCTTTGCCGTAGTTGGCGTGCCCTACACCCTGCTTGCGTTAGCGAACGTCGCGGGCTATCATGTATCTTCCGTGAAAGGCATCGGAAAGAGTGCCGATAGTTATTTCACGGCAAGAGTGAACAAAATGGTATCGCCGCGCGAGCGCCGAGCGTACATTCTTTTCTGGTTGATGATATTCACCTTGAAGTTGAGTATGGATTACATCTTGATGGTGAATCCGCTCGTGGCACCGACCAAAGCCATTCTACAAATTGACTTGTACTGCTGGAACTACGACTTTTCCGGAGCCGACTGTGACATGTATGATCACAATGAAATGTTCTCCCCGCGAGTCATCGAGATGATTCGTTTAAGTCGTCGATATGGATTCAAGATTCTGATGCTGTTTGAGAGGTGGCTACCGAACGTTCTTCTCTACTTCGGAAACATCTTCTTGTATTACGTGGTAATCCTTGGGGCCTCTAGCGCAGGCAAACAATACATACAAACAGGTATCTCCACCGGCTGGGCGCGCACTGTCGTCGACATGCCGTCGAAAATCGACGTATTCTGTCAAAAAGTATTGACGACGCAACAGAAGCCAGCGCCAGCATCCGATTCCGCTACCGCGCTGTGCGCATTCGCTGTATCAGACGGATGGCTTTCGTTTTCACGGGTTTGGAATGAAGTTGTCAAATCTCTGCGTTTACGTGATCTACTGAGTGACGATGAAGTGAACCTTCTGTCGTTCAGAGAGCTGTCTGGGCGGACGAGCGAGAGCTTCTTTGGGTCGCGATACGTTATTTTTCCAACCATGCTGTCTGGCCCACTCTTCAGTAACATTGGCATTCAGCGGAATGAAAAGATGCGTTTTGAATTCGCACCGAACATCGTTTCTCAGACGATCGATTTGTGCACTTTCATCGGCATCTGCGTCCTCGGCATCGTGGATTCGACGAACCGGGTACACTTCTCCGAGTTACTGAAATCGTTGACCGAGTTGGTTTCTCTGGCGTTGTGTGAGCACTCGCAAGGAACTAAATGGCTCTCCTTTGTGCGCGCCGAGATTGCGTCGCTAATCAAACTCCTCGTCGTCGATGGAGCCGATGATGACATCGATGTGCAGGGCATCAAATCGAGAATACAATCCGTGTTCAAGTTCATTGTGAGTGAAGTTGCCAAGGATCGCGAGCAAGAGACGGCGGCGAATCGACAAACCAATGCGCTCATTGCGCAGACGTGCAGCCAACTCGAAACTTTGATCAGCTACGATAAGTTAGATGCATCGGGCAGTAAGATTCGAACGGCAGCCATCAGTCGATCAGGATCGTTCGTCATCAAACAGCTCAATTTAGCCCTCTCCACCGCGAATCCTTCGGGAGAGCCATCCATCGAAGAAGCGAAAGATGCGCTGAGATTCTTCATCACGAGCCTGGGAGACGCTTCGTTACCAGGCAGCATGACTGTCAGTGAAATGCCGATGATGACGACGCTAACGCCCGTGTACACGGAAGAAATTCGGACTTCATTGGATACGCTCACACAAGCCATTGACGGTGAGTCGGTTTCAGGATTCCGCTTCATGGTGAGCATGGCACCAACGTCTTGGATGAACATGTTGGAGCGCACAAAGGTTCAAGTTAAGGACTCTAACTATGAATTGTTCTTCGATCGGGCTCTCTTAGATAAAAACACCGCGCTTTCCACCTTCACGGATGAAGAGAGACGTTTGACGACAGAGGCCATCAACTGGGCAAGTGGTGAAGGTCAAACTTTGTACCGTACCGTGCGTGGATTTTCGGCTTATGCGGATGCATTGAGAATTTTGGCGCGCTTGGAAGGCGTCGCAGAGGACGAAATCGAAGCCCTCGTTCGAGCGAAGTACGAACACGTTCTGTGTTGTCAAGTGTACAACTCGCCGGGATACACCATGAACGACGAAGTGGAAGCTCTCGTTACTAACCATAGGCACGTCAAGATCAACTATGTCCAGCAACCGAACGAAGAATCCCCAGACTATTACATCGTCAAGATGGAGCGCGGGGCGGACGGAAAGTGCGAGCGGACGCATCGAATCCGGATTCCAGGTCATCCCATCGTCGGCGAGGGCAAACCCGAGAATCAAAATATGGGTTTGGTTTGGTGCCGCGGTCAATACATTCAAACGATCGATATGAACCAAGACTCTCAACTTACCGAAGGATTGAAGTTACGCAATATGTTATCTATGTTTGAGACTTCTGACGATGTCATGTTAATCGGCTTCACAGAACAGTTGATTTCTGGACGACAAGGCAGCGTCTCCAGTTTTGCGGCAAAATCAGAGACCGTCTTTGGTACGATGCTGCAGCGCTTTATGACGAAGCCTCTCCGTGTGCGTACGCATTATGGTCACCCAGATATTTGGGATGGTGGATTTGTGCGATCATGCGGAGGTGTCGCTAAAGCGACGAAAAAACTTCATTTGTCAGAAGATGTGTACGGCGGCATGAATATCTTACAGCGAGGAGGGAAAATTGAGTATGTGAATTTCCTCACTTGTGGCAAAGGTCGAGAGGTTTCATTTGATGGCAACAATCAGTTCAACAAGAAGATTGCGACTGGTAACGGTATGCAACTTATATCGCGTGACTTCCATCGTCTGGCAAAGTCTATGGACATTTTCCGCAATATGAGTTTTTTCCAGTCGTCAGTAGGTATGTTCTACACTGAGTTCATGCTCGTCGCATCGATGGTATCGTTCGTTCTGTGCAAAACGTTGATCACGATGTTTAGTATCGAAACTTACTACTCCTCTGGCGACGCCTTCGATAATGTTGGCTTCCACCAAGAGATTGGATTCGAGACGCTTTATCCATCACAGTGGATGCTGCAGGCGAGTCTGGTAATGGCTTGGCCGAGCATGCTGCACGGCTGGATTACCGGTGGACTCGTACACATGATCAAAGACACGTACCAAGACATGGCATCGGGATCGTTTGTGTACCACATGTTTATCGCAAAGTCTCGAGGGCACGCGATCGATGCCTCGATCACATCTGGAGACGCGACGTATCGTGGCACCAAACGCAACATGAGCATGAATGCATCGTTCTCTGACATTTACATGCAGTACGCGGATTCTCACGTCATTCCGGCATTTGCGATAGTATGCATGACCGTGTTACTGACTGAGCTGTCAAACTTCAGTGGACAGTATGTTTTCTTCACCACGACTTGGCACATTTGGGTTGCCGCTTCCTTGTGGATATTTTCCCCATGGTTCTTTCATCCTCAAACGTTGAAAGAAGGCGTCCCCGCGTACAACTTCAACTCTTGGATATTCTGGTTGGATGCTCTAAAAGCTGGAGACGTGAGCAGATTGAACAAAGACGGCACGTGGTGGTCGTGGCAAGGCAAACGAATGCGCGCGTTGCGCGCCATGCCGCGCCACCTGAAAGTGGAGTATTTACTCCTCAGAGTTCTTCCTGTGCCCATCATATTGATCGTCTCAAGTACAGCTGCGCTTCGTACCGAGACGACGACCACGCCTATCGTTCTTCGGGGTATTGTCGTGACAACCAGTGGCGTCGCCGGCATACTTTTGTCTGGGATTTACTACTTGAGCACGTCGCCCACTTTCTTATGGCCGCAGAGACTTGTAGAGATTGGCATGAGAACGAGAGTCATCAGCTCTGATTCCGAGAAACGGTATTTACTGTTGGCATACAACATGCTCGTTCGAATCTTCGTCGTGCTTTTCCATCACTCGCTCTGCCAGCGTTTATTCAGTGACGTGTTGGACAGCAGCAACTGGCATAATACGGTTGTCTTTGCCATGTGTGGTTTTTTCTCGGTGCAAAGCATCGTACAAATGACGGCGTTGATCTCCGACTCGCCCCTCCCAATGATGAGACAGTTTGCGTACGCTTTGAGAAGTTTCAGCGACTTTTGCATGCGAGATGCCGACGAGTGCATCGGTTTAGTGCTGCACGCTAGCATCGCCCTCACGTCGCTGTTGCCAGTTTCGTATGTTCACGCCAAGCTGTTATTCAACAGGGCGTACGCCTCCGTCCTCGGGTTGGAAATGCGCCGAAGGACGCTCGTGAACTCGATGAACAAGAAAATCACGTCGAACGTCCTCAAGAACTGGCTTTTGAATTCAAGAACGTTCATCAGGAAAGTTCTCGGGCTACGTGCGGCGCCGGTTCGTTACGTCAGGCCCGTCCCGAGTACGATTCCGAATCTCGATGATGATTTGACACATGTTGGCGTCATGAAAAAGTCAAGCGAACGAACAGACGAGATCAAGCGACGACTAATGCCTATCGCAACCCACCTCGCGGATTTATTCGGCTTTCAAAAGACAGCGAAAGACTCAACGTACAGCGCGGATGAAGTGGAAGTGCCTTCAAACCTGTGGAACAGTTTGGAGTCCCTGGCGACGTGGCTCGAAAACTTGCTCACGCAAAAGGAAGGAGTCGACGGTGATTCGATCCATCACTTGGACCAATACTGGATGGATATCATCAACGAACTTCACTCGCACATGTTCCAGAACTACAACAGGTGGGTCGCGTACACGGGTCTGGTGGATGGCCTCGGGCACGCATCCGTCGGCGACGAAACGACGACATTGCTCTCTGTGTACATGACGGACGCAAACGAGCTGTGGAGTCGAGAAAGTCGCGAGCAAACCGCTCAGGTTGAACTGAACGCGAAACTTCACCATCTCTGTCTGTGGTTTCTAATTTACGGGGAGAGCGCGAATTTGCGCCACACGAGCGAAAGCCTGTGCTTTATCTTCCACGCCGCTCTGTGCGCGGTGACCCTCGAAGGTCGGCGACCGAACGAGGGCGAAGAGCTCGTCTTGTGTAAGCCAGTGTCCGAGGAAGTGATGCCTTACGAAGAAAAAGATTTCTTGCGCACCATCGTCACTCCTCTGTACTTGTTTCTGAAGAAAGAGATTGCTGAGCGTGCCACGGCGCCAATTTCAGAACGAGTCATGTACGACGACGTTAACGAATTCTTCTGGCGATACGATGCTCTGGTTCGCGTGCTGCCCCCGGAGGTGGAACCGGAACGCGATGACGAAGAGACCGATTATATCGGTGTTCCAAAGAACATGGCGAGATTATCCAGAGATGCACGGATGTACGAGCACTTCAGATCGTTCCTCAAGAACGCGACGGCGACGGGCGACGCCGCAACTGCCTTGAGCGACGTGTTTTTCAAGACTCATCGTGAAACGTCGGGATGGCTCAGCATGTTCGTGAATTTCAATTCCGTCATTTTGTTTCACGCCGTCGCGTTCCATCTCTCCATCGCGTACGTCTTTGCGCACGGTTGGAATTGGAGTTACCTTTGTACGGCCACTGTCACTCATGCCTTGCTCAAATTTTTGCAAGAGGTCGCCTCCATCAGATTCCGGAATCTATCCTCCGAACGATTCGCCGATTGGCTAGTGTTAGCCACCAGAGCGTCAATGTTCGCAACGATACCCGTCTTCTACGTGATCGAGTCTATGTTGCGCAGCGATCACGGGACGCCGTACTTTGAAGGGATCGCCGCCGTGTACGCCGTCGCGAGCAGCGGTTTGATGTCCTCCATGATTCGACGCACGCCTTTCGTCGGTTCGGCCGCGCAGATGTCGACACCGTTCCGCGAGCGCATGATCTACACGACGTTTTGGGTCGTCGTCCTCTCCACGAAGATGATCTTCGGACACTACCTTCTCATCTCTCCGCTGAGAGAAGCCGTCAGCGCGCTGACCAAGGGCGACTTGTGCTGGAACAAGGAGAGCGACGAGTACACTTCATGCATCAACCTCGAGGGCGACGCGCTCGTGGAGGCGTTAAAGTTCAAACCCAAGGTGACGTACTTCACGGAGGTCAAGAACAGCGAAGACGATTACGACGAGAGCGATATTCAACTGTCGTATTACGAACCGATTCCGGAGCGGCGACGGAGTCTTCTCTTTTCCCACGGCGGCGGCGGCGGAGATTTCACCGGTGCATCTTGGGGTGATGAGAGTCAATTCGCCACCGATATCGATTTGAACCAATCGGTAGATCCGTACAACGGCCAATATCGCGGCTGGAGCAGCGGTGCGTCAAGAATGTCGTCCGCTCCGCAGACGCGATTGGAGAGCGCTCTCTCGGGCGTTTCCGAAGCCGCGTCGAACGCCATTCATGGCGCTATTGGCCACAAAAAGCTCAGTCTTCCGGCGCTCGGGTACATCGGCGAAGAGATCGAGGGTCAGCTTCCCGAAGCGTACTACGACGTCCACGCGTCGCAATTTTTAATGTTCGTCTTGGTCGTCGCGCGGTTGTTACCGGCGATCGCCACGTACTTTTGCGACACGTTTTTGTGGTACACGCTGTACGCTTCGCTGTTCACAATCTTTCTCCAGTGGCGTGGTAAAATCTCGCACGCGCAGCGTTGGGCCAAGTTTTTACGAAACTTCCAGCAGATACCGAATCTCTTTTGCGAAAAGCTCACCAACAAGACATGGCCCAAGATGGTGATGGTTTCGAGCGACGACGGCGACGGCGACGGCTCGGACGACGGCGACGGCGACGTGTCGCTCGAGTCGCAGTTGAGACAGCGATCGGGCGGCGGTTACGCGGGAGACGTCGGCGTGAACGAGAACCTTCTCGACGCCGTTGCGCTCACCGTGACCGAAGATGAAGTGCTCCTCGAATCCAGCACCAAGTCGGCCAAGCCCAATCCCGCCGATTTCCTTCCCGAGGCGATGGACATCAAGTGGCAACACTTTGCTAGAGGATGGAATTCCATCGTCGACTCCCTGCGCGCGCGTGATCACATCACGAACAAAGAGCGCGACGATCTCAAATTTACATTCTTGCGAGGTCACGACGTCGAACAAATATTCGACGCGCCGGAATACATCGTGATGCCTCCCATGATGACATCCTCCGTCTTTTCGAGGGCGAATTTCAACACGGGGACGATGGCCAAGTACCCATCCTTTGGCACGACGCTCGTGCAAACGAAAGATTTGCTCTGCATACTCATGACGGAGGTACTTCGCGTCGTCTCACCCGGGGATATATCGCTTCTGATGCGAATCGTGAGCGATTTAGCCACCATCGAAGGCGAACAAATGCATCAACGTCGCCGCGACGACATCGACGGGTACGTCCAGTTGCGCGACTCGATCGTCAAGTTGTTACTCACGCTTCAAGCGATGAGTGAGAACACCGAAGCGACACCGATCGAAGAAGATTACAACGATCAAGCGAGCGATGACGATGAGAGCGCGAGCGATGACGAGGAGGCGCAGCTCAGACTCCTCGGCGATCACGCCGGCGCCGAGCGCGCTCGGTTGAGAAAGGAGCAACGCGCCAAGCGACGTCAGTTGAAGCTTTTGAAAGAAAAAGAACAGGATCGTCAACAGCAAGTGGTTGAGGCCATCAATCTCGAGATGAAGTTTGGTTGCACCGGTCTCATCTCGAAGGAGCGCAGGAAAAAGATGAAGGAGAAGAGTGGCTTGATGCGAGGGTGCTTCGTCGTGCAAGAAAATTGGGACGAAATGACCGACGAACAACGCGCCCTGTTGGAGAAGTCTCGAGATCAAGACAAACCCGCTCGAAAGCGCTGGCGCAAGGGTCGACGTCGCCTGATCAAGTGGTCGAATATCCAAGCGGATGCGGACATCGAGGCGCAATCCAGCACGCTCGCCGAGGCGTTGCATGAGGTGCTTCTTGCTGTGCGAACAATCTTTTCCTTTTCGATGGAAAACAACGGCCGTTGGAGCAGCGCGAACAATCAACGCAAGTACAGAGTGTCTCAATTGTACGTGCAACTTCTCGAAATCGTGCGAATCGACGCGCTCCGAGACTTGGAGCACGTGCGCGTGGTGTCCGCGTCAGCCACCTTGACGACGAATCGGAAGATTGTGGAGAGCTTGCTGAATTCCATGAACAACATCAACCCCGGGGGCGAGCCTCGCAACCTCGAAGCTCGGCGACAGTTGATGTTCTTCACGAACTCTTTGAATTTTACGACTTTGAAAGCGCCGACGAAGCTCCACAACATGCGTGCGTGGACCGCGTTCACGCCGTATTACGCCGAGGAGGTTTCGTACAGAAAGGACGAACTCATCCAACCGCTCGAAGACCAAAAGACGTTATTGTCCATCATTCAGGCCACGTATCCCGATGAGTACGAAAACTTCAAAGAACGCATCGGGGCTCTGTCTTGCGACGACGCGACCATCTTGGACGAGCATTGGGCCGAGCTGCGCGTGTGGACGAGCGATCACACGCAGTCGTTGAGTCGCTGCGTCCGCGGCATTTGCTACTACGGAACGGCGCTGCGATTCCTCGCGCGTCTCGAAGGCTACGACGAAGACTATATCGAGAAACTCGTGCACGACAAGTTTGAATATCTGGTATCGTGTCAGGTGTACGGAAGAATGCTGAGAGCGCCGGTGGGATCCCCCGACCGACAAAAGGCTGACGACATCAACGAACTCATCTTTAAGCATCCGGAGCTCCGAGTGTGCTTCGTGCAAGATGACGAGGATACATTTTCTTCCTGTCTCATCGGATGCGATAGAGAGACGAAGAGTCTGTCCATTTCGTGTAAGGTAGAGCTTCCTGGCAATCCAATCATCGGAGAAGGGAAACCTGAGAACCAAAATCACGCCGTCATCTTCAGCCGCGGCTCATACCTCCAAACGTTGGACATGAACCAGGACGGGTACTTTGCCGAAGCATTGAAAATGCGCAATCTCTTGGATGTCTTCTCCGAAGACGTCGTGCTCGTCGGATTTCCAGAAGTCATCTTCAGCGAGACGACCGGCGCAGTGGCGCAATTCGCCGCCATCTCCGAGTTTATTTTCCAAACCTTCCAGCGCTTCATGACGTGGCCGCTCATGGTTCGTTTCCACTACGGACACCCTGATCTTTGGGACAAGGCTTTCACGATGACGAACGGCGGCGTGTCCAAGGCTTCCAAGATGATTCACGTCGCCGAGGACTTCTTCGGCGGCGTCAACGCCATCGTTCGCGGTGGTCGAGTCATTTTTGAAGAATTCATCGAGGTGGGTAAAGGAAGAGATATGGGTTTCACGTCGGTGAACGGTTTTGAGCAGAAAATTTCCGGCTCGGCCGGCACGATTTCCATGTCGCGAGACGTTTATCGATTGCACAGGTCGATGGATTTCTTCAGAGTATTGTCGATGTACTTCAGTGGACCGGGTTTCTTTATCAGTGTCATGCAGACGGCCTGGTGTGTATACCTGTACATTCTCGTCCACGCCGGCCTCGCCATCGCCGATTTGGAAATTTATCGCATTTACCGTTATTTCAAAATGACCGAGACACAGACGACGCTGTCTCTGTCGAAAGAAGAGGGTGGCTACTACAACTCTATTTACGCCATCCAACTCGGTTTGCTCACGGTGTTGCCGCTCTTCTTAAAAATGGTGATGGATAGAGGATTGCGAGACGGCGTCGAGTACACGATCTCATCCCTCTTGCGCGGCTCGTGGGCGTTTAATATTTTCGCCATGACGACGAAAGGATACAACTACATGGTTGGCCTCATTTTCGGAAAAGCGCAATACATCGCCACCGAGCGAGGTTACGTCTTGCAAAACGCAAACATGGTCGTTCTCTACGGCTTGTACGCGAAGTCTCACCTTTACTTCGGCATGGAAGTCTTGTTCCTGCTCATCTTGTTCCACACGAACACCGTCCTACCGAAGTCACTCTTGTACTCGTGGTCCGTGTGGAGCTTCGCGGTGTGCATCGTCATCTCCCCGTGGTGGTTCTCACCCCAGAGCACGAATCTGTACTGGATGCAACGAAGTTGGACGGATTGGCGCAGTTGGCTCGATGGCACCTTTGACATGCCCAAGGTCGCCAACGGATCGTGGAACGCATGGCACAAGCAAATGAGCGCAAATTACCGAAACAGAATCGGTTTCTTCGTCAAGAGCGGCGTCGTCTTCATGAGTTGTTTCGGTCGCATCATCATCGCGCTCGTCATCGTCGGCTCCTTGCACGGGAGCGCGTTGTACACGGGGTTGACGCAAACGGAGCAATTCACCATCAACGCCGGTCGTATCGGCGCCGCCGCCGCCGCCATGGGTTTCGTCGCCATCGTGTACGAGGCGACGTTGAACTCCGTGGTGTTCACGCGCGAGCCTTGGCTCGACTATCCCGACAAGTTATGGAAAATCAGCATCTATCGAGGCGTCGCGAGGGTGGGCATGTTTATGATTTGGAACGGCTTGTACTTCTTCGCGCTGCACGTGGAAACGGGAAGTAACAGTTTGGCTCGAACGTGGTTCATGACTGGATTGGCCGCCGTGTGCGTGCTGTCCATGTTTGTCGAATCGTTCGTCATGTTGAGTGATCACACGCTCACGAGTTTCGGCGAGAGTTGGCTTCCCGTCAAGCCTCTCGAAGGAGAACCCGAGCCGCGCGGAAACCCCCGTCGTCGTCTCTTGCAACCGTTCATCTACAGAACGAGAAGCACCGCCGTCACCGTCCGAAAGTTTGCAGATTTCTGGTTCAAAGAGATGGATAAATTCTTTGGCTTGACCATTTTCGTGTTCATCTTCTGTTTGTCGTTGCTTCCAATCGCCACGATGCAAACAGTGTTGATTTGGAACGAAACCTTTAGCGACATCATCTCCAAAAAGATCGCCGTCCAAGAGACGGTGTCTTCGATTTTAGATTAACCGCGAGGCGGCGGTAGAGGTATTAGGTACAAAAACATTACGTGTAACATTATCACATCTATTCTACCGACGATGCGTCGCGGATTCACTGATCCTTCTTCGTCTGCGCGTCTGTCGCTTCGTCTTCGCCGCCGTAAAACACAGCCGTCGCCACGTACGCGAGCAACACCACGTTCACCGAGATCACCGCGAATAACCCCGCACACGTCGCACGGCCGCTCTCTGTCGCCAAAAAACCCGCGCCGTACGCCTCGTACGCCGCCGGACACACCGTTCGACGCGCGAACGCGTACGTCGCGCTCGGCGCCGCCGCCAACGCGCACGTGAACCACCCCAATCGCCCCAACGCGCGTCTCTCCGCCCTCGTCGGTCGCCACCGCGCGTTATCCGTCTCATCACCCATCACGAGACCCGTGCGCGACGCGCTCGACGAACACGAACACCACCAGCGCCACCACGCAGGCGAACGCGCCGACCAAGAGCGCAAACTCTCGCTGCGATTCCTTCGTCTTCGCGCGTCCTCGCGCCTCGACGTGCGCCGACGATCGCGCGCGCGCGGAAGATGCGCCGCCGAATTCTTCGTCCGCGGGCGCCGCGCGTTCGAGTCCGACGAGTTCGCGGTGCGCGCGTCGTCGCCGCGCGCCCATGTCTGACGCGTTCGACGCGCGCTACGATCGTCAGTTCGCGTCGCGACGGTGGTCATGTCGGACGACGAGGTGTGCGGCGGTGCGGACGGAATCGATGCGACGGCGCGCGACGATTTCGGCGTCGAGGGTGTCGCGGCGCTGGACGCGGAGGCGACGAGCGCGCTCGCCGCGCTCGAGGCGCGATTGGCGCAGAAAGATTTCATAATGGAACCGGACGCGATCGATGACGTGAAGCGGTACGTCGCCTCGGGTGGGGCGCCGAGCACGGCGATCGAACTGCTGAGCGAGAATTATCGGGGGTACGCGGCGATGACGTCGTTGGCGGTACACTGGTTGCGGGTAACGGCGCCGCCGAAGAGGGGCGCGAACACGTCGCCGATCAAGGTGAACGCGGCGCTGGAGGGGCGAGGTGGTGCGGGCGTGACGACGCACACGCCCACGGGTGGTATTCTGACGTCGGCGGCGGGAGGGTCGGCGAGGCGGGTCGGCGCTGGGGTGGCGCAGCGAGGCGACGCGCGCGCCGAAGACGCGCCGTTTGACGAGTTGTACTTTCTCGAGACGCTCGTGAGAGAACGCTTCGATGCGAACAAGGCTGACGCGGTGTCGACGCAACGGCCCGTGTGGTTGGACGCGTTGTTCAAGAGCGAGCGAGGACGCGCGCTTTTGTTTTCTCTCGCCGAGTCCAATCCGAATTGCGCGTTGATTTCGTTAGCCATTCAATACGCGTGGCAGCGAGGCATGAGACACGAGGTTCGAGCGCTCGGACCCGCGGCCGCGGCGTATTTTAGTATTTTCCACGAACTGTTGGCCGATCACATCAAGGGTATCGTCGAGGCGCAGGGCGACGATGTGCGACAGGCAAACATGGAGGAACGAGTGAAGAGCATGTGCTGTCAGTCGATAGGAACGTACGTTTTCGGGCAACTCATGCTCTTGTCTTTGGGACAAGATGATTCGGAGACGGCGCCGGTGTCACGCACGCTCGCCACTCGTCTATCGGAAGAGCTGGAGGCGGCGGCGGCGCGAGTGCACGGCGCCGCCACGGTGAGGCGTCTCGCACCGTGGCTCGCCGCTTCAGCTGCCGACGCGACGGCGAAATACGCCACGGCTGATTTACTGAGCTCGAGACCGGTGGGGAACGCAGAGGTCGGGGAGAAAGTTCGAGATACGGGCGCGCTCGCGGCGGGAGATTTGAAGAAGTTACTCGATCTGTACGTGTCGGCTGACGACGAAAAGAAGCCATCCGTCGCGCCTCTTAACCATCCTGATGTTCTTTACAATTTGATAGCTGAAGCCTTCAAGTGGACGGTGGATTCTAAAGCTTCCAGATCCCGCGATGAATGTTTCGAATTGATTGCCCTGGCCGTGAGCGACGAGTCGACGAGTGCCGACGCCGTCAAAGAAGCTTTACGCGCCGCCGTGTCCACGGTGGAAAGCGCCAAGCGAGGTGAATCTCCAGAAAAATCTCAGATGGAAAAGGCATTCGCCGTTCCCTCCGCTGCGGCCGGGCTCATCACCGCCGCGAGATCTGCGCTGACTAACGAAAGCTATCACAGAATCGTGCAAGTGGGCAACTCGAATGAAATTTTCCTGCAACTACTCGGCGACATCGCTCGCAAGCACGTCGCCTTGCAGGGCACCGTGTTGGAAGCCTTATCCGCGATCATCCAATGCTGTGGTCGAACGCACGGAGACGATCTCATCCACCCTTTACTTGATTTGGGTTGCGACCTCGTCGCGGCGGGTCACGTCATTCCCACGCTCACGTTGGCTTGCGCCTCTTGGAGTAGCTTTCTGGAGGCTCCGAAGCTTCGATATTTCGCGAACGAAGTCCTCGAGATTGCCGCTCCTCCGTACGGCCGCGACTTTGCCGTGTCGATGATTCGTTTGCTCGAACGATCGAATTCGCGAAAGAAGATGTCTGTGGTGATCGATGAGTTTGTGGAGGAAGTTCGATTGAAGCGTCGGGAATTTTCGCCGCCGCTGTCGCTCTCCGAGGTGAACTCACTCGACTTGCTCTCGCGCTGAGGCTCATGTAATAATGTAGGAATTTGATTTAGGGAATTCGATTTGCTCATTGACAAAAGGATCTCTACGTTTGTATACAAAAAAAAACTTGATGAGCGAGCACCGTTATTAGCGTCCCATTCTGCGGCGCAAAAAAGAGGGGATGCCGCCGCGAGAGACCGGTTCTTCAGCCGTCGGAGCGCTGCCGTTGCGGCCATTCGCACCGTTCGTGGCTTCTTGCTTCCAGCCCATGATCGGTTGGCGACCGTTGCTATCGCCGTTGCCGTTCACTTGGCGAGCCGCCGGGGCGGCGCCTTGTCCGGTACCGGCGGACGGGGAGAAACCAGTGGCGATGAGGGTGATGGACACCTCGCCGTCCGTCGCTCTGTTTCCATCCTTGACCACGGCACCGAAGATGATCAACGCGGACGGGTCCACGAGATCGTAAATGACCTCGGCCGCTTCGTTGACTTCGTGCAAAGTCAAATCGTCGCCACCGGTGATGTTCCACACAATGCCCGTCGCGCGATCGATGCCTAAGTCGAGAAGCGGAGAAGAAATCGCCGCTTCCGCCGCTTCGCGGGCGCGGTTCTTACCGCTCGCGCGACCGATACCCATCAAAGAGGAACCCGCGTCCGCCATGACGGCGCGAACATCGGCGAAATCGACGTTGATCAAACCGGGCAAAGTAATAATGTCAGTGATGCCGCGCACGCCTTGACGGAGAATGTCGTCGGCGAGCAAAAAGGCGTCTTGCACCGGCAACGCAGCGTCGACGGCGGCGAGCAAGCGATCGTTCGGGATGACGATGAGCGTGTCGACATTTTGGCGCAAACGTTCGACGGCTTCCAAAGCCTGGTTGTATCGCTGACGACCTTCAAACTTGAACGGCATGGTGACGATGCCCACGGTCAAAATACCGGCGCTCTTGGCAACCTGCGCGACGATGGGCGCCGCGCCGGAGCCCGTACCACCACCCATACCCGCGGTAACGAACACCATATCAGAACCTGTGAGCGACTGCTCGATGGCCGCTCGGCTCTCCTCCGCAGCCTTTTGACCAATCTCCGGGTTCCCGCCGGCGCCCAAACCTCGCGTGAGCTCGGCGCCGATTTGCAAGTGGTTCCTCGGATCCGCCGCCGCCGTCTGCAGCGCCTGCGCGTCCGTGTTCACGATCCAGAACTCAACTCCAGTCATATCCGCATCAACCATACGGTTGACGGCGTTCGAACCACCACCGCCGACGCCGACCACCTTGATGGTCGCCGCGTTGCTGGACGCTCGCGTGACGCACCTCGCGCGCGTCGCCTTGGTCGTATTCACCGCCTTTCTCCCCGCGCCCACGCGCGTCCCGGCGACGCTGGCACACCTATAACACCCCAATACGAAACCAAACGCGCATTCGCCTTGGTCAGTCTTCACCCTCGCGTCCCCGCGCGTTCGCCGATATCTCTCGGGCGCCCAGTCGCCTCGCGCCCAGTCGCCTCCCGCCTCCCACCGACGTCCGCCTCGCGCCGTCTCGCGCCGTCACCGCGCGCACTCTCACGCCATCTCCCCGCGCGCCGTCCCCCATCGCGTCCACCGATACCCCCCGCGTCGTCATCCACCGGATCGTCGTCATCGGGATCCAGACCATTTTTAAAAAAATCACGACGCGCTGTCGGATCGATCCATCATCGCGTCATCATCGCGTCATCATCGCGTCGCGCACCTCGATCGCATCGCGTGCGCGGACATCCTCGTCCTCGTCGTCGTCCTCGTCGTCGTCGGATCGATCGATCGATCGAACCCTCGGCGCGCGCGCGTCAGTCTCGACCGATCTCCCGCGCGCGGCCGTCCCGTCCCGTCTCGGACGGATCGACGCGCGGCGTGGTTCGCGTATTCGTATCTTTGAATACGGAACGTGAGGTCATAGTCGAGGTACATATTTGTCGATACACGTGTGCTTCATGACACGGCTCGAATTGAAACATCGACGCGCCGCGAGACGCGCGCGCGGGAGGAATCGCGCGCGCGCGAGGACGCGCGTCGAGTCTTCGCGTCGACGACGTCGGTCGCGCGCGCTCCCGTCGCGCGCTTGAAAACGCGCTCGCGCGCGATGGAGTCTCCGACGACGACGCGTCGCGTGTGTGAGATGACAGCTGGGGAACGTCGCGCGCACGTTCGAGCCTTGGTGCGCGCGCGTCCTCCTCCTCCGCGCGCGCGCGAGGAAACGCGCGAGGAGGCGGAGAGGAATCTCGCGGAGGAGGCGTCGCGCGCGCGGTCGTGGAGAGGGGTGAAATCGAGGTACATGGAGCCGAGGAGGACGCGGG